>Ga0126307_10001400_pt1 | contig 15908 bp, 19 predicted proteins | sample Plot28_FD_89955 | JGI IMG/M metagenome (GOLD analysis project Ga0126307, IMG submission 89955) | Serpentine soil microbial communities from UC McLaughlin Reserve, CA, USA - Plot28 | ecosystem: Environmental > Terrestrial > Soil > Grasslands | place: USA: UC McLaughlin Reserve, Lake County... | reverse complement strand
TGTTTGTGTTTGTGTTTGCTTTGGTTTACGCTGGCTCCATGGAAAAAAGAGCAAAACTACCCACGAAAGAACCTTTGACGGAACCATTTAGCAGACCGTATAACATATCAATATTTTGATATTCAGAATCATTGCTATAAATTTTTGCACTTTTTGTGAGCTTTAGAAAAAGTTTTGTTTTCAGCGTTCAGAACACAAAACCCCTTTGAATATATAGGAATATAAGAAATTTATGTTCGAGAAAAATCTCTAGCATATTCCTGCATCTCAGGTAAATTATTGGGTAGATATAATAAGATAGGAATTGTGTTAGAAAAAAAACTTTCTCAGGCTAGTTCCAATCTATTGCAAGAAAGTGGAACATGCAGAAGATTAATATCTTTCAAGTCGAGTTTACCACATTATATCAACTTCATTTGATACCACAAAACAAGAGGAAATATCCTTTGCCGCCTGGAAGTCGGCAGTAATTATCACAGGTACGACCCTCCTCATATTGTTCTTACATACAGCATTGTCGCCAGCTATTCCCATAATAGCTGATCAATTTGTTGTCGATCAATCCCTTGCAGCCTGGGTTATGTCTGTATACATGATATCTGGAGCGGTGATGACGATACTCATCGGAAAATTTAGTGATGTTTTCGGTGCAAGGAAAATGATGGTATTAATGATGATAATTTATACTGCCGGTACCGCGTTAGCAGGATTCTCTCAAGACATTAACACGTTGCTAGCTATCAGAGCATTGCAAGGAATTGCCATCGCAAATACTCCAATTGGATTGAAGATAATAAGGGATCAGTTCCCAAAAGGCAAATTTTCGATAGGTCAGAGTATTGTAACGTCTGCATATTCGGCGGGTATGGCCCTGGGTGTAGTATTGGGGCCAACTCTAGTCGAGTCTATAGGTTGGCAATCGATCTTCTTTTTGTGCACCCCAGTTGCAGCTATACTCTTATTCTTGACCTGGCGTATTCTTCCGGCAGACGATTCAGCTAAAATAAAAAGCAATATCCAATCCAAAAAGGATACTGTGGGTGGCCAAAACGCGTCTACGGGCAAAAGGAAGATGAGCGTAGATATCAAAGGAATTATAACAATGTCTGTATCCCTAGTCTCTTTCCTAATAGCAATCACTAATAGTGGCTCATTGCCGGACAATTTGATAGGTTTTGTAATTCCACTGATAGTAGGAGCTGTGTCATTGATAATTTTCTTGAGGGTTGAGAAAAGGGCCAAAGATCCATTAGTACCATTAAAGTTACTTATGCAGCCCGTCATATTTGCAGGTAATATTTCTATGTTAATGTTTGGTATAGTTCAGTACTTCATTATTACTGCCGTACCTCAGTTAGGCGCAGCCCCAGTTGGTTCTGGTCTGGGGCTAGATGCAGACAAAGTGGGTTTGTTGCAGCTTCCTCTCTCATTGGCAGTATTGATATTTGGACCATTATTTGGAATACTAATGGCAAAAAGGCATTCGCTCAATATCAATCTGCTAGTTCCTAGCATGGTGATAATGGCTGTCTCTTTTGTACTGGTCGCACTTTTTCAATCTACAGCATCAGGTATTGCAGGTTCACTATTTCTATTTGGTATAGGCGCCGCGCTTTTACCTATTACCCTAATAAACATCATAATTTCTTTAACGCCAAAGGAGCTTACAGGAATTTCATCCGCTTCCACTAGCGATATGAGAATCATAGGTGGAGCAATAGGCCCTGTAATAGCAACTGTGATCATGTCATCAATACTTGTAAGCATTGAAGTAGATGGTAGTGTAGTCGAATACCCTAGTCCTACAGCATTTAACATTGTTTTTCTTGTAGGTCTTGCGTTATCACTAGCTTCCACTATACTTGTGATTATAATGCGCAGACATGCGGTGAAAGCTCTCCGATCCCAGATAACTTGATTCTGAGCAATGTTTTTAGCTTCTGCTTCATAAACGACTGTTTTACTGGGATGAGTCATTTACTATAGGCTTACAAAATTGAGGAAAAGAACCCAATCGCATCGCTCAAACTCGGTCCGCACCGATTCCTCTTTTATAGGCCGATTTGCAATAAATTATCCTTTCCTGGTGCCCCTGGTTCCCAGGATTATCATCTCAATTCCTGCTATTAACAGCGTAACTGTTAAAACAACAACCAGCAAGGCCAAGCCTAACCTGATTGGATTAGCGATGATGGCAAGAGAGACGGCGATACTCAAAGCTCCTACCCCAATAGTCACAGCTTTATAGAACTTCGGTATTTCTCTGGATAATCCATGTATGATTCTTGCGATACCACTTATCATCAGGGCCACGGCTGCTAGGATTACTAAAGATGTGGAGGTAAGTATTGGAAATTGCATCAGAAAAATTGAGAGCCCCACAATAGCTAGTCCAAGCACTATATTGGTAACACGTGTTTTTCTCAGTGAAACAGATGATATTCCAATAGCAATCCTTTCAATTCCGAGGATCAAAAATACAATGGACAGAAACAGAATTAGTCCTAATATAGTTGCCCCAGGTACAATGACCAACAATGATAGAACTACGATTGAAAGTGTAATTGATAGTGCACCAATGACAATCTGCAACATTCGCAGCCACGGTGGCGATTTTACTGTTAACACTTGGAAAATACAACCGACTGTAGAATATATAGATGATGACGGGTGCTCTTTTTTATCACGGTAAAGTTGGTATTATCCTCAAGTATTACAGTCTGATTTGAGAAAAAGAAATCAGCAGTTGGCCTGACCTTAAAAGCGATATGATGCTATCTTCCAATACAATTCCGGCAGTTTGAAGAGGAATTATCTTGGAGTTTAGATCCCCGGAAAATGAAGAGTCAAGTTTGACTGTACATTCTCAAAATCCAAATTGTTCCTTCATTTCGTTAATGATTATTTCGCACTGTATCATTACTACGTTTTCTAAATCTTTTTTATCCTGAGTAATTTGCGTGCTTGTCTGCTCTGTATCCTGACTGACTGTTTCTTGACCCAACAAGGTACTAACATTTCAGCCGTTTCCTGTCATAGGAGTAGCTACCAAATGCCCCAATGAGTTATCTTGGAACACGAGAATAATGAATTATTTATTCATTCTCCTACTAGAGGAAGCATGAGCTTTGTAGGCTAACTACTTACTTGACGTCTGGTAATTTAGAATGATCTTAGGTCAATTTTAGCCTCTTCTTATGTCATACTTACGCTCGAGAGATCCAACGACTCAGTTACTATTGGAAATACTATAGGAAAATATTATTGGATGCCATTGGAAAAACATCGGTAATGTGATTGCCTGCTATTCATTACTAGAGTAACATCTAATTGTTCAGCATTCTGTATCATATTAGACTATAGCAAGTCTGTTAAAGTTAGGATACATAAAATAAGAATATATACTAACATTTTGGTTAATTCTTATGGTCAACAGAATATTACCTACTCTCTTGATGGGGCTGTTTGCTACACTGTTAATATCGTCTGCAGGACAGATGATCAGTAGCATAGAGAGGAACTACGCAATGGCACAGTCTGAAACACAAAGGACCAGTTTCAATGCGGATCTGACAGGACAAGGTCTACCAATTATACAAACCAATACCAATGCTAGTGGAGAAGCAACTTTGAAACTATTAGGCGATGGAAATACTATGTCGTATGATATAAACGCCACCAATTTAGATCGAGCAGAAAGTGTGGCAATAGGTTCTACAACAGGAGGACGATGGACCGACCTGGTAGTATTGCACTATGGTCCCGCAATGGGAACACTCGACAATGTCAACGGAACTTTGGCGAAGGGTAACTTTACATCGTCGGATTTCACAGGTACACTCCAAGGGAAACAAATGTCTGATCTATTGAAAATGATTCTTGATGGAATAGTCTATATAAGAGTACAAACGCCTGTCCAGCCTCTCGGTGAAATTGGTGGAAAAATAAGCGCAGCAATACCGCCATAGTGCACATCCTTAATCCCACTACTTTTTTTATGGTTTTTTATTGCACTGAAAAGTTACCTAGCTCATTCCAATATTTGATACATTATGGTACTGGTATAATGTATGTAAGGGAATATTTTGGCTTTTTAATCGATAAAATTGTTGTTACAAAACCATGCATTGCTATCTAACAGGCTGGGTCTAGAGTCACGGATTAACAGGAACACCGTAAATGGAATGCACACAATTCCCGTAGATATCGACCAACTTAGCCGATAAGATGTGTATTGCTACTCATTGACTTAGTCTTCTTGACTTAGTCTTCTTGACTTAGTCTGATCAAAAATATAAATCAATCAAGCTACATCTCGCGCCTAACTGAAAATCTGGTTCCAGTTACGCCAGCAACGATGATTTGAATACCAACGATCAAGAGTGCTATTGATAGCAATATACTTAGGAACACTGCACCTGCGAATGGAGAAACCATTATCATAATTGCCACTCCAATTTCTATTGCACCTGCTACAATACTGAAGATTCTAGAGCCTTTGCCTACTGACCTATCTCCAAATCCATGAATCAATCTGGCTATACCATCGAATAGCAACGCTATTGAAAGCACAAACAGTACGAATACACTAGTACCAACAGGAAATGCCATCGCTATTCCTGCTATAATCAAAACAAGAATTCCAAGGCCAACTGTACCCCAACGAGATCTACCGCCAGGTGAGAAAATTCCAACAATAATCCTTTCGATCCCTACAACAAAAAGGATAATTCCAATAATAAATACAATGGTGACAATTGTCGCTCCTGGGAAAACAAGCACGTATATTGAAAGTATTAGGGCGATTATGCCTAAGCCAATTTGCGCCGCACGCAACCAACCAGGAGATTTCGTTTCTGACATCGTAGTGATAACAGTAAGACAAACTGTATCTAAGTATTTATGCTTTCTAGAACTTATCTCACTTTTTTCTTATACAGTTTTTAATTATCGGCGATCATAAATGAATCCATATCACAAAATCATATGGACAAAAGTAAAATAACCGCAAATAAAGTCGCTCAAAATGATAGTTCATTGAAAATAAAACAGACAAAACCAAAGATGCAGTAATGGCGGCAATCTACCGAATATTGCAGGTAGGCTCCTAGTTTGTAACCGCTGCTCCGCTAGATGTATATCTTATAATTTTTTTTGGACTGTACTGAGAAGCTTCGAGTGTACTTTCTAGACTATTATCATCCATTGTCTCTGGTTCTTCTTTCGATACATCATTTGCCTTGATTTCAGGAACACGCGCAGGTGTACTCTCTAAACTGGTAGCACTCAGTGGATCACTTCCTTGATCGAGTTCCTTGATCGATCTATAGAAATCGGCTAATACCATTGTTGAATTAGAAAGCTCAGATAAACAATCCTTCTGTAGAATTGGGTTGTCAGGATTATCATCTATTAAACTCCACAGCCTTTTCTGAATCAGTCTCATCTCATCTATTCTGTCTAAATATTCACGAATGTAGGCATATTCGTAACGCCTTAGATAATGTACATTCCTTTTTATGTCCCTTTTCAGTTCTGCTTTTAGATAGTTAAACTCATCCTCTTCGATTTGTACTCCGAGCTTATCTTTAAGATAAAGCAAACTTTCCTCTGTTGTAAACCTCTTGATTAGACAATCTGCTACAAACTGTTTGAAATTTCCTTTCTGCATCTCAGTAAATTTGCTGCTTCGCTTCATAAATTCAATTCTTGACAATTTAGTCTCCTCCATGTTTGGGCTATTTTCCAAAACATTACCATCATATATAAGCGCAGTCTTTTATTACTCCTGTACTAATAGTTGGGTTACAAGAATATTTGGATAAGCAAAAAAGAGCCAAAGGTATTGTATCCCTTCTTCTTTCATTTACCAATTTTCTAAGAATTATAACACTTACGAGTAAGAACCCGTATCTCCAAATACTGTCTTCTTTATAATATCTTATATTAATACAGATTGAAAAACATAGAATCACTTTCAGGCAAACAATATTGGAGGTCCTTTCTATACTAAAGGGGAAAAGACCGAACCGTTATTGCAAATTACTATACTTTACAAGAGCCAGCTGAAGTCGTAAGATAAGGTATGGGCTTTGCGGGTGGAAAAATACCTGGGGAATCCGGCTACTCTGCCCTTGCAGTTTGAATCCTTTCTTGTAATTGTTGTAGCCGATCTACTAACCCTGTTAGATTTGAACCTTGAAGTTTGCTGAGTCGTTCGCCAGTAGCATTTATCCCTGACTGTTGGGCCAGTTGAGTCAACTTTTCTGAAAAGGTCTTAAAGCCTTCACTTTGGTTCAAATTTGTGACAAATTCACTAATTGATTGTCCTTCAGGTACAGTCAAGTTAATGTTTGATCCACTAGCTAATGTACGGAACTTTTTTACGAAATCAGACAATCTCTGTTCAGGGTCTCCTCCGGCAGTCGCATTCGTAGCAGCCGATGTTTGGTTTCCTGTACTCGTCGCATTTCCAGACGATGGCTGCTGTGCCGATGTCTGAGAGACGGTGAGCGACGCAATCAAGAGCAGTGTAAGTCCAAAGATAGCCAAAGAACCATTTCTGAATTGTATGGATTTATGCGTTATATTCATATATTCAATACCTAGTTAGTAGGGTTTTTGTTTCTTCAATATATCCTTTTACAATCAAACTATAGAAGAACTTTTATACAGGATCCATAAGCATTTCTTAGATATATGAAAGGCAAGTTATTAAGAGTAGCAATTGTAATTATGTTAACTTTTGGTGGAGGATGGCTAGTTGCAGGTTCCACTCAACAAGTTGTGACAGCACAAGAGGGGTTGAAAAGTCAGGACGGAGTGCTCGTAGGATATGGGGGTCAAATATTTGGTCTTGTGACTATAACTTCCAACGGTCATTCACTCAAGATTTCCGCAGCGTCAGACTTAGCACCTAAGTCAAATATGGTTTTTGAAGCTTGGCTTGTTGATGGTAACTATGCCGCTTCTGGGTATCCCTTAAGCTTGGGTCAATTCGTAAAAGATGGAACTCTAACTTATAATGAAAATTTAGTCAATGCATATACTTTTACGGATGTTATGGTCACAATGGAACCTAAAGACGACAAGGATCCGAAGCCAGCATGGTCAAATGCTGTGGGAGCCTATTATATGGCACCCCCTTTTGGAACGTAATCAAAGTAGTGGTATATACTGGATCGAAATAGTAGCATGGGATAACACAAGCTTCTCTTAGCTCCTTTTTTTCTCGTTTTGTTATAAATTTCGATTAGAAGTCTCCTGTAAATTATTGCTTCTTGGAGTGTCTGCAAAAGTCTGCGCAATTCAGATAAACTCTTTTTCTCACTTAGATATTCAAGATAAAATTTGCTGTCTATCTACAACTGGAAGGGATATGTCTTGGCTACATTGTTTTTTGTTTTTGACCTAATCATATGTCATTAATTCAATAATAAATAATATCAAAAAACTACAAGAACCTCGTTCGAATTCGTCTGCCTCTTATTCCAACTATGATAAGCTCGATTCCGGTTATTAAAAGTGCAATAGACAGGATTATCAAAATCAGTATGAAACCAAAGATTGGAAATACTAAGACAAGAATTGCAACTGCCGCACTTACTATTCCTGCTCCTAAGCGAGAAATCACAGCCGATGATTCGTATATGTCTTTGTTACGAAAACCATCCACTATTCGAACTATACCGTTAGCTAGTAAACCTAGTCCAAGAAGGAGAACAAGCCATTGGGTCGTAAGCTTCGGGGTGAAAAAACCCAGTAAGGCAAATCCGATCATTGCAGATCCTATCGCGATGTTTATAATGCGAGAGGATTTTTTTATCCCAGGTGAGCGAACTCCGCTTGCTATTCTTTCTGCTCCTAGAATTAACAGCGTTATCTCGATAAAAAAAAGGAATGTGTAGGTACCTAAGCGTGGGCCTACAAGAACCAAGACTGACAATATAATACAAATTGCACCAACAATAATTTGGAAAGTCCTCAGTGATCTTGGAATTGCGGTTGTAGAGGAATGACTCATTTATCTGAACTATTAATGTCCTCAATTAAAGCGTATTCATTACAAGACAAATCTTTAACTCAACAACAAACCTATGCTGCTCATGTAGAATTGAATAAGGATAAGTTTCAGTTTCATCCGTTCTACCATTGATTTATCCATCTGATTGTTAATTCCAGGTCTAGCCTATTTTTTCTGAAAACTTTGTGTTGCCGTTAAGTGATCTAATTATGGTAATTAAAGCTTCCAAATCATCTTTCCCCATGGTCTCAATTTCATCAATTCTCTTCTTTACCATTAGCTTTGTTTCGTGAACTACTGAAGTAGGTTTGTAAGAGTTGTTAGTTGAGCTTCCTACATATTTATCTTCATCTTTATCTTTATCTCTATCTTCTTTTTCTTTTTCTTTCTTTGTAATTCTCTTAGCCACAAACCTCGATCCCAAAAGCCCAACGAACGTCCAGAGAAATGCAATTGCAGTAATCATCATTATAGTTGCTATTAATCTACCTTCATAAGTGACAGGATAATACTCTCCATAAGCTACAGTAGTTATTGTTTCGATAGACCACCAGATGGCATCAGGAATGTTATTGATACTAGAATCAGGTTGACCAGCCTCTACTATATATATTGCAAATCCCCCAAATAGTACGCTTACCACTGACATGCTTGCTAGGATCACTAGCTCACTACCTTCAACATATTGCATTATATTGTATAGCCTAACCACCCTGAAGAGGGCAATCAGTCGGATGTAAAATAGGAATGATGAACTATCAACTGCACCTGTTACTAGCAGAGGGATAAGAGCTGGGAATTCATAGAGATGTCTTAATATAAAATGTGATCTACTTTGAGAAGATTTCAACCTGGCAAGAAAATCCAAGCCTAATAATGCCACTACGGCTAGGTCAAAGATACGCAGCGCTATTCTTTGGTCTTCGCCAAGTGGATATAACAGGTCAATGAATAATATCAACACCGATGCGATAATTAGAGATGAGAAAAGTATTTTCAGAGTGTTATTATTAATAAGTTTATTATATTCTAACATTAATCATCATATGTAAAACATATAATAGATCTTTAAGAGTTACCAACTATTTTTCATACACCCAAGTAGATTCAAATACTTGATATTGATCTTCCTCACTTTTCTAGAATGATATCAGAAACAATAAATCTTCTTATAGTACAAGACAGGATGTTTTTAGTAAATTGCGCGAAATTGTGCATAACATGTATAGAGGAGGTAAGCTCAGAATCACTCAGTCAGTGATTATTTTGGCCTTCGCTTTTTTTCCTATGGTGGGAAGCTGGTATGGCCTTGCTGAAGGTCAAAATGCCACCACCAATACAACATCGAATCTTCCAATTGAAGAAACGACCAGAGTAAATGAGATCTTGAATAATATTTGTGGCACGGTCAATTCCGGAATCGACACGCAGGGAACAAATAATTCCGTTTCACAAGACGTAGTTGAAATTAGATGCATATTAAGAGAGACGCGAAATGCTATATCTACTGATTCGGCGAATATTGCATTAGAGTTGATCGAAGCAGCAGATAGAAAACTTGCTACTGATTTTGGAAATAACGATAATAGTTCAGATTCTGATAGAGCAACTTCACTGAATTGACGCAATAAGATGATATGAATAATCGTCTATGATAGTATGAGGACGCTTTGTGAATGAAGTTCGAATTTTACGTGGGTGTTAACCAATCAAAATATCGAGACTGCGTACATGATCAGAAGAGATCTATTACCACAGGGAGCATTATATCTCCTAAAGTATAAAGTGGACCCACTCGTTTTGAGAAACTGCGGCTAACTAACTTACTTACCAGACGTCGAGTAATTCTTTGGTTTTTGTAGGATGCATGATCGCAGCCCAATCTCATAGAAGACTTAATACAAAGTATGATGGACTTAACTTACATTCATATAGTAATAAATTTGAAAATTATAGTGTACTTGTTCCTTTCATTGAGCACTTGTGCGGTAACTAGTTAAGTAATTACTTAAATGAGGGTTAGTTTTATCATGATTTCTGAGTACACAACAATATGGTATCTGAGGAAGGAATAGCCCAAATTTTCTTGGAGCAGCTGATAGAGAACACTGTTCTTGCCCTTGAGATTATAATTACGCTCATCTTAATAATTATTGTAGGTATCACCCTAGCCAGTCTATTTAGACTATTACTTCCTTCATTTAGGAGACGAGAAGAAAAAAACAACGTAAATGAACACATAGGACAAACAGTAAGACGCATGTTGAGGGGTCTATTGATTTCGCTAGATTTCCTAGTTGCTGCTGATCTTCTGAAGAGTATCCTAGTTCCCACAACGTCTGAACTTATAGTGTTGGCAATTATTGTAGCGATCAGAATACTGCTCAGCTGGTCGTTGTCAAAAGAAATTGAGAGTCACTCACAACTTAAACGAGCAATATAACGATCCCATTATCCCATTGTATACTTTTCCATGAATGTCGCAATAGTTATACCAGGCAGTTAGAGGAGCTGAGAACTCACCGGTACCTTAATCAAAGTTGGGTATTAGTTACAGTAGATCTACGCAAAGGTATCTAACCATACGTCTGTTCATCGTAGATAGAGCGATGAACGTAGATGCAGCTTTGTGTTTCCCAAAAAGTTTAGAAGTGAACACCTTTATAATAATCACAGGTACACAAACAATAAAAAATGTATTTGCTCATATCCAATTACAATTAGGTGAATTAAGAGACATATATGTGCATATAACAATAGATCTATTGAGACTACACGAATGATCCATCAAAATATACACCTCCCCTTTTTTGTGATAGCAATCATCTTATTCGCTTATCACGCAAATGAGAATGTTACGGGACAAGAGCAGCAACCTACGAATAATACGGATAAATTAGAAACAATGATTAAACAAAATGAAAGAATAATTCAACAAAATGATGAGACTGCAATTCAAGAACGAGCTGGTACATATATCGGTACTATCGCATTACTGATTAGTCTATCACTTGTAATTTATGGGTTTCAAATTTCTCGGGAGGGGAAAATAGCAGAAAAAGCAAAACGACATTACCATATCATAATATTGTCGTTGGTACTTCCAGTATTTATTCTCATCACTGCTGCTTGGCTTACGTGGAGCATTCAAAATGAATTCCTATATCCACATTATCATATAATGGCATTATTATTACTTATTCCAGCCTTAATAGTGACTATTCTTATGTTTAAAGGCTTGTGATTACCAGCCAACTAGATCGGCTAATACTAGAAGACGACAAATAATAATTCTATGGAGATCAGTATTTGAAGCAAGGTAGATAGGGAAATGGGGTGAATGATGCCATGCTCTTGCCAATTAACTTGTATAAATGAACTAGACGTGTCTACACCAAGACAAGTAAGTTTGCTACGCGCTAATTATTTTGGCATTGGGTACGGTATTGGAAATGCTGGGAGTTTCCTCTTCTTCTCCAATGTCACATACTAGACTGGCAATGGTTCACTCATTCCCAGCAGAATATGAATTTAAAGATGTATTCATTAGTCGAATCATGCCCCTAATCGCAATTAATTTGGTTGTAAATCCTACTTTATTGAGTCAATACCTTAAGAAGTCGAAAATGAACGACTCAGATTGTTATCAGGGACAGACAGAAAAGGTTAACATCATCTATTCAAGGCCACGCATACAGTCTATAATTTGGCTTACGTCCTCAATTATCTCTAACTGGCCTCGGATGATAACTCAAATACTTTATTTCCGTGCCGTTCTAGATATTTTCTAGTTGTCTTAGAAATATCATAACCCATCGGTGATGTCAAAGGAACTCCAATTTGCGCTTGGTGGCTTTGGAATACTAGTTTAGAGTAGACGTAGAAGGGTCACTGTTATCATAGCAAGAACTGCCCAAGGCACCAACGAGATACGCTAGATCACTACATAATGGTAATCCATCTCTAAATGGTTGAACCTTGTAAATTTGATCTGTTTGTTTGTCTAGGACGACTAGGCCACTAACGTTTTTCAATCCTACAGCACATCCAAGATTGGGATCAAAGGAACATATTGACTCTCCGTAAGCATATACGAATCTACTCGCATTAGTATAAGGCAACGGAGAAAGAGAGGGGGTAGGAGAAGAGTAAGGCGAAGGAGAGATAGAAGCCAAAGCCCAAGCTGATGACGTCACTGCAAGTAGCAAAATAGTAAGTAAGAGCATGTATAAACCTAGGTGGCTAATACTCGTAAAAAGTCAACTCCTGTTTTTTATAGTTTTTGTGTTATTATTATAGTTTTTTCGAACGACGGTCACAATTATATTGCTTATTCTTTTGCTTAAAGCTTTTTCATTAGTTTTCTAGGCTCTTTCTTTCAGCCAGCTAGATATAGTGGAAACTGCGCTATTGCTACTTATCATATGGTCAATGTGTCTTAGAAAAATGCCAATGCTTTTAAACCCATTTTCCTCTTATTCCTAGGTGCTTGGTTATATGTTGTATTATATCTCTCCCATTTGTTATATTAAATATCCTGTTTCCTTTACGTTATTGCAATGAGAGATACAATTGTATCTCAGATAATTCTAATCAGTAGATGAATCCTTCTGGATATCCATTGTCACTGGAGATCTCTTTACCAGATCTCTCAGGGTTTCGAGATCTGTAAACAGTCGAATCATGTCTGTATTTTCATTTTTCAAGTTGGCTTTTAAAGGAATTTGATTTCCCGCTCCAGTCTCAAATACAATCAATGTCTGGCCGACATTCAGGTTCAAATCATTGGGTACGATCAGTGTGGTATCAGGCCATCCTTGCTGAATATTAATCTTATAAGATGCAAACTCATTAGCAGCATTACCGATTAAATAACCGTCTCCGATGTTTAAGTCTAGGTTGAGTTTCACTAATGAAATTGCTGCCTAGGAATATATCATTGTTCCTCATCCGAGGCGCACGACTCGCAAAAGTTATAGTCACATTTTCTACGAAGAATAAAACCGGACTCCTGCAGTTCAGCTAGCATCCATTACCATCTTAATATCACAAAAGTTAAAAAGAAAGCCATAAGCCTATACATGTAATGAGGCAAGAACACATAACTTTAAAAAATGTAGAGATTTCGCAGCTGTTCGATCGCATCAAAAAACATTTGCAAGAGATCGAACTGGACATAATCCATGAAGAAAAGGAAAAAGATTATTGGGATTTAAAGGCGCACAAGGGTAGTAAAGGTAGTATTGTAGTTGGAAATATAAGAGATGTTGAGGTAATGATAAGTGGTACCAAGGAAAGAGGTCATGATCTAGTTTTGCGAACTGGTGCATGGGGAAAAGACATAATCGTCCCTACAGCCGTATGGGGCGCTGCAACTGCAGGATTAGCTGTCGTTCCAGTAGCTCTTGCAGAAATTTATAGGGCGCATGCATTTGAGAAGCATTTCTGGGACTTTGTTAGAAAAGAGACATCTGATATCGGAAAGGGAAAAGCAGAGATATCTAGCCCTGTGGTAATCACACATTAATAGACATAAACCTGTTGAGAGAGAATGTCTAGCTCAAATTCCTAACGAGCCACAATAGCTTCAATACTATTTGCACTCGATAGGTTCTTCTCTCTTGATTCGGGTACTTGATCTATTAGCGGCACTGCGAACATGTAGGGTAGTCTGAATGGTTCCGGCTAGTTAATGTGTATAATTCTTAGAGTACTTGACCAGAAATGACACTAAATGTGTGTGCCCACAAGATTTGAGATCCTAGCAAAAGCCTACAAAAGTTTATTCTAAAACAAATAATAATTCGCATGGGGGCTCGGCGGCTGACTGCTACATAATTTTACGAACTCCTGACAATATCATATTTGGTCTTAACTATCATCAGGATGTAGGAGGCACTAACAGGAATAAGAAGTAAGAACGCAACAGTTAGAACGGGATCTTCGAGTGAGCCAGATAACAGTGTATTAGCTATGTATCTTATCAGTATAACTGTGATAGGAACAATAAGTGCAAAAAAAGCGAACAGGTAGAGTCTCTTTGTGAAAACAGAAAGTTTGTGCTCCTGTCCAATATACAATCCAAAGATTACAAATGCCAATCCCATCATGAAGACTATTATAGTCAGGTATAGCTGGATGATACTTCCTTGTCTTGATCGTTCCAATAGTTCAATTATAGCATCGAGGCGATTTCTCTCTTCGATATCTGTATTCTCCATTGGATCTTGGCCAAAGGCTAGTTGTTGAGCCAGAACGTCGTAACCCAAATCTAGGAGAGTTAACGAAAGCAAAAGAAAGGCAATCTTCGAGTGGATCGATAGCAAACAATGATTAGATGGGCATATAGTAATTAAATTTATCAAATATCGAGTTTTCCCACCTAAGCCAAATCACGCTTACCAGCACTTAGACATTTAGTTCTCTATCTTCGCTATCAATAGCTAAGATGTAATTACAATATAACAAGAGTTTGACACACCGACCTGTTGAATCCGATACGATATGGAACGACTGGAAGCACCAATTAGGCTCCACCGAACAAAATATTATGTGGCGAAGTACGCAGCCAATGACAGCCTCATGATCGGGAACAACAGACAACTTATACATCAAAGATATCCTAAACTTAACTCTCTTCTCAGATTATCTGCGTAACGATCTGATAGGAATTTTAAGAAGGCGAAGTTATCGGGAATAGAAACGGCCTTGCTTGAGGCTTGAAGCTCGTTTATTAACCTACCAATAACCCCTTCGGATGAGTTAGCTTCATTCAAAACGGCCTTCCTAATCGTATTATTTCTTGATTTTTTTATTCTGTTGTATGGAATATTATTAACAGCAGCCATGATGAAGATATTAGGCATATCTTCCAGAACATCATCCTCTATATCCTCCCAGTCATCTTTTATATCAAGCAATGCCTGATTGTAATGAAGAACCAAGGCGACATTTTCATTAAAGCTTGGAAGCTTCACATCCAGAACCTTTGCATAGACTAGTAAGGCATCTGACGACTTTGATAGATTAAAATGTCTTATTTCGGTATAGGAGAAAGTATAATTTTTAAGTATACGACGTTTTATAATCTGCTCAAATTTCCAAAATGCTGAAAACTGAGCTAATGAATAATCAATAGAATATGTGAGATGACGTGTATCACTTTTAGATTGTAGAAATTCATTTACTGATTTATGCACTTGTTTTGCTAGTAAAGAGTAACGATTGTTCCCAGTCTCATAGAACTTATCCAAGAGAAGAATGTATCTAGTTAATGCCTTTACTATACTATATACCTGCAATGCCTCGACTATGTTTTTCGTATCAAAGTAGGCAGCTATGAAGTAGGTAGGATCCTGTGCATTTTCATCAATTCCTGGATATGGATTATCCAAATTCTGGTCAAAGCTGCTTAATAATACACTTAAAGGCACCATCTGCTGTACAAAAAGTAGAGCATCAGTGGTGGAGTTTAGATCTCTTAATAATTTAGAAATTCTATCTAAATAGACCCTGTTTTCAAAATCGCTAAGCTTAGATGTGATTTCCATTACTTGACAACATGAATTCGCAGTCATCTCAAATTATAAATATTACTGCACCACAGCGAGCTTTGTTAATTCGGCTATAAAGATATAGCCTTGAGCATTCTCTCTATTTGGCGTAAGATGACAATAAGGATACACAAAGCTCGATTCATTATTCCGCCCATTGCCCGGTAAAGATCCTTAAATAGAAGGCAAATATTGCTAAGGAATATGCGTAGCTCAGACTGGCTCATAATCATAGGGATCGTGGGATTGCTAGCGGCCATAGGTGTAGGAATACTTGTGTGGCGTGCAATCTTCAGCTGATGATATCTAATACAAATATAAGGTCATCTTGC
>Ga0126307_10001397_pt1 | contig 15925 bp, 6 predicted proteins | sample Plot28_FD_89955 | JGI IMG/M metagenome (GOLD analysis project Ga0126307, IMG submission 89955) | Serpentine soil microbial communities from UC McLaughlin Reserve, CA, USA - Plot28 | ecosystem: Environmental > Terrestrial > Soil > Grasslands | place: USA: UC McLaughlin Reserve, Lake County... | reverse complement strand
TCCCGCCTGGTCACGTTCGGCGGCGCCATCGCCTGCGACATCCACGGCAAGAACCACCACAGCGCGGGCAGCTTTGGCAATCACGTCCGGTCGATCGACCTGCTGACCGCCGACGGCGAGATCAGCCGGCTGACGCCCGACGGCCCCGACGCCGAGCTTTTCTGGGCCACTGTCGGCGGCAACGGGCTCACCGGAATCATCTTGCGCGCGACCATCGAGATGACGCCCACCGAGACGGCCTATTTCATCGCCAACGGCGACGTGACGGCTAGCCTCGACGAGACCATTGCATTCCACAGCGACGGCAGCGAGGACAACTACACCTACTCGTCGGCGTGGTTCGACGCGATCACCGCGCCGCCCAAGCTCGGCCGGGCGGTGATCTCCAGGGGATCGCTGGCAACGCTGGACCAGCTGCCGACGAAGCTGCAGAAAAATCCACTGAAATTCGATGCGCCGCAATATTTTACGACGCCCGACGTCTTCCCCAACGGCCTCGGCAACAAGCTGATCTTCGGTACCATGACCGAGATTTGGTACCGCATGGGGAAGACCTACCGAGGCAAGGCGCAGAACCTGACGCAGTTCTATCACCCGCTCGACATGGTCGGTGAATGGAACCGGGCTTACGGCTCAGCGGGTTTCGGCCAATATCAGTTCGTGGTGCCAACCGAGGCCGTCGACGCTTTCAAGGGCATCATGTATGACATCCAGAAGTCAGGCCACTATTCGTTCCTCAACGTATTCAAGCTGTTCGGTCCCGGAAACCAAGCGCCGCTGAGCTTCCCGATCCCCGGCTGGAACGTCTGCGTCGATTTTCAGATCAAGCCCGGCCTCAACGAATTTCTCAACGAGCTCGACCGCCGGGTGCTGGAGTTCGGCGGCCGGCTGTACACCGCCAAGGACAACCGTGTGAAGGCCGAGACCTTCCATGCCATGTACCCGCGAATCGACGAGTGGATTGCTATGCGCCGCAAGGTCGATCCGAACGGCGTGTTCGCCTCGGACATGGCCCGACGTTTGGAGCTGCTCTAGATGGTGCGCAATGGTTCTTGATGCCGTGGGTAACCCTCAGACCATTCTGCTGCTCGGCGGCACGTCCGAAATCGGGCTGGCCATCTGCGAGCGCTACCTGCGCAACGCCCCGGCACGCATCGTGCTGGCCGAGCTACCCGATCACCCGCGCCGCGACGCAGCCGTCGCACAGCTGAAGGCGGCGGGCGCCAAATCCGTCGAACTGATCGACTTCGACGCCGTCGGCACCGAGAGCCATCCCAAGGTCATCGACGCCGCCTTCGCCGGCGGAGACATAGACGTAGCCATCGTGGCCTTCGGCCTGCTCGGCGACGCCGAAGAGCTGTGGCAGAACCAGCGCAAGGCCGTTCAGATCGCCCAGATCAACTACACAGCAGCCGTTTCGGTCGGTGTGCTCATCGGCGAGAAGATGCGCGCTCAGGGCTTCGGCCAGATCATCGCGATGAGCTCGGCCGCTGGCGAGCGGGTGCGACGGTCCAACTTCGTATACGGATCCACCAAGGCCGGCCTGGACGGCTTCTTTCTCGGCCTTGGAGAAGCGTTGCGCGAGTATGGGGTTCGGGTGCTGGTGATCAGGCCCGGCCAGGTGCGCACGCGGACGACGATCGAGCACTGGAAGTCCACGGGCTCCAAGGAAGCGCCGTTCACCGTCGACAAGGAGGACGTCGCGGAACTGGCGGTCACGGCATCGGCCAAAGGCAAGGAACTGGTATGGGCGCCGGGGGCGTTCAGGTACGTGATGATGGTGTTGCGACACATCCCGCGGCCTATCTTCCGCAAGCTTCCCGTCTAGCGATGCGCAGCGCACTGGCCGTGATCGGCCAGGCGGCGGTGGCGGTCGTCGTGGCGGTGGTCGTTGCGGTGATCTCGCTAGCCGCGATATCGCGGGTGGAGTGGCCGGCGTACAACTCGTCCAACCAGTTGCACGCATTGACCACCGTCGGCCAATTCGGTTGCCTGGCAGCACTGCTGGCGACCGCGCTGGCCTGGCGCCGCGGACGGCGCACTCTCGCGCGATGGGGGGCGCTGGTGTTCCTGTCCGCATTCTCGGTGGTCACGCTGGCGATGCCGCTCGGCGCGACCAAGCTGTACCTGTACGGCATCTCGGTCGACCAGCAGTTCCGCACGGAGTACCTGACCCGGCTCACCGACACGGTGAGCCCGCATGACATGACCTACTACGGTCTGCCGCCGTTCTATCCGCCGGGCTGGTTCTGGATCGGCGGCCGGCTCGCCGCACTGACCGGCACGCCCGCATGGGAGATGTTCAAGCCGTGGGCGATCATCTCGATCACGATCGCCGTGGTGCTGGCCTTTGTGTTGTGGGCCAGCATGATTCGTTTCGAGTATGCGCTGATCGTATCGACCGCCACCGCTGCCGCGGCACTGGCGTACTCACCCACCGAGCCCTACGCCGCGATCATCGCCGTGCTGCTGCCGCCGGTGTTCGTGCTCGCGTGGTCGGGCCTGCGGGCCGCGCACGCGAGGAGCACAACAGGGTCAGCGACGCGAAGCGGCGGTTGGGCCGCGGTCATCGGCGTCGGCGTCTTCCTCGGCGTCGCCGCGCTGTTCTATACCCTGCTGCTGGCCTACGCCGCGTTCACGCTGACGATCATGGCCCTGGTGGTGGCCGTGGCGCGCAGACGCTTCGAACCTCTGCGGCGGCTTGCGGTCATCGCGGTGATCGCAGGCGCGATCGCGCTGCTGGGCTGGGGCCCGTTCCTGGTGGCCGCAGCCAAAGGCCGTCCCGCCGATTCCGGCACCGCCCAGCACTACCTGCCCTCCGCGGGAGCCCAGCTCGAATTCCCGATGCTGCACTTCACCCTGCTCGGCGCGTTGTGCATGGTCGGCACGCTGTGGCTGGTGTGGCGGGCCCGCACGTCGACCCGCGCAGCTGCGCTCGCCATCGCGGTGCTCGCCGTCTACGCCTGGTCGCTGCTGTCGATGCTGACCACCCTCGTCGGCACCACGCTGTTGTCGTTCCGGCTGCAGCCGACGCTGACGATCCTGCTGACCGCGGCTGGCGCCTTCGGGTTCGTCGAGACCACGCTCGCGATCGCCCGCCGCTACCAACCCGAGATGGGCCGCCGCGTCGTCGCGGCGGCGGCCACGCTCGGCGCTATCGGCGCGCTGACGTTCAGCCAGGACATCCCCGACGTGCTGCGCTCCGATATCGTCGTCGCCTACACCGACACCGACGGCACCGGCCAGCGCGCCGACCGGCGACCGCCCGGCGCCGAGCGGTACTACCGCGAGATCGACACCAAGATCCGGGACGTCACCGGCCTGCCCCGCAACGAGACCGTCGTGCTCACCGCCGACTACAGCTTCCTGTCCTACTACCCCTATTACGGCTTCCAGGGCCTGACGTCGCACTACGCCAACCCGCTGGCGCAGTTCGACCAGCGGGCCGCCGCGATCGAAGGCTGGGCCACGCTGACCAACGCCGGCCAGTTCATCGCCGAACTCGACAAATTGCCGTGGAAGCCGCCGACGGTGTTCTTGATGCGCCGCGGCGCCAACGACACCTACACGCTGCGGCTGGCGTCGGACGTGTACCCCAACCAGCCCAACGTCCGCCGCTACCACGTCGAGCTGGACAAGGCGCTGTTCGACGACCCCCGCTTCGACGTGTCCACCGTCGGGCCGTTCGTGCTGGCGATCCGAAAGCCGACGGGCTGATGGCTCCTGATAGACCCGGGTCGCTGCGCTCCTGCCCACCGGAAGAGACAGCGCCGCAAGCAGGCCAATTACCATCAAGCCCCGTGACCGCTGCGGGCAATCATCGCGCCGCGCGCATCATCGCCATCGTCGCTGGGCTGCTCGGCGCGGTGCTGGCCATCGCCACGCCACTGCTGCCGGTGGAGCAGACCACCGCGCAGCTCAACTGGCCGCAGAACGGTGTGCTGCAGAGCGTCGACGCGCCGCTGATCGGATACGTCGCCACCGACCTCACCATCACCGTGCCGTGTAGCGCGGCCACCGGCCTGGCCGGCCCACAGAACGCGGGCAGGACCGTCCTGCTCTCGACGGTCCCCAAGCAGGCGCCCAAGGCTGTCGACCGCGGCCTTCTCATCGAACGCGTCAACAACGATGTGCTCGTCATCGTCCGCAACACCCCTGTGGTGAGCGCCCCGCTGAACCAGGTCCTCAGCCCGGCGTGCCAGCGACTGAAGTTCACCGCGCACGCCGACAAGGTCACAGGAGAATTCGTCGGGCTGGTGGAAGGTCCCGATTCCGACGACCCCGGCCAACCGCTGCGTGGCGAACGTGGTGGCTACGACTTCCGGCCGCAGATCGTCGGCGTCTTCACAGATCTGTCCGGGCCCGCCCCGCCGGGCCTGCAGTTCTCGGCGACCGTCGATTCCCGCTACAGCAGCTCCCCGACATGGGCGAAGCTGCTGGCGATGATCATCGGGGTGGCGATGACGGTGATCGCCCTCGGCGCCCTGCACGTCCTGGACGCCGCCGACGGCAGACGGGTCAAACGCGTCCTGCCAAGGCGATGGTGGTCGGTGACCCCGCTGGACGGTGTGGTGACCGCCATGCTGGTGTGGTGGCACTTCGTCGGCGCCAACACATCCGACGACGGCTACATCCTGACCATGGCCAGGGTGTCCGAACACGCCGGCTACATGGCCAACTACTACCGATGGTTCGGCACGCCCGAAGCGCCGTTCGGCTGGTACTACGACCTGTTGGCGATGTGGGCGCACGTCAGCACCAACAGCGCCTGGATGCGGCTGCCGACGCTGGTGATGGCGCTGGCATGCTGGTGGCTGATCAGCCGTGAGGTCATCCCGCGCCTGGGCCACGCGGTCAAGACCAGCCGCGCCGCCGCGTGGACGGCGGCAGGCATGTTCCTGGCCTTCTGGCTGCCGCTGAACAATGGGCTGCGGCCGGAACCGATCATCGCCCTTGGCATCCTGGCCACCTGGTGCTCGGTCGAGCGCGGCGTCGCCACCAACCGAATGCTCCCGGTGGCCATCGCGATCATCATCGGTGCACTCACGCTGTTCTCGGGACCAACCGGCATCGCGGCCGTCGGCGCGCTGCTTGTCGCCGTCGGACCACTGAAAACCATTGTGGCCCGGCATACTTCGCGTTTCGGATACCTTGCACTGCTGGCGCCGATCCTCGCCGCGTGCACGGTGACGATCATCCTGATCTTCCGCGACCAGACGCTGGCAAGCGAGATCCAGGCCAGCACGTTCAAGTCCGCGGTCGGCCCCAGCCTGAGCTGGTTCGACGAGCACATCCGCTACGAGCGGTTGTTCACCACCAGCCCCGACGGCTCGGTGGCCCGCCGGTTCGCGGTGCTGACGCTGCTGCTGACGCTGGCCGTCTCGGTGGCAATGGCGTTGCGCAAGGGGCGGATTCCCGGCACTGCACTCGGGCCGAGCCGACGCATCGTCGGCATCACCATCATCTCGTTCCTGGCGATGATGTTCACCCCCACCAAGTGGACGCATCACTTCGGTGTGTTCGCCGGTCTCGCGGGATCACTGGGCGCATTGGCCGCGGTCGCGATCACGGCCACCGCGATGAAGTCGCGCCGCAACCGGGCCATGTTCACCGCCGCCGTGTTGTTCGTGATGGCGCTGTCGTTCGCCACCGTCAACGGCTGGTGGTACGTCTCGAACTTCGGTGTGCCCTGGTCGAATCATTTCCCGGAGTGGCGCTTCGGCTTCACCACCTTCCTGCTCGGCCTCTCGGTCGTCGCCCTTTTGTTGGCGGCGTGGTTCCATTTCTCCGGCCGCGACGAGTCGCGACCGACGCGGCGCGCCCAGCAGCGAATCGCGCAGAGCCCGTTGGCGATTGCCGCCTGGCTGCTGGTGGTTTTCGAGGTGATGTCGCTGACGCTGGCGGTGACCGATCAATACCCGGCATGGAGCGTCGGCCGCTCGAACCTCGAGGCACTCACCGGCAGGACCTGCGGGCTGGCCAACGATGTGATGGTCGAACAGGACTCCAACGCCGGCCTGCTGACGCCCATCGGCGTGCCCGTCGGTGAGGCGCTGGGCGCAACCACGGCAGAAGGATTCAGCCCCAACGGCATTCCCAGTGACGTCTCCGCGGACCCCGTGATGGAGAACCCTGGCGCCTCCAACTTCGCCGACACAGACACCGACACCGGCACCGTCAGTGCCAACGAGGCAGGCACCGAGGGCGGCACCACCGCCGCAGCGGGAGTCAACGGGTCGCGGGCCCGGCTGCCATACAGCCTCGACCCCGCCCGCACTCCCGTGATGGGAAGCTGGCGCTCCGGCATCCAGCAGCCCGCGGTGCTGCGCTCCGCGTGGTACCGCCTGCCGCCCCGCGATCAGGCAGGCCCACTGCTCGTCGTCTCCGCGGCCGGACGCTTCGATCCCGGAGAGGTCGTCGTGCAATGGGCCTCCGACGAACAAGCGGCCAAGGGCGAGCCGGCAGGCGGCATTGGTTTCGCCGACGTCGGCTCCGCCCCGGCCTGGCGCAACCTGCGTGCCCCGCTCGCCGCTATCCCGCGTGAGGCCACCCAAGTGAGGCTGGTCGCCACCGATGACGACCTGAGTCCGCAACACTGGATCGCGATCACCGCGCCGCGCATCCCGCAACTGCGCACCCTGCAGGACGTCGTCGGCTCGCGGGACCCGGTGCTGCTCGACTGGCTGGTCGGCATGGCGTTTCCCTGTCAGCGCCCGTTCGGCCATCGTTACGGCGTCGTCGAGGTGCCGAAGTGGCGCATCCTTCCCGACAGGTTCGGTGCGGAAGCCAATTCGCCGGTGATGGACAACCTCGGCGGCGGGCCGCTCGGCATCACGGAACTCCTGCTGCGGTCCACCACGGTGCCGACCTATTTGAAGGAAGATTGGTTCCGCGACTGGGGCGCGCTGCAGCAGCTCACGCCGTACTACCAGAACGCGCAGCCGGCACGGCTCGATCTCGGTTCCGCCACGCGTGGCGGACTGTGGAGCCCGGCGCCGCTGCGCCATTAGTTGCGTCGCCTACCATCGAGCCTCGTGCCTGCCCACCGCGTCGCCCGGCTGATCGCCGTCATCGCGGGCATTGCGGGCGTGATGTTGTGCGCGTTGGTACCGCTGCTGCCGGTCCAGCAGACGACCGCCACCGTCCTGTGGCCGCAGGCTCCCGACACCAACGGGCTCATCAGCGACGTCACCGCGCCGCTGGTCTCAGGCGCCCCGCAGGCCCTCGACGTCTCGATCCCCTGCCGGACGATCGCCGCCCTGCCCGCGCGCGGTGGCGTGGTCTTGTCCACCATCCCGACCGGCGGCATCGCAGCGACGAAGAACGGCCTGTTCGTCACCGCCAACGCCGCCGACGTCGTCGTCGCCTTCCGCGACTCGGTGGCCGCCGTCGCCCGACGGCCCGCCGTGGCCTCCGGCGCCTGCAGCACCCTGCACGTCTGGGCCAATGTCGGTTCGGTTGGCGCCGACTTCGTCGGCATACCCGGCGCCACCGGCACGCTGGCGGCCGAGAAGCGTCCACAGGTCGCCGGCGTATTCACCGACCTGCAGGTGGCCGCCCAGCCGGGCCTTTCGGCGCGCATCGACGTCGACACCCGGTTCATCACGACGCCGACGGCACTCAAGCTCGGGGTGATGGTGCTGGGCGTCATCTGTGTACTGGCATCGATCGTGGCGCTGGCGGTGCTGGATCGCCGGTCGGGCCGTCGCCCGCGCGACGCCTGGCGGCGGTTCTGGCGCGCGGGTCTGTCGACGTGGCTGGCAGACGTCGGCGTCGTCGGCACCCTGCTGCTCTGGCATCTCATCGGCGCGACCTCGTCCGACGACGGCTACAACCTGACCATCGCGCGGGTGTCCGGCGATGCGGGATACGCGGCCAACTACTACCGCTTCTTCGGGGCGACTGAGGCGCCGTTCGACTGGTACCAGTCGGTGCTCGCGCAGATGGCGGCGATCAGCACGGCCGGCGTGTGGATGCGGCTGCCCGCCACCGCCGCGGCGATCGCCACCTGGTTGATCATCAGCCGTTGCGTGCTGCCGCGGCTCGGCAGGCGGGTGACCAACAACCGGGTCGCGGTGTGGACCGCGGGCGCCGTGTTCCTGGCGGCCTGGCTGCCGTTCAACAACGGCCTTCGGCCCGAGCCGCTGATCGCGTTCGGCGCGCTCGCGGCGTGGATGCTGGTCGAGAACGCGATCGCCACCCGCCGGTTGTGGCCCGCCGCGGTCGCGATCGTGGTGGCGGTTTTCAGCGTGACTCTCGCGCCGCAGGGCTTGATCGCACTCGCCCCGCTGTTGGTCGGTGCGCGGGCCGTGGCGCGGGCCATCCAGAGAAGGCGCCCGGTTGACGGACTGCTGGCTCAGCTCGCGCCGCTGGTTGCCTCACTGGCGCTGATCTTCGTGGTCGTGTTTCGCGACCAGACGCTGGCCACCGTTGCCGAATCCGCCCGCATCAAGTACAAGGTCGGCCCGACCATCCCCTGGTATCAGGACTTCCTGCGGTACTACTTCCTGACCGTCGAGGACAGCGCCGAGTCCTCGCTGACGCGTCGCTTCTCCGTCCTGGTGCTGCTGCTGTGCCTGTTCGGCATGCTCGCGGTGCTGCTGCGGCGCAGTGGTGTTCCGGGCATGGCTAAGGCTCCGGCGTGGCGGTTGATCGGCGCGACGGCGGTCGGCCTGCTGCTGCTGACCTTCACACCGACGAAGTGGGCGGTGCAGTCCGGCGCGTTCGCCGGCCTTGCGGGCGCACTCGGCGGCGTATCCGCGTTCGCATTCGGCAGGGTCGGGCTGCACAGCCGTCGAAACCTGGCCCTGTACGTCACGGCGCTGCTGTTCGTATTGGCCTGGGCGACTTCGGGTATCAACGGCTGGTTCTATGTCGGCAACTACGGTGTGCCGTGGTTCGACAAGCAGCCGGTCATCGTCGGGATCCCGGTGACGGGCATCTTCCTAGCGCTGGCGATCGTAACCGGCCTGCTCGCCGGCTGGCTGCACTTCCGGATGGACTACACAGGCCACACCGAGGTCGCCAACACCCGGCGCAACCGGGTGCTGGCGTCCACGCCGCTGCTCGTGGTGGCGGTCATCATGGTCGTGCTCGAGGTGGGCTCGATGGCCAAGGGCGCCGCGCAGCGCTACCCCGTCTACACCACGGCCAAGGCCAATGTGAACGCGCTGACTGGGTTTGTTTCAGGGGCCTCCGCCCCTGGCTGCGCGATGGCCGACGACGTAGTCGTCGAACCCGACACGGACGCCGGTCTGTTGTCACCTGTTCCGGGCCAACGCTTCGGGCAGTACGGACCGCTCGGCGGGGAGAACCCGGTTGGGTTCACCCCTAACGGTGTCAGCGACACCTTGGAGCCGTCGGAGCCGGTCACCGCCAACCCCGGCACAGTGAATTCGGACGGCTCACCCAACGAACCCAACGTGGGGATCGGGTATGCGGCAGGCACCGGGGGCGGCTACGGACCCGAGGGGATCAACGGTTCGCGAGTGTTCCTGCCGTTCGGCCTGGACCCCAATCGCACGCCGGTGATGGGCAGCTACGGCGAAAACACCGTCGCAGCGAAGGCCACCTCGGCGTGGTATGAACTGCCCCCACGTACACCGGACCGGCCGCTGGTCACGGTCGCCGCCGCGGGCGCGATCTGGTACTACGACGAGGAGGGCGGGTTCAACTACGGCCAGCACCTCAAACTTCAGTGGGGCGTGCACCGGCCCGACGGCGGCTTCAAGGCGCTGGGTCAGGTCGAGCCGATCGACATCTTCGCGCAAAAGGCCTGGCGCAATCTGCGTTTCCCGCTTGCTTGGGCGCCGCCGGAGGCCAATGTCGCGCGCATCGTCGCCGACGACCCCAACCTCAGCGAAGATCAGTGGTTCGCGTTCACCCCGCCACGAATGCCGGTGCTCGAGACCGCGCAAAAGTTCTTGGGATCGCAGACGCCGGTGCTGATGGACATCGCCACCACGGCGAACTTCCCGTGCCAGCGCCCATTCTCCGAACACCTTGGCGTGGCAGAACTTCCGCAGTACCGCATCCTGCCGAACTCCAAACAGGTGGTTGTGTCGTCCAACAAGTGGCAGTCCGCGGAGGACGGAGGCCCGTTCCTGTTCATCCAGGCGCTGCTGCGTACCTCCACGGTCCCGACCTATCTGCGCGACGACTGGTACCGCGACTGGGGTTCGATCGAGCGCTACGACCGAGTCGTGCCCGCGTCGGTTGCGCCCAACGCAGTCATCGACCAAGGCTCACAGCGGGTGTTCGGTTGGAGCCGCAACGGACCGATCAGGGCACTGCGATGACGGCGAGACAAAGGCGAGCGAGGAACGAGCGAGGACCGGAGCCAGCCGGAGTCGAGCCATGAGCGAAGACATCAGCCACGTCGCGGCGCGCGATGTGAAGGTCACCAGGTGGGTGGCGACGATCGCCGGGGTCATCGGGTTCGTGCTTTCGGTGGCCACGCCGCTGCTGCCGGTGGTGCAGACCACCGCGACGCTGAACTGGCCGCAGCAGGGGCAGCTCAACGACGTTACCGCGCCCCTCATTTCGCAGGTCCCGGTGACCATGACGGTGACGGTGCCGTGCAGCGTGATTCGCTCGATGCCGCCCGCCGGAGGCACGGTGCTCAGTACTGCACCGAAGGGCGGCAATCAGGCTGCGCTCAACGCGCTGTTTGTCAACGTCAACCGTCAGCGCGTCGACATCACCGACCGCAATGTCGTTGTGGCCAGTGTGCTGCGGGCACGTGTCGTAGCACCCCAATGTCAGCGCATCGAGATCACGTCGTCGGAGGCCGGCACCTTCGCAACATTCGTGGGACTGACGGACCCGACGACGGGCTCAGAACAGCGGACCGGCTTCCCCGATCCGAACCTGCGCCCGACGATCGTCGGCATCTTCACCGACCTGACCGGGCCCGCGCCCCCAGGGCTGAGCGCGTCGGCGGTCATCGACACCCGGTTCTCCACCAAGCCAACGGCTTTGAAGCTGGCCGCGATGGTGCTGGCCATCATCTCGACGATCATCGCGCTGGTCGCCCTATGGCGGCTGGACCGGCTCGACGGCCGCCGGATGCAGCGCTGGATTCCCGAGCGATGGCGCACATTCTCCGCCACCGACATCGTTGTGATCGGCGGCTTCCTGGTGTGGCATGTCATGGGCGCCAACTCGTCGGACGACGGCTACATCCTCGGGATGGCCCGTGTCGCCGGGCACGCGGGCTACATGTCGAACTACTTCCGCTGGTTCGGCAGTCCGGAAGACCCGTTCGGCTGGTACTACAACCTGCTGGCGTTGATGACCGGCGTCAGCGATGCGAGCATCTGGATCCGGCTGCCCGACCTGGTGTGCGGGATCGTATGCTGGCTCTTGCTTTCCCGCGAAGTGCTGCCCCGGCTGGGGCCCGCGGTCGCGGCGAGCAAGCCCGCGGTGTGGGCGGCCGGCCTGGTGCTGCTGGCGGCGTGGATGCCGTTCAACAACGGCCTGCGCCCCGAGGGACAGATCGCCACCGGCGCGCTGATCACCTACGTGCTGATCGAGCGTGCGATCATCTCGGGCCGCATGACGCCGGCTGCGCTGGCGATCCTGACCGCCTCGTTCACGTTGGGCATCCAGCCGACGGGCCTTATCGCGGTCGCCGCGCTGATCGCCGGTGGGCGACCGATTTTGCGAATCCTGGTGAAGCGGCACCGCATCGTCGGCACCCTGCCGCTGGTGGCGCCACTGCTGGCCGCGGGCACCGTCATCCTGACCGTGGTGTTCGCCGATCAGACGTTGGCAACGGTGTTGGAGGCCACCAGGATTCGCACCGCGATCGGGCCCAGCCAGGAGTGGTACACCGAGAACCTGCGCTACTACTACCTGATTCTGCCGACGGTCGACGGTTCGCTGTCGCGGCGGTTCGGTTTCCTGATCACCGCGCTGTCACTATTTGCCGCCATGTTCATCATCTTGCGGCGCAAGCGTATTCCCGGGGTGGCGCGCGGTCCGGTGTGGCGGTTGATGGGCATCATCTTCGGCACCATGTTCTTCCTGATGTTCACCCCGACGAAGTGGGTGCATCACTTCGGACTGTTCGCTGCGGTGGGCGCGGCGATGGCGGCGGTCGCCACGGTGCTGGTGTCCCCGGCGGTGATGCGATGGTCGCGCAACCGGATGGCGTTCGTTGCCGCGGTGTTCTTCATGCTGGCGTTGTGCTTCGCTACCACCAACGGCTGGTGGTACGTGTCGAGCTACGGCGTGCCGTTCAACAACGCGACGCCGAAGATCGCCGGAATCACCGTCAGTTTCGGCTTCTTCATCCTGTTCGCGATCACCGCGATCTACGCGACATATCTGCATTTCGCGTCCCGTGACCGCGGCGATGGCCGCATAGCGCGTGCGTTGACCGCCGCTCCCGTCCCGTTGGCGGCCGGCTTCATGGTGGTGGTCTTCGTCGGGTCGATGGTCGCGGGGATCGTGCGCCAGTACCCGACATATTCCAACGCATGGGCCAATCTGCGCGCCTTCACCGGCGGCTGCGGGCTGGCCGACGATGTGCTCGTCGAGCCCGACACCAACGACGGGTTCTTGACGCCGCTGCGCGGGGACTACGGCCCGCTGGGCCCGCTCGGCGGTGTCGGGCCGGTGGGCTTCACCCCCAACGGGGTGCCGGAGAAGATTGTCGCCGAGACGATCCGGATGAATCTCCCGATGCCCGGCACCGACTACGACTGGGATCAACCCACCAAGCTCAAGAGACCGGGCGTCAACGGGTCGACGGTGCCGCTGCCGTACGGCCTCGATCCCTCCCGGGTTCCACTGGCGGGCACATATATCGAGGGCCCGCAGCAGCAGCAGAGCCGGTTGACGTCCGCCTGGTATCAACTGCCCCGGCCTGACGACGCGCATCCGCTCGTCGTTGTCACCGCCGCGGGCACCATCACCGGCGACAGCGTGTTCAACGGGCGCAGCGAGGGCCAGAAGGTCGAACTTGAGTACGCCCTCCCCGGCCCGGACGGAACTCCGCTTCCGGCAGGAAGACTGGTGCCCTACGATCTCGGGCCGATCCCGTCGTGGCGAAACCTGCGATTCCCGCGGTCGTTGATTCCGGACGACGCGGTCGCGGTGCGGATCGTGGCCGAGGATCTGTCGCTGACAACGGGCGACTGGATCGCGGTCACGCCGCCGCGCGTGCCCGAGCTGCGGTCGGTGCAGGAGTACGTCGGCTCGGATCAGCCGGTGCTAATGGATTGGGCGGTCGGCCTTGCCTTCCCGTGCCAGCAGCCGATGCTGCACGCCAACGGTGTGACCGAGATTCCGAAGTTCCGGATCACCCCGGACTACAACGCGAAACGCAAGGACACCGATACGTGGGAGGACGGCCTCAACGGCGGCCTGCTGGGCATCACCGACCTCCTGATGCGGGCGCATGTGATGGCGACGTACCTGTCGAACGACTGGGGCCGCGACTGGGGTTCGCTGCGCAAGTTCGACACAGTCGTCGATGCGCAGCCGGCGCAGTTCGACTTCGGCACCGCCACGCACAGTGGGCTGTGGAAGCCCGGCGAGATCCGCATCGGACCGTAGATGGCTGACGGTCTTCGATTCGGGGACGCGGCGCTGGCCCGTGTGGTCGAGTGGCAGGTCGACGGGCTGACTGTGCTCGTGGATACCGGTGCAGGTGACTGCCCACAGTGCCCTGCTCTGAGCGACACTGTCGCGGAAAAGTTAGGCAAGCAAGCGTGTTAGCGACATTGTCGCTTCTAGGCTGGCAATACGGATAGTTCGTGAAGCCGCGACGGCGCACGCTTCGACGGAAAGCGATTCCCGTCTGGCTCACTAACGTGTTGCGATGAACTATGGCGGCCACACGCTTTGGCCGCTGGCTGATCTGGTGGTGTCGTATCAGGGCTCGACGGCACCGGCTACCAGACGACCGCTGTCGAATTCTCCGGCACCACTTATGGCAGGGCCTGGCTGCTCGATGCCCGGGGTACCGCGATCGAGGTCTAGATCGGCAGCAGGCCGTGCTTGCGCTGCACGCGCGTGATCTGCTTGTCGCGCAACAGCCTTAGCGACTTGCGGAGCAGCAGCCGGGTCTCGTGCGGCTGGATCACCGCGTCGATGAAGCCGCGTTCGGCGGCGATCCACGGCGTCGCCATGTTGAGGTTGTAGCCCTCGATGAACTCTGCCCGGATCTTCTGCACCTCGGGCGCCGTCGGGTCGGGGAACCGCTTCACCAGAAGCTGGGCCGCACCCTCGGCTCCGATCACCGCGATCCGCGCCGTCGGCCACGCGAAGTTCAGATCGGCCGACAATTGCTTCGACCCCATCACCGCGTACGCACCGCCGTAAGACTTGCGGATCGTGATCGTCACCTTCGGCACGTCGGCTTCGACAACGGCGTTGAGGAACCGGCCGCCGCGTTTGATGATGCCGCCCTTCTCCTGCTCGACGCCGGGCATGAAGCCGGGGGTGTCGACCACGAAAACCAGTGGGAGATTGTAAGAATCGCAGAACCTGATGAACCGGGCCGCCTTGTCGGACGCCTCGTTGTCGATCGCGCCCGACAGGTGCATCGGCTGATTGGCGACCACACCGACCGACCGTCCGTCGACGCGCGCGAAGGCGGTGATGATCGCCTGCCCCTGCTGCTGGGCCACATCGAAGACATCGCCGTCATCGAAGATCCGCAACAGGATCTCGTGCATGTCGTATGCCATGTTGTCGCTGTCCGGCACAATCGAATCGAGTTCCAGGTCGTGCGGCGTGACCTCCGGCTCCAGGCCGGGGTTGACGATCGGTGCGTCTTCAAATGTGTTGGGAGGCAGGAAGCTCAAGTAGTCGCGGGCGTACTGGAATGCCGCTGCTTCGTCCTCGACCACCTGATGGATGTTGCCGAAGCGGGCCTGCGCGTCGGCACCGCCGAGCTCGTCGAGGGTGACGTCCTCACCGGTGACGTCCTTGATGACATCAGGACCGGTGACAAACATGTAGCCCTGGTCACGCACCGCGACCACCAGGTCCGTCTGAATAGGCGAATACACCGCCCCCCCAGCGCATTTGCCGAGGATGATGGAGACTTCCGGGACGAGTCCGCGCAGCAGCTCGTGGCGGCGGCCCAGCTCGGCGTACCACGCGAGCGAGGTCACGGCGTCCTGAATCCGGGCACCTGCCGAGTCGTTGATGCCGATGATCGGGCAGCCGACCATCGCTACCCACTCCATCAGCTTGGCAACCTTGCGGCCGAACATCTCTCCGACCGAGCCCTGGAACACGGTCTGGTCGTGGCTGAAGACGCCGACCGGCCGCCCGTCGATGGTGCCGTGCCCAGTGACCACGCCGTCGCCGAACAACGCGTTGGGGTCACCCGGCGTCTTGCACAGTGCACCGATCTCCAGGAAGCTGCCTGGGTCGACGAGCGCGTTTATGCGGGCGCGGGCGCTGCGGATGCCCTTGCGCTCCCGCTTGGCGACGGCCTTCTCGCCTCCGGGTTCCTTGGCCAGCTCGAGCTTCTCGCGGAGTTCGGCGAGCTTCTCGGCAGTCGTCGTCGGCGACGGTTCTACGGTCACTTCGCCTGCTTCTCCTCGGCCTCGATTCGATCGATCGCCTCGCTCATGTGCGCGCCGACCTTCGCAATGTACGGCTCGTCGATCGCCTGGATGTGCTCGCCCCCGATCGGAACGACTTCCAGCTCGGAAACGAACTCGCCCCAACCACCGTCCGGCTTGCGGGTGGCGTAGCGCGGCTCGAAGAAGATCGCGTCGTCGTGGTAGCGATCGGCCATGTACAGCGTCACGTGCCCGTCGTATGGCTCGATCTTCGCGGTGTCGATCACCCGGTTGTCCAGGTACGACGTGCGCTGGTGCTCGATGATCCCGCCGGGGATCTGTACGCCGCTCTGGCTGACCGCGTCCAGCACGAACTGCACCTGGCCCTCGTCGTCGAG
>Ga0126307_10001396_pt1 | contig 15927 bp, 17 predicted proteins | sample Plot28_FD_89955 | JGI IMG/M metagenome (GOLD analysis project Ga0126307, IMG submission 89955) | Serpentine soil microbial communities from UC McLaughlin Reserve, CA, USA - Plot28 | ecosystem: Environmental > Terrestrial > Soil > Grasslands | place: USA: UC McLaughlin Reserve, Lake County... | reverse complement strand
GTCGCGCTCGAGGACGGCACCGAGATCGTCAAGGGCGTCGACCTCGCCGTCGACCTGAACGAGAAGCACGCGATCATGGGGCCGAACGGCTCCGGCAAGTCGACCCTCGCCTACGCGCTGATGGGTCACCCCTCCTACGAGATCACCGAGGGCGAGATCCTGCTCGACGGCGAGAACGTCGTGGAGCTGGGCGCCGACGAGCGCGCGCAGAAGGGCCTCTTCCTCGCGTTCCAGTACCCCCACGCGATTCCGGGCGTCACCGTCACGAACTTCCTCCGGAGCGCGATCAACGCGATCCGGAAGGCGCGGGCGGGCGGCACCGACGACCCGATCCCGGTGAAGGAGTTCCGCACGATGATCCTGGCCGCGATGGAGCGGCTGAAGGTGCCTCGCGAGCTCGCCTCGCGCTACCTGAACGACGGCTTCTCCGGCGGCGAGAAGAAGCGGGTCGAGATCCTGCAGATGGCGCTCCTCCAGCCCAGGATCGCGATTCTCGACGAGACCGACTCCGGCCTCGACATCGACGCGCTCCGGATCGTCGCGAACGGCGTCAACGAGCTCGTCACAACCGAGATGGGCGCGCTCGTGATCACCCATTACCAGCGCATCCTCAACTACGTCACGCCCGACCACGTGCACGTCTTCGTCGGCGGCAAGATCGTCGAGAGCGGCGGGCCCGAGCTGGCCCAGCGCCTCGAGGCCGAGGGCTACGACGCCTGGCTGCCGAAGGAAGAGGAGGTGGCCGCGTGAGCACGTCCGAGACAGACGTCGTCAAGGGAATCCGCTCCGAGTACCAGTACGGGTTCTCCAACTCCGACGAGGCGGAGAACTACTTCTTCAAGTCGGGCCGCGGGCTCTCGCACGAGCTCGTCGAGGCGATCTCCGAGCACAAGAACGAGCCCGACTGGATGCGCCAGTTCCGGCACAAGAGCCTGGACTACTTCCTCGCGCGACCGCTTCCGACCTGGGGCGGCAACGTCGCGGAGATCGACTTCGACAACATCTACTACTACATCAAGCCGACCGAGAAGCAGGCGTCCCGCTGGGAGGACCTGCCCGCCGACATCCTCGACACCTGGGACAAGCTCGGCATCCCCGAGGCGGAGAAGAAGTACCTCGCCGGCGTCGGTGCACAGTACGAGTCGGAGGTCGTCTACCACAAGCTTCAGGCCGACCTCGAGTCGCAGGGCGTGCTCTTCCTCGACATGGACTCCGGCCTGCGCGAGCACGAGGACATCGTCAAGCAGTACTTCGGGACGATCATCCCGCAGAACGACAACAAGTTCGCGGCGCTGAACTCGGCCGTCTGGTCGGGTGGCTCGTTCATCTACGTACCGCCGGGCGTGCGGATCGAGCTGCCGCTCCAGGCCTACTTCCGGATCAACGCCGAGAACATGGGCCAGTTCGAGCGGACGCTGATCATCGTCGACGAGGACGCGTACGTGCACTACGTCGAGGGCTGCACCGCGCCGATCTACTCCTCCGACTCGCTCCACAGCGCCGTCGTCGAGATCGTGGTCAAGCCGCGCGGCCGCTGCCGGTACACGACGATCCAGAACTGGTCGAACAACGTCTACAACCTGGTCACGAAGCGCGCCGTCGCCTACGAGGACGCGACGATGGAGTGGGTCGACGGGAACCTCGGCTCGAAGCTGACGATGAAGTACCCCGCGATCTGGCTGATGGGCCCGCGGGCGCACGGCGAGGTGCTCTCGATCGCATTCGCCGGCAAGGGTCAGCACCAGGACGCGGGCGGCAAGGTCGTGCACGTCGCGCCCAAGACGACGTCGGTGATCACCTCGAAGTCGATCTCGAAGAACGGCGGCCGTGCCGGCTACCGCGGCCTGCTCGAGGTTGCGAAGGGCGCCGTCGGAGCCAAGTCGAAGGTCGTCTGCGACGCGCTGATCCTCGACGAGGAGTCGCGCTCGGATACGTACCCGTACATCCAGGTCGACGAGAACGACGTCGACCTCGGCCACGAGGCGACCGTCTCCAAGATCGGCGAGGAGCAGCTCTTCTACCTGATGAGCCGCGGCCTCAGCGAGGCCGAGGCGAGCGCGATGATCGTCTCGGGCTTCGTCGAGCCGATCACGAAGGAGCTGCCGCTCGAGTACGCCGTCGAGATGAACCGGCTGATCCAGCTGCAGATGGAAGGGTCGGTTGGGTAGCCCGATTCGCAAGGTGGACATCGTCGGTATTCCCTCGATCGATCCAGAGCGCTCCAGGCAGTTCTACGTCGACACCCTCGGGCTTCGTCCCGACGAAAACGGACGGTTCGAGTTCTGGATCGGCGACACGTGCTTCGCGATCTGGAACCCTGCACAGTTCGGCGTCGACTATCAGCCACAGGCGAACAGCATCGTCCTGCTCCAGGTCCACGATGTCCCCTCGGCCCGAGCCGAGCTCGAGGCGAAGGGTGTCCGCTTCGACGGCGAGACCTTCGACACGGGCGTCTGCCACATGGCGAACTTCGCGGATCCCGATGGGAATCCGCTGACGCTGCACAAGCGCTACGCGCCGTACTCGTGATGCAGGTCGAGCGTGTCGACTTCGTCTCGGTCCTGACGCAGGACCTCGCGCGGGCGAAGCGGTTCTACACGGAGACCCTCGGGCTCGACGTCGAGAGCGAGGGCGACAGCGACATGGAGCTCCGCTGCGGCCAGGTCACCCTCGATGTCTTCGACCCGTCCAGCATCGGGCAGGCGTTCGCGCCCTCCCCTGCCGGGATCGCGCTGCGCGTCGACGACGTCGACGCTGCGCGCGCGGAGCTCGAGGCGAAGGGAGTCGCCTTCGACGGCGAGACGATCGTCACCGACGTCTGCAAGCAGGCCTGGTTCAAGGATCCGGACGGGAACGCGCTGATGCTGCACCGGAGGTTCGACGCGTGATCGACGTCCAGCGGGTGGATTTCGTCGCCGAGCCCGTGGAGGACCTGGGGGCGTCGGAGGCATGGTACGGCGAGATCCTCGGCCTGCCGCGGAACCCCCACACGTCGGGGGAACGATGGGTCGAGTTCGAGACGGGGAACCTCACCCTCGCCCTGTCGACGTTCGGAAGCAGCCTCGCGCTCGGCGTCGACGACGTCGCCGAATCGCGCGCGCGGCTGGAGCAGGCCGGCGTCGAATTCCACGGCGACACGTTCGATAGCGGCGTCTGCCACGGCGCGCCGTTCGCCGATCCGTTCGGAAACCCGCTCCAGCTGCACCACCGCTACGCGCCGCTCGAGCGGTTCGAGGCGACAGCGGACGGTGTGCAGCGGATTGACTTCGTCAACGTGCCGGTGCTCGACCGGGAGCGGGGGATCGACTTCTACGGGGAGACGCTCGGCCTGCGGCGCAACGAGCTCGCCCACCCGGAGTGGCCGGAGTTCGAGGCCCGGAACGTGACGCTCCTCCTCACCACGCCCGCTCAGACAGGGGTCGAGTTCCGGCCCGGCGCCTACGCAGTCGCACTGCGGGTCCCCGACGTCGCCGCCACGAAGGAACGTCTGGAGGACACGGGCGTGTCCGTCGGGCCGCCGGAGGTGTTCGACTCGAGCGTCTGCCACATGGCGTTCTTCGAGGACCGCGAGGGGAACGCATTCATCCTCCACCGCCGTTACGCGCCCTACGCGGACGGGAGCACGCCGTGACCCACCGGGCCGCGCTGCTGGAGCGCTACCGCGCCCTCCCGATGCCGACGACGAAGGACGAGTCGTGGCGCTTCACCGACCTCAAGGGCTTCGACCCCGAGGCGTTCTCGGCGAACGGCGCGACCGAGGTGGCCGCGGCGCCGGCGATGCTCGAGCTCGAGGCTGCCGGGATCGTACGTGTCTCCGAAGCCGGGCTCGAGCTCGACCGCGTCCCCGACGGCATCCGCTTCGAGCCGCTCGGCGAGCATCCGCGGCTCGGCGAGCTCGTCGGCTCGGACGAGAAGTTCGCCGCGCACAACGCTGCCGAGTGGCGACACGGCCTGCTCGTCCACGTGCCCGACGGAGTCGTGCTCGAACAGCCGCTGCTGGTGCGAATCACGAACTCGATCCAGGGCGGCTCGCTCTTCTGGCGGCTGCTGATCGTGGCCGAGCCGGGCAGCCGCGTCTCCGTGATCGAGGAGTACGCGTCGACGACGCCCGAGCTGTCGGGGTACCTCAATGCCGCGGTCGAGATCTTCGTCGAGCAGAGCGCCAAGGTCGAGTACGTCTCGGTGCAGAACGTCAGTCGCGAGACGTGGCACTTCGGCAGCCACCACGCGTTGATCGCACGCGACGCGGAGCTCGACTGGGTCGCGGGCGGCTTCGGCTCCAAGAAGGGGAAGATCCGGATCCAGAACGACCTCGCCGGGCCCGGCGCCACCTCTCGCGTGACGGGCGCCTACTTCGCCGACGGCGTCCAGCACCTCGACTACGACACCTTCCAGGAGCACATCGCGCCGAACACGACCTCGGACTTCGCCTTCAAGGGTGTTCTCAACGACAGGTCGAGCGCGGTCTGGCGCGGGATGATCCGCGTCGAGGAGGACGCGCAGCGGACGAATGCCTACCAGGAGAACAGGAACCTGCTGCTGTCGAAGCAGGCGCACGCCGATTCGATCCCGGGGCTCGAGATCATGGCGAACGATGTGCGCTGCACGCACGGCGCCACGCTCGGCCAGGTCGACCGCGAGCAGCTCTTCTACCTGATGGCGCGAGGCCTCTCGCGCGCCGAGGCCGAGCGGCTGATCGTGCGCGGCTTCTTCCAGGACGTGCTCGACCGGATTGAGCTCGAGCCTGTTCGCGAGGCGCTCGGTGCCGCGCTCGAGGCGCGGATTCCGCAGGCCTGACCAGCCTCCGCCTTGACATGTCACGGGCCGAAGGTCGAGACTCAGGCCGGCGCTCAGCGTCCCGACCCGAGGAGGATCAGGCCATGCGACGACTCGCCCTGAGCATGCTCGCCGCCGCGCTCTGCGCGGCGCTGGCGTCTGCGCCCGCCGGTGCGCGGTCGGACGTCGCGGCGGTCGACTCGATCGACTACGCCACGTCGTTCGGGAACTTCGGCCGCGACGCGTACGTCTACGTCGCGATCGAGAAGGGCTACTTCCGCCAGGCCAACTTCGACGTGAACGTCACGAGCGGCCCCGGCTCGGTCGACAACATGAAGTTCGTCGCCGCGGGACGGCTCGACTACGCACCGGTCGACATCGGTGCCCTCGTCGTCACGCGCGCGAACGAGAACGTCCCTGTGAAGGTGGTCAGCGTCGTCCACCAGAACACGATGTCCGCGATTCTGTCGCTGCAGGAGTCGGGCCTGCGACGCCCGCAGGACCTGGTGGGGAAGACCCTGGCGGACTCCCCGGCCTCGACCGTGCGGGTGCTCTTTCCGCTCTACGCGAAAAAGGCCCGGATCGATGCCTCGCGGGTGACCTGGCGTGACGCCGCGCCGCCCGCACTTCCGGCGTTGCTGGCGTCGAAGCAGGTCGACGGGATCGGGCAGTTCGTGGTGGGCCGGCCGCTGATCGCGGCCGCCGCGGGCAAGCCCGTCACCGCTCTGCGCTACTCGGACCACCTGCCCGGCCTGCTCGGGATCGGGATCGTCGCCTCCGACGAGAAGATCCGTTCGCGGCCGGGTGAGGTGCGGCGGTTCGTCCGGGCGATCAACCGCGGCCTCCGCTACGCCCTCGACAACCCGGTCGAGGCCGGCCGAATCCTGAAGAAGTATCAGCCGCTCGTGAACGAGGAGGTCGCGGTGCGCGAGCTGAAGACGATGAAGTTCTTCGTCGAGACACAGGGGGCGCGCAAGTACGGCATCGGCTACATCGACGTGCAGAAGATGAAGTCGACCACCAGCGTCGTCGCGAACGGCTTCCGGCTGCAGGGCAAGATCGGCTACCGCGACATCTACGCGCCGAACTTCGTCACCACGGCGACGTACGTGTCACCGAAGAGGTGAGGAGGGCCGCGGCCGCGTCGTGATCTCGATCGCAGGCGTCTCGAAGTCGTTCCCGGCTCGCGGGCGCGGCCAGTCGACGTTGCGCGCGCTCGAGCGCATCGACGTCGAGGTCGAGGAGGGCGAGCTTGTCACGCTCGTCGGCCGCTCGGGGTGCGGGAAGTCCACGCTGTTGCGGATCCTGGCGGGGCTGATCCCCGCGAGCGACGGGCGGGTCTCGATCGCCGGGAAAGAGGTGCGCGGGCCGAGCCGCGACGTCGCCCTCGCCTTCCAGCGGCCGGCGCTCCTGCCCTGGCGGAACGTGCTCCAGAACGTGCTGCTCCCGGTCGAGATCCTCGGCCTCGGCCGGCAGGCGCACGCGCGGAAGGCGGAGGAGCTGCTCGGGCTCGTCGGGCTCTCGGGCTTCGAGAGCAGCGCGCCCTACGAGCTCTCCGGGGGCATGCAGCAGCGGGTCGCGCTCTGTCGGTCGCTCATCTACGAGCCCCGCGTGCTGCTGATGGACGAGCCCTTCGCAGCCCTCGACGCGCTCACACGCGAGGAACTGTCGCTCGAGCTCCAGCGGATCCTGGCGGAGCGCGGAAAGACGATCGTCTTCGTCACTCACTCGATCTCGGAGGCGGTGCTGCTCGCCGACCGAGTCGTCGTGATGACGCCCCGACCGGGACGGATCGCCGAGATCGTCCCCGTCGGGGCGGAGCGGCCCCGGTCGCTCGGGATGGCCGGCTCGGAGCAGCTCGCGCACGCGAGCGCGCGCGTGCACGACCTGTTGTTCACTCCGGACGCGGCGGCAGCATGAGCACTGTCGCAGAGCCCACGCCGAGGTCCCGCCGACGGCGCGGGCCGAACGTCCGCACCGTGGCGGGCGCGGTGCTGCCGCTGGCGACGCTGGCGCTGCTCGTCGTCGCGTGGGAGCTCGCGACGCGGATCTTCGACTGGCCGATCTGGCTCGTGCCGGGCCCGGACGACGTCTGGAACGCCCTCGTGGAGAACCGCTCGCTCCTGCCGCGCCACTTCAGAGTGACGCTGGTTGAGACGCTCGCCGGCTTCGCGCTCGCCATCGTGGTCGGGATCCCGCTCTCCGTCGCGATCGCGTCCTCGAGGTTGCTCGAGCGAACGATCTATCCGGTCCTCCTCGGGCTGAACGCCGTTCCGAAGATCGCGATCGCGCCGATCCTCGTTCTCTGGATGGGCTTCGGGTACGGCCCGAAGATCGTCGTCACGTTCCTCCTGTGCATCTTCCCGATCGTGATCTCGACCGCCACGGGGCTCAAGTCGACGCCGCCCGAGCTCGTGGAGCTCGTCCGCTCCCTCGACGCCTCGCGGTTCGCGCTCTTCCGGCGCGTGCGCTTCCCGTCGGCCCTGCCGCACGTCTTCGTCGGGCTGAAGGTCGCGATCTCCCTCGCCGTCATCGGCGCCGTGATCGGCGAGTTCGTCGGTGCCGAGGCCGGGCTCGGGTACGTGATCATCGCGTCCGGCAGCAACGTCGACACCTCGCTCGCGTTCGGGGCGATGGTGCTGCTGGGCGTGCTCAGCGTCGGGCTCTTCTACGCGCTCGTCGGGATCGAGCGCCTGCTCGTTCCCTGGGCTCGCCATCAGGAGCGCTAGATCGCCGGCATCGACTTCGATCCGCTCGACGCCGAGCAGCGCGAGGACCCGTTCCCGGTTCTCGATCGCGCCCGCGAGGAGCAGCCGGTCTTCTACGCGCCCCAGTTCGACCTCTGGGTCGTGACCCGCTACGACGACGTCCTCGCCGTCGTCAAGGATCACGCGACCTTCTCGTCGGCGGGCGCCTTGAAATCGTCCCCGGAGCCCTTTCCGCCCGAGGTGGAGGCTGTGCTCGCGCAGGGCTGGCCGTCGATGCCGTACATCATCGAGATCGACCCGCCGCTGCACGACCGGATTCGCGCCCTCGTGACGCGCGCGTTCACGCCGAAGCGGATCGCCGAGCTGGAACCGCGGATCCAGGCGATCGCGACCGAGCTCGTCGACGAGATTGCCCCGCTCGGCAGGGCAGACGTGATCGAGCAGCTCGCGTGGCCGCTGCCGTTGCGCGTCCTCGGCGAGCTGCTCGGCTTTCCGCGGGACGATCTCTCCGGGCTGCACGAATGGGGCACGGACTGGCTGCTGCTGCAGCAGCCCGGGACGGTCGAGCAGCGTGTGGGGCACGCTCACGGCCTCGTCGCACTCCAGCGCTACATGATGGCCGCCCTCGAGCAGCGCGAGCGCGAGCCGAGCGACGACCTCCTCGGCGCCCTCATGGCGGCCCGCGCGGAGTCCGACGATCCGCTGCCACTGGACGCCGTGGCCGGGCTCCCGCTCGATCTCGTCGTCGCCGGTCACGTCACCGTCACGCGTGCGATCGGGAGCGCGCTCGCGCTCGTCTTCCGCCATCCGGCGCTGGCAGAGCACCTGCTCGATCCGGAGTCGGCAGGGCCGGCGATCGAGGAGATCCTCCGACTCGAGTCTCCGGCCCAGGGGCTCTTCCGCGTCACGACGCGCCCGACGCAGATCGGCGGGGTCGACCTGCCCCAGGGCGCGCGCGTGATGGCCCACTTCGGCTCGGCGAACCGCGACGGATGCGTCTTCGCCGACCCCGGCCGCATCGACCCGGAGCGTGACGAGCTCACGCGGCACCTCGCGTTCGGCAAGGGAATCCACTTCTGCATCGGGGCGCCGCTGGCGCGACTCGAGCTGAGAGTCGCGCTGCCGTTGCTGCTCCGACGGCTGCCGGGGCTGCGGCCCGCCGGCGACTCCGCGCGCGAGCCGGTCTTCTTCGCACGCGGCTTCCAGCGGCTGGTGGTCGAATGGGACGTCTAGAGGCGGTCGAGGATCCGCGCCCACTCGGGCGTGCGCGGGTCGATCAGCTCGAAGTGTCCCGCGCCCTGCAGCTCCAGCAGCTCGGCCCCCGCGGCCCGCGCGAACTCGCGACTGTAGTCGCACGGGACGCGGTCGTCCTCGGTGCCGTGGGCGAGGAGGAGGGGCACGTCCAGCGGCAGCCTGCGCATCGGATCGGCATGTGCGGGTGGCTCCGCGCCCGCGAACTCGACCGCGGCGTTCGCGCCGATGCCCTCGCGTGCGGCACGCGCGAGGTCGGTGACGCCGGCGAGCGCGACGGCCTTCTCGAGCTTGCCCGTCCCCGCGGCCCAGAGCACGAGGTGACCACCTGCAGAGTGGCCGATCGCCACGCCGGGGCCGGTCGAGTCGAGGGCCGCGTCGATGTCCGCCAGCGTGTGGCCGACGCCGGTGCGCCGGTACTCGACGTTCCACGTCGTCCACCCGCGCAGCGCGAGGTCGACTGCGAGCGCGCGGGTGTTCGCGCGGGTGAAGGCGGGGCGCCAGAAGCCGCCGTGCACGAGGATCGCGTTGCGGCCCCCTCCGCGCCTGACGTCGACCACCTGGTCGGCGTCGTCGCCGTAGGAAACTGTCTCGAAGCCGGGGTCGCGCTCCTCCGCCCAGGCCGCGAGCTCGGCGAGGAACGTCTCGAGATCCACCGGAGGAGTCTATGAGCCGCGAGGTGGCGATCGTCACCGGCGGCGCGCGCGGACTCGGCCTCGCGTACGTGGGTGGGTTGAGGGAGGCGGGCTTCGATGTCGTCGTCGCCGATCAGAGCGAGAGCGACGCGGGTGACCTCAACGTGCAGGTCGACGTCGCCGATCGTGCCTCGACGGAGGCGATGGCGGCCGCAGTGCTCGAGCGGTTCGGCCGAATCGACGTGTTGATCAACAACGCCGGCTACTTCACGCACATCGTCAAGAAGCCCTTCGAGGAGTTGACCGTCGAGGAGTGGGATCTTGCCTTCTCCGTCAACGTGCGCGGCACCTGGCTCTGCTGTCGCGCCGTCGCGCCGGCGATGAAGGCCCAGCGCTCGGGGAAGATCGTCAACACCTCCTCGATGACCGTGCCGAGCGGCATTCCGGGCTTTCTCCACTACGTCGCCTCGAAGTCCGCGATCGTCGGACTCACTCGCGCGCTCGCGCGGGAGCTCGGCGACTGGGGGATCTGCGTGAACACGATCAGCCCCGACTACGTTCCACACGACGCCGAATATGCCGGACGCCAGCCGGAGATGGCGGCGCTGCTCGCAGGTCAGCGCGCGTTCAAGCGCGACGAGGTGCCCGAGGACCTCGTCGGAACGGTTCTCTTCCTCGCGGGGCACGGCTCTGACTTCGTCACCGGCCAGGACCTGTGGGTGAACGGCGGCAGGCTCTTCAACTAGCCAGGCTGCGCACCCTCTCGGCGGCGCCGTCGGTGATCGGATCGCCGTGGCCGACGCCGACGATCGCGGCGTCGAGCTCGGCCAGCCGGCGAATCGACTTCGCGTGCTGGTCCGGGTTGAGCGTGAACGCGGGCCAGCCCGCCTCGAAGCGCGGCCAGGTCGCGATCGCGTCGCCGGAGAGGAGCAGCCGCCGCTCCTCCCAGTGGAAGGCGAGATGGCCGGGCGAGTGGCCCGGGACGTGGAGGACGCGGAGCGGCCCGACCGGTGCTCCGTCCTCGACGCTCTCGTCGATGGGGCACGGCCGGTGCCTGGGCCGGTTGAGGAAGATCCCGACCTGGAACGGGTAGGTCCGCAGGGGCGCCGTCGGCTTCAGGCCGACCGACTGCGCCGGCCTGTCGCCCGAGACGATGTCCGCCTCCCACTCGTGGGCGAGCACGGTCGCCCCGGTCGCACGCCTCAGGGCGGCGAGGCCTCCGAGGTGCGAGCGGTGGGCGTGGGTGAGGACGATCCGCTTCAGGTCCGACGGCGAGCGGCCGATGGCACGGATCGCCTCGAGCACGGCGGCGCCGTCGTTCTCGAAGAGCGTGTCGACGAGCGTCAGCTCCCCATTCGTCTCGAGCAGGAACGAGCGCACGCGGCCGCCCTTCTTCCCGCCGAGGACGTGGACCCCGGGCGTGAGCTCCCTCATGTGCTCACCCGCCGCCAGGGTGCGAAGGCGTTTTCGACGCCGCGCAGCGCCGGCTCGAGCTTGGGGTGGTGGCGGAGCAGGACGTCGCTCATGCTCGTCTCGTCGATCCAGTCCAGGCCCGTCTGCGTGTAGGTCTCCGCGTTGTAGTCGCGCGTGAAGAAGCGGTCGCTCTTCAACCGGCGCGAGGCCATCAGGATGAAGACGCGGAAGGCGGTGTCGCTGAAGCCGAAGCCCTTCGGCAGCCGCTCGGCGTAGAGGCCGATCATCAGGTCGACCTTCTCCACGTCGCCGTAGACCTCCCGCAGCTCGCGCGCCCACTCGGTGTTGTCCGTCAGCTCCTCGAACGTCTCGGCCGGCTTCAGGTGGAACAGCCGGCGGAACTCGTTGTAGCGGGGCACGCCGCGCTCGCGGATCCGCAGGACGTCGATCGCCGCCAGGTCGACGACGGTCCCGTCGGGCTTTCGCAGCTCCTGGAGGAAGCGCGGGTAGTTGTGCAGGGTGATCGCGCCGGGGTGGGCGATGCCGAAGGAGTAGAAGGCGTCGACGAAGCCGACCTCGTCGAGCCGGTCGCGGACCTCGCTGACGCCGAGCTCCCGAAACGTCCGCTCCTGCAGCACCTCGTCCGTCTCGATCGAGCGGAAGGTGAAGTCGTCCGGCAGCAGCGGGTGCATCCGGTAGACGGCGACGAACTCCTCGGTCAGCGAGTACGGGACGCCGTGGTGGTCGGTGGCCGAGCCGGGAATGCCGCCGAGCACCTCGTTGTTGCTCCGCTTGCCGAGACGCTTCCCGAGGATCCCGTACCAGTTCGCGCGCATGCCGAACCTCGTCGTCGGGTGCGCGATGATCGCCGGCGTCCACTCGACGGTGTGGATCTTCGCCATCAGCGCCGCCGTGATCAGGCGCGCCTTCGCGAACAGCTGCTCGTCCGTCCAGTCCGGGTGCTCGGCGGCGAGCCGGTCGGCGATCGCGTTGTGCTCCCGGGTGAAGAGCGTGTGCAGGAGCGCGAGGCCGAGCCAGAAGTTCCCGGCGACGCCGGTAAGGTCGAGCTTGTCGTCGAGGTCGCGAGGAAGCTGGCCGTCCGCGTCGAGCCGGAGGCGGCCCCCCTCGCCCTCGCGCAGCGCCTTGGCGAACGCAGGCTCGCTGCCGTAGATCTGGGAGCCGTCCCACCAGTGCGAGTCGGTCGTCACCCACGTCGCCGGCCCGCCGTTCCCGTCCGGGAACGGGTCGTTCCGCGTCCGTTCGATGCGCATCGGCCGCTCGGCCCAGGCGTCGTCGGCCTCCAGCTCGACCTCGACGGGCTCATCGGGCAGGTTCTTGCCGTGGCTGAACCAGTCGTGCACCTCGAACTGGAGCCACGCGCCCGCGAGCACGTTCACGATCGTGGCCGGCTTGAACTCGTCGCGGGTCAGGAGCTTGCGGCTGACGAGGCGCGGGCTCGGCTCGAGCAGCTCCGGCAGCGCCTCCGGGTACGTCCTCTCGACGGGCACATTGCGGCCGAAGCGCGCGCCGATCATGCCCATCGCGGGGCTGTCGGGGTCGTTGTAGCTCCCGTCCGTGGTCCGGACGTCGCGGGCGTCGCGGTTCGGTCCTGGGTCTGCGCCGCCCGCACCCGTGTCGTAGAGGTTCTCCTCGCGTAGGCGGTTGCGGAGACCGACCAGGGTCACCACGCCGAGCGGCCGCGGCAGGCGGTCCCAACCGAAGCGGCGGTCGAGCGCCCCGGCGGTCACGGTCAGCAGCTTCGTCAGCCCGAGAGCCACGCGTCCTCCTTCACGTCAGCCCCGCCGCAGGCGTCCCGGGTGGGAAAAGGCAGGACCGATGAAACCATCCGCCCGGCGGCGGCGTCAACCGAGCCAGCGGCGGCGTCTCGGCCGGGCGTCGTTGCCCTCGCCGAGGAGCCGCGCCGCCTCGAGCAGGTCGTCCGCCTCGAGGGTCGTGACCTCCTCGCGCCCGAGCTCCTCGAGCGCCGTGCCCTCCAGCCGGGCGAGGCGGAGCGCCTGGCGGTTCAGCGCCTGCTCGAAGATCGTCCGTGCGAAGCGCGCGTTGCCGAAGCCCTCACTGCGGGCGGCGCCGGCGAAGATGCGCTCGAGCGCCTCCTCCGCGCCGGCGCCGAGCTCGTACTCGTGCTCGCCGGCGAGCCGGCGCGTGATCGCGAGCAGGTCGCCCGTGGCGTAGTCCGGGAAGACGATCTCGCGGGCGAAGCGCGAGCGCAGGCCCGGGTTCGAGTCGAGGAATGCCCGCATCAGGCGCGGATAGCCCGCGACGATCACGACGAGGCGGTGACGGTGGTCCTCCATCCGCTTCAGCAGCGTCTCGATCGCCTCGGCGCCGAAGTCGAGCCGGCCGTCGCCCCGGCCTGCGGCGAGCGCGTAGGCCTCGTCGATGAAGAGCACGCCGTCCAGCGCGCGGCGGATCGCGCGGTCGGTCTTGATCGCCGTCTGGCCCACGTACTGGCCGACCAGCGAGGCCCGGTCGACCTCGACGAGGTGCCCTTTCTCGAGCAGTCCCATCGCGCCGTACATCTCCGCCAGCAGGCGCGCGACGGTCGTCTTCCCGGTGCCCGGGTTGCCGAGGAAGACGAGGTGCTGGGTCGTTGCGACCTCGGGGAGATCGTGCTCCTTCCGGCGCGCCTGCACCTGCAGGAAGGCGAGCAGCGCGTGCACCTGCTCCTTCACCGTCTCGAGCCCGACGAGGCCGTCGAGCTCCGCCTGGAGCTCCGCCAGAGGCCGTGGCGGAGTCGCACGCTGTCCGAAGCCGAGCAGGTCCTCCAGCTCGGGCCCCGCGGTCCGCTTCAGCTGTTCGCCGATCCGGCCGGCCGCCTCGCGGATGTTCTCGATCGGGTTCGGGCGCATCGCTCGGCTCTACCCGCGCTCAGCGTTCCTCTAGCGCGCGCTGCAGCGCGGCGACCTGCTCCTCGAGCCGCGAGACGCGCTCCTCGAGCGGACTTTGTGTGACTGTCACACTTTCGACGTTCGTCGAACGCGCCGCGCCGGCATCCGCGTCGTCCTCGACGCCGAGGAGGTGGCGCCAGCGGTCCTGGCTCTGGCCCGGGCGCCGCGGGAAACGCTCGACAAGACCCTCGGCCGCGAGCGCGTCGAGCGCCCGCTCCACCTCCTCCGTGCTCCCGTACGGGTAGAGGCGCTCGACCCGCTGCTTCAGCTCGCCGGGCGTCTGCGGGCCGCGGAGCATCAGGACGGCGAGGAGCGCGATCTGGGAGGGGACGCGGCCGAGCGCGTCGTCGAGCAGGTGGCGGTACTTGGCGACGCGGCTCCCGGGGCCGCTGGCGAGCCGGGCCCAGCCTCGGCGGGAGAGCCGGTCGAGCGCGGCGCGGATCTCCGCCTCGTCGTAGTCGACGACCGGATCGCGGTTAGTGGCCTGGTTGCAGGCGAGCCGGAGCGCGTTCAGCGAGAGCGGGTACTGGTCGGGCGTCGTCCGCTGTTTCTCGACCAGGCAGCCGAGCACCCGGATCTCGACGGCGTCCGCGTCCACGGGCTGAACGCTAGCGCGGGGCCGCGGTCAGCTGACGGTGCGCTGCGTCCGCGCGGCGGTGCTCCGCCGGCCCCAGTCCTCGATCGACCTGCCGGCCGCGCGGAATCCGCCGCACCAGCCGAACGCGAAGAGCACGACGACGTAGAGGACGAGGATGACGATCAGATCTTGCATCGAACCTCCTTCGTGCTCAGTGTAACCAGCCACCCGCCCGCTAGAACGCGGGCGGGATCGGATGGTTGGAGCGGATCACGTCGGCCGGGTCGACGATCGCCTTGATCCGGCGCAGGCGGTGGTAGCTGGCGCTCGAGTAGAGCGACGCCGGCTTCCGCCGGGTGTCGGCGAAGTTGAGATACGTATGTTCGGCCTCCCACGGCGCGAGCAGGTCGCGGAGGCTCTCGATCGCTCTCTCCACGACCGCCTTCGCCTCGGGCGTCGGCGCGACCCCGAGGGCGAACATCGCGTACGGCGCCTCCCAGGCGTCGATCGCGCCGTGGCGGGAGTCGCGCCGGGCGACCGCGCCGCCCAGGTGGCGCAGCTCGGCGGAGAGGATCGGCGAGTCGACGACCATCTCGACGAAAAGGTCGATCAGGTGGTCGTCGACGTCGTCCAGCATGCCGCCGTCCGCGGCGCCGGGCGCGGGTCCCTCGGGGTCCATGTGCAGCCGGCTCAACTCCGTGATCGGGATCGTCATGACGGTGTCCATCACCGGGCCGAGCGCCCGAAGCGGCTCGATCAGGCGCGCGCCCTCGGCGGGCCGGCCCGACCAGATCGCCTCGACGACGACGAACGACTGGCCGCGGACGGGCTCCGGGATCTCCGGGATGGGCGGGAACTGGAGGATCCGGGCGACCGAGGTCATCTCGTCCGGCAACTCGTCCGTCCACGCGCGCCAGGCCTTCAGGATCTCGGCGGCCCGGTCGACGGGGTACCAGAGGATCCCGGCGTAGACCTCGCTGATGGGGAACAGGTTGAACTCGATCGCGGTGACGATCCCGAAGGAGCCGCCGCCGCCCCTGAGGGCCCAGAACAGGTCGGGCTCGTTGGCCCAGTCGGTGCGCACGAGGTCGCCCGAGGCCGTGACGACCTCGATCGCCGTCACCTGATTGGCGCCGATGCCGTGCTTGCGGGCCAGCCAGGAGAGGCCGCCGCCGAGGGTGTAGCCGACCACGCCGACGTCCGGCGAGGAGCCGGCCAGCGCAGCGAGCCCGTGCTCGGCCGCCGCCTCGACGACCTCGATCCAGATCGTGCCCGCCTCGACGCGCGCGCTCCGGTTCTCGGCGTCGATCGTGACGCCGCGCATCCGCTCGGTCTTGAGCAGGATCGTCTCGGACATGTCGCCGATCGCAGCGGCGCCGTGCCCCGTGCCCTGTGGGGCGACCCGAAGACCGTGGGCCTTCGCAAACACGACGGTCGCGGCCACGTCGGCGGCCGACTCGGACAGGACGACGGCCGCTGGGTTCTGATCGACGGCCAAGTTCCAGGCGAGCCGCGCATCGTCCCAGTCCACGTCGCCGCGTGCGACCACGTCGCCCTCCAACAGGTTCCGCAGCGGGCCGACGTCGAGCCCGGTCTCGTGCCTTGACAGGATTTCGGTCATTCGCAGTGTCACCTCCGTAGGGGTGAATTCATCCTGC
>Ga0126307_10001395_pt1 | contig 15928 bp, 14 predicted proteins | sample Plot28_FD_89955 | JGI IMG/M metagenome (GOLD analysis project Ga0126307, IMG submission 89955) | Serpentine soil microbial communities from UC McLaughlin Reserve, CA, USA - Plot28 | ecosystem: Environmental > Terrestrial > Soil > Grasslands | place: USA: UC McLaughlin Reserve, Lake County... | reverse complement strand
GCCAGAAGATTCGTCTTGCCAGGGGCTGAGCCCATCCCGAGCAGCGCGAGCAGCCCGCTCTGCTCGAACTCGCCGGACAGCTGGAATTGCTCCCGGGCGACGTGGTAGAGGCCGCCCAGGTCGATGTAGTGGCAGCCGGCGTCCAGGCAGGCGCGCATCGCGGCGAGGTTGATCCGGTAGGCCGCGGAGTTGACGAGCACCTCCATCCCCGCGAGCTGCTCGGCCAGGTCACCCGTCGCGTCCGCCTGTCGCGCCTGGGCCTTGCCCCCTCCGTGCTCCACCGCCACGGCCTCCGCTTTCCCCAGGTCGATGTCGAGCAGGCGCATCTCGGTCACCTCCTCGGACTCAGCCAGGTCCCGGACGATCGCGGGAGCGATGGTCCCGCCGGCTCCGAGCACCGCCACCCTCACGAGATCAGCTCCTTGGCGCGCAATGCCAGCCAAAGCTCGACTCGGTCGTTGGCCCGGCTCAGGTCGCGGCCGGTGAGCTCCTCGATCCGCTTGATCCGGTACCGCAGGGTGTGGCGGTGGCAGTAGCAGTCGCCGGCCGCCCGCTCCCAGTGCCCGTTGCGGTCGATGTACGCCTCGAGCGACCGAAGCAGCTCGCCGGCGTAGCGCTCGTCGGAGTCCTCGATCGGCCCAAGGACAGACTCGCAATAGAGCCGCAGGGCCTCGCCGTCCTGGACGGAGAGCAGCAGCGTGAAGGCGCCGAGGTCGCGGTGCGACGCCACGTCGGGGGCCGCGCCGTTGGCGAAGGCGGTCGCCTCGAGAGCGCAGCGGGCCTCGTGGAACGAGTGGCGGACCCGTTCGGTCGGCAGCGCGCGGCTGGTCGCGGCCCGCGTGGGCCCGTGGACCGCCTCCAAGGCCTTGCGGCCCTCCGTGGCAAGCTCGAAGGGATCTCCCTTGGTGCCGTCCACCACCGCGCAGAGAAGCTCGCGGCGGCCCGCCGGATGCGGCGCGACCACCGCGGCGCGATTCTGGCTAGATAGATGCTCGGCCAGGGTCGACTCGGCGGCAGCTGCGTCGCCGAGCTCGAAGGCGAGCACGAAGGCCCTCTCCCCGATCCCGAAGGGAGCGAGGCGGTCGCGGATGTCGTCTGGAGCGAGCCGCCCGGAGAGTGTCGCCGCCAGGACCTCGCCGGAGAGCCGCCGCTCCGTCTCCAGGGCAACGCGGTCGCGCATCAGCTCGAGGGCGACGACGATCGCCGCCTGCTGGACGCAGAGGCGCTCGAAGTCGCCGAGCTCGCCGGAGCGCCGGACGACGACGAGCCAGGCCTCGGCGGCACCGGCCCTCGGCGAAACGGGGTGAGCGAGCGCCCGCCCGCGCAGGTCGGACTTGTTGGGCACGAAAGGTGCTGCCGCCGTGCCGCGCGGGACAACCTCGGCGCGGATGGCGTCGAGTAGGTACTCGGGAAGCTTCCTACCGCCGCTGGCCAGCACCTCGCCGCGAGCGTCCAGCACGACCGAGCTCCCTCCGATCGCGGCCGCGATCTCTCTGGCCACCTCGTCGAGACCACCGCCCTGCAGGACGAGCCGCTCCAGCCGCTCGTTGACGGCGATGCCGCGGGAGAGCACGTCGTACTGCTCGTTGACCAGCCGGCTGAAGGCGGCCTCGGTGAGCGCGATGAACGGCGTCTCGTAAGGAACCTCGAAGACCGGGAACTCCGCGGCAGTCGCCTCGTTGAGGAGGGCCTTCGGGATCTTCGCGTGATCGAAGCCCGTGCCGAATCCGAGGCCGGCGACGCCCGCGTCCGCCAGCAGGCGGATGAACTTTCGCTGCTTGTCGGCGTTCTCGAGCCGGATGCCGGTCGTCAGAAGAAGCTCGCCGCCCGAGAGCCATGGCGTCGGATCGAGCAGCTCCGTGATGTGGACCCAGCGGATCTCCCTCTCAGCCGCGCCGTCGCCCCCAGCGGCGACCTTGAGGCCGAGCTCGGAGGTGAGGCTCTCGACGGTGAGCATCAGTGTCCTACGCGGCGAGATGCCTCTTCGAGAACCGGACGGAGGACTTCCACGATCTCCTCGAACTGCTCCGTATCGGCGATCAGCGGTGGTGAGAGCTGTACGACGGGGTCACCGCGGTCGTCGGCGCGGCAGATCAAGCCTCGCTTGTAGAGCTCGCCGGAGAGGTAGCCCCGGAGGAGCTTCTCGGACTCCTCGTCCTCCATGTGCTCCTTGGTGTCCTTGTCCTTGACGAGCTCGATGGCGTGGAAGTAGCCGTCGCCGCGAATATCTCCGACTATCGGGATGTCATAGAGGGACTCGAGGGCCGCCCGGAACTCGCCCTCCTTGGCCAGGACGTGACCGCAGAGGTCCTCGCGCTCGAAGACGTCGAGGTTGGCCAGCGCGGTCGCGGCGGCGACCGGGTGCCCAGCGAAGGTCGACCCGTGGGCGAACATCGCCGTGTCCTCCTCGAAGGGCTCGAAGACCCTGTCGGAGACGATCATCCCGCCCATCGGGACGTAGGCAGAGGTCAGCGCCTTGGCCACGGTGATGATGTCCGGCTGGTAGCCGTAGCGCTGGCAGCCGAAGTAATGACCGAGTCGGCCCCAGGCGCAGATCACCTCGTCCGAGATCAACAGGACGTCGTACTTGTCACAGATCTCCCTGACCCGTTGGAAGTAGCCCTCCTGGGGCGGGATGCAGCCGCCGGCGTTCTGCAGCGGCTCGAGGATCACCGCGGAGACGGTCTCGGGCCCCTCGAACAGGATCCGCTCCTCGATCTGGTCCGCGGCCCAGAGCGGGTCGCGGTCCTCGGGCCAACGGTAGCTGTTGGTGTTCGGCACGTGGACGCCGCCCGGGGCGAGCGGCTCGAACTGGCTGCGAAGCGCGGGGATCCCGGTGGCGCTGAGAGCCCCGAGGGTGGTCCCGTGGTAGGCGATCTCGCGCGCGACCAGCTTGTGCTTCTGGCCCTGTCCCCTCGCCCGGTGGTAGCTCCGCGCCAGCTTGATCGCCGACTCGACCGCCTCCGAGCCGCTGTTGGTGAAGAAGACCCGGTTCAGGTCGCCCGGCGCGAGACCGGCGATCCGCGTCGCCAGCTCGATCGCGCGCGGATGGGCATAGCTCCACACCGTGATGAAATCGAGCTCGCCCACCTGGGCCGCCATTGCCTCGCCCAGTTCGGTGCGGCCGTGGCCGGAGTTGACGCAGAAGAGAGCGGAGAGGCCGTCCAGGTAGCGGTTGCCGTGATCGTCCCAGACGTAGCAGCCTTCGCCGCGGACGATGATCGGCACCTCGTGATCGGGGCCGAACGACCCCATCCGCGTGAAATGCATCCAGAGATGGCGCTGTGCCTGCTCCTGGAGCGAACTCGAATCAGCCGGGGCCTGTGCGGGGGCGCTGGTCGTTGCCATCCCTCTCTCCTCCTGTTTCTAGCCTCAGCGTACAAAGCTACCCCGAGGCGCTCGGCCCTACAAGCGGAAATGTGTGAAATCAGCTTTGGCCGCCTTGTACAAGCTGTACAACCGTAGTATCCACTTTTAGGGCTTTCGCCCCTTGCGACGAATCGTCAGGGTTCTTAGGGTCGGGCGTCCACGAAGGCCAAAGCGGCCACTGGGAAGGAGAGAATTTGGAGAGCGCGTCGACCGCAGCAAAGAACCCGGCTGGGTCGGGCCCCTGCGTCGTCCTCAATTCCGTCACCAAGCGCTTCGGCGACCTGACCGCGGTCGACGCGATCGACCTGGACATCGCGGAGGGCGAGTTCTTCACGATGCTCGGCCCCAGCGGCTGCGGCAAGACGACCACGCTCCGGATGATCGCTGGCTTCGAGGACGTCACTGACGGCCGGCTGACGATCGACGACGCGGATATGGTGGGGATCCCGCCCCACAAGCGGCCGACGAACACCGTCTTCCAGAGCTACGCCCTCTTCCCCCACCTCACCGTCAAGGAGAATGTCGCCTTCGGCCTGAAGCGAAAGGGTGTCGACAAGGCCGAGATCGAGCGCCGCGTGGGCGAGGAGCTCGAGCGTGTGGGACTCGCCGCCGAGGCGGACCGCCGACCGGCGCAGCTCTCGGGCGGCATGCAGCAGCGCGTCGCTCTGGCCCGTGCGCTGGTCAACCTGCCGCGGGTCCTGCTCCTGGACGAGCCGCTCGGCGCGCTGGACCTGAAACTGCGCAAGGGCCTGCAGGTCGAGCTCAAGAAGATCCAGCAGGAGGTCGGCATCACCTTCATCTACGTCACCCACGACCAGGAGGAGGCGCTGACGATGTCCGACCGGATCGCGGTCATGAACCGCGGCCGCGTCGAGCAGATCGGCGACCCCGAGGAGGTCTACGACCGACCCGCCACGACCTTCGTCGCCGGCTTCATCGGCGTCTCCAACCTGATGCCAGGAGTGATTCGCAAGACCGGCCAGCAGGGGGAGGTCGAACTCGACGGCGGCGTCAAAGTGACCACCGACGCCGAGGGGTTCTCTGCCGGGGAGCGGTGCCACGCGGTCGTGCGTCCGGAGAAGCTTGCCCTAGGGGACGGCGGACGCGGCAACCCGACCGTTGAGGGCCTCGTCGAAAGCTCGATCTACCTAGGGACGTCGACGCAGCTGATCGTGAAACTGGCGGAGGACGTCCGCATGACGGTGCTCGTCCCGAACACTGACGAGGCCGCGCGCCAGCGGCTGCCTGGCGGCGGCGCGAACGTGAAGCTTTCCTGGACCCCCGACCACATGCACGTCGTGAGGGAGTCCGACACCAACGGCGCGGTCCCCGCCGAGGGGATTGCGCAGACCGCTTGAACAAACCGGACTGGAGGGAACTAGTGACGAGCAAGAGGAAATTCCGAGCATTGGTCGCCGCGGGCGGGGCGCTGGCGATCGCGGTTGTCCTTGCCGCCTGCGGCGGCGATGACGTCGGCGGAGGCGATACAGCCGACGTGACGGTCGCCGAGGGCGGGCCGCCGAGCGGCTCGGTCCTGATCTCGAACTGGCCCGGCTATGTCGATCCCGGTGCGGATGGGACCATCGCCCAGTTCGACGAGCAGACGGGCGTGAAGACCGATTACAAGGAGGACGTCAACGACAACGTCGTCTTCTTCAACAAGCTCAAGCCGCAGTTGGACCAGGGCAGCTCGGGCGGTCGCAGCCTCTTCGTCGTCACAGACTGGATGGCGAAGCGGATGTACGACCTCGGGTACCTGCAAGAGATCAACCACGCCGACGTGCCCACGGTTTTCGAGAACATCCTGCCGCAGTTCGAGAAGTCCACCACGGACCCCGAGCGGAAGTTCTCGATCCCATGGCAGGGCGGGCAGACGGGCATCTTCGTCGACACGACCAAGGCGCCCGAGATCGATTCGGTCTCCGACCTGTTCGACCCCAAGTACAAGGGCAAGGTCACGATGCTGACCGAGATGCGGGACACCCTGCCGCTCATTCTGCAAAGCGAGGGCATCAAGCCGGACGAAGCGACCAAGGAAGACTGGCTCGCCGCCATCGACAAGGTCCGCGAGGCGCGCGATTCGGGCCAGATCAGGCGGTTCACGGGGAACGAGTACACGGAGGATCTGACCAGCGGAAACATCGTTGCCGCGATCGGTTGGTCCGGTGACTCCTCCCTGATCGGAAGGGAAGGTGTCGAGTGGCGCAGGCCGACCGACGGCTGTGACCTGTTCTTCGATCAGGCCGTGATCCCGGTCGGTGCGCCGAACACCCCAGCGGCGCTGGCCTTCCTGAACTTCGCCTACACGCCCGAGAACGCGGCGAAGGTCACGGATTACGTGCAGTACGTGACCCCGGTCAACGGGGTGCAGGAGATCCTCAAGAAGGACGATCCGCCGGTCGCAAACGACCCGAAGATCTTCCCGACCGAGGCGGAGCTCGCTCCCTGCTCCGAGGACCCGGACCCACCCGGTAGTCCCGAGGACGTCGCCGAAGTCGAGGAGGCCTTCCAGGAAGTGGTCTCCGGCTGAGGCAGCGAGGGCGCCGGCGGAGGAGCTAGACGATGGGCGATCAAAAACGCTCCTTCCGCCGGCGCCTGATCCCTTACGGCCTGCTCGCGCCGGGCGCCATCTGGCTGGTCGTGTTCTTCATCGTCCCCATGTACTTCATGGGGGAGATGTCCCTGCGGACCGGCGTTCCCAACACGCCGGAGGGATTCACATTCAACTGGGAGTTCGCGAACTACTCGGATGCGCTTTCCGGGCGAGGCGACCAGATCGTGCGCACCTTTTTCTACGCGGGAACGGCGACGATCATCGCGCTGTTGATCGCCTATCCGCTCGCCTACGCGATCGCGCTCAAGGTCAACCCCCGCTGGCGTCTGCCGCTGCTGTTCGCGGTAATCGCGCCCTTCTTCACCACCTACCTGATCAGGACGATCGCCTGGGAAACGATCCTGGCCGACGACAGCCCCATCGTCGACCTCCTCAAGACGCTGCAGATCATCCCCGAGGATGGCCGGTTGCTGGCCACCTCCGGCGCCGTCATCGCCGGCCTCACCTACAACTTCCTCCCCTTCATGATCCTGCCGATCTACGCCAGCATCGAGCGGATCGACACCTCCTTGATCGAGGCGGGTAAGGATCTCTACGCGTCTTCGAGGCAGGCGTTTCTGCGCGTCACATTGCCCTTGACGATGCCCGGGGTCGTGGCGGGCGTGCTGTTGACCTTCATCCCGGCTTCCGGTGACTACGTCAATGCGGAGTTCCTCGGCGGCGCGAACAACGCGATGATCGGCAACAGGATCCAGTCCACCTACCTGGAGCAGAGCGACTATCCCAAGGCGGCGGCGCTCTCGTTCCTGATGATGGCGACGGTCCTGGCATTGGTCTTCATCTACATCAGGTTCGCGGGGACCGAGGCGTTCGTCGGCAGCGAGGAAGAGGCTCGATAGGCGATGGAGTCCGCGACCGCGACAGCCAGACCTGCAGTCTCGGCGGCTCCGAGCCGGATCTGGTCCTGGCTGAGACGGAACGGGTTCAAGATCTACGCGGGGTTCGCGCTCGCCTACGTGCTGATCCCGATCGGGGTGATCGCGGTCTTCTCGTTCGCCGATGCGTCCCAGAACAGGGACCATCTCGCCTTCGCGATCAACAACGGATTCACGCTGAAGTATTGGGAGCACGCGTTCGCGGTGCCGGACCTGAACGACGCGCTCCTGACATCGTTCCGGCTCGCCGCGCTGGCCACGCTGATCTCGACCGTGATCGGGACGATGATGGCGCTGGCGCTCGTCCGCCATCGGTTCTGGGGCCGGCGTGCCTCGAACCTGTTGCTCGTCCTGCCGATGGCGACGCCCGAGATCGTGATGGGCGCCTCGCTGCTCTCGCTGTTTTTGATCTACGGAATCTCGCTCGGCTTCACGAGCCTGCTGATCGCGCACATCATGTTTTGCATCAGCTTCGTGGTGGTCGTGGTCCGATCGCGGTTGATCGGCTTCGACCGGAGCGTCGAGGACGCCGCCGCAGACTTGGGCGCGACCCCCCTTGAGACCTTCAGGTACGTCACGCTGCCGCTGCTTCGCCCGGGAATCCTCGCGGCGGCACTGCTCGCCTTCGCGCTGTCGGTGGACGACTTCATCGTCTCCGACTTCAACAAGGGCACCACAGAGACATTCCCGATCTACGTATTCGGCGCCCACCTGAGAGGGATTCCGGTTCAGGTCAACGTTCTGGCGACGATGCTGTTCGCCCTCACGGTCACCGCGATCTGCGTCGTCCTCTGGCAGCAGAGGCGAGCGGAGCGAATGGCGTCAGTTCGTCCTGAGCAGGAGGTTTGAGTGCCCCCAGATCAAGGTAGTTTCGCCGGTGTGCGGACGGGGGAGCTCGCTCTCGAGCGCAATGACGCAGGATTCGCGGTGCTCACCGTTTCCGGTGAGCACGATCTCAGCACGGCCCCGAACCTCCGGCGCCAGCTCGAAAGCCTGCTCGACGAGGAGACGGCTGCGGTCGTCGACCTCTCCCCCGCCACTTTCATTGACTCGTCCATTCTCGGAGTGATCCTCGACGGTCGCCGACGGGCAGCCGACTCAGGCATCGCCTTTGCGGTTGTTCACACAAACGGCGCCGACGCGGTGGATCGGGTGCTCCAGGTGACCGGCCTCAGGGCCGAGCTGCCCGTGCACGCTCGGCGGGAGGAGGCCTTCACGAAGGTCTCGGGCTCCGGAGAGCCGGCCGTATGACGGCCGCCGGATTCGAGCTTGCGCTGCCCGCGACAGCGGAGAACGTAATCGTCGTCCGACAGGCGATCTCAGGCGTCGCCGAGGCTCTGGGCCTCGGCGCATCACGCCTGGCGGACCTGAAGACCGTGGTCACGGAGGCGTGCAACAACGTGGTCCTGCACGCCTATGACGGCGATGCGGGCCCTCTCCACGTCGTCGCCGAGCCGGGTGACGACGAACTCGTCATCCACGTCGCTGACGAGGGCCATGGATTCCGGCCCCGGGCCAACGAGGGCGACGCGTCCCTGGGTCTCGGCCTTCCGCTGATCGCGGCTCTCTCCGACAGCTTCGAGATCAGCGGCGGCGCCGGCCAGGGGAGCCGGACCACCATCCGCTTCGGCTACTCGCCGCCTGAGGCCAGGAACAACGGCAGTCCCGCGAGCGTCCCGACTGAGCTCGCGCTTGCGGTCACGCCCGGGGCGATCGTGAAGCCGGTGCTCGCGCGAGTGATCGGAGCCCTCGCCGCCCGGGCGGAGTTCTCGGTGGACAGGCTGGCGGACACGGTGCTGCTGGGAGATGCCGTGTCGTCTTCAGGCGGCGGGGACTTCTCCGACGGCCGCGTCGGCATCTCCATCAAGGATGCTGAAGGCAGCTTGGACGTCCGCGTCGGCCCGCTCGTGGAGGGCGGCGGCGAGCGCCTGATGTCCGAGATGGACGTGCCGGGCGCGGGATCGCTCCGCTCGCTGGCCAGCAGCATGGAGGTCACCAAGGGGGAGACGGCCGACGGAGAGGCCGCCGAGTTCCTCGAATTCGAGGTGAGTAGCTAGAGCTCCTCTTCGGGGATTCGCTGACGCAGCTTCTCGATCGTCGCGCGCAGGATCCTCGAGACGTGCATCTGGGAGACGCCGACGCGCTCGGCGATCTCGCTCTGGGTGAGGTCCTCCACGAAGCGCAGGTGGAGGACCATCCGGTCGCGCTCCGAGATCTCCTTGAGCACGGGCCCGATCGCCTCGCCGTACTCGACCGTGTCGAAGGAGAGGTCCTCGGCACCGATCCTGTCCTTCAGGGGACCCGGCTCGTCACCGTCGCCCATGGTCGAGGTGGCGTCCAGGGAGACGGCGTGGTGGCCCTGCGAAGCGTGCATCGCCTCGAGCACCTCCTCATCGGTGGCCTCGATGCGCTGTCCGATCTCCTGAACGGTCGGCGCGTGGCCGAGCTTCGCGGGCAGCTCTGCCATCGCCCGCTCCACCTTGAGGATTCGCTCCTGGACGTCTCGCGGTACGTGCACCGACCAGCCGCGATCCCGGAAGTGGCGCTTCAGCTCTCCGAGGATGGTCGGAACGGCGAAGGTCGAGAACGCGGTGCCGCGCTCGGGGTCGAACCTGTCGATCGCCTTGACGAGTCCGACGCTCGCGACCTGCACCAGGTCGTCGAAGGGCTCCGCTCCGCCGGCGTAGCGCGCCGCCAGCCGCCTGGCTAGAGGCATGAATCGGTCGACCAGCTCCTCCCGCACCGTCGGCGAGTTGTCGCGCGCGTAGCGCTCCAGCAGGCGCCTCTCTGCCGCCAGCTGCTCCTTCGGCCCTGGTGAGGGGACAGCGCTCATCTGTATGTCGGCCGAGGCGATTTCATTCATTGGTCTCAGACCCTGCTGACCTCGTGCAACGCTAGGCACTTCTGCCTCTCGCGCACAATGCCGAGTCACCCTCTTAGGCTAGCTACCCAGCATTGGGGAAAAAGAAAACCCACAGTTTCACGCGATGTTCGCCGGGTAGCGCTCGCCTGAGAGACCAGAAAGAAGGAGTGATCGGAAATGCCACCCAGTGGCGTCAAGAAGGGCACGAAGCGCTCCCGCCAGTACGAGAAGATCAAGCGGAGCGCGCGCAAGCGCGGCGCCTCGACGTCCCGCGCCAAGGAAATGGCCGCTCGCACGGTCAACAAGGAGCGGGCCCGCTCGGGCGAGTCCCGGACCCGGTCCCGTAGCTCCACCAGCGGCTCCTCGCCGTCGCGGCGAGGCGGGCAGAAGTCGGGGACCAACCGCCCAAAGGGCCAGACGAAGGAGCAGCTCTATAACCAGGCGAAGCGCCTGCGTATCGATGGCCGCTCCAGCATGAGCAAGAGCCAGTTGCAACGAGCGGTCTCGGCAAAAAGCCGCTAGCTGCGGATACGCAGGTTTAGGTACCTGAGGCAGGGGTACTCTGGCTTTGAGTCGAGGCAGCGGGCGGGCGTTCGGAGACCCCCTACTCCGGCGCCCGCCCACATATTCATTGCCTCGCCTCCGCCGGGTTTCAGCCTCGGCGCAGGCGGGCGGATAGGGCGGCCGGTTTCCTTCTCCCCCTGGCCGTCCTACCCCGCCTACCTCTTTTCTTTCTGATTCCGGCCGGGATGCCGGGGCGAATAGCATCGAGTCATGGCCGACCTGGAGACCCGCATGCTGATCAACGGAGAGCAGGCGGCCGGCAACGGGACACCGCTCGACGTCGAGAATCCGTACACCGAGGAGACGGTTGCCTCCGTCGGGACCGCCGATGACGAGCAGCTCGACGCCTCCTTCGCCGCCGCCCGCGAGGTGGCTCCCGACTGGGGGCGGACTCCGGCGGTTGATCGTGGGGAGTTGCTGCGCGAGGTTGCCAACCGGCTGCGGGCTCGGACCGATGAGCTGGCTGAGGTGATGACCCTGGAGGGCGGCAAGCCGCTCGTCGAGAACTCCGACGAGGTCGGTTGGACGGCGGCCTGTTTCGACTATTACGCCGAGATCGGCCGTGACTCCGCGGGGCGCGTGATCCCCTCGATCGAGTCGAGTCAGCTCTCGCTGGTGGTGAAGGAGCCGGTCGGGGTGATCGGCTGCATCGTTCCCTGGAACTACCCGCTGCTGCTCCTCGCCTGGAAGATGGCGCCGGCGCTGGCGGCCGGCAACACGCTGGTCTGCAAGCCCTCGGAGCTCACTCCGCTCTCGACCCTGATGCTGGCTCCGTACCTCGACCATCTGCCGCCGGGTGTGGTCAACCTGGTGGCGGGCGGCCCGGAGGTCGGGGCGGCGATCGCGTCCGAGCCGCGGGTCGATGGCATCGCATTCACCGGCTCCGTCGCAACCGGCAAGAAGGTCGCTCAGGCCTGCGTCGATCGCATGGCGCGCGTCAACCTCGAGATGGGCGGGAAGGACCCGTTCATCGTCTGCTCCGACGTAGCGGAGCAGATCGACGTGGCCGCCAAGGGCGGGGCCTGGGCCGCGTTCCTGAACTCAGGGCAGGTCTGCACCTCCGCCGAGCGCTTCTACGTCATGAAGGACGTCTACGACGACTACCTGAACGCCTTCGTCGACTACACCAAGGGCCTGGTGATCGGCGACCCCATGCAGAGCGACACCGACATCGGCCCGATGGTCTCCGCGAACCAGCGCGAGAAGGTCGCTGCGCAGGTCGAAGCGGCGGTGGGCTCCGGCGCCGAGGTCGTCGTCGGAGGGGATGCCGGGGGTCAGGATCGCGGCCACTTCTTCTCCCCGGCGGTGGTCACCGGCGCTGCTGCCGAGACCGATCTGCTGAAGGAGGAGACATTCGGCCCGGTCGCACCGCTGGTCCCGGTGAAGAGCCTCGACGAAGCGATCGAGCTCGCCAACTCGACCCCGTACGGGCTCGGCGCGAACATCTACACCCAGGACTTCAAGACCATCCTGCGCTGCATGCGCGAGGTGAAGGCGGGAACGGTGTGGTTCAACGACCCGCTCACCGACAACGACGCCGGCCCGTTCGGTGGCTTCAAGCAGTCCGGTCTCGGCCGCGAGCTCGGGCGGGAGGGCCTAGAGGCCTTCCAGGAGACCAAGCACGTCCATATCGAGAGCGAGGTGGCGCCGAAGGAGTGGTGGTACCCGTACTCGAGCTACACCGGCGATGAACCGCCCCACGGCGCCTAGTGGCCAACCAGAGCGAAGCCCCGTACCTCGACGCCGTCGTCTCCTATGTGGCGCGCAATCCCGGGCGCTTCCACATCCCCGGCCACAAGGGGACCGGAGCCGATGAGGAGCTGATCCAGGCACTGGGCGAGGCCGCGATCCTTCACGACCTCCCCGCGGGAATCGAAGGGATCGACGTTGGGCCCGAGCCGACACCCTTCCAGCGCGCCCAGCGATTGGCCGCCGACGCGTGGGGTGCGAAGCGCAGCTGGTTTCTGCTGAATGGTGCCTCCGGGGGCAACCACGCAATCTGCATGACGTTGGCCCACGCCAAGGGCGCCTTGGCGACTGGACCGCCGAACCGGGGCCCCGTGGTCGTCCAGCGCAACGTCCACTCGTCGATCATCGACGGGCTGGTGCTCTCAGGGCTAGTGCCGACCTTTGTCTCACCCGAGATCGATCCGGAGCTCGGTATCGCGCACTGCGTCACGCCGGAGGCGCTGGACGCCGCACTCGCGGCGGAGCCGGACGCCGAAGCCGCGATGCTCGTATCCCCGACCTATTTCGGAGCAGTGGCGCGCGTTGCGGACCTCGCGGAGGTCGCCCACTCGCACGACGTCCCGCTCGTGGTTGATGAGGCCTGGGGCTCTCATCTCTACTTCCACGAGGGCTTGCCAGCCGGCGCACTGCGGGGCGGCGCGGACATGGTGCTCTCGAGCACCCACAAGATCGTCGGCAGTCTGACCCAATCCGCGATCCTGCATCTGGGAGAAGTCGGGCATGTCGACGAGGACATAATCGACCGCTCGGTGACGCTGGTGGAGTCGACGAGCCCGAACGCGCTCCTGACGGCATCGCTCGATGCGGCGAGGCGCTATGCCATCACGCGGGGGCACGAGCTTCTGGAGGTCACTCTGAAGACGCTTGAGAGGACACGGGAGCGGGTGCGGGCCATCCCGGGCCTGGACGTGCTCGACGAACGCCTCGCCGGACGGATCAGCGTCGCCGCCTGGGATCCGCTGAGGCTCTCCGTCGATGTCCGCGGCACGGGAGCCACCGGCCACCGGATCGCCGAGCTGATGCGCGAAAAGGACGACGTCGTGCTCGAGCTCTTCTCGGAGAACGTGATAGTCGCTGCGTTCGGAATCGGCGAGACCGAGACCGCACCCGCGGACCGCCTCGTCGAAGCGCTTCAGCACGCGGTCGCACAGATCGGTCCGAGCGACCTCGACGAGCGGCGGGCCTTTGCGGAGCCTCCACCATGGGGCCCACTCGAGCTCGCCCCTCGCGACGCGTTCCTTGGGCCGCAGGAAGTCGTGCCGTTCGAGCAGGCCGAGGGCAGGATTGCGGCCGAATCCCTTGCTGCCTATCCGCCCGGTGTCCCCAACGTGCTGCCCGGCGAGCGTCTCACCGGCCCCACCATCTCGTACATCGCCGATTCGCTCGCCCATGGGGGAATGGTCCGAGGGGCCAGCGATCGATCCTTGCGCACAATCAGAGTGGTGACCGAATGAGCGCGGCCGAGGGCGCCTGGGGCGTCGACTCCGAATACGGGCGTCTCCAGGACGTCCTCGTCTGCAAACCGGACAACTTCCGCTGGCGAGTGACCAGCGCGATCACCCAGGCGACACTCGACGCGGGGCACAGCTTCGATGCATCGCTGGTCGCCTCACAGCACGCCGCCCTCGTGAGCGCGTACGAGGACGCCGGCGTCCGCTGCCACTTCCTGGATATCGACCCCGCGCTGCAGTACCAGGTGTTCACCCGCGACTCGAGCACGATGGGGCCGAACGGCACCGTCGTCACCCAGCCGGCTCAATGGTGGCGCCGCGGCGAATACGCGCCCGTCATCCGCTTCCACCAGGAGGCCGGCATCCCGATCCGCGGCATGGTCACCGCGGGCTCGCTCGAGGGCGGTGACGTGATGATCGTCGAGCCCGGCAGCGTCGTGATCGGCGCCGGCGAGACACGGACGCAGCAGGTCGCGGCGGACCAGCTTGCCGGTTGGTTCCGCGATGACGGCTGGGAGGCTCGTGTCCAGCCGATCCCGGAGCGCTACGTGCACATCGACGTGCTCATGGCGGTGGTGGCTGAGAAGCTCGCCGCGGTCTGCGCCGAGGTCCTGCCCGCGACGATGGTGGACTGGCTGAAGGCCAAGGGCTTCGACCTGATCGAGGTGAGTGAGGAGCAGGCGTTCACGCTCGGGGCCAACGCGATCTCGCTCGGGGGCGAGCGGGTGATCTCGGCCGCGTCCGCCGGGGAGCTGAACACTGCTCTCCGAGATCGCGGACTCGAGGTGATCGAGCTCGACCTGTCCATGTTCACCCTGGGCGGCGGCGGCCCTCACTGCCTGAGCCAGGCCCTGCGGAGGGAACGACTGGCGTGAGTCCGGCGATCGACGCGGAGCGCGTGATCGCCGACCTGCGGGAGCTCCAGCGCCGCACGGGGGACTCCGAGGGGGCGCAGCGGCTCTGCTGGGGCGAAGGCTGGCGGCAGGCGCGCGACTTCCTCGGCGAGCTGCTCGCCGAGATCGGCCTGGAACCCGAGATCGACGAGGCGGGCAACGCCTGGGCATACCTGGCCGGCGAGTCTGAGCCCGCGCTGGCGGTCGGCTCGCACGTCGACTCCGTGCCGAACGGCGGCTGGCTGGACGGCGCGCTCGGGGTGATGGCGGCCCTCGGCGTGCTCCGGGCCTGGGCGGGCGAGGATCGGAAGCCGCCGCGAGCGATCGCGCTGGTCGACTGGGCCGACGAGGAGGGGGCGCGCTTCGGCCGCAGCCTCTTCGGCAGCTCGGCCGCGGCGGGCACATTGGATCCCGCGGAACTCGCCAACGCCCGCGACGCCGATGGACGCCGGGCCCCCGGTGTCCTCGCCGAGAACGGCGTCGACCTCGAGCGGGTCCTGGAGTGCCGTTCGCGCCTCGAGCGAATCGGGTCCTATCTCGAGCTGCACATCGAGCAGGGGCCGGTGCTGGAGGCCGAAGGGATCCGGGCGGCCGCCGTCAGCGGCTGCACGGGGGTCGAGAGGATCCGCTTCGTGATCCGCGGCCAGGTCGCGCATGCGGGCACCACTCCGATGGACGCCCGGCACGATCCGGGGCTTGCGGCTGCGGCGACCGCCCTGCGGGTGGAGGAGATCGCTCGCGAGGAGGGCGGTGTGGGGACGGTCGGGGGCATGACGTTCGAGCCGGGGATACCGACCGCCGTTCCTGGAGAGGTCTCGATGCTCGTCGACCTGCGGCATCGCGAGCCTGAGGCGCTTGCCCGGATGCTCGCCGCGGCGCGCGAGACGGCCGACTCCCAAGCCACAGAGCGGGGCTGTGAGCTCGCCGAGGAGCCGATCTGGCGGATCGAGCCGATCTCCTTCGATCCGGAGCTGGTCGCGCTCGCCCGGGAGGCCTGCGAGCAGGTCACAGGCACCGCCTTTGAGCTCCCCAGCGGCGCCCTGCACGACGCCGCGTCGATGGCGCCGCACGTGCCCACAACGATGGTCTTCTCCCCCTCGATCGCCGGGATCAGCCACGCGCCCGAGGAGGACACGGTGGAGGCGCACCTCCTCACGGCCATTCAGGTATTCGGCGAGCTCGCCCGCCGTCGCCTCGGCTGACCCCTCCGCGACTGCAACGCAACTCGCGTGTTGAGGGAATGGGCGCCTTTAGCTTGGCGTCACTCGCCCGTTTATGGCAGGAGTTGCCTCACACCCACACGGGAGCGTCTCACGGCGCACCCGCGCCGCGATCGCCCTGATCGCCGCCGCCGCGCTGCTCGCGGCGCTGCTGATCGCAGGGCGATCGGCGGTCCCGGACTCCGCCGCGGCCGCCAAGGCCGCCGACACCTGTCCGACACAGCCGTACGGGCTCGCCCCGACCGGCTCCGGCCCCCAGCGCTTCACGATGATGGTCCGGATCAACACGCAGGGGAACGTCGACACCTACACGAAGCCCGACGGCGGGAT
>Ga0126307_10001393_pt1 | contig 15929 bp, 14 predicted proteins | sample Plot28_FD_89955 | JGI IMG/M metagenome (GOLD analysis project Ga0126307, IMG submission 89955) | Serpentine soil microbial communities from UC McLaughlin Reserve, CA, USA - Plot28 | ecosystem: Environmental > Terrestrial > Soil > Grasslands | place: USA: UC McLaughlin Reserve, Lake County... | reverse complement strand
GAGCCGCCGGCGCCGAGCCGGTCGAGGATGAGCTGGGCGAGGTTGGTCTTGAGGTCGGCCTCGCCGGCGGTCGGGATCCCCCGGGCGGTGAGCAGCGAGTTGCCGACGATCAGGCCCGCGCCGAGGCGCTCCGCCTCGTTGCCGGCCGCCCCGCGGTAGTAGTACGTCAGCGCGTCGAGCCCGAAGTCGGCCACCAGCCGGTCGAGCCCGGCCGCGACGCGCGCCGACCAGTCGAGCTGCGCGTCCTCGATCGGTCCGGCGATCGGGTCGTCCGACGGGTCGGCGAAGGCGAACATCGCGCGGATCTCGGCTTCCTTGGCCGCGGCCTCGTCGCCGCCCACGGCCTGCACGCGCGTCCCGAGGTCGTCGATCTCCAGGACCTCGACGTGCGCGCCGACCTGCGCGTGGACGGCGGTGAAGTCCGCGTACATGTCGAGCATCCCGGGATAGACGTGCCCGAGGAACCCGATCCGCGACCGGCGCAGCGCACGGGCGACGCCGGCGGCACGCACCCACGCGCCGATCCTGCCCCATGCGCGCTCGTCGTCCTCGATCGTCCCGGCCACGGTGTCGTAGGGGATGCCCGCGCGCGTGAACGCGCCCGCGATCTCCGGCACGCAGCACGCGGCGCAGTTCGCCAGCCACTCGCCGGTGTCGACGCTCGCGTAGTCGAGCGTCGCCGTCGGCTGCAGCCCGAGCAGGACCACGGGCGCCTTCGCTGCCTGCACCACCGGCAGCACGGTGCTGGACGTCGCGTAGGTCACGGCGTGGCAGAGCACGAGGTCGACCTGGGCCTGCGCGAAGCGGTCGCCCGCCTCGCGCGCGCCCTGGGCCGTGTCCACGAGCCCCGCGGACACCACCTCGCCGCCGAGCTCCGCCACCCGCTCCTCGACGCGGCGCTGGTATCCCGCGATGCGGTCGCGCAGACCGGCGAACTGCGGCCAGTACGTGTCGAGGCCGATGCCGAACACCCCGACCCGGGCGCGAGGCCCGGGCCGGGTGCCGGCGTCGGCGGGCTGGCGGTCGGCGACGGTCATCCGGCTAGAAGTCGAACTGACCGATGTTGTCCGGGGTGAACGTGGTCAGCGGGCCGAGCACGATCTCGCCGTTGGCGCCGATCTTGTACTCGCCCAACCGCCCGGCCTTGAACTTCTCGCCCTCGGCACCCGTGATCCGGCCCGCCTTGAGGGCCGCAGCGGCCTGCCCGGCGAGGTAGCCGACGTCCTTGGGCACCCAGAGCTGGAACTCGTCGACGGTGCCGTCCTTGACGAACTTCCGCATCTGGTTCGGGAACCCGAGCCCGGTCAGCTTGATCTTGCCCTTCTGCGGCGACGTGGAGAGGTAGCGGGCGGCGGCCGCGACGCCCACCGTCGTCGGGGAGATGATGCCCTTGAGGTTCGGATACGCCTGGATGAGCCCCTGGGTCTCCTGGAACGACTTCTGGTCGTCGTCGTCGCCGTAGGCGACCTTGACGAGCTTCATGTCCTTGTACTTGGGCTTCTTGAGCGTCTCCTTCATCACCTTGATCCACGCGTTCTGGTTCGTGGCGTTGGCGGTGGCGGAGAGGATCGCGATGTCGCCCTTGTAGTCGATCTGCTTGCCGATCGACTCGACCTGGTTCTCGCCGACGAGCTGCGTCGTCACCTGGTTGACGAACACGCTCCGGGCGTCCGGCGCGACGTCGGAGTCCATCGACACGATCTTGATCCCGCGCTTCGCCGCCTGCTTGAGGGCGGGGGCGATCGCGTTGGGGTCGTTGCCGGCGATGATGATGGCGTCGGGCTTCTGCTGGGCGGCGGCGTTGATGATCGCGATCTGCGACGACGCCGCGGCGTCGGTCGGGCCGGAGATGCGGTTGGACCCGCCCAGCTCCTTGAGCGCCTCGTCGACGCCCGAGTGCTCGAACTCCTCGTACGGGTTACCGAGCTGCTTCGGGATCGAGACCGTCTTGAGCCCCTTCGGGATCTCGGCGTTGGGATCGGCCTTGGTGTCGCTCGCGGCGGACGAGCTCTCGTTCGACGACGACGACGAGTCGTCGTCCTTCGTCTCGCCGCAGGCGGCGAACACGAGCGCCGCCACGAGGGCGAGCGCGGCGAGCACCGCACGCAGGGCGCGCGGACTGGTGGACTTCATGACTTCTGACCCTCCTCCGGGTGATGGGCAGTGCGACGGCGGCGCGCCTCCGTGACACGGCGCGCGAGATTGGGGCCGAGAACCGAGCCGACCAGCAGGGTCCCGGTCACGATCTGGACCCAGTACGACGAGATGGACTCCGAGAGCAGGAGCGCCTTCTGGATGCCCCCGAGCAACAGCAGCGCGAGGATGACCCCCACGATCGTGCCGCGGCCGCCGAAGATCGACACGCCGCCCAGCAGGACCGCGGTGATCGCCGTGAGCTCGAAGCCCTGGCCGACGTTCGCCGCGGCGGTCGAGTTGCGCAGCGAGATGACGATCCCCGCCAGCGCGGCGACGACGCCGGAGACCGTGAAGAGGATGAGCTTGACCCGCTTCACGCGCAGGCCCGAGAAGTACGCGGCCTCCTCGTTCGCCCCGATCGCGTAGATCGAGCGGCCGAAGGGTGTGGCGTGCAGCACCACGCCGAACCCCACGGCGAGGATCGCGAACAGCACCATGACGTTCGGGACGAACGTCCCCGCGAAGTTGCCGAACGCGCGGTCGGTCCACAGCGTCGGGAAGTCGGTCACCGACTCGTCGCCGATGATCACGAACGCGAGCCCGCGGAACAGGGCGAGCGTGCCGATCGTGACCGCGAGCGACGGCAGCCCGAGCCGCGTCACGAGCCAGCCGTTGAACGCCCCGCACAGCCCGCCCGCGACCAGGCAGACGGGCATGATCAGCTCGACCGGGAGGCCGGCGTTCCAGAGCGAGGCCATGAGCGCGCTGGAGAGGGCGAGCACCGAGGCGACCGAGAGGTCGATCTCGGCGGCGATGATCACGAGCGTCAGCGCGAGGGCCATCAGGGCGACCTCGGAGAGGTCGAGCGAGCCGGTGGTGAACGAGTCCGTCGTGAGGAACTCGGGCGAGATCACCTGGCCTGCGACGGCCATGACGATGAGCAGGCCCACCAGGAGCGTCTCCCAGCCGGCGAGCAGGCTGCGGGCGAGTGCCGGGCGCGGCTCGTCGACGGGCGCGGCCGTCGACGGGGCGGGCGTGGTGGCGGTCTCAGGCGACACGCCGCGCGCTCCTCCTGCGCAGGGCGGCGTCGACGCGGAGGCCGACGAGCCGGTCGAACGCGATCGCGATCAGCAGCAAGGCGCCGATCGCGGCCTGCTGCCAGAACGCCTCGACGCGCAGGACGATCAGCGACGACGTGATCGTCCCCAGCAGCAGCGCGCCGAGCGCCGCGCCGTAGACGCTGCCGGTGCCGCCGAAGATCGCCACGCCGCCGACCACCGCGGCCGCGATGACGGTCAGCTCGTAGCCGGTGCCGGCCGTCGCGTCGACCGTGCCGAAGCGGGCGGTGAACAGCACGCCGCCGAGGCCGGCGAGCGCGCCCGCGAGCACGAACGCGGTCAGCACGCGCCGCTGGGAGCGGACGCCCGCCAGGCGTGCGCCCTCCGGGTTGGAGCCGATCGCGTAGAGCTCCCGTCCGGCGCGGTAGTCGCGCAGCCACTGCCCGACGAGGAGCAGCACGATCACCGCGAAGACGACGAGGACCGGGATCCCGGCCACCGAGTCGGAGCCCAGGTTGAGGAACGCATCCGGCAGCGTCTCGGCGTTGACCTGACGCCCGTCCGTCCACAGGAAGGCGAGGCCGCGGAAGGCGTAGAGCGTCCCGAGCGTGACGACGAGGGCGGGGACCTGGCCCCAGGTGACGAGCACGCCGTTGAGCAGGCCGCAGGCGGCGCCGAGCGCCATGCCGAGAATGAACACGAACGGCAGCGCCATGCCCGGGTGCGCGGAGAGCAGGTCGCCGGCGAAGTAGGCAGAGAGCCCGAGCACCGAGCCGACCGACAGGTCGACGTTGCGCGTGACGAGCACCAGCGTCTGCCCCGCGGCGAGAATCGCGAAGATCGAGGCGTTCAACGCGAGGTTGCGCAGGGAGTCGGCCTCGATGAAGCGCGGCTCGATGATCGCGGTCACCGCGATCAGCACGGCGAGGACGACGACGATGCCGAGCTCGCGGATGCGGAAGACCCGCTCGGTGAGGCGCCGGGCGCGGGCGCCCTCGGAGGCGACGGCCTGCGCGCTCACGCGGCGGCCTGCGTCTGGCCGGTGGCGGCGCGGATCACGCGCTCCTCATCGGCGTCGGCGCGTGCGATCTCCTCGACGAGCCGGCCTTCGTGCATGACCAGCACGCGATCGGCGACGCCCAGCACCTCGGGCAGCTCGCTCGAGATCATCAGCACGCCCACTCCGCTGCCGGCCAGCTCGCCGATCAGGCGGTGGACCTCGGCCTTGGTGCCGACGTCGATGCCGCGCGTGGGCTCGTCGACGATCAGCAGCCGCGGCTCGGTGGCGAGCCACTTCGCCAGTACGACCTTCTGCTGGTTCCCGCCCGAGAGGAAGCCGGCGGGGTCGTCGAGCCGATGGAAGCGCAGCTGGAGCCGGGCCGCCCACTCCCGCGCGAGCTCGTTCTCCGCCGCCCGGCGGATCAGGCCGAAGCGGGCCAGCTTGCCCGTTCGCGTCATCGTCGCGTTGCGCGCGATCGAGAGATCCATCACAAGACCCTGCTGCCGCCGGTCCTCGGGCACGAAGCCGATCCCGGCGCGCATCGCCGCGAGTGGTCGTCCAGGTGCCAGCCGCTCCCCGTCGACCTCGACGTGCCCGGCGTCCGGCCGGTCGACGCCGAAGATCGCCCGTGCCACCTCGCTGCGGCCGGCGCCGACGAGCCCGGCGAGCGCGACGACCTCGCCGGCCCGGACGTCGAAGCTGACGTCGGAGAACACGCCCTCGCGGGTCAGGCGGTGAACGCTGAGCACGGTGTCACCCACCTGCGTGTCCTGCTTGGGATAGAGCGCGGTCAACTCGCGCCCGACCATCCGCCGGACCATCTGGTCGGGCGTCATGTCGGCGATCGGCGCGTCGTGGACGACGGCGCCGTCGCGCATCACGGTCGCCGTGTCGCAGATCGAGAATACCTCGTCGAGCCGGTGCGAGATGAACAGGATCGCCGCACCCTCCTCGCGCAACGCGCGGACGACGGTGAAGAGCCGCTCGACCTCCGGACCGGAGAGCGCGGCGGTCGGCTCGTCCATGATCAGCACGCGGGCCTCGAAGCTGAGCGCCTTGGCGATCTCGACGATCTGCTGGTCGGCGATCGAGAGGCCGCGCACGGGGCGTTCCGGATCGAGCCCGACACCGAGCCGCTCCATCAGGCCCTTGACCGTCCGGCGGACGGCTCCGCGGTCGATGCGCCGGAGCGAGCCGAGCGGGTGGTAGCCCATGACCACGTTCTCCTCGACACTGAGGTCCGGGAAGAGGGTCGGCTCCTGGTAGATGACCGCGATGCCGGCGTCGCGGGCGTCGTGCGGCGACCCGAAGTCGACCGCGGCGCCATCGACGAGCATCTCGCCGTCGTCGCGGCGGACGACGCCGCCGAGGACCTTGACCAGCGTGGACTTCCCGGCGCCGTTCTCGCCCATCAGCGCGCGGACCTCGCCGGCGCGGATCGAGAGGTCGCCGTCGTGCAGCGCGCGGACGGCGCCGTACGACTTCGCCACCCCGCGCAACTCGACGATCGGGCCGTCAACCGATGACGGCTTCTGGTCGACCACTCTGGATTCTCCTCCCCTTTCGACCGGAAGGGATCACAACAGACCGGAATGTCTGTGTCAAGAGGCACACAGTCAACGCACGATCCCGGGCCCGCTGCGCCAACCGGGCAGTGGCTACACCGCTTCTGCGGCGCCGTTTCGGTGTGTTGGGACTTGACAGCCGGCGCCGCGCCGTGATTGCGTCCGGGCGGGAAGCGCGAGGAGCAAACGATCACAAACGAACATGAAAACGGCGGCGACGGCCGGACGGTGCTCGCCGAGACGCGCCGCCGCGCGATCGCCGAGGCGCTCCGCGCGAACGGCTCGGTCGCGGTCGCCGACGTCCAGAGCCGCTTCGGCGTCTCGCCGATGACGGCGCGCCGCGATCTCGACGAGCTCGAGCGCCGCGGCGTGCTGCGGCGGACGCACGGCGGTGCGGTCCTGCCGACCACGTCCGCGCACGAGGACTCCTTCGCGCGCCGGCTCAGGGTCGAGGTCGCCGCCAAGGAGCAGCTCGCCGCCGAGGCGGTGGCGCTGCTCGCGCCGCGTGAGACGGTGTTCCTCGACTCCTCGACCACGAGCTACTACGTGGCCCGGCAGCTGCTCGCGGAGGGCACGCCGGTCACGGTCCTCACCAACAGCCTCCCGGTGATGGAGCTGATCTTCAACGAGGGCGGGGACAACGTCGAGCTGATCGGCGTCGGCGGGACGCTGCGCCGGCTGACGCGCTCGTTCGTCGGCCCCTACGCGATCCGGACTGTCGAGGGCCACTTCGCCGACCGGCTGTTCCTGAGCGTGAAGGGGCTCACCGAGAAGGGGGTGATGACGGACGCCGACGCCCTCGAGGCCGAGGTCAAGCGCACGATGATCGCCCAGGCCGGGGAGGCGACGCTGCTCGTCGACCGGTCCAAGCTGGGGGTCCGGGGGCTGAGCGTCGTCGCCTCCGTCGGCGGGCTTGCCAACGTGCTCGCCGCGGGCGTCTCGGAGGACGAGGCGGGGCCGCTACGGGCCGCTGGCGCGCAGGTGCGCGTCCTCGGCTGAGCGCTCAGAACGTCACGTGCGAGCCCATGACGATCGTGCGGTCGTCGGGCAGGCCGAAGTAGGCCACGGGGTTGGCGGCGTTGCGCGCGAGGGTCATGAACAGGCGCTTGCGCCAGCGCCGCATCCCCGGCTCGGCCGTGGCCACCAGGATCATGCGCGAGAGGAAGTACGTCGCGGCGCCCGGGTTGCAGTCGCCTTCGAGGCCCTTGGCGACGGCGATCTCCAGCAGCCGCGGGACGTCGACGGCGTCCTGGAACCCGAGCTGCGCGCTGACGTGGCTGATGCCGTCGTCGCGGTAGCCGAGATCGTCGACCGTGACCTGCTCGGACTCCTCCACGTTGGGGACGTTGAGCGTCTCGATGGAGAGGATCACCACGTTGCGCGGGAGCGCGTGGTTGTGCTTCACGTTCGTCCGCATCGCGAGCGGCGTGGTCTCCGGGTTCGCGTTGAGGAACACGCCGGTGCCGGGCGAGCGGAAGACGGGCGGATCCATGTCGTGCAGCTCCTCGATGTACGCCCGCAACGGGCCCTCCTGCTCCGTCCGGTTACCGGTCACGAGCTCGCGGCCGCGCTGCCACGAGGTGAGCACGACGAAGACGATCAGCGCGATCAGCAGCGGGAACCAGCCGCCGTGGAGCACCTTGGTGATGTTGGCCGCGAAGAAGGTGAGGTCGACGAGCAGGAACGCGGCGCCACCGGCCAGCACCTGCCACAGCGGGCGGCCCCAGAGCACCCGGACGACGAAGAAGAAGAGGATCGTGTCGATCGCCAGCGTCCCGGTGACCGCGATCCCGTAGGCCGAGGCGAGACCGGTCGAGGAGCCGAACCCGATGACCAGGGCGGCGACGGCGGCGAAGATCCCCCAGTTCACCGCGGGGACGTAGACCTGCCCGATCTCGCGCCGCGAGGTGTGGCGGATCGTGAGCCGCGGCAGGAAGCCGAGCGACACCGCCTGCCGGGTGACGGAGAACGCGCCGGAGATCACGGCCTGCGACGCGATGACCGTGGCGAAGGTCGCGAGCACGACCACCGGGATCCGGCTCCAGTGCGGGAAGCTGAGGAAGAACGGGTTGGCAATCGACGCCGGGTCGTTCACGATCAGCGCGCCCTGGCCGAGGTAGCTGAGCATCAGCGCCGGGAAGACGAGGATGAACCAGGCGCGGCGGATCGGTGGCCGCCCGAAGTGGCCCATGTCGGCGTACAGCGCCTCGGCGCCGGTGACGGCGAGGACGATCGACCCGAGCGCGATGAACGCCGTCCCGCCGTGCTCGGCGAAGAAGCTGACCGCGTAGCTCGGCGAGAGCGCGCGGAGCACGCCCGGGTGGTCGGCGATCTGCGCGATGCCGCCGACGGCCAGGATCGTGAACCACACCGCCATCACGGGGCCGAACAGCCGGCCGACCGCGCCGGTGCCGAACCGCTGGATGACGAACAGCGCGGTGAGGATGCCGAGCGCGATCGGCACGATGAGCGACTCCAGCGACGGCGAAATGACCTCGAGGCCCTCGACCGACGAGAGCACCGAGATCGCCGGGGTGATCATCCCGTCGCCGTAGAACAGCGCGGCGCCGAAGATGCCGAGCGCGATGAGCGCCATGCGGCTCCTCCGCGTCGTCGGCCCGGCCCCCTTGATCAGCGCGATCAGCGCCATGATCCCGCCCTCGCCGTCGTTGTCGGCGCGCATGATCAGCGTGAGGTACTTGACCGAGACGATGATCGTCACCGACCAGAAGATCAGCGACAGCACGCCGTAGATGGCGGAGTCGCTCGTGGGAACCGCGCCATGGTCGGCATGGAAGACGGTCTGGAGCGCGTAGAGCGGGCTCGTCCCGATGTCGCCGAACACGACCCCGAGCGCCCCGAGCGTGAGCGCGGCGGCGCCTGCGCGATGCGCGGGGCTGCGCCCGCCCGGCTTGGCGCCGTCCGCCTGCGCCTCCGGCAGATCGGCCGCCCGTGACGGCGGTGAGGATGCCTCGCTCACGCGTCCCCGAGTCTATGTCACGGCCAGGTTGGCCTTGCGGTGACATCACTTTGATGCCATATTGGCATCATGAATCTGACGCCCTACGTGGAGAACCTCCGCCGCGACCTCGCCGTCGCCGCCGAGGCCGGCGGGGAGGAGGCGCGCGCGCTCGCCGAGCGTTTGACCGCGCCGCTCGAGTCGGGTATCCGGCTCACGCTGCTCGACGCGCTCTCCGCCGCGGCCGACGACATCACGCGCGAGCTCGCGCCCGCGTCGGTCGAGCTGCGCCTGCGGGCCGGCGAGCCGGAGTTCGTCGCGTCGCCGGCGGCCGCCGCCGTGGCCGAGGCCGCCGCTTCCCCGGTGCCGCCGCCCGAGGGCGAGGAGGGCGCCACCGCGCGCATCAACCTACGGTTGCCCGAGTCGCTCAAGGCCGGCGCCGAGCAGGCCGCCGGCCGCGAGCGCCTGTCCGTCAACGCCTGGCTCGTCCGCGCCGTCGCGAGCGCGCTCGCCGACGGCGAGCGGCCGTCCCGTCCGCGCGGCGGCCGGATCGGCCAGTCCTACACCGGCTGGGTGCGCTGAGCGCGCCCGAGGAGACAGGAGACCCACATGCCCACCTTTGACACCCGCGCGCCGATCTCAGCCGTCGTCGCCCTGATCATGGGCGAGGTCCGGATCAGCGCCGGCGAGCGCGCGACCACCATCGTCGCCGTCAACCCGAGCGACGCCGACGACGCCGAGGACGTCCAGGCCGCGCAGCTGACCCGCGTCGAGTACGGCGAGGGGCGGCTGCTGGTCAAGGCGCCCCGTCCGCGCTCGTGGCACGGCCGCAAGGGCGGCTCGGTCGACGTCGCGATCGAGCTGCCGGCCGGGTCGGACCTGATCGGCCACGCGGCGTCGGGCGACTTCCAGGGCGACGGACGGCTCGGCGACTGCCGGATCAAGCTCGGGCTCGGACAGGTCCAGCTCGACGAGGTCGCGACGCTGAGCGTCAAGAGCGGCGCCGGTGACGTGAGCGTGCGGCGGGTGACGCTCCGGGCCGAGGTGGCGACCGGGACCGGCGACATCCGCGTCGAGGAGCTCGGCGACGGGGCCGAGATCAAGAACTCCAACGGCGACACCTGGGTCGGCACGGCGCACGGCGACCTGCGCGTGCGGTCGGCGAACGGCAGCCTCGCCGTCGGTACCGCGCTCGGGGGCGTCTCCGCCAAGTCGGCGAACGGCGACATCCGGCTCGGCGACGTGGCGCGGGGTTCCGTGGCGGTCGAGACCCACGCGGGCGACCTCGAGGTCGGCATCCGCGCGGGGACGGCGGCCTGGCTCGACCTCAACGCCGGCGCCGGCCGCGTGCACAACGGGCTGGAGGCAGCCGAGCGCCCGGAGGCCGAGGCGGACACCGTCGAGGTGCGCGCGCGCACCGCGATCGGCGACATCGTCGTCCAGCGCGCCTGACGCGGCGCGCTCAGCCCGCGGGCGCGGCGACCGCGGTCGTCGAGGACGCGAGCAGCGCGACGGCCAGTGCGGCGAGGCGGCGCTTCACACGGCGTTGCATGGCGGGCTGGCTCCTTGCAGGGGAGGACGGAGTGCCCATAGAGAGCGCGCCGGGAGCGTGCTGATACATGCGGCGTATCAGGACGCGTCCCGAACGCTCTCCTTGTCGTGAAGGCAGGCTCAGACCACCAAGCGCCCGGCGTCCGTCACGAGCGGTTGCCCGGCATCGTCGGCGAGCGCCTGGGCCGCCACGCCGGCGCTGGTGCCTTCGGCCGCGGCCCTGACGGCGATGCGCGCGGCGACGAGCGGAGCGGCGAACGAGGTGCCGGAGCAGAGCACCGCCTGCCCGCGCTCGTTCAGGGTCTCGACGTCCTCGCCGACGGCGCAGACGCGCACCCAGTCGCCGCGGTTGCTGAAGGGCTGCACCTCCCACTCGGTCGCCTCACGCGCGGCGGCGACGCCGACGACCTCCGGGAACGCCGCGTTGAAGTGCGCCTCGCGCTCGCCCTCGTTGCCGGCGGACGCGACGATCAGCATGCCGCGCTGCTGCGCGCGCTCGACGGCCGCCCGCAAGGCGATCATCGCGTCGGCCGCGGCCGCCCTCCCGCCGAACGATGCGTTGACGATGTCGACGTCGTCGGGCAGTTCGTCCAGCGCCAGCGCGATGTCGAGCTCGTCCGCGATGCCGAGCGGCGTCTCGAGCACCCGGCGGATGAGGATCTGCACCCCGGGCGCGTTGCGCGCGACGACCTCCGCGACCATCGTGCCGTGTCCGACCGCGAGGGGCTCGTCCTCGGTCGCCGGCGAGGCGAGCGGCGGCTCGATGTCCGCGTCCCTGAGCGTCGCATTGGCGACGCGCGGTGGCTTCGGGCTGCCCGTGTCCAGGACGACGACCGTCATGCCGGCGCCGGCGTCCGGCGGCTGCGTGACCCGGCTGGCGGGCCGGTGGGTGAGGATGGGGGGGCTGCACCCGCCGTGGCGCTGGGGATTCGCGACGACGACGTGGTTGTAGGCGATCCCGACGTCCTGGGTCCCCCGCGCGTCGTCGATGATCGGCGCGACCTCGACGCCCTCGGGGAACTCGACGAGCCGGAGATCGAGGCGCGCGGCGGCGTCGCCCTTGCGCCCCGCGCGTTCGCTCCCTCCGCCGATCAGCGTGGCGCCTGCGGCGTCGAGCCGCCCGCGGACCGACTCCTCGGCCGCGTTGCGCGGGGCGTCCCACACGGGCGCGGGGACCACGACCTGTCGCGGCCGGTAGCCGAACCCGTTCTCACGGGCCGTGTACGTGACCTCGGGACTGGCGTCGAGCGCGTTGTCCCACGTGTCGATTTGCTGCCAGGCCATGCGGCCCCCCGGGGATCGGTTATGGTCGCCATTCGACCAGACGCGGCACAGGAACGCAATGGACCTCGATGCAGTGCTGCAGGCGGCGGCTACCGGAGACCGCCAGGCGTGGAACGCGCTGGTCGCGCGGTACAGCGGCCTGGTCTGGAGCGTGGCGCGGGCGCACCGGCTGGGCGATGCCGACGCGGCGGACGTGGTCCAGACCACCTGGCTCCGGCTCGTCGAGCAGCTCGACCGGATCCGCAATCCAGAGGGCCTCGGCGCCTGGCTGGCGACCACCGCGCGGCGCGAGTGCCTGCGCGTGCTGCGCGTCGGGCAGCGCCACGTGCTGACGGACGGCTTCGACCTGCCCGACCAACAGACGGATGGCGCCCTCGACGCGCGCCTGCTGGCCGGCGAGCGGGACGCGACGCTGTGGCGGGCCTTCGGCCAGCTCGGCGAGCGGTGCCAGACGTTGCTGCGCGTGCTCGTCGCCGATCCGCCACCGACCTACGACGAGGTCGGCGCGGCGCTGGACATGCCGGTCGGGAGCATCGGCCCGACCCGCGCGCGATGCCTGGAACAGCTGCGGCGCCGGCTGGCCGTGGCGGGGATGACGGTGGCGCCCGATGACGCCTGAACGGGGAAGCAAGGGGGACGGGATGCGACGCGAGGACGAGACGCTGGTCGACGAGCTGCGGCGGGTGATCGGCGACGCCGATCCGGTTCCGCCACACGTGCTCGAGGCGGGGGAGCTGGCGTTCGGCTGGCGCACGATCGACGACGAGATCGCCGAGCTGTTGCACGACTCGAGCGAGCAGCCCGACGCCGCCGGCGTGCGCGCGGAAGCCGGCCCGCGCGTGCTCGAGTTCGGTGGCGCCGGGGCGACCGTGGAGCTGGAGGTCGCAGGCGAGGGGGCCGAGCGAACGCTCACCGGCCAGCTCGATCCGCCGGCGCCCGCGCGAATCGAGGTGCGACACCCCGGGGGGACGATCGAGGTCGACGCGGACGCGCGCGGCCGCTTCATCGCGCGCGCCGTCCCGGCCGGGACCGTGAGCCTGCGCTGCCTGCTCGGACCGCGCGCCCTGGCCACGCCGTGGCTGCCGCTCTGACCGACGACCGCACGCCTGCCGCGCTGGCGGCGGAGGCCTACCGCGTGGTCGTCGACGACCCCGAGCTGGCCCGCACCCTGGCCGGCACGGCGCTCGCCGGCGCCGGCGGCGATGCGGACGCCGCCTCCGCGGCGCACCGCGCGCTCGGCATGGCCGCGCTCGAGCTCGACGACGCCGACACGGCGGTCGGGCACCTCGAGCGAGCCGTCCGCGCCGGCCGGCGCGGCGGCCCGCAGTGCGAGGCCGAGGCGCGGATGTCACTCGCGCTCGCACTGCTCTCCGGCGGCGCGACGCAGCGCGCGCTGCGGCAAGCCGACCGCGCCACGCGGATCGACGGCGTCGCGGACCAGGGGGCGCTGCAGCTCCAGCGGGCGATCATCCTCGAGCGCATCGGCCGTCTCGGCGAGGCGCTCGAGGGGTACCGGCGCGCGATCGCCGGCTTCCGCCGCGCCGGGGACCGCAACGGCGAGGCGCGCGCGCTCTGCGACCGCGGCGTGCTGCAGACCTATCGCGGCGAGCTCGCTGCCGCCGAGGCCGACCTGCGGCGCGCAGAGACGCTGTGCGACGAGCTCGGCCTCGGGCTGATGAGCGCCAGCGTGCGACAGAACCTCGGCTTCGTCGCCGCCCAGCGCGGCGACGTCCCGCGTGGGCTCGCGTGCTACGAGCGGGCCCAGGCGACATTCTCGGAGATCGGCGGCACCCGGTACGCGCTGCTCGAGCTCGACCGCTGCTCGCTGCTGCTCGCCGCCGGGCTTACCGGCGAGGCGCGGGCGAGCGCCGAGCGGGCGATCGCCGCGCTCGAGCGGACGGCGATGGAGGCGGAGGTCGCCGAGGCGCAGCTCCAGCGCGCCGACGTGGCGCTGGCCGAGCGCGACTGGCCCGCGGCGCGGGTGGCCGCCGGCGCCGCGCTGGGCGCCTTCGCCGCGCAACGGCGGCCCACGTGGGCCGCGCTCGCGCGCGACGCCGCGGTCCGCGCGGAGTGGCACGCCGGCGGTGGCGACGTCCTGCTGCACGCCGCCGCGCGCCGCGCGGCCGCCGACCTCGAGCGCTGCGGCTGGTCGGCGCGTGCGGTCCACGCGCACCTGCTCGCGGGACGGATCGCGCTCGGCCTCGGCCGCCCGCGGGCCGCCCTGCGGGACCTCGATGAGGCGCGTCGCGCGCGCTTTCAAGGCCCGGCCACCGTCCGGATTGCCGGCTGGCACGCCGAGGCGCTGTGGCATGTCGCCCGCGGCGACCCGGACGCCGCCCTGCGGGCCGTGGGCGGCGGCCTGCGCGCCCTCGGCCGCGACCGCGCCGCGCTCGGCGCGACGGAGCTGCGCGCGCACGCCGCCGCGCAGGCGGAGGAGCTCGCCGACGTCGGCCTGCGCTTCGTGCTGGCGCGCGGCCGGCCTGGCGCGGTGCTCGACCTCGTGGAGCGGGCGCGGGCGCAGACGCTGCACCTGGCGCCGGTCACGCCGCCGCGCGACCCGGCCCTCGCGGAGCGGCTCGGCGAGCTGCGCGCCGTCGTGGCGCTCGCCGCCGAGGAGGTGCGGGCGGGGCGTGCGGCGGACCGTCTCGTCGCCCGCCAGACCCGGCTCGAGCACGAGATCCGGCGCCGGCTGCTCCAGGTGCCGGGCACCGGCGGGCTCGCCGCCGCGCGCCCCCCGACGCTGCGTGCGCTGCGCGACGCGCTCGGCGACCGTGCGCTGATCGAGTACCTCCGCGTCGACGGGACGTTGCACGCGCTGACGATCACGGCGCGCCGCGCGCAGGTCGTCGCCCTCGGTCCGGTCGCGCCCGTCGAGCGCGAGCTCGAGCTGCTCCGCTTCACCTTGCGACGCATGGCGGCCGGGCGCGGCTCCGGCGCGCACCGCGCGAACGCCGCGCACGCGGCCGCCGAACTCGAGCGGCTGCTGCTCGCGCCGCTGCTCCCCGCCGTCGGCGACGGGGAGCTCGTGATCGTCCCCAGCGGCGCGCTGCACGCGCTGCCGTGGGCGACGCTGCCCGCCTGCGCCGCCCGGCCGCTGTCGGTCGCGCCGTCGGCCGCGCTCTGGCTCCGGGCCCACGACCGGAGTGGGCCCGCGCGACCGCGCCCGCCGCTGCTCGTCGCCGGCCCCGGGCTGGCGCAGGCGGAGGCGGAGGTCGGCGCCATCGCCGGGCTCTACGACGCCGCGACCGAGCTCACCGGGCCCGCCGCCGGCGTCGAGGCGGTCACGGACGCGTTGCGCGACTGCGACCGCGCACACCTCGCCTGTCACGGCAGCTTCCGCGACGACAACCCGCTGTTCTCGGCGCTGCGGCTGGCCGACGGTCCGCTGACCGTGCACGACGTGGAGGCGCTCGGCGCCGGCCCGCGCGAGCTCGTGCTCTCGGCGTGCGACGCGGGCCGCGCGGTCGTCCGCGCCGGCGACGAGCTGATGGGGCTGACGTCGGCGCTGCTCGCGATCGGCGCCGGCGTGATCGTCGCGAGCACGGTCGAGGTGCCCGACGCCCCGACCCGCCCGCTCATGGTCGCGCTGCACGAGCGGCTGCGGGCCGGCGTCCGTCCGGCGCTCGCGCTGGCCGCCGCGCGTGCCTCAGTCGCGGGCGACGATCCCGCCGAGGCGGTCGCCCGGGACGCCTTCCTCTGCTTCGGCGCCGGCTGACCAAAGAGACGTATCAGCGCGCCTCGGAGGCGCTCTGACTGGGGACCGTTCCTGCCCACGCTCCACGGAAGGAGTTCCCGTGCCCTTCGGCAATTTCATCTCCCGGCTGGCCGTCCTCGTCCTCGCCACGGCCGCGCTCGGCGCGCCGGCCGCCTCGGCGATGCCCGTCACGCCCGTCCCCCGCGACGGCGCCACCCCGCTCCAGGACGTTCGGACCGAGGCCGCGAAGGCGTCGCCCGAGCGTACCCCGCAGCCGACCGTGCCGACGCCCCTCAAGGCGGTCGTCACCGACGGGGGCGGCGTCGACGGCCCGCTCGTCGGCCTGATCATCGCCGGCACGCTCGCGGCCGGATGCACGATGGCCGCCGTGGCGCTCGCCCGAGGGCCTCGTTTGGCGCACTAGGACCTTCACTCGAGGTCCCAGCCGAAGTACACCTCGACGCTGCCGATCCGGTCGCCGGCGAAGCCGAAGATCTCCGTGTTGCGGAACCGGGTGCCGTCCTGGCGCGTGCTCTCGTAGGTCACGAGGACCTCGCCGCCGGTCTCGCGCAGCCGCACGAAGTCGAAGGCCGTGATGTGGCCGGCGTTGGGCCAGCAGCGCTCGAAGTAGGCCGCGCGGTCGATGCCCACGTCGGGCGGGGCGGAGAAGACGAAGTCGTCG
>Ga0126307_10001391_pt1 | contig 15948 bp, 14 predicted proteins | sample Plot28_FD_89955 | JGI IMG/M metagenome (GOLD analysis project Ga0126307, IMG submission 89955) | Serpentine soil microbial communities from UC McLaughlin Reserve, CA, USA - Plot28 | ecosystem: Environmental > Terrestrial > Soil > Grasslands | place: USA: UC McLaughlin Reserve, Lake County... | reverse complement strand
CAAAAAAGAAATAGCGCGGGCTGTTCAATCGCCATCTTTTCTGAATAAGTTGATGAATAAATCTCAGCTGCCCTTCTTTTTATTGCTACTGTTGCGATCACCTGATTTGCGCAAATCTTCCGTATACCGGTCTTCCTGCTGATCCCGGTTTTCACCGCCGGCATTTTGGGCACCTGTTTGCAAAGTGCTCTGTTGATTTCCAACACTGTCCTGGTTATTACGATTGCTACTTTGGGCGTCTACTTCTCCACTCTTGTTTCTATTATTCTGTGCCATGATTTTTTATGAATGAAACTGTAAAAACAATGCCATAAAGAAAAGCGCAACTAGAACCCAAATGCTATTTCATTTCTTTTACTACAGCTCGTACATAATTCAGGCTTTGCTGAATTTCTGGTGCATTGTTCATCCAGTTGTATTCATACTCTGCAAATAGCGGCCCTCTAAATCCTTGTCTTTTCAGTTCTTCCAGTACTGCTTTAATATTGGATATTCCTGTACCCCAGGGTACATCATGAGGCCCTGCCGGAGGTTTTGGCTGCACAGCTCCTGGTGTTTGCCCGCCTTGGCCTGGAGCAGGCCTGGTCATTTGAAAGGCGGTGTATTCAGTACTTGGTTTTTCGTGCAGGTCTTTCATATGCAGTTCAAAAATTCTCCCTTCCAGTTTTTTCATCATTTCAACAGGGTCAAGGCCTGAACGCACCCAATGACCGATGTCGGCACAGGCGCCTAATCTCTTGCTGTAGCCCGCCGTGTATTTAATTAAAGTGTCGGGGCTCCAGTAACGTGAAGGTCTTGGGTGATTATGAATGGCAATATTTACTCCATATTGATCAGCCAGCTGTGAAACCAGTGGAATAAATTTTGGATCAGGTTCACTGGCAAATTGCTTTAAACCCATGCCTTTTATAAATTCAAAAAGTTGTTTCCAATCTGCTTCTGTGTTAGGCGTTACTACTCCGTAAGATTTGATTGCAATGTCTTTCTTTTTTAATAAGCTTAAAACGGAATCTCTCCTGGAGGCAGGCATGTGATAATCCATTGTCCCTTCAATTCCGGCCCCGATTTTTTGACCAGGGAATCCTTCTATATGTTTTATGCCAATACTATCTGCTTTATTCAATGCTTCTTCAAACGTGAACATCCTGAAAGAATACACCTGTGCTCCTAATTTCCATCCCAATGATTCGGGTGTTTTTTGTGCTATGGCATTTTGTGCACAGCCGGCAACGGCAAATACAATTAACAGCAGGGCAGTTTTTATATTTCGTTTCATGATAGCAGCAATTTGTTTAGACTTGTAAGTTATTATTTATTACTAAGCAAAAAGTATGGACAACTGATTAGAGTAAAGTACTGCAATGTCATTTTTTCCTACTGGGAAACACAAGAAAGCAGGCATTTTTATATCATGCCACAAACGGACGGGTTCAGAATGACGGGCATAGCTGAAGTGGGCGCTTCTACCAGTTCTTCGAAAAACTTACCTCGACCCACCGGGTTCCACTCCATACCAGTAACAATTCATCCGAACCTTTCATCTTTCTTGAAGCGGCACCAAGTTCTGTTCTGTGCGTTGGAACGTTATCTACCATAGTAAAGGGCAATCCTATAGCAGATTCAATGAGCAGCAGATGCCCGTTTTCTTTCCCCCTCGTGAGAATTACTTTCGGATTGGTTCCATCTCCGCGAACGGAAAGGTAACTGCTATCGCCAACAGTGATAGTAAATTGCGTTTTTGTTACCTGAACACTTCTTCTGGGTCCTATAGAAAGCATGGGTTTACGTTTTGATTGTTATAAAGCTAAAACATATTTCATGTCATACTGAATGAAAACAATACGCCGGTACAGCGCAAAGGAATTGCGTTTGTTAATGAACAGCAGCAAAACAAAGGAGGCAGTGAAGCGCAAAAGTGCGATCATGATTTTGTTCATGAAAGTACTTCAGGTGGTGGCATGCCGGACGGCTTTGAACGGTCCTCGGGCAAGGGTATAAACTCACGGTTATCTGTAGGTGGCAACAGGATGCGGCCTTCCTTCCAGTCGGCCTTTGCCTGCTCAATGCGTTCCTTTCTTGATGAAACAAAATTCCACCAGATGAACCGTTCCCCTAGTGGTTCACCGCCCAGCAGCAATAAAGTGGTGGCTTCTTTGGCAATCAATACCGGGTCCACACCTTTGGTAAAGACCAGCATTTGTCCGGCATTATAGGTTTGCCCATTTAATTCCATGCTTCCCTTCGCTATGTAAATGCCTCGTTCCGGGTGCTCCTTTGGCAACCCAAAGCGGGTACCTTTTTCCAGGATAGCATGTAGGTAAAAGAGCGGAGAATGTGTTTTCACATCATTTCGCAAGCCATAAGCATTGCCGGCAATCAAACGCATCCACCAACCTTTCTCCGTAAACACGGGTAACCTGTCGGGTTTATAGTTATCAAAAACAGGTGTTGATTCCTCATCCTTTTCAGGCAGCGCTACCCATGTTTGTATCATCTCCAGGTTGCCTCCGACAAGAGAGGCCGGATCCTCAAAACGTTCCGAGTGGGCAATGCCGCTGCCGGCTGTCATCCAGTTTACTTCGCCCGGACGAATAACCTGCTCAACACCCAAACTATCACGGTGCGTTACCTGTCCGCCAAACAAGTAGCTTACCGTCGATAAACCAATATGTGGATGGGGCAATACATCAAGGTTACTTACAATTGCAGGTGCAACGTCCACTGGCCCTGCATGATCCATAAAAATAAAAGGACCTACCATCCTTCTAAGCCGGAAGGGCAATATTCGTTTCACATCCATTCCAGGTGCTATTGAGGCTTTCCGGGCTTCTATCACTAAGTCAAGCATAATAAGTAGCGTAAGTGTAGGAATGAAGATACCGTTAATTGAGAAAAACATCTGCCACCACAAGCCTTTACAACGCTTTTTGATGTAACTGTACCGGGCAATTGATAGCACAGGGCAACCGACGGAAATCAAAAACCAATAACCATCCGGCTCCGGACTTATCAGGACTTACTAATCTTTGTGTCATGACCTACATGATTGTTGAAAAATATCGTTCAGGAAAGAGCAAAGATGTTTACCATCGCTTCGCTGAGAGGGGAAGAATGCTACCTGACGACGTAACATATATCAATAGCTGGATCAGTGAGGATCTAACTACCTGTTACCAGGTATTGGAGGCCCCGGGTATAGAAAAAATTGATGAATGGATCAGCAATTGGAATGACCTTGTAGACTTTGAAGTAATACCGGTTATCAGTTCTGCACAGGCCAAAAAAAAAATAGCAGGGTGATCCAACCATTTATGTACTTCAATATGGACGTTATAACATCTTTTTACGGGTGTGCCTTACCGTTGATATCTATAAGAAAGTTATAGAATATATACTCATAAAAAGTGCCGCTGAACGAATCCACAAATTTTTTTTGCCCACATGCTAACTAATAACCTTAGATTTATAAAACGAATTCTTCCCCAAGAAACTTATCCCCTTTCCACTAGTCCTTACAGTGAAATCGTTCTGAGTACTATTTAATTAATCAAACCATTTCTGAAATGAGAAAGATGATCTTCCTCCTGCTGGCATTGCCATTTGCAGGCCTTGCACAAACTAAATCAGTGATCAACACATCACGCTATTTTCCAAAGAGCGGAAAGTGGCAAGCGTTCGAAAAAGCAGTGTCTGCACATGCCAAAAAATATCATAAGGATGATTTTGCCTGGCGGGTATTCACTATTGAAACCGGTCCTGATGCAGGTGGTTACATGATAGTAGAAGGTAATTCCAACTGGACGACTATTGACGGTAGGGGCGATCTGGGTGCTGCCCATACGGCAGACTGGGAAACTTCCGTGCAACCACTTTTACAAGATAAGTTTTCTACCATGTACTTAACATTTAGTAGTGATCTGAGCACGGTGGCGCAAACTGCATATACCGAAAAAATTTCCATTAACCATTTGTTTATACGACCTGGCTTTCGAACCGAAATCATGGATAACATCACGGCCAACAAAAAACTATGGGAAGCTGAGGGCGCAAAAACGGCTGTTTATGAAAGCTCTTTGTCCGGAACACCTCAGTTTTCGGTAGTAACCCGTTATACCAACGGCTTAAAAGAAAGAGACGATGTAAATGCCACACCTTTTATTGAGAGATTTGAAAAAGCTAACGGCGCAGGAAGTTGGAAAAAATGGCTGGACAATATGAAGGCTGGTGTTGAAAGCCAGTGGTCGGAGATCTTATATGCCAAAGCAAACCTTGGTTCCAAATAAACTAAAGCCTGGAGCAGACGGGCTTTTTAATATGCTGACAATTTTTTGTATTAAACCAACATCAATATTATGAGAAGTAGATTTCAATCAGTAATTCTTTTAGCCATTCTTCCATTGTTTTTTTGGGCTTGTTCCTCACGAGCCGAAGAAACGAAACCAGCGGATATCACTCAGCTAAAGTCCGATATCCAGGCTATGGAAGATAAGTACGCTGCAGCAGAAAAAGCCAAAGATGCAGACGCAGTTGCCGCGTATTACAGCACCGACGCCATTAGTTATAATCGAAATGAAGAGCCGATATCAGGAAAAGCAGCCATTAAAGACAGAATAGCACAGCGCCTTGCGAAAGACACTACAGGAAACTATAATGTTTATAAAGTGGTAGATCTTTTTACCGAAGGAAACATGGCAGTGGAGATTGGTTCCTGGACGGTGGTGAATCCATCCGGTACAGAAAAGGATAAGGGGCATTATATGTCTTACTTTCAAAAAAGTGATGGAAAATATCTTTGTGTTAGGGATATGAATGTTACGTCAAATCCTGTTGTCAAGAAATAAAACGGAAATATAAAGATGTGACGAGCCTGCATTTGCAGGCTTTTTTTGGACTGCTTTAAGGTTGGAAGGTCAATACTAAACCCTTACATTGTGTTGTAAATAAGTTCACGAAATCTTTTGAATGAAATTCTCTTTTTTAGCCCTTAGTATAGCGGTTTTCCTTTCCTTCTATATGCAAGCCCAAAGTGTGGTTACCAAAAGGCCAGGATTTATCCGGGCCTTTGAAAATGATAGTGTACATATCTCATATAACGAGGATTATTTTTTAATAGAAGATAGCTGTGCCGATATATCCCGAACATGCCATTATAATTTGCAGGAAAGAAAGTTTAAGGGAATTTTTAAAGACGTGAGCAGGTTAAATCCGCAACAGCTTATTGCAGCGGGACGCTATGATGAAAACGGGTTGAAAGAGGGAGATTTTATAGCCTACTACCTCAATGGAAATCTACAGGCAAAAGGGACTTTCAAGGACAATAGGTTTGAGGGCAAATGGGAATTTTTTTATCCTACAGGCCGGCCAAAAATTACGTTTGAGGCAAATGGCAATCACGTAAAAATAATAAACACCTGGACCGAAGACGGAAAGAAGATAGTGGACAATGGCTACGGGGATTACGAATCCAATTCAGGCGTAATAGTATGGGCCGGAAAGTTAATCGGCGGTGAGCCTGACGGCAAATGGATAGCTTATAGACAACATCGTTCAGAACATGTTTTAGTAACAGAGCGGTTTAAACTTGGTGCGTTTCAAAAAGGACACAACCAGGTAGGAGATTACAAAGACAGCTCACGCATTATCCTGGTCTCCGCCGAACTGCTGCCCCTGGTGAAAGCGGAAGGGCTTTGGACGTCTTATGAAAAATGCGGTGTTGTGCGCAAAAAATATGTTGTTAACGCAAGGTATCCTAAAGGAGCGGAGCAATTTGCTGTCGAAATAAAAGACCGTTTAGGACCTCTATTAAATAAAATGAATCTTAGTCCTTTTAATGAGCCCATAGAATTGACAGGCAAAATAATGGAGGATGGAAGAATAACATTTGATGCGAAAAACGGACATTCCAACCTGACGTCAATGTTAATCGCCGGGTTAATTGGTTTACCTGCTCTTGAACCTGCCTGGATAGACGACAAAGCCGTACAGCAGGATCTAATCGTCACCATCAAATACAATAGTAGCGTATACAGTTTTAGTTATCGGCTATTACCCATTAAAACAAATTAGACTTTGATTTTTCATCACTTGTTTTTAAGCTTACTTTTTCCACGCCAGTGCATTCACATTCTGCCCAATCTTTTTACCTTCTGCTAAACCTATAGTATTATCCTGCTGTGTATGTATTCCTCCCAAAAACCGGCTGAGGGCAGACTCCTCTGCTGTTTCCCAAAAAGTACTAAAGCTTCGTGGTTTCATAGGTTGGTAAAATGGAAAACGAAGTGCGCCTTCATGCGTGTTATCTGTGAATGGGAATTGCTCACCATACAACGCAGCCAATACCATTGCTGTAGCTGCTGATTGTGTAGAATGGCCCGAGGGAAAAGCAGGGAATGGCGGCTCAGGCCAAAAAGGTATCCATGTGGCATCAATATTGGCTCTTACATAAGTAGATGGCCTCTCATTAAAATACTGAAACTTTGCCTTCCAGCAATTAATAAAGGCATCGGCTACAGCCATTCCTGTACGGGCATAAGTTTCTGCTGCTTTAACCATAGTTGCATTGCTTTTTTTAACGGCAAGGTTGGCCAGGTTGTAAGAATGTCCCGGTGGTGAATAGGTTTCCGTTGGATCATCGGCCCACCAGGCGGCAATTTCCTTCTCTGTTGTTGTCAGTAATTTATTTTTCTCATAAACTGCCTTATACATGTTATAGTAGCTTGACGCTGCATCTTTTGAATAAGTCATAATAGAGGGTATGGGCAACATGCTGTTAGCAGGAACAAAAGTGCGGTTCTTACCCCAATAAGGATGTAAAGGGAAATTGGATATGGTTTGTCCTCTTGCAGGGGGCACCCAATAGCCAGGCCCGGAAGGAAAAACAAAAGAAGGTTCAAACGGACGTGAAAAACCGTTATCACCACCATCAGTCTTCGCCCATTCCGAAATAGCGTACGCTATCTTCATTCCAAAACTTACCGAGCGTTCAACAATAACATTTGATATCCCATTGCGTTTTTCTTCTAAAATGACCGATGATAACGAATCAATACTTGCAGTTAAAGCAGGGCTGGCGTTTGTATTTAACGGGTATAAAAGTTTCAGCATCGTCTGTTGTCCGGCGTTCAATACCAATGGCCAGTAGTAAACTGCGTTTGCCTGGGGTAATGGCAGTTGAGTAAGACCGCTTACCTGTCCGCGTAATGATCGCATGCCTGAATCTGCATTCACTACGCATTCATACATAGTAAGCCCTAAATATCCAAGGGACCGGGACGAGTAAGTAGGTGAATTAAATTTGGCATTTCGCAGTACATATAAGGTCATATCGGCCCACCGTGTTGCAACAGTTGCACTTTCTAAGTGTTGGTTTGGAATGTTCTGTTCAACATCGGTCTTTTTACACGAACTTATGCTTGCTGTAGCATAAAGCAACATAAAAGAATAAAAGAAAGGCTGTAACGTTTTTCTTTTGTTTTGATGGGTTCTTAACAGCATGTTAGTAGGTTGACGCGTCAAAGAAAGAATTTTTTCCCGGTAAAATACAAATAGCCCGGTGACCACTTTAGAACTGTATGACAAGCTAATTCTTACCGGGGTTGCTTCGTCATTGATTTTTTTTGCAGTTAAAAAATTCTATTGAAGTTTCCCGTGTTTCAAAATAAATAGGTGAAATAGTCTCTTTAAAATATAATCCCGCTTTACTATAGAATTTTAACGCAGAAATATTCAATTCTGTCAGGTTATCTGGAAAGGATTCCGTTACTTTTGCCAATTGGCCTTTTCTGAACGGGGATTGATAAATTGGACGTAGCTGCCCTGCTTGTTTGAAAGGAATTTGAAATGCGACCAAAGTTTCCGGAACAGGTTTTTTGGAACTGCTTTCAGCGAATTCAATCAATTCAAACTTGTCACGATCTGCTATCCGAAATCTAAAATCTAAAATCTTTTGGCTTTACCACATCTACTTAAATACGTTTACACACACGGCGGCGATGAAGTGATCCGGAGAGGGAAGAAAATTCATGCTATTGGTTTTGTGGAACTGGTAGAAAATGATTACCTGTTTGGCTCTGCTGTTTTTAGAGTGAGGGACGACATCTATTCTACTTTTTACAAAGTTTATATTTCTAATTATAAAGACCCTAAGACGCTTTCCTTGCGTTGTGCCTGTCCGTATAATTTGGGCGATATATGCCGTCACGAAGCAGCAGCTTTAATCCGGTTACAGGAGATGATTGATAAGGGGATGTTGGAATCGGAAAACGTAGTTTATGATCAGCGGCATACGGTTGCCAAGATGAAAACAATTGATCTGAAAACGATTCACCTGTTGTCGTCACATGATATTGTTAGTGAAGCAGAAAATTATTTGAAAACAGAAAAGCCTGTGATCGAAACGGCAAAAGAGGAAACGGTAAAAGCGACAGTAACCATTGAAGGACAGGATTTTTCTGTAATCATTAAACGCAATGAAGAAAGAAATTTTGATACCAGTAGTGACTACGAGGATACGGAACATTTATTGGCTCTTCCCAAAGTGATCGTTTTCCTGCATTTGCTATATACTAAAGGCCAGCATTTTTTTGAAAGCATCCGCAATTGGGATAAAGAAAAAAACAAATTGCTGGAAGCTTATGGTTATTCATTGGAAGATGACCTGAAAGGAAAATTTGAATTCAACTACAAAGATGGAAAACCCTTTTTAAGAGTACTGGATCCATCTATTAAAAGAATAGCAGCGCCGCTGCCTTCATCAAGACCTCATTTTGAAAGAATAACTGCAGTAGCAGAAGAAGAACCTGCCCCTAAAGAACACATCTTTACAAAACGGCTGGGTCTTGTATTTAATTTCAATAAAGCCACGTATCCCTTCTTTGCCCTTGACTTGATAGAAGGCGAGATGGATGAGGAAAATAATTTTGCAGGCAACGTGCAGAAGCTGGAGTTAACCAAATACGTAAATGTTGATGAGTACAACGAAAGAGACAAAAACCTTTTGTTGGTAGTACGTAAACTACAGGACCCGGAAATTAATAAATATGTAAGCCGCAATTCTCCATTCTCCGGAATTTGGGAAAACATCATTCATCACGAAGATGACGAACTGCCAGGCGAAACAAAAAGCCTGATTGTGGAATATCTATTACCGAAGATGAAAAAGCTTTTCATGGAAATAGAAAGCTCACCGGTATACACACTTCTGAAAGGCAAGGCCTTCAAAACATCTCACCTGGAACGCATTGAGCTTAGTCAGAAATTTGTTGTTCCTCAATTTAATGTATCACGGAGCGGGAAGAATTTTGAAATTGAATGTTTTATAAAACCCGATGCTGTACCCCACGGATTAAATGACAACGAAGCTCAGTCTCTTCTCTTGTTTTTATACAATCACCAGCTGTATTTGTGGGATAACCTTGAAGCTGTTGAAACAGCGGAGAAATTTTTGCCAAAAGGCCTGATGAAAGTAAAAGAGGAAGACTGGTCGCAAACCTTATCCAAACTGGTAATGCCACTGACAAAGGAATACAAAGTAGACTTTGACAAATCGTTGGTATCAGAAATTAAGGATGGGGAACCGGAAGTAAAATTATTTCTTCATGAGAAAGGCGAATACCTGGTGTTTCAACCAATTTTCAGTTATAAAGGTTTTGATACCAAGGCAAAAGATAAAGACCAGCTAATTATTCCGTACCAGGATAAAGTGATTGTAGTGCATCGTAACCGCGAGGCCGAACGAAGCTTTATTGAGAAGTTGCAAACACTTCACTCTAATTTTATTTCTTATGATGATGGGGCAGCTCTTGCCTTGAAAGGAGCAGAAGTTCTTCGCAACAACTGGTTCTTTTTGTTTGTAGATGCCATGAACGAGGCAAAAACACCAGTATATGGTTTTGAAAGCCTGAAGAACTTTCGTTTTAATACAGCCAAGCCCACTACGCATATTTACATCAGTTCACATACCGATTGGTTTGATGCCAAGGTGGACATTGTTTTTGGCGACCAGAAGGTAAGCGTTGCGGAAGTAAAAAAAGCGCTGGCCAATAAACAGCAGTTTGTTCAGTTAAATGATGGAACCCTGGGCATTCTTCCGGAAGAATGGTTAAAAAAATACTCTCTTCTTTTTAGAGTAGGTGAGGGCAGAATGGACAAGCTAAAGCTTTCCCGTTATCATTTAAGCGTAATTGATGAATTGTATGAAAACCGGAACGAAGAGGAACTAACCATACAACTCGAAGAAAAATACAGCCGTATTAAAGAGTTTGACAATATCAAAGAAATTGAGGCGCCTACAAACCTTCAACCTATTCTTCGTCCGTACCAGGTAGCGGGCTTCCAATGGCTTAATTATCTTCACGAGGTAAGTTGGGGTGGTATACTGGCTGATGATATGGGTTTGGGTAAAACGGTGCAGGCCCTTTCTTTCCTTCAATATTATTATGAAACCTATGACGGAGCGCTTAGCGCCCTGGTTGTTTGCCCTACTACGCTTATTTACAACTGGGAGAACGAGATTAAGAAGTTTACACCCTCGCTCGAATATTATATCCATCATGGCTCCATGCGTATCAGGAGTGTTGAAGAGTTGAAAAAGCACCATGTGATCATTACCACCTATGGCACCTTGCGCAGTGATATCAAGACGTTTATGCAAATGCCATTGGATTATGTAATTCTGGATGAATCACAGGCAATTAAAAATCCATCCAGCAAGGTAACCAAAGCAGCTACTTTGCTCAATGCAAAGCACCGGCTGTGCATGAGCGGTACGCCATTACAAAACAATACGTTTGATATCTATGCACAAATGAATTTCCTGAATCCGGGTATGTTGGGTTCTGTGGAATTCTTCCGCCAGGAATTTGCTATACCTATTGACAAGTTTGGAGAAGCAGAACAAAAAGACCATCTAAAAAAGATATTGTATCCCTTTATTCTTCGACGCACCAAAGAGCAGGTAGCCAAAGACCTTCCCGATAAAACAGAAACCATCCTGTTTTGTGAAATGGAAGATGAACAGCGTAAGATATATGATGCATACCGTAACGATTTCCGTGCGAAGATCATGGGTACTATAGAAGAACAGGGTATTCAAAAATCACAGCTTACCATCCTGCAGGGATTAATGAAGCTTCGCCAGATCTGTGATTCACCCGCAATATTAAACGAGCAGGAAAAATTTGAAAACCATTCCATAAAGCTGGAAGAACTGGCGAGAGAAATTTCGGAGAACATTGGTAACCACAAAGCATTAGTCTTCTCGCAGTTCCTGGGTATGCTGGCTTTAATCAGGCAAAAGCTGGAAGAATTGGGTGTGAAGTATGAATATTTTGACGGAAGTACGTCTGCCCCTGATAGGGAAAAAGCAATCCAGGCCTTCCAGGCTGATGATGAAACAAGAGTCTTTCTTATTTCCTTAAAGGCAGGCGGTGTGGGATTGAATCTAACTGCTGCAGACTATGTGTACATTGTTGATCCCTGGTGGAACCCTGCGGTAGAACAACAAGCTATTGACCGTACACACCGTATTGGACAAACCAAAAATATTTTTGCTTACCGTATGATCTGTAAGGATACCATTGAAGATAAGATCATGCAACTGCAGGAAAAGAAACGCCTGCTGGCAAAAGAGCTGATTGCAGACGATACAACATTTGTGAAGGCCTTGAGCAAGGAGGATGTGGAATATTTGTTTAGTTAACAATAAAAATATGCACCTTCTTACCGCAAGAGGCATTTATATTCAGTTGACAATAGAACCAACAACATGGAGTTACAACTAAAAATGCCCAATAGAAATATAGGCGTACAAGTGTGCGACGCAACCAAAGTTTAATAGCCTAATGCAGCTTAGTACAAAAGATTACATCAGAGCTTAAACTCATTTCCCTGCGAGTATAATTTCCAGCCTCCTGTTGTGTGCAGTATCTTTTGATAGCAGCACCACCTGGTTTCTTGCCCTGTCAATAAAACCAGTGCCGGTTAAATCTTCCGGTTTATGATTATTATGAAAAGCCATGGAAAGGCTATCTCCTTTTAACTCGTACATACCTGCATATAATTCTGCCTTGGCCACGCCCAGCGTCATTCCATAATAATCGAAATAATTGTTTTCCCTCAGGTTGAAATAAAAGTTCTCTTGTTTGGCCGCTAAAACAATAGGCGATTTTCTTTTGTCTCTTGTTTCCTTTTTTACTTCCCTGCGTGTTGACCTGTCGGAAGTAGAGCAGGACAAAGCAATAATAAGGCAGCTAAGGACAAACTGTTTTTTCAAAGTAGAGCTTTTCATATTAATTGCAATTTTGCGGCCACTATAAATACTCGGTTCTATCCCTTATCTTGTTACTAAATCCAAACCTGTGAATACGGTAAAAAACGCTTTCATAAACAGGCACAAGGCCGGGCACCAGTAGTTTACTACCTTTCATACAAGCCTTAACGTTTTTTAACGAGCCTTCACTTCGTTTGCGAATATCTTCGTACTCACTCAACTCGGCTTATGAAGAAGTTTTACCTGTTTATATTATCCTTTTTTGCGTTTGGTGTTTTTGCCTACGCTCAAAAAGTAAACGGTACCGTTAAAGGGGTCTTGCAAGACTCTGTTTCAGCAACCTCGCTGGCTGATGCTACCGTATCTGTCGTTCGCATAAAAGATTCAGCACTCATTTCATTTACCCTTACCGGTCCTAATGGTAGTTTTGAGATAAAAAACCTGGATGCAGGAGATTATGACCTGCTGGCTTCCTTTACAGGACTACAAACCGCCAAAAGAAAATTTTCTATCAGTTTGCAAAAGCCCCTCGCCGATCTTGGTAACGTAACAATGGATCGTATTTACAAAACCATGCAGGAAGTGGTTATCAACGAGGCGCCGGTAAAAATAAACGGGGATACTATTGCTTTCAGGGCAGATGCCTTTAAAACAAAACCTAATGCTACCGTAGAAGACCTCTTAAAGAAACTGCCTGGTGTACAGGTAGACCGTGACGGTACGGTAAAAGCCCAGGGCGAGAATGTGCAAAAAGTATACGTGGATGGGAAAGAATTTTTTAGCAATGACCCTAAGCTGGCTACCAAAAATCTTACCGCTGATATGGTGGACCAGGTGGAGGTATTTGATGACATGAGTGAACAGGCGAAGTTCAATAAAATTGATGACGGCAGCCGATCGAAGGCGCTTAATTTAAAACTGAAAAAAGATAAAAAGAAAGGGTTATTTGGAAAAGCCTATGCGGGTTATGGAACCAAAGAAAGATTTGATGTAGGACTGAACGCCAACATGTTCAAAGGCGCTATGCAAACTTCCGTTATTGCTAAAGAAAATAACACCAATAATATAGGATTCACTTTTTCTGATATGATTGGAATGTTTGGAAACGGCGGAGGAGGCGGTGGAATGGGAGGTAGAGGCGCAATGATGGGCGGAGGCGGAATGAATATAGTGCAGGCAGGACCCGGGGGTGGCGGTTCGTCGGGAAGCTTTGGCGGATTGAATTTGGGAACCACCGGTAATGGCGTCACTAAATCATCACAGCTTGGTTTTAATTATAGAGATACCTGGAGTAAATACTTTGATGTAAATGGAAGTTATTTTATGAATCATGTAAATACAGATAACATCCGCACAAGTTATCGTTCCACCTTTACAAAAGATTCAACACTTCTTACAGACGACAATACAAAATCCAAAGCGGAGAACGATAATCACCGTTTGAATATGAACATAATCTACACGGTAGATTCTTTTAATTCTATCATTTATAACCCCAGCATTAGTTACCAGAAATCATATAATACACATAGCCTCGACACATTTTCAACAACCGTACAAAAAGGTGATAAAAATTATCTTGCAAATGAAAGCCGCACATTTAATAGTAGTAAGGGGGACGGATATAACTGGACAAATAACCTGATCTGGAGAAGAAAATTTCGTCGCCCCGGCAGGACACTGGCGTTGAATTTGGCTACTACAAATGGCCAGTCCCAAAGGGATATAAACTCTGTAATCAGTTCAAAACTTTACAACGATTCAGGTATTAAATGGCAGGACAGAATTATGGATAACCTGAACCTGATTGATAATAAAACCAGGAATTACAATGTAGGTTTCTCCTATACAGAGCCAATTGCAAGAGACAAAATACTTGAGTTCAATTATAATCATACGAACAACCGCAACGAATCGGATAGGGAGATCTTGAGCTCCGATAGGAGTACAGGGAAATATGTTCGCGTGGACTCTAACTACTTCAATAACCAAACAGAGTGGGACCGTTTTGGAACTAACCTGCGTATTGTAAAGAAAAAATATAATTACCAGTTGGGCTTTGCTATGCAGCAAACAACACTGCAAAGTGTAAACCTGTCAAAGAAAATGTTCATTAGACAGAAGTTCACCAACTTTTTCCCAACTGCTTCTTTTAATTATCAGTTTGCACGAAGCAGGAGTTTGCGTTTTAATTACCGCGGAACTACAAGGCAACCTTCTACATCCCAATTGCAGGACATTATTGACAGCACCGGTTATCCCAACTTATACCAGGGTAACCCGGCATTAAAACAAGAGTTCTTCAATAACATTTCTTTGAGCTACAACTTTTTTGATATTGTAAAGTTCCGGAACCTGTTTGCATATATTACTTTCAGCAATACGCAAAACAAAATTGCTAATTCTATTGAGCAACGGCCCGGTGGATTGCAATACACAACTCCTGCTAATGTAAATGGGGCCTTTAATTTAAATGGAACATTCAATATTGGTTTTCCCATTAAGAGAATGCAGGGCGGAAATTTCAACACTAATACCCGTATTGCTTATAACAGGGATGTGAACATTCTTGACCGGATAAAAAATTATACGAATAATGTAAATATTGGAGAAGACCTCCGGTTAAGCTATAATTACAAGGAAAAACTTGACCTGGGAATTGGCGTTAGTGTGAATTATAATTCTCTGAAATATACAATACAATCAAATAACAATACTTCTTACTTCACTCATACTTATTCCGCTGACATTACTTACAACATGCCTTTAGGTTTTATTTTATCCACCGATTTTGATTACACATTCAACACCGGCAGAAGCGATGGCTTTAATGAGAGCTATGCGATCTGGAATGGTGGCTTTGCAAAAGATGTACTTAAAAACAGGCGAGGGGAAATTAAGTTATCTGTCTTTGATATTTTGGGGCAGAACCAGAGCGTAGCCAGGAATTTCGGAAGCAACTATGTCGAAGATGTGCAAAGCAGTGTATTGAACCGGTTTTTCATGCTAACGTTTACTTATAGACTAAACCGGATGGGAGGAAGAACAATTCCAGCAAGTATGGAAAGAGCTACACGAGGACTCAGAGTCACCCAATAACAAAAATCCTCCCGTTTTGCGGGAGGATTTTTGTTATTTAAGTCCTTTTTTGTTAGTCGGAACGTAGCTGCGTGCTACTGTGGATCTCCCAAAAAGCAGCACACCCAGGATCGACTTAGTAAAACGCCACATATTAAAGGAAGGTCTATAATATTGTTTGTAGATCTCAACCTCTTGATGGGCATGGACAATGTTTCTGTTCTTCATACTGGATGGTTTTTTAAAAATGTGGAAAAACTGTGAAGAAAGTTAGGGCTTTCCATTGACAAAACGAAGCTTTTGTCTATTTTGGCGCTCAAAATATGTTAAAATCCACCAATGAAAATCCTAAAAACCAGCCTATTGGCTTTTGTGGCCTTACTTCTTACATTGATTGGCCGTGCACAGCTTAGAATTCCCGTTACTAACAATGATCTGCGAAATAACCTTGAAAAAGTTATTGCCGATTTTCCACGGGAACTGAATACTATAAAAGGAGACTTGCTGAACCGCAATCCCCAAACCGTAGAATATGCTACCCTGCTAAAATTTGATGGAGCCGAAGAAAACAGCATTATACAGTACATTTCCAGGAAGCCTAT
>Ga0126307_10001390_pt1 | contig 15953 bp, 18 predicted proteins | sample Plot28_FD_89955 | JGI IMG/M metagenome (GOLD analysis project Ga0126307, IMG submission 89955) | Serpentine soil microbial communities from UC McLaughlin Reserve, CA, USA - Plot28 | ecosystem: Environmental > Terrestrial > Soil > Grasslands | place: USA: UC McLaughlin Reserve, Lake County... | reverse complement strand
GTTGGGGCGTGCCCTCGAGGAGCGCCGGGCCGATCCGGAGGGCATGGACATCCTCGGCTGCATGGTGCGGGCCGAGCCGCACCTCGAGCCCCCGGAAATCGTCGACGAGCTTATGTCAACTCTGATGGCGGCCCAGGAGCCGCCCTCTCTCGGGCTCAGCTGGATCCTCGACCGGCTCTCGCGCCATCCGGGCGCCGCCGAGCAGTTCCTGGAGGCGCCCGACGGCGAGCAGCCCGGCGACGCGGCGGTGAAGGAGACGCTGCGGCTACATCCGCCGGCATCGGGCGTGCTGCGACGCCTGAAGGAGCCGATGCGGCTGGGGGAGTAGACGGTCCCAGCGGCAGCCAGCGTCCTGATGCCGACCGCCCTGATCCTGCGCGATCCGCGGCTCTGGTCCGAATCCGATCGATTCCGCCCCGAGCGCTGGCTCGGCGACGAGGCGCCGAGCCCCTTCCATTTCCCGTTCGGCGGCGGGGCTCGTCGCTGCGTAGGCGAGCCTCTCCCGATGGCGGAGGTCCGCACCGTGGTTCCGGTGATCCTCCGTGAGCTGTGCGGCCCCTCTGGCCCGACTCGGAACGGATGGTCGTGCGAGGCACCGTGCTCGTTCCGCACCGCAGCCTGCCCGGTCACGGCCGCTGACGCCTGAGCGGCCCGATCCGGGCCCGAGGCGGATGGAATGCACGGGAACGGAGGTTATGTCGACTTCCTGCCGAGCCCCGGGCTCGCGGCCCCGATTCGCCCTCGCAGGCGCGTATCCGGGTTATGCGACTGAAATGACGGGTAGTGGCCCCCTACCGCACACATCGACCTAAGGAGGAGTGCTCACCCATGGAGGCTTCCGCTGAGACCGGCCAGGTCACCGGCACCAAGGACAAGGACTACAACGTCATCTGGTTCACCGAGCAGTGCCTCTCCAACGCGCTTCGTCTGGAGACCTACATCCAGGACGCCGAGCGCGACGGCGACAACGACCTCGCGGACTTCTTCCGCAAGGCCCAGCACGAGAGCCAGAAGGGCGCCGAGCAGGGCAAGGAGCTGCTGAAGAGCAGGCTCTAGTCCGACTCCGGCCTGGCCGGGAGCCGTCAATCCCGGCCGATTCACTTCCGTTTACCGGTTATGGAGCGGTGCGGATCTACGATTGACGCATGGCGCTCAGGGATCGGGAGCTGATCAGACCTGCTCCGACCCTTGCGAACCTGCAGGAGCTCTCCGGCCCGGCCCTGATCGCGATGCTGATGGCGGCGGCGATCGTCGTGGTCGACGCCGTCGTCGGGGGCCGACTGGTCTTCATCGGGCTGCTCGCGATTCCGCCCGTGGTGGTCGCGATGAGTGCCTCTCTGCCGGAGACGGCGGTCGTCGCGGTGTTCTGCATCGTCCTAGCCCTGCTGTCCCCGCTCTGGGGCGGCATCGACGGGGGGCAGCGTTGGGTGTCGGGCGCCGTCGTGCTGTCAGGCGCCCTGTGCGGGGCCTGGATGGCTGGGCTGAGGGCCAGGCTCGACCGTGAAACTGCCGCCTCGGAGCTCCTCGCCGAGGCCGGCGCCCTGATGGAGGACGCGCTCGACCAGAAACAGCGCGCCACCCATCTCGCCAGGCTCGCCGTCCCCACCCTCGGCGACGTCGCGATGGTCGACACGATCACTCCCGAGGGGCTGATCGAGCGCATGGCGGCCCAGAGCGCCGATAGCGAGGTTGCCGATGACATGGTGAGGCTCCGCCAGGCCGCTCCGATCGACCCGCACGGGCCGCATCCCGTCGCCGAGGTGATCCGCACCGGACGGACGAAATACCTCGATGAGCTCACCGACGAGGAGATCGAGGGGATCACGACCCGGGAGAACGAGCGCGAGACGCTCCGCAGGTACCGCTTCAAGTCGTGCGTGGTCCTGCCGCTCGGCGCCCGTGGCGCCGTTCTCGGCGCCCTGACGCTCTGGATCATGGGCCCGGCGAAGGCCTTCGATGAGACTGTGCGCCGGACGGCCAAACGCCTTGCGGATCGCGCGGCGCTCGCGCTCGACAACGCCAGGCTGCACGAGCAGCAGAAGCACATCGCGTCGGTCCTCCAGCACAGCCTTCTGCCGCGCTCGCTCCCTGAGATCAAGGGCTTCGAGGCCTCCTCCCGCTTCCTGGCCGCCGGGGAGGCCTACGAGGTCGGTGGCGACTTCTACGACGTCTTCCGCAGTGGCTCGGGCAGCTGGACGGCCGTGATCGGCGACGTCTGCGGTAAGGGCCCCGAGGCGGCATCCCTGACTGCGCTCGCCAGGTACACGGTGCGCACCGCCTCCTCCCCCGAGAGCTCCCCGAGCGAGGTCCTGCGAACCCTGCACAACTCGATCCGCTCGGAGCGCTCCGACTTCCGCTTCTGCACAGCGGCGCTCGCGCGAATTCAGACCCCCTCGAACGGAACCGGAGGGGCGCGCCTCACCGTGGCGCTCGGCGGCCACCCGCTGCCGATCGTCCTCCGCAGCGACGGGCGGGTCGAGACGATCGGCGAGCCCGGGACGCTCCTGGGCGTCCTCCCCTCTCCGGCGCTTGCCGACGTCGACGGCACGCTGGACGTCGGGGACTCGCTGATCCTCTACACGGATGGCGTGCTCGACATCGCGAATCGCGAAAAGCGTGGCGATCCCGACTGGTTGAAGGACCAGATCGCGGCGGCCGCCGGGAAGAACGCGGAGGAGATCGCCGAGCGGCTCGCCCAGGCCGCGATCGAGCGTCACGGCGATGAGCTGCGCGACGACATCGCGATCCTCGTCCTGCACCGCAACGACAGCTGAGTTGGAACCCAGGCCCGTCCACGTCGGCTGCTCGGGATGGGTCTATCCGCACTGGCGGGAGCGCTTCTACCCGAAGGGGGTGCCCCAGCGCCGCTGGCTCACCTACTACGCCGAGCACTTCGACACGGTCGAGATCAACAGCACCTTCTACCGCCTCGCCTCTCCGGCCGCGGTGGAGAGCTGGCTCGCCCAGAGCCCCGATGGCTTTCTGTTCGCGGTGAAGATGAGCCGCTACATGACTCACATCAAGCGGCTCACCATGCTCGAGCAGGGAACCAGCCGGTTCTACAAGAGGCTCGACGGCCTCACCGAGACCGACAAGTTCGGCCCCGTGCTCTGGCAGTTCCCGCCGAATTTCCACCGCGACACCGAGCGCCTGGCGGACGCCCTGCCGAAGCTGCCCCCGGGCCGTCACGCCTTCGAGTTCCGGCATGAGAGCTGGTTCACCGACGAGGTGTACGCCCTGCTCAGGGAGCACGGCGCCGCGCTCGTGATCGGCGACGAGTCATCGCGCTGGGTCAGCACCCCCCATGTCCGAACGGCCGACTGGACCTACATCCGGCTCCATCATGGGAGCCGAGGCAGACACGGCAACTACTCGGCAGCCGAGATCGGGACCTGGAGCCGGAGAATCGCCCAGTGGCGGCGGGGCACCGAGGTCTACCTCTATTTCAACAACGACTGGGAGGGCTACGCGATCCGGAACGCCAAGCTGCTGAAGAAGCTCCTGGGCCTCTAACGCCTGCGCCAGCCGCCGCCGAGCAGCTTGCTCAGACGACCACCGCGCCGCGGCTTGAAGCTCGGAGGGGCCTTCTCGGGAGGTGGAAGCTGGGCCGCGGCGTCTGAATCGATGGTCAGCCGCACGGCCCGCTCGGCCGTCTTCGCGACTTCGGGCGCGTCCACGAAGCGCAGTTCGCCGTCCGTGATCTCGATCACGAACCCGTCGAGGATGTGCTCGTCGAAGTTGTCGATGACCTCGTCGACCCGGCCCACCTGTTCGCCGTCCGCGGCGTAGACCGGCGTCCCCCGCTTCACGGCCGCGTAGTGGATCGGATAACCGTCGTCCTGACTCACGCGCGCAATATACGTTGGTGAGGTGGCCGGCTACTCGGGCACCCCGCTCGCCAAGAAGCTGGGCATCAAGGAGGGCCACCGCGTCGCCTTCCCATCGGCGCCGGACGGGTTCCGCGATCTGCTCGGGGAGCTGCCGAACGGAGTCTCGATCAAGCCCCGCGCACGCGGCCCGCTCGACGTGATCGTGTTGTTCACCAAAAGACGTGCAGAGCTCGAACGCCGCCTGCCGGCCCTCCAGCGCGCAATGGACCCGGCCGCGGGACTCTGGATCGCCTGGCCGAAGCGCTCCTCGGGCGTCGAGACGGACATGACCGAGGACGTCGCTCGCGAGCTCGGCCTGGCCAACCGCCTAGTCGACAATAAGGTCGCGGCGCTCGACGAGACCTGGTCGGGCCTCCGGCTCGTGATCCGGCTCAAGGACCGGCCCGGTTAGGCCGGAACGACGACGACCGTGCCCGTAGCCGCGCTGCGTCGAGCCGCGTCGAGCACCTCGAGCCCGGCGACGGCTTCCCAGGGGTCGACCGGCGGCGGTTCGCCCTCCCTCAGGGCGCGCTCGAGGCCAATGTAGAAGCGCGGCCAGTCCCCCTTCTCCGTAGGGATGGCTTCGCTCTTCTCCTCGTTGATCAGCCGGCCCCACCGCTCGGAGGGCTCGGTGCCCCACGCTTCGTCGCCGCCCGGACGGGCGCCCGATCGCAGCGCATCCTCCTGACCGTCGACGTCGTTGACGACGTAGGCAGCCCGGTCGCCGAGCACGCGCAGGCGTGGGCCTGGCGTCGCCGCAAGCAGCGAGGCCCAGAGGTGACTCCGTATGCCTGAGCCGTGCTCCAGCGCCACGAAGGCGTCATCGTCGGCCCCACCCCGGCGACCTTCGAGCTCGGCATAGACTCGAACGACCGCGCCGAAGAGGACGAGGGCCTGGTCCACCAGGTGGCTGCCGAGATCGAGCAGGACGCCGCCTCCGGCCTGAGCCCCGGAGACCTCCCTCCACGGCTTACGCCCGGAGAGAGCCGGTTGCCAGCGCTCCAGCCTCGACTCGTAGCGCAGCACCTCGCCCAGCCTTGCCTCGTCGAGCAGCCGTCGCAGGGTGAGCTGATCGGAGTCCCAGCGTCGATTCATGTACGCCGTGATCAGGACTCCCGCTCTTTCCGCCTGCCCCACCAGCGAGCGGGCCTCGGCCGCGGTGGGGGCGAGCGGCTTGTCGACCACCACCGGCAGACCTGCATCGAGGGCACGCCGCGTCAATTCCACGTGGACGTCGTTGGGCGCCGCCACCACCACGAAGTCGTGCTCCGAGGCGCGCTCGAAGACCTCCGCCGGATCGGAGACCACCTGCGAATCGGGATGCGCTCTGCTCGCCTCGGCCTGCCGCTGCGGGTTGCCGGTTACCACGGCGCTCACGGTGAGGCCTGGTGTGGAGGCGATCAGGGGGGCGTGGAAGACCGACCCGGCGAGCCCGTATCCGATCACCGCCCCTCGCTGGTCAGCCATTCATTCCGGCTCCAGCCGTCCCCGCACGCGCGACTCGCCCAGGAACTCGTCGATGGCGCGAGAGAGGCGGCCGCCCTGCCAGGCGAGCGGTGACTTGCCTGGCTCCTCGCTGACGAGCCGGGCGTCGGGCAGCCGCTCCGCCCACGCTTCGGCCATCGCGTAGGGATGACCCGGGTCGGCCTCGTCGTAGCTCGCCACGACCAGGGCCGGGACGTCGAGCGTCTCCAGCTCGGCTAGCCCCTCGAAAGGCAGCGAGCGCGGGACCTCGCGCAGCGCACGCGCCACCGCCTTCGGGTGGCGGTGCCGCTCCATCCGCTCGCGCGTGATCCGCAGCGCCGTCTCACGCCAAGACGAGTCGACGCCAAGGTCTGCCTCGTAGGCCTCCATGAATCCCTCGACACCGCCTCGCTCGAGGCCCTGGGCGAGTCGATCCCAGCCGGCGAGCACCTCGTCGGTCGCGGGGATTCCGAGGGTGACCGGGCCCTCGAGGACGAGGGCCGCCACCTCGTCCGCATGTTCGAGCGCGTACGCGACCGCGGTGTGGCAACCCATGGAATGGCCGCAGAGGATCCCTCGCTCCCCCGGACACCGATCGGACAGGACCGCGGCGAGGTCTCGCGTCAGCTCCTCGTAGGCGTATCCCTCGTCATCGGGCGCTGGCGAGGATTCGCCGTGCCCTCGCGCGTCGTAGGGGACCAGCCGGTAGCCGCGCCGCGCCAGCGTCAGCGAGCCGTGCAGGACGTAGCGCCGCGTTGCGGTCAGCCCGTGCAGCAGGACGATCGGCGGCCCCTCCCCCACCTCCTCGCCTGCCAGCCGCACGTCGCCGGCCGTGACCTCGAAGGGATGCGGTTCGAGCTCGGCCGTTCCTTCCGCGGCCATCAGCCGCCCTCGATCGTGATCCGCCGGATCAAGACCGGGCCTTCGGGTTCCCGCCCGGAGTGCCAAGCTGCTCGATCCGCCGCACCACGTCGAGGCCGCTGCTGACCCGACCGACCAGCGCGTAATCGGGCGTCAGGCCCGCGTCCGGAACCGTGACGACGAAAAACTGGCTGCCCGAGCGCCCCGGAGGCTCCGCGGCGGTCTTCGCCATCGCGACGATCCCCCGGGTGTAGGAGATGTTGCGGGGCGGCGGCTCGTCGACGAAGTAGCCGGGCCCACCGCTTCCGGTCCCGGTCGGATCGCCCCCTTGGATCACGAAGCCGGGCACGATCCGGTGGAAGACCGTGTCGTCGTAGGCGCCCCGACGGGCCAGGTATGCGAAGGACGAGGTGGTCTTCGGCGCGCCGGCCACGTCGAGCGAGATCGTGAAGCGGCCGCAGCTCGTCTCCACGGTCACCTCTGCCGGCCCGCTGAGCCCGGACGTCGGCGGCTGGAGCTGAACGGCTTTGGGCGCCGGCGCCTCCACCCGGGTGCAACCGGCCGGCAGCTCCGCACCGGTCGAGGTGTCCCCTCCCCCGCCACCGCACCCGGCGAGCAGGAACAGCGCGAGGCTGGCCGAGACAGCTGTCCGCGCCGTGATCAAGGGGCCGAAGGCTACCCCCGGCGGCTGCGATGATCGCGGCATGTCCGCTGAACCGGGTTCCGTCGCCAAGCCGTCACCGCCTTCCCGTCGCGTCAGACTCATGGGAAGGGCGATCAGCACCTTGATCGCGAGGGCGCCGTTCATGTGGCCCCTGCTCAAGGGCTGGAGCCACCGCTTCTGGGAGGGCGCCGCACCGACCTGGAGCGATCGCGTCGACCGCTCCGGTCCCGACTATCTCGGCCCGCTCGCATCCGCGCTGCTCCACGTCCGCCCGGAGCCGGAGCGCGCGCTGGACATCGGCACCGGGCTGGGAGACGCCGCGCTGCTCGTGGCGCGGGAGTTCCCGCACGCCCGTGTTCGCGGCGTCGATCTCTCGGAGGAGATGGTCCGCCGCGCCCAGGCGCGGATCGGGCTCGATCCGGAGGGGCGGGTCGCGTTCAAGGTCGCCGACGCGTCGAACCTGCCCTTCGAGGACGACTCCTTCGACCTCGTCACCCAGCTCAACATGCCGCCCTTCTTCAAGGAGATCGCTCGCGTCCTCCGTCCGGGCGGGTTCGTCGTGATCGCCGCCAGCTGGGGCCCGCGAACGCCCTTCTACACGCCCGGCCCGGTCCTGCGGCGCGGCTTCGGGAAGCACGACATCGATTCCGTGGAGAGCGGCGAGGCCGCCCACGGTAGCTTTTTCGTCGCCCGTCGGCACGACGCCCCGCCCAATTAGGGTCAGCGGATCAACTCGTACCGCCGTCACACCCTGCTCGTCAACCCGCACTCCGCCGGCGGGCGGACCCTGAAGCTGCTGCCGGAGGTGCGGAGCGCACTCCACGCTCACTCGATCCCGTACGGCGTGGTGCGCACCGATAGCCTCGAGCACGGCATCGCGGAGGCACAGCGGGCCGCGGAGTTGGGCGAGGTCCCCGTAGTGATGAGCGGCGACGGCCTGGTCGGCCAGGTCGGCGGCGCCCTCGCCGAGACCGATGCCGCGATGGGCATCATCCCCGGGGGCCGCGGCAATGACCTCGCGCGTGTCCTCGGCATCCCCTCCGACCCGGCCGGGGCGGTCGAGGTCCTAGCCGGCGGAAACGTGCGGCAGATCGACGTTGGGGTGGCCAACGAGCGCCGCTTCCTGGGAGTCGCCTCGTGCGGCTTCGACTCGGACGCCAACCGGATAGCCAATAACGCGCGTCTGGTGAAGGGCAACCTCGTCTATGCCTACGCCGCCATCCGAGCCCTGATCGCCTGGCGGCCTGCAAGGTTCACGATCCTCCTCGACAGGGGCAAGCCGATCGAGTTCGACGGATACTCGGTCGCGGCAGGGAACAGCCGGGCGTTCGGCGGCGGGATGTTCGTCGCCCCCAATGCGGAGCTCGACGACGGCAAGCTCGACGTGATCACGGTCAGCGACGTGAGCAAGCTCCGCTACATCAGGGGCCTGCCGAAGGCATTCAAGGGCACCCACCTCGCGAACGATGAGGTCGACGAGCGCAAGGCGGGGGCCGTGGAGATCCGTGCCGACCGCAAGTTCGCGGTCTACGCCGACGGCGAGCACCTCACCGACCTCCCAGCAGCACTCAGCGTCCTCCCGCGGGCCCTCCGCGTGATCGCGCCCCCCGGCCCCCTCGTCGACCCGCCGAGCTGAGCCGCGGTCCCGGGTCCCTAACCTCCGGCCGCGATGAGCGCGATGTTCACCGCGAAGCGCGGCCTGGCCCGGGCGGTGGGGGCGCTGAGCCGCCGCAGCGGGCGCGGCGGCGGCACGACCCTGCCCGGGCGGCTCCTCGTCCGGATGGCTCCGGACGCGATCGAGCGCTTGGCGGCCCAGCTCGATCGGGGATCGATCGTGATCAGCTCCACCAACGGCAAGACGACCACGGCCGGGATGATCTCCGAGATCCTCTGCGCGGACGGGCGCACGCCGGTCCACAACCGGGCCGGCTCGAACATGCACTGGGGCGTCGCCACCGCACTGCTCGAGCAGACCGGCGACGAGGGCCTCTTCGAACTCGACGAGGCCTGGCTGCCCCGGGTCGCGCCCCAGCTGCGGCCGCGGCTGCTCGTCCTCGGCAACCTCTTCCGAGACCAGCTCGACCGCTACGGCGAGCTCGAGCGCTTGGCCGATGAGTGGGCTGAACTGGTCGCCCGCCTGGCGGGTTCGTGTGAGTTCGCTCTGAACGCCGACGACCCGCTGATCGCCGACCTGGGCCGCGACCGAGAGCTGCGGAGCAGGCCCGGCGTGACCTACTTCGGCATCGAGGATCAAAGCCAGGCGCTACCTGAGCTCCAGCACGCCCACGACGCGAAGCACTGTCGCCGGTGCGGGGCGCCCTACGTCTACGACCGGGCCTTCGTCGGGCACCTGGGCCACTACACCTGCCCCAGCTGCGACGCGGACCGCCCGACGCCGGACGTCGCCGCGACGAAGATCGAGCTTCAAGGCATCTCAGGGTCGAGCGTCCACGTCACGACCCCCGAAGGCGACCTCGACCTCGAGCTCCCGCTCCCCGGGCTCTACAACGTCTACAACGCGCTCGGCGCGATCACGGCGGCCCTCCGCTCTGGGATCTCGCTGGAGCGGATTCGCCAGGGCCTGGAGGCGATGCGGGCGGTCTTCGGCCGCGTCGAGACCATCGACGTCGCCGGGAAGCCCGTCTCGATCCTCCTGATCAAGAACCCCGCCGGGGCCAACGAGGTCCTGCGGACCCTCCGCCTCGAGTCGTCGAACGGAGGGATCGACCTGTGGCTCGCCCTCAACGACCGCATCGCGGACGGCCGCGACGTCTCCTGGATCTGGGACGCCGACTTCGAGCTGCTCGCCGACGGCGTCCGGCGGGTCGTCTGCGCCGGCAGCCGGGCGCCCGAGATGGCCCTCCGCCTCAAGTACGCGGGCTGGCCCCAGGACGCCATCGAGGTGATCGAGCCGGTGGAGTCCTCGCTCGACGAAGCCGTCTCGGAGACCCCCGATCGTCTCTACGCCCTGCCCACCTACACCGCCCTGCTCGAGCTGCGGACGCTGCTCGCGCACCGGGGACTGGCCCGGGACTACTGGGAATGAGTGCCGCACGGACGGACAGAGAGCAGCTGAGCGGTCCCCGGATCTGGCAGGAGGTGGAGTTCGGCTCCTACGACGCGGACGTCCCGCTCTGGAAGGAGCTCGCCCACGCGGCCGAGGGCCCGATCCTCGAGCTCGGGGCGGGTGCCGGGCGGGTGACGCTCGAGATCTCCGGCGAGTACTCGACCGAGGGGGGCTGGCGCGGTCCCGAGGTGATCGCCGTCGAGAACGATCCCGACCTGGTCCCGGAGTTGAAGCTGGAGGCACAGCGGCTGGCCCGGGCGGTGCGGGTCGTCCAGGCCGACCTTTCAGATCCGACGCGCCTCCGCCTGCCGTCGAAGCCCGACCTCGCCATTGGGCCCTTGCACGTGATCCAGGTGTTCTCCCGTGCCTCCCGGCCCGCGCTTCTCGGGCGGCTCGCGGAGCTGATGGCGCCCGGCGGGATCATCGCCCTCACCGTGGTCGACGAGACCACCCTACTCAGCGCGGGGGCCGCCGCGACCCAGGTCCTCCCCGATATGCGAGAGATCGATGGCTGGGTCTACTCGAGCGACCCGCTCTGGGTTCAGCTCGGCGATCAGGTCCTTACCGTCCGGCGGTTGCGCGAGCGCGTCTCGCCCGGAGGCGACATCGAGCGCACGGTGAAGGACGAGATCCTTCACCGCCTCAGCCCCGAGCGCCTCGAACAGGAAGGCGAGGAGGCCGGGCTGCGCCGAGCCGGCCGGCGGCAGGTCAGCTCCGGTCCCAACGAGGCGGACTCAATTGTCATCCTGCTCGAGGTCCCGTCGTGAGCGATGCCGGGCTTCGACTGCTCGCGCTCTACCCCGAGCAGATGAACATCTACGCGGACCGCGGGAACATCCTCTTCCTGCAGCGTCGCTGCGAGTGGCGCGGGATCCCGTTCGAATACACCGCCGCCGGTCCCGGCGAAGGGTTCGATCCCGCTCGCCATGACCTGATCTACATCGGCGGCGGCCAGGACCGCGACCAGGTGCTGGTGGCCGAGGACATGCTCGAGACCAAGCGCGATGCGATCGCCTCCGCGGTCGACGACGGAGCCGCCGTGCTCGCGGTCTGCGGCGGGTACCAGCTGCTCGGCCACCGCTACCAGCTGGGCGATCGGTCGATCCAGGGGCTCGGCATCGCCGATCTCGAGACCGTGCGGGAGCCAGGCCCGCGGCTGATCGGCAACGTCTCGATCCAGGTCGATTTCGGCCAGAGCCCCAGGGTGCTGGCGGGATTCGAGAATCACGGGGGCCGCACCCACCTCGGCCCCTCCGCCGAGCCGCTCGGCCGCGTCGTCCACGGTCACGGCAACAACGGCCGCGACGGCTACGAGGGAGTCAAGCGCCGGAACCTGGTCGGCACGTACCTGCATGGGCCGCTGCTGCCCAAGAACGCCTGGCTCGCGGACCTCCTGATCGCGCTCGCCATCGGCCGCCGCACCGGTGCCGAGCCGGAACTCGAGCCACTGCCCGACGAGCTCGAGGCTGCCTCCCACGCCTCCGCGCTCCGCGCCGCCGAACGTGGCTGAGAGCTCGATTCAGGGCGCGGTCACGGCGGCCCGGTAGGATCCACCTCCAATGGTCATCGTGATCGTCATCGTTGCGCTGCTGCTCCTGGTCGGGCTGATCTACGTCCTGGTCCGCAACAGCCTGGTCAGCCTGAACCAGCGCGTGGGCGAGTCGTGGAGCGGCATCGACGTTCAGCTCAAACGGCGGCACGACCTCGTGCCCAATCTGGTCGAGACCGTCAAGGGGTACGCCTCGCACGAGTCCTCAACCTTCGAGAAGGTGACCCAGGCGCGCGCCGCAGCCATGCAGGCGAGCGGACCGGCCGAGGCCGGCCAGGCGGAGGGACAGCTGACCGCAGCCCTCGGAGGCCTGCGGGTGGTCGCCGAGCAGTACCCAGAGCTCCGGGCCACCGAGAACTTCCAGCAACTGCAGCGTCAGCTCTCCGAGCTCGAGGACGAGATCCAGGCCTCACGCCGGATCTACAATTCGAACGTTCAACAGTTCAACACCCGCATCCAGCAGTTCCCGGCCTCGATGGTGGCGAACCAGATGGGCTACACCGAGAAGCAGTACTTCGAGATCGCCGACGCGGCCGAGCGCGAGGCCCCGCAGGTCTCGTTCAGCGAGTCCAGCCGGACCTAGGCAAGCGCGCTGGACGTCTGTTCCTGCCGGCCTCCAGCTCTTCTGCGGGATGCCGACTAGGTTGACCCGCTAAGACCACTCGAGCCGAACCCGCCCGCCCCGCGGGTCGACTCGTCGAGCGCCTCGGCCTGCAGCGGCGTGGCGTCGACGACGGGCACGAGCAGCAGCTGCGCGATCCGGTCCCCGGGAGAGACCTGGAATTCCACCGTCCGGTCAGTGTTCAGTAGCAGGACCCGCACCTCGCCGCGGTAGCCGGGATCGATCAGCCCCGGCGAGTTCGCCAGGGTGATCCCGTGCTTGATCGCGAGGCCCGACCGGGGTAGGACGAGGCCGCCGGCCCCCTCCGGGATCTGCACGGCTAGCCCGGTGCCGACGCTCACCCGCGCCCCAGGCCCGAGCCGGGCTGACTCCGCCGCGTAGAGGTCCAGCCCGGCGTCGTCGTCGTGCGCGCGGGTGGGCAGCGTCGCCCTCCCGCTGAGCTTCACGAACTTGAGGGCACCGAGCGGCTCATGCGGGGGGTCCCGCTCGGCGACGGCCACCGCAACGGCGGCCCCCCCCTTCGGCGACTCAGTCTCGCGCTCGAACGCCGTCGCGCGTTCGAGCCCCGCGCCCGTTGACCTCGAGATCGGCGAACCGGTCGGCGAGCGAGGCAGGAAGCCGCGCGCGAACGAGAACCCCGTCCGGGCGATCCTCACGCTCGAGGTCGCCAGCGATCTGGTGGAGCTCCGAAAGCCGATCACCTGCGTCAAAGGGTACGAGCAGCTCCACACGGGAAAGCGTCGCCCTGATCAAGTCGGAGATTCGGGCGCGAAGGGGGTCCAGCCCCTCCTCGGTCTCGGCCGAGACCAGGACGGCGTCGGGATGTCTCAGTCCGAGCTCGCGGCGCTCCAGGTCGTCGAGCAGGTCGACCTTGTTCATCACCAGCAGCCGCGGCGAGGCGCCGGCGCCAATCTCCTCGAGTGCCGAGTCCGCCGCCGCAATCGAGTCCACGCGCTCCCGCTCCGGGGCGGATCCGTCCACGACGTGCAGGATCAGGTCTGCCAGGACCGTCTCCTCCAGCGTCGCCTTGAAGGCCTCGACCAGCTGATGCGGGAGCTTGCGGATGAAGCCGACCGTGTCCGTGACCAGGTAGCGGCGGCCGTCGTAGGTGAACGCACGGGTGGTCGGATCGAGCGTGTGGAACAGCCTCTCCCCAACGCCCACTCCTGCTCCAGTCAGGGCGTTGAGCAGGGTCGACTTGCCGGCGTTCGTGTAACCGGCGAGGGCGACGGAGGGCAGCGCGGCGCGCTCGCGCTCGGCCCGCATCACGGCTCGATTTCGCTCGACGCCGCGTAGCTTGCGGCGCAGATCCGTGATCCGGTCGCGGGCGAGGCGACGATCGGTCTCGATCTGGGACTCGCCGGGACCACGCGTTCCGATGCCGCCGTCGATTCGGCCGGCACCGAGGCGCTCGAGGTGCGTCCAGAGGCCCCTCATGCGCGCGAGGTTGTATTCGAGCTGTGCCAGCTCGACCTGGAGCTTGCCCTCGGCGGTGTGGGCGTGGTCGGCGAAGATGTCCAGGATCACCGCGGTTCGGTCGATCACCGGAACGCCCAGCGCCTCCTCCAAGTTGCGCTCCTGCCGCGGCACCAGCTCGTCGTCGCAGGCGACCAGATTCGCGTCGGCGGCCGCGATCGCGCGCTTTGCCTCGGCGAGCTTGCCGCGCCCCAGGTAGCGGTCGGGGTCCGGCTCCGCTCGTGCCTGCGTGAGCTCGCCCGCGGTGGCGACGCCGGCGGTGCGGAGAAGCTCCTTCAGCTCCGCGAGCGGGTCCTCGCGGTGCTCCCCGTCGCGGACGACGCCGATCGCAAAGGCTCGCTGGCGGGCGCGCGCGTTGACGACCCCCGCCGACCCGTCCACGTGTCGGCTCTCCGCCTGGCGTCCGTTGCGGTTTCTCGGCACTTCCCTGATGGTAGGGGCAGCATCGCCCCTCGCCCGTAGGCGCGCGTCAGCTGGCTGGCTGAGGCGCGACCTGCGCCTCGCTCGCCTTCTGCGGCACCAGCGGCAGCAGCGCGGCCGCGCCGATCACCGCGACGAAGGCCAGGCAGCGGGCGATCACGTCCAGGGCGTCCGAGCCCAGTGGATCGCCGAAGACGAGCACCCCGCCCGTGATCGCCGACAGGGTCGCACTCGCGGAGAAAGCAACGATCACCGCCATCGGCTCGCCGAGCTGCAGCCCGCGGGCCAACGCCAGGAAGCCACCGATCCCACCCACGATCGCCATCGCGGTCCAGGGGCTGAGCACGCTGAGCGGCGAGGAGGGAACGGTCACAGCAAGAGCCTTGATCGCGACGTCGGAAACGCCGATCGAAGTTCCAGCGCCGACGGCGAGCAGGAGCCAGCCGCTGCTGACAAGACGGCGGTGCGCGGAGGCGACCAACAGCGCGCCGGCGAGGGCGAGCGTCCCGCCCTCGAACGCGAGCATGGTCGAGTGGGTGAAGGTGCCGTCCTCCTTCGCATGGCCGGCGGTCAACGCCAGGAAGCCGAGCCCGGCAGCGCAGAGCCCGAGCCCGATCAGGTCCCGTGTTCCCACGGCTACCCCAAACCAGCGGCGCGCCGGGACGGCCAGCAGGGCCAGCCCACCGGCGATCACAGCTTGAACGAGGGACAGGGGCGCCATCGAGAGAGCGACGACGTGCAAGGCCCAGCCGAGGGCGGCGAGCGCGAACCCGATCACCCACCAGCGCGAGCGAAAGAGGGCCGCCGCGCTCCGCAGCGGGCTCCGCATCGCGACGTCGGGCGCGGCGACGGCGCCGCGATGCTTGCAGAGCATCGCCACCCCCGTGAAGGCGGCACATCCAAGCGCCAGTATCAGTCCGATCTCGCTCATTGAAGGGTCGTTCGGCCGTCCAGGGTCGCCCCTTTAGCTGAGAGGCCGATAAAGGCCAATTCGCCCCCCGTAGGGCCCGTTGAACGATTCAACCTACGGGTTCAGGACTCGGTGCGCGCCGATTCACGCGCCTACCCGCTAGGGGCTCAGATGAACCCGCATTCGCTCGACGGCCTCGGTCAGCAGCGGATCGGGCGTGGTCAGCGAGATCCGGAAGAACCCCTCCCCACTGGGTCCGTACATGGAGCCCGGCGAGACCACCACCGCCGCCTCCTCGAGGACCATCTCGGCGAACGAGGTGGACGTGTGCCCGTCAGGGACGGGCGCCCAGATGTAGATCGTTCCCTTCGGCGCCTCGACCTCGACCCCGATGTCTCCGAGAGCGTCGACGACCAGATCCCGCCGGCGCTTGTAGATGCGGCAGATCTCCTCGACGTCCTTGCGCGGGCCCCGCAGCGCCGCCGCTCCGGCCAGCTGCACCGCTTCGAACAGGCCGGAGTCGATGTTGGTCTTGAGCCGCCAGTAGGTCCTGATCGCCTCGGCGTTCCCCAGAATCGCCGCGCAGCGCCAGCCGGTCATGTTGTAGCCCTTGGAGAGGGAGAAGACCTCGACCCCGACTTCCTTCGCGCCCGGCGTGGCCAGGAAGCTCGGCGCGACATAGCCGTCGTAGGTCGTCTCGGAATACGCATTGTCGTGAATGACGAGGATCTTATGGCGCTGCGCGAGCTCGACGACGCGCTCGAAGAAGCCCTCAGGGACGACGGCCCCCGTCGGGTTGTTCGGGTAGTTGATGAAGATCAGCCGTGCCGCGTCGAGCTTCTCCTCCGGGATCGCGGCCAGGTCCGGCGCGAAGCCGAGATCCGCGCGGAGCGGCAGCAGATGCGCCTCCGCGCCGGCGAGCACGGGGCCTCCCGTGTACACGGGGTAGCCGGGGTCCGAGGCGAGCGCCACGTCACCCGGATCGAGGAACGCGAAGCAGAGGTTGTAGATGCACTCCTTGGCGCCGATCGCAGGGATCACCTCCGTCACG
>Ga0126307_10001389_pt1 | contig 15953 bp, 16 predicted proteins | sample Plot28_FD_89955 | JGI IMG/M metagenome (GOLD analysis project Ga0126307, IMG submission 89955) | Serpentine soil microbial communities from UC McLaughlin Reserve, CA, USA - Plot28 | ecosystem: Environmental > Terrestrial > Soil > Grasslands | place: USA: UC McLaughlin Reserve, Lake County... | reverse complement strand
GAGATGCGCTTCGGCGGGGTGCGCGCCGTGGACGCCGCGTCGTTCAGCGTTCCCGAGGGCTCGATCACGGCGCTGATCGGGCCGAACGGGTCCGGCAAGACCACGATCTTCAACCTGATCGGCGGGACGATGACGCCGGATGCCGGCGAGGTCTGGCTCGGCGGGCAGCGGATCGACGGCAAGCCGCCGTGGCAACGCGCGCACCTCGGCCTCGGGCGCACGTTCCAGATCACCCGCCTGTTCGGGGAGATGACCGTGCTGGAGAACGTGGTGGCGCCGCTGCGCGGCTTCCGACTCGGGCTGCTGGGGGCCAATGCAGTCTCGGGCCCGGAGGCGAAGCGCGCGGAGGAGCTGCTCGACTTCGTCGGCATGGGCAAGTACCGCGACGTGCGCGCATCGGCTCTCTCGTACGGCCAGCAGAAGCTCGTGGAGCTCGCGCAGATCCTGATGCTCGACCCGAAGCTGATCATGCTCGACGAGCCCGCGGGCGGCATCAACCCGACCCTGATCGAGCGCATCAGCGAGATGATCCGTGAGCTGAACGCGCGCGGCAAAACGTTCCTGATCGTGGAGCACAACATGCCGTTCGTGCTCGGCCTCTGCAACCCGGTGCTCGTGCTCGCGCGCGGGAAGACGATCGCGAGCGGCACGCCGGACGAGGTCCAGCGCGACCCCCAGGTCCTCGACGCCTACCTCGGCGAGGACTTCCGCCTCGAGCAGCCGGTGGGCGCCTGATGCTCAAGCTGAGCGACGTGTACGCAGGTTACGGCGGCGGCGACGTGCTCCAGGGCGTGGAGCTCGACGTGCCCGAGGGCTCGGTGTGCTGCATCGTCGGCCCGAACGGCGCCGGCAAGTCCACCGTGCTTCGCGCCGTCAGCGGACTGCTCCAGCCGCGGCAGGGCGACGTGCAGCTCGAGGGCAAGTCGCTCTGCGGCCTCCACCCCTCGCGCATCCTCGCCATGGGGGTCTCGCAAGTCCCGCAGTCGAACGCGCTCTTTCCTGGGCTCACGGTGAAGGAGAACGTGCTGATGGGTGCCTACATCCAGCGTCGCGACAGGAAGCTGCTCGAGAAGCGGTACGACTCGGTGGCGGAGCTCTTCCCGGTGATCCGCGAGCGCGCGGAGGACCGCGCCGGGAACCTCTCGGGAGGCCAGCGCAGGATGGTCGAGTTCGGTCGCTCTCTGATGCTCGAGCCGAAGCTGATCCTGCTCGACGAGCCGTCGCTGGGACTCGATCCCAAGGCGCTCAAGCACGTATGGGATTCGATCAAGGTGATGGTGGACGCCGGGAAGACGGTCCTGCTCGTCGAGCAGAACGTGCGCTTCGGTCTTCGACTCGCGAAGCAGGGCGTCGTCATGGAGAGCGGTCGTGTGCTCCTGACCGGTGAGGCTGACGCCGTGCTGAAGAACCCGGAGATGGCTGCGCTCTACTTCGGCGGAAGCGTCGGGCAGGCGAAGGACCAGAAGAACAAGCCCGTGGCGCGGGCGTGAGCGGCGTTCTGTGGGCGACCGCCTCAGGCATGGGGTTCGGGCTTTTCCAGAGCCTCAACCGGCGGGCGATCCGAGGCATCGAGGACCCGTACGTCTCCACGTTCCTCCAACTGTCGGTGGCCACGGCGATCCTGTTGGTGGCGAGCCTCCTCTCGGAGGACCTGAGCCAGCTCGGCGACGCGAGCGGGGAGGCGATCGTGCTCTTCGCGGTCGCGGGGGTCATCCACTTCGTGCTCGGCTGGCTGCTCCTCAACATGAGCCAGATGCGAATCGGCGCGTCGCGTACAGCGCCGCTGATCACGCTCACACCGCTGTTCGGCGTTGCGCTCGCAGCGATCACGCTTGGCGAGCTGCCGACCATCGCGGCACTCGCGGCGATCGCGCCGATCATGGTCGGGGCGTGGCTCCTGGCGAGCCGGGGCGGCGGCGACTTCACGATCCAGCGCGACTCCATCTTCGCCTTCGGTACAGCGTTCATGTGGGCGCTCAGCGCGGTCCTGACCGTGGAGGCGCTGGAGGGACTCGACTCGCCGCTGCTTGGGGTCACACTCGGACTGCTCGCAGCGACGGCCACTCTCGGCGGCGCGCTGCTCGCACGCGGCTCGCTGGGGGCGATCAGGTCGATCGCGCGCAACACGCTGGCGCTCAAGGTGTCCGCCGCGGTTCTCGTGGCCTTCGCCACGTGGTTCCGGCTGCTGGCGCTTGGCGAGACGGACGTGGCCGTCGTGCTCGCCACGAACCTCGTGGGCGTGCCGATCACGCTGCTGCTCGCCCCGCTCATGGTGGGTCGCCACCTCGAGGAGACCGGGACCCGGGTCTGGGTGGGCGGTCTTCTCGTGGTCGCCGGGGTCCTCGCGCTGATCGCGATCGAGGGATGAGCTGGTGACCTTCGACGTCCACGCGCACGTGATCGTTCCGGAGATAACTCGAGAGGCGGGCGGCGGAGAGCCGTGGCGTCCTCGCGTGTTCAGGGACGACTCGGGCGCGCAGGTAGTGGAGATGGGCGGCAGAGAGATCCGCGCCGCCATCTCCGAATTCGTGAACGTCGAGCGGATCCTTGCCGCGCAGGACCAGGCCGGCGTGGACCGCGTGCTGCTCTGCCCCTGGGTGCCGCTCCTCTACTACGACGCCGAGCCCCACGAGGCCCTCGCGCGGGCCCGCATCCAGAACGACGCCCTATCCGCGCTCGTCCGTGCCAACCCCGATCGCGTGGCCGCTCTCGGCGCGCTGCCGCTGCAGGACCCCGAGCTCGCCGTCGACGAGCTCCGCGCGCTGATGGAAGCGGCGGTGCTGAAGGGCGTGGAGGTCGCGGCGAGCGTGCGCGGCATGTTCCTCGGTGACGATCGCTTCGAGACCTTTTGGGGGGCGGCGGAGAGCACGGGCGCGGTGGTGTTCATCCACCCGACCACTCGCGGGTTCGACTCGCCCGCGTTCCAGGACTACTACCTCTGGAACACCGTCGCGAATCCGCTCGAGACGGCGACGACGGCGGCGCACATGGTCGTGGCCGGTGTGATGGAGCGCCACCCGGGCCTGAGCATCCTCCTCGCGCACGGCGGCGGCGCGCTGATGGCCGTGCGCGGCCGCATGCGCCACGCTCATGGATTCCAGCCGCAGGCGAACGCCCGGCTGGGCGAATCGCCCGAGGACTCGATCAGGCGCTTCTACTTCGACACGCTGACCCACGATGACGCTCTGCTCCGCTCTTTGATCGACTATGTCGGTTCGGATCACGTGCTGCTCGGCTCCGATTATCCGTTTGACATGGGCGACGCCCGGCACGTGGACACGGTGCGGGCCCTCGGGCTGGCGCCGGACATGGAGATGGCGATCCTCGCGGGCAACGCGGAGCGCCTGCTGACGACATGACGAACACCGCTGACATCGTGGTCGCAGGGGCTGGCCACAACAGCCTCATCACTGCGGCGTACCTCGCGAAGGCCGGCCACGAGTGCCTGGTCCTCGACGCACGCCCCATACCCGGCGGCGGCGCGGCCACGGAGGAGCTGCTCGGCCCGGGCTACAAGATCGACTCCTGCTCGACCGGGCACACGATTATCCGCGTGAGTCCGGTGCTCACGAACGACGAGCTCGGGCTCCACGCGGACTACGGGCTGAGTTATCTCGAGCCCGACCCCGTCGGCCATGTGGCGCTCCCGGACGAGGAGCAGCTCACGATGTGGCTCGACCTGGAACGCACATGGGAGGAGATCGCGCGCTTCTCGACGAGGGACGCCGACGCCTACCGGCGCCTCATCGCCGAGTACGACGAGGTGAAGGGGATCTTCGGACGCGCGCGCGTGACGCCGCCGGGGTTCGGCCCGTCGCTGGAGGAAATGCTGCTCGAGCACCCGCGCGGGCGTATCTGGCTGCGGCGCCACGCGATCACGGCGTGGGACGTGATTCGGCGCGAGTTCGAGGACCGGCATGTGCAGGCGTTCCTGATCTGGCAGGCGTTCCAGACGCTCGTGCCGGTGGACGCGGCGGGCTCCGGGGTCAACGCCTACTCGATCATCTTCGGCCGGCAGGGGCGCAGCTGGTCGGTCCCGCACGGAGGATCCGGCGCGCTGACTGACGCGCTCACGCGCTTCCTCGAGGACCACGGCTCGACGGTGCTCTGCAACCGGCAGGTGTCCGGCCTGGTGCTCGAGGACGGGCGCTGCACCGGCGTCGAGACAGACGACGGCGAGCGCTACATGGCCAGGCGCGCCGTGCTCTCGACGATTCACGTCAAGCACCTCGTGGAGATGGCGCCGCGAGAAGCATGGGGCGAGGAGTTCGTCTACGGCGTCGACACCTACGACGTCGGGATGTCCGGCATGGCGTGCTACCTGGCCACCGATGCGGCGCCGGAGTTCCAGACGCCGGACGGCCCGCGGGCGGCCGTCTCTGCCGGCACCGTGGGCTGGCCGGAGGACGTGCTCGCGCTCGGCCGCGCCGTGCGCGACCGGCGTCCGTTCGACAAGGGTGTGCCGTGGCTGCTTGTCGCAACGCCGACGCTCGTGGACCCGGATCGCGCCCCCGAGGGGCATCACACGATCAAGCTGCTCAGCCCGCAGACGTGGGATCTGCCGGACGGCGTCGCGAGCTGGGCGGATCACAAGGAGACCATCTTCCGGCGGCAGCTCGAGCACCTGCGCCGCTTCATTCCCGCGCTCTCTGACGAGCACATCCTCACCTACTACGTGAAGAGTCCGGAGGACATTGAGCGCTCGAACCAGCACATGATCCGAGGCGCGTTCCATGGCGGTGACCGCAGCTATTCGTTCAGCGGGAAGAACCGGCCGGTGCCCGGATGGGCGGATCACCGGATGCCGATCCCCGGGCTGTACCAGACGGGCGGTACGACGAGCGTGGGCGGCTCGGTCACCGGCGTGCCCGGCCGGAACGCGGCAATGGTGATGCTGAGCGACCTAGGACACGACCCGGAGGAGGTGATGGCCAGTGGCGGACGCACGCGTGCAGGCAGCAATTGACCATTGGGCGCCCCGCTTCGTGCAGGCCGGCGTGGACTACAGCGACTTCGTCGTGACCACCGCGGGGGTCGAACGCTGGGAGGACTGGCACGCGGCCTGGTGCCGCAACGGAGACATGCACGCTGGGCTCGCCGAGGAAGCCGCCGAGAAGGGACGGCGCCTCACGACCGGCCAGGCGTGGGCCCGCGCGACCGTGGCCTATCACTTCGCCAAGTTCGTCTGGATGGTGAACCCCGAGCTCAGCCGCGCGGCCGCCGACAAGGCGGTCGCGGCCATGGCCAAGACACACGAGTACCTCGACCCGGATGCCGAGCGTATCGAGGTCCCACTCGATGGCGGTCGGGTGGTGGGCAATCTGCGCCGCCCGGCGGGGGAGGAGCAGCCGCCTTTGGTTCTGCTTGTGCCCGGGCTCGATTCGACGAAGGAGGAATTCTTCAAGCTCGAGAACGTCTTCCTCGACCGCGGGATGGCCACGCTGTCGATTGACGGCCCCGGCCAGGGCGAATGCGGCTACGACCTGCCGATCCGGGCCGACTACGACGTTGCCGTGTCCGCGGTGCTTGACGGGATCGCCGACCGCACCGACATCGACCTCGAGCGGGTCGGGCTACTCGGGGTGAGCCTCGGCGGCTACTACGCGCCGCGGGTGCTCGCGTTCGAGCCGCGGGTCAAGGCCGGCGTTGGCCTCAGCGGCCCGTACAGGTTCAGCGACATCTGGGACGACGTCCCGCCGCAGACGCGTGAGACGTTCGTGGCGAAGTCGTTCGCGAAGGACGACGAGGAGGGCCGCGCCGAGGCGGCCAAGCTCGACCTGAACGAGGTGGCCGAGCGCATCCGGCAGCCATACCTGGCGATCACGGGCAAGCTCGACCGCTTGATCCCGTGGGAGCAGACCGAGCGGGCGGCCAAGGAGGCGCCGAAAGGGACCTTCCTGCTGCACGAGGACGGAAACCACGGTTGTGCGAACGTCCCGTACAAGACACGTCCGGTGGCGGCCGACTGGCTCCGCGAGCAGCTCGGATGACTGGCATCGCCATCGTCGGCACGGGCATGTGGGCGCCGCGCCTGGCGAGCGCGGCAGGGCGCGCCGAACTCGAGCTAGTTGCCTGCTTTAGCAGGGACCCGGCCAAGCGCGCCGAGTTCGCCGGGCGCTTCGGCTGTGAGCCGGCCGCCAGCCTGGAGGAGGCGATCGGGCATCCGGGCGTCGAGGGCGTGGTGCTAGCGACGCCCAACGACGTGCACGAGGAGCAGGCGCTCGCGTGCGCCGAGCGCGGCCGCCACGTGTTCGTGGAGAAGCCGATCGCGGACACCACCGAGGCGGGCGAACGAATGCGGCAGGCATGCAAGGACGCCGGCGTGACGCTGATGCTGGGGCACGGCTTTCGCCGGCTCGGCGCAGCCCGGCGTGTGAAGGAGCTGCTCGACGACGGCGCGCTCGGGCACGTGGTCCTGGCGGAGGCGAACATGTCATTGCCGGGCAGCTTCAAGCCGGGGGCGTGGCGCGGGGAGCGCGAGCGCAATCGCGGCGGCCCGATCATGCAACTCGGGATCCACCACCTCGACACGCTCGCCTACTGGCTCGGCCCCGTGCAGCGAGCGTCGGGCCGCTTCGCCCACGTACATACCGAGGCCGACATCGACGACGTCGCCGTCGTGACTCTGGAGTTCGAGTCCGGCGCGCTCGCGTCGCTGACGGGCAGCTACGTCTCGCCGAAGACGCTCTCGCTGCGGCTCCTAGGAACCGAGGCGGTGCTCGACTACCGCACCGACTTCTCGGTCTGGCCCGACGCGGCCGCGCTCGACGGGGTCACAACCGTGACGCTCGGCGGTGAGGCGGTGGAGTTCGAGGAGCGCGACATGCTGGCGGAGGAGCTCGCCGAGTTCGGGCGTTGCATTCGCGGTGCGGCGAAGCCCGAGACCGGCGCCGAGGAGGGCCTGGCCGCCCTTGGCGCGGTGCTTCAGGCGCTGGACTCGAAAGCAGAGGCTGTGCGCTGATGCGTGCCGCCGTGGTGGAGGCCGTCGGCTCCCCGCCGAGACCGGGCGAGGTCGATGACCCCGTAGGCGGGGACGGGACCGCGCTCGTGGACGTCGGAGCCGCGGCGCTCAACCCGGTGGAGGTCCGCGTGGCGGCCGGCCGCCACCCCAGGGAGGCGCAGCCGCCCTACGTCCCGGGCCTCGAGGGCGCGGGTACGGTCGTCGAATCGTCCCGCGTCCCGCCCGGTACGCGCGTCCGCTTCGAGGGCAGCGCCCTCCCGGGCTTCGGCGCGCAGGGGACGCTCGCCGAGCGGGCCGCCGTCCCGGAAGATTCGCTGGCGGAGCTGCCGGACGATGCCGGCGATGACCTCGCCGCCGCGGTCGGTGTGGTCGGCATCACCGCGCTGCTCGCGCTGGAGCGCGCGGCGCCGGCCGGTGGCGAGCGGGTGCTCGTCCTGGGAGCGACCGGCGCGGTTGGGCAGATGGCGGTCCAGCTGGCGAAGCTCACGGGAGCGAGCCGGGTAGTCGGCGCGGGGCGCAGCGCCGAGCGCCTCGAGCGCGTGCGCGACCTCGGCGCCGACGAGGTCGTCGAGCTGCGTGACGACGATCTGACCGATGCCTTCGAGCAGGCCGCCGGCGGGCAGCTCGACATCGTGATCGATGCGCTGTGGGGAGAGCCCGCGATGGCGGCGCTGCGTGCGATCGCCACCGAGGGGCGCCTGGTCAACGTGGGCCAGTCAGCGGGCACCGACGTCCGCCTCCCGCTCGAGATCGTGCGCAACCGCCAGGGCGCCATCCATGCGATCTCGTCCGGTTGGACCGGGCTCGCGGAGAAGGCCGCCGCGTACCGCCGCGTCCTCGAGCACGCGCTGGCGGGCCGCCTCACCGTCGATCGCGACGTCGTGCCGCTCGACGACGTGGCCACCGCTTGGGAACTGCAGGACGCTTCGCCGGGCAGAAAGCTCGTGATTTCCATAGGGCACGTGGATTGACCGGCCCGTTCGTCGGCCATCCGGTTCTCCGGCGGGAGGACGAGCGCATCCTGCGCGGCCGCACGCGCTATCTCGACGACATCGAACCGCCCGGAGCGGCGCACGTCGCGTTCGTGCGCAGCCCGTTCGCCCACGCCCGAATCGGAGGCATCGACGCGCCCGACGGCCTCGCGGGCGTCCACACGGTGATCACCCACGGCGACCTCGAGGGACGGGTCACCGACCTGCCGGTGCAGGGATTCGAGGGCGGAAGGGTCACGGCCGAAGGCCACCCGGTGCTCGCCGGCGACGAGGTGCGCTACGCCGGCCAGCCCGTGGCGGCGGTCCTCGCCGAGTCGCGGGCGCTCGCGGAGGACGCCGCCGAGCTGATCGAGGTGGACTACGAGCCGCTCGACACGGTGCTGGATGCCCGCAGGTCGGAGGTCACGATGAGCCACTGGCACAAGGTCGCGGGCGACGTGGAGGGCGCCTTCGAGTCGGCCGCTTACGTGGTCCGCGCAAGCCACGCGCTGCCGCGCCTCGCGCCTGTCCCGATGGAGCCGCGCGGCGCCATCGCCTCGTACGACGAGGCGGACGACATGCTGACCGTCTGGGTGTCGGCGCAGGACAGCCACCGCCAGCTCGCGGGCCTGGCGGCGGTGCTGGACCGCCCCGAGGAGTCGATCCGCGTGATCGTCCCGGATGTGGGCGGCGCGTTCGGCAGCAAGGGGGCGCCGGCGCCCGAGACGATGCTCGTGGCGGCGGCCGCGATGGCGACGGGGCGCACCGTGAAATGGGCCGAGGACAGGGAGGAAAACTTCGTCGCCTCGTACCAGGGGCGAGGAATGGAGGCCGACGTCGAGCTGGCGCTGGACGCGGACGGCACGATGCTCGGGCTTCGCGCTCGCATATGGGCGGACCTCGGCGGTTACCTGATGCCGACAACGGCGATTCCGACGCACACCACGGCGATGCTCATGTGCGGCGTCTACGACATCCAGGTGGCGGACGTCGAGATCGTCGGGCGGCGCACCAACAAGGTGCCCACGGGCCCCTACCGCGGTGCCGGGCGGCCCGAGGCCGCGTACTTCGTCGAGTGCACCGTCGACGTGGCGGCCCGGGAGCTCGGGATCGACCCGCTCGAGCTCCGTCGCCGGAACTTCATCCGTGAGCTGCCATACGAGACAGCGCTCGGCTGGACATACGACTCGGGCGACTACGCGCGCTGTCTGGACCGCGCCGTGGAGCTCCTGGAGCCCGAGCGCCACTCAGACGAGGAGCGGGTTGTGGGCACCGGCTTCGGCATGTACGTCGAGCGCGCCGGCGGGCTGTTCGAAACCGCCGACGCCGAGCTGCTGCCGGACGGGAGGCTGCTCGTCCGGAGCGGCTCGTCGCCACACGGCCAGGGGCACGACACCACATTCGCGCAGATCGCCGCCGAGCGCTTCGGGGTCGGGCTCGACGACGTGGAGTTTCGCTTCGGGGACTCGAAGGAGGTGCCACGCGGCGTCGGCACGTTCGCCAGCCGCTCCGTGGCAATGGGCGGCTCGGCCGTGATGCAGGCCGTCGATGCTCTGAAGGAGAAGTGCGATGCGGTGTCGGCACGGCTGGAGCCCAGCGTGTCGCTGCGCGAGATCGCCGAGAACGAGCCGGGCCTCCAGGCCAGCGCTCGCTTCAAGTCCGAGCTGGTCTTCTCGTCCGGCGCCTACGGCGCGGTGGTCGAGATAGAACGCGCCACCGGACGGCTGCGGGTGGTGCGGGTGGCGGCCGTCGACGACGCCGGCACGATCATCAATCCGCTCCTTGCGGAGGGACAGGTGATCGGCGGCACGGCGCAGGGGCTCGGCGAGTGCCTCGTCGAGGAGGCGGTCTACGACGAGGAGGGCAACCCGACGTTCGCATCGTTCGTCGGCTACAGGCTGCTCACCGCGGCGGAGATGCCCCCGGTGGTCACCGCGTTCGTCGAGACGCCCTCCCCACTCAATCCGCTTGGCGCGAAGGGAATCGGCGAGGGCGGCGCAATCGGCACGCCCGGTGCGGTGGCGAACGCGGTCGCGGACGCGCTCGGCGGCGTGCGCATCGACCCGCCCTTCAGCGAGAACAAGCTCTGGCGGGCGCTGCGTGAGGCCGGCGCGTGAAGCCATCCCCGTTCGAGTACCGCGCGCCCGCCTCGGTGAAGGAGGTGCTGCCGCTGCTCGGACTCGAGAGCAGTGTCCTGGCAGGCGGTCAGAGCCTCGTTCCGATGCTGAACCTGCGGCTCGCTCAACCCGAGCTCGTGGTTGACATCAACGGCGTGGCGGAGCTCGACTACATCCGCGCCGACGGTGGGCCGCTACGGATCGGAGCGATAACCCGCCAGGTGGCGCTGGAGCGCTCCGAGCTCGTTCGAGAACGCTGGCCGCTGCTGCACAAGGCGATCCGGTTCGTGGGACACCATCAGATCCGGAGCCGAGGGACCGTAGGCGGCTCGGTTGCACACGCGGACCCCGCCGCCGAGCTGCCGGCGGCACTGATCGCACTCGGCGCGCGGCTCCACCTGCGCTCGTCCGGCGGGGTGCGCGCGCTCGACGCCTCGGAGTTCTTCCTCGGCCCGCTCTACACCGCGCGTGAGCCGGGCGAGCTGCTCGTGGAAGTCGAGGTGCCGAAGCAGCCTGACGGTGCCGGGACCGGCTTCGCGGAGCATGCACGGACGCACGGCGATTTCGCGACGGCCGGAGCGGCGGCCGTGGTCGCTCCCGGCGGCCGGGCCGGAATCGCCCTGCTTGGCGCGGGACCGGTACCCGTGCGCGCTGAGGCGGCCGAACGAGCGCTGGCCGGCGGGGCGGAGCCGCGCGAGGTGGCCGCACTCGCCGCGCAGGACGTCGATGACGAGCACCGCCGCGCTCTCTGCACCGAGCTGGCGCACCGCGCGATCGAGGAGGCGATGGGTTGAAGATCAGCGTGCAGATCAACGGGCGGACCTATGAGGGGGACGCCGAGCCGCGGACGCTCCTGTCCGACTTCATCCGGCACGGCGCCGGGCTCACCGGCACGAAGGTCGGTTGCGAGCAGGGCGTGTGCGGCGCCTGCACGGTCCAGCTCGACGGGGAGGCGGTGCGGTCCTGCCTGATGCTCGCGGTCCAGGCCAACGGCCGTACGCTCAGAACTGTCGAGGGGCTCGCGGCGGACGGGGGCCTGCACCCGCTTCAGAGCGCCTTTCACGAGGCGCACGCGCTTCAGTGCGGGTTCTGCACGCCCGGTTTCCTGATGTCGATGGACGCCTTCATCCGCGAGCACCCGGACGCGGACGAGGACCAGCTGCGCGAGGCGCTCTCCGGGAACCTCTGCCGCTGCACGGGCTACCTCGGCATCGTCGAGGCCGTGGAGCACGCCGCTCGCGAGATGAGGGAGGCCTGATGTTCAACGACATCCAGCGCGTGGGCTTCGCCGGCCTCGGCGCGATGGGCGCGGGCATCGCGCAGCGGCTGATGGACGCCGGGTACCACGTCGTCGGATGGAACCGGACGAAGGAGAAGGCCCGGCCGCTGCTGGATGCCGGCATGGCGTGGGCCGACACGCCGCGAGAGCTTGCGGCGTCGGTCGACGTGCTGTTCACGATGCTCACGAACACCGCGGCGATCGAGGCGACCGCCGACGGCCCGGACGGAGTACTTGTCGGTCTGCGCGAGGGCACCGTCTGGGCGGACATCAGCACGATCGCGCCGGACGCCAGCGTCGCGCTCGCCGAGCGCGTGCGCGCCACGGGGGCGTCGTTCCTCGACTGCCCTGTGTCGGGCAGTCCCGCGACGCTCGCCGCGGGCGAGATGTCGGTGATGGTGGGCGGTGACCGAGAGGCCTTCGACCACGTGGCGGAGGTGCTGCACGCCATCGGGCCGAAGGTCACGTACATCGGCCCGAACGGCCAGGCGATCCTCACGAAGGTCGCCATCAACCTGGCGCTCGTGGTCTCGGTGACTGCCCTCGCCGAGGGCCTCGCGCTGGTGGAGAAGGCGGGGATCGACAGGACAGCGGTCGTCGACGCGATGTTGAAGAGCGTCATCGCGTCGCCGGTCGTGGGCTACCGCGCGCCGCTCCTCGTCCAGGACACGGACGTCTACGCGGACGTCGAGCTCCAGCAGAAGGACCTCGTGCTCGCGCAGGAACTCGCGCGGCGGCTCGGCGTGGCGGTGCCCACGTGCGCCGCGACGTCGGAGATGCTGAATGCCGCGCGGAGCTCGAAGCGAGCGGACCGCGACTTCATCGTGAGCGTCCACGACGCGTACCGACAGATGGGAGGGATGCCGTGATGTCCGAGCCCTACCGGACCACGATCGCCGACGTCCCGCTGGAGCGAGGGCTGCGCGAGGACGAGGGCTGGGTCGACATGCAGGTCCAGTTCCTGATCGACGAGCGGACGGCGGGGTCAAGCAGCCTCGTAGTCGGGCGCACCGTGCTGCCGCCCGGCGCTCGGCACGAGCGCCACAGACATCCGAACTGCAACGAGTTCCTCGTCGTGATGAGCGGCCGCGGCGAGATTTATACGGACGAGGGCACCGAGCCGTCCAAGGCCGGCGACGTTGTGTTCACGCCGGCCGGTCACTGGCACGGGTTCAACAACACGTCCGACGAGGATGTGCTGCTGATTTGGGGCTGGGAGGGTGCGGGATCGCTCGAGGCGGCCGGCTACGAGCTGCCGTAGGAGGCAACCAGGCGCTCACATCATGATCCGGCCGCCGGCCACGTCCAGCGTCACGCCCGTCAGCCAGCGGGCGGAATCCGACGCCAGGAACAGCGCCGCGAGTGCCGGGTCGTCCGGGACGCCGATGGTTCCGAGAGGCGACATCTCGGCGATGCTCGCCAGGCGCTCCTCGTCCATGTTCCGCTTCACGCGCTCGCTCAGGATCGTTGCGGGAGCCAGCACGTTCACGCGCACCCCGTGCGGACCGAGCTCGAGCGCGGCGTGCCGGCTCAGCATCGCGATCGCTGCCTTCGCCGCCGCATAGGAGGCCGTGAGCTGGATGTCGAGGAAGCGGGCCGCGTTCGACGCCATAGTCACGATCGAGCCTGAGCCGCGCTCGACCATGCCGGGCGCGAACTCCCTCAGGGTGAGGAACGTACTCGTGAGATTGGACTCGATGACGCCGTTCCACTCGTCGAGTTCGCTCTCTAGTAGTGGCGTGCGTGCGCCGAACCCTCCGGCGAACGCCATCAGAATGTCTGTCGGGCCTAGCCTTTCCTCGACGTCGGCGCGCACGCGCGCCACGCCCTCCGGCGTTGTCAGGTCCGCGGCGAGGCTGATCGCGTCGGCCGCACCGGCGTGGCGCGTCTGCGCGGTCGCGCGCTCGATCGTCTCGGGGTCCCGCCCGCAGACCGCCACGCGCGCGCCGTTGCGCCCGAGGAGCACCGACGTGGCTGCGCCGATGCCCTTCGACCCGCCAGTCACGACTGCGACCTTGCCGGCCAGGTCCGGATAGGTCGGGACGCTCACTGGCTCCCTGTTCGTTGTCATGAGGGGGCCTCCAGGCCGTCAAGCAGGTTCTGTGCAGCCTTTCGCTGCAGCTCTCGCAGCGCCTCCTCGGAGTAGAAGGCCTGGTGTGCCGTCACGATCAGGTCTTCATGCCCCAGCAGCGCCAGGTCGGGGACAGGCGGCTCGGTCTCGAGCAGGTCGGGCGCCGCGCCGCCGATCCAGCCCTCGTCCAGCGCCCGGTCGAGTGCTTCGGTGTCGACGAGCGGCCCGCGCGCCGGTTCAGCAGCACGGCGTGCGCCGGCATGCGGCGCAGGAACGCCTCGTCCACCAGGCGGCGAGTCTTGTCCGTGAGTGGCGCGTGCACGGAGAGAAAGTCCGCGGCCGAGGCGAGCTCGCCGAGGTCCCGCGTAGCGCTCGATCCCTCCGGGCCAGGCGTCGTCGGCCACGAACGGGTCATGGGCCGCCACGCGAAGGCCGAGAGCGCGCGCCTTCGCCGCGTCGAGGTCGATCGTGTCGAGCCCAACGCCGTAGTGCGCGATGGCTCGGCAGCGCTCGAGACGGCCGATCACCTCGGCCGGCATCGGCGCGTAGGTGTTCAGCACGCCGACCGCGTCCGCGCACGCGTGCAGCACCTCGTCCGCCGTGCCGCATTGGTGCTCGGCGACGGAGTAGCCCCTTGGCTCGAGGATGGCCCGCTCAATGTCGAGGTCGCGGAACGGGTGGTCGGTCACGGCCACCGTGCCGGCATCCGTCACGCGAACATCCTCTGGTCCATCGGGTGCAGCGTGAAGATGACCGGGCCGTCGGGCCCGACGAGCACGTTCTCCTCGAGCCGCACCGTCTGCTGGAGGGCAGGGTGCCCGGCGAAGGTCTCGATCGCGAAGTACATGTTCTCCTCAATTTCCGCCGGATAGTCGAGCGAATACGCGCGCGAGACCCACATGCCCTCATACAAGGACAGGCCGATCGAGTGCGCGAACTGCTGGAGGCTCACGCTGCCGTAGCGGTCGTCGTCGTATTCCGGGAACTTCGACGCGACGTCCGCGGTCGTGTTTCCCGGCTTGAGCTCGGCCAGCGCCTCATACAGGGAGCCGTGGCACTCCTGGTAGAGCCCTTTGATCTCGTCGCTCGGCTCAGAGTCCACGAGGAAGCAGCGCACGAAGTCGATGAAGTACCCGCCCGGGCCGACCGCGTTGATGTCCACGATCACGAGGTCGCCTTGACGGATCAGCTTGTCCGTGTGCCAGCGGCGGTAGGGGCTCGTGTTGCCGCCGGACGCGACGATGATGTCGTAGACGAAGTCGGCGCCCTCCGAGTAGAAGAACTCGTTGACCTTCGCTGTGATGTCCGCCTCGCGGACGCCCGGCTTCAGCCACTCGTTCTGGATCTTCCACATGGCGGCGTCGCCGAGCGACGAGCTGATCTTCAGCAGCTCGATCTCGTCCGGGGTCTTGATCCGGCGCGCCTTCGACATCGCAGGCCACGCGTTCACGAGGTTGAGGCCGCGCTCCTGGAAGGCCTGCATCGCGCTCATGTCGGCCGTGTCGATTCCGATCTGCTCGTTCTCGACCCCGGCCTCCTTGAGCACGTCGACCACCGAGTCGGCCATGCGCCCGACCATCATTGGCTCGGCGCCCTCGGCCCAGCGCCACGTGAACGCCGGGCGGATGTTGCCGTTCAGCCAGGGGGCGTCGAGCTTCGAGCACTCCATGTCCGAGCCGACCGTCTCGAACAGCACCGGGTCGCCCCCGCGGGGAAGGACAGCGTAGCGGATGAAGATGTTGTGCTTCCAATTGCCCTGGAAGGTGCCCGTGACGTAGCGGATGTTCTCACCGACGAACATGATCAGCCCGCCGAGGTCGTCCTCCTCCATAGCCGCGCGGGTGCGCGCGAGGCGGTCGCGCCGCAGGCGGTCGTGGTCCACGCGCTGCTGCCAATCCGTGGACGTCTGGCTGTAGAGCCGGCGCGGGTCCGTGTGATGGGGCCGCTGGATGAACGAGGTGTCGAGCTCGTAGTCGCGCGGAGCCGCGCGTTCGGCACGATTGCTGATGCTCATGTCGTGTTCCTCCCTACGTTGTTTGCAAGCACCCCGATCCCCTCAACCTCGATCTCGACGGCGTCGCCGGGCTCAGAAAGACGGGTGGATCTCGGAAGCCGCCGACGCCCCACGGGGTTCCGGTCAGGATCAGGTCGCCCGGCTCGAGCGTGCAGGCCTGCGAGAGAAAGCTCACGATCTCTCGGACCCCGAAGATCATCTCTGCGGTCGTCGAGTCCTGCATCGCCTCGCCGTTCACGCGCGAGATCACGCGCTTGTCCGGGGGGTCGCCGAATTCGTCCGCGGTCACGATCACCGGGCCGACCGGACAGAAGGTGTCGAGGCTCTTCGCGCGCACCCACTGCTGGTCGCGAACTGGAGGTCGCGCGCGCTCACGTCGTTCGCCGCCGTGTAGCCGAAGATCGCGTCGAGGGACGCAGCCGGCCCGGTGGCGATCAGGTCGTCGACGGTCGCGACGCCGTCCATCGCGAGCGGCGCGACGCGGTCTCCGTCAACGACGGCAAGTGGCCGCTCACGGCCGGTCAGGTGCGCGAAGCGCAT
>Ga0126307_10001388_pt1 | contig 15954 bp, 16 predicted proteins | sample Plot28_FD_89955 | JGI IMG/M metagenome (GOLD analysis project Ga0126307, IMG submission 89955) | Serpentine soil microbial communities from UC McLaughlin Reserve, CA, USA - Plot28 | ecosystem: Environmental > Terrestrial > Soil > Grasslands | place: USA: UC McLaughlin Reserve, Lake County... | reverse complement strand
CGGGCTTGGGGAAGACATCCTTGTGCCGCATACTCGCGAGCGAGATGGGGGTAGGCATCCAGATCACGAGCGGGCCAAGCCTCGAGCGGGCGGGTGATATGGCGGCGATCCTGACTTCGCTCGAAGAGGGCGACTTTCTGTTTATAGACGAGATCCACCGCTTAAACCGCCAGATAGAAGAGGTACTCTACCCCGCGATGGAGGACTTCGCGATGGACATCGTGCTCGGTCAGGGACCTTCGGCGCGCACGATAAGGGTGGACGTGCCGCACTTTACCCTGGTGGGTGCCACAACCCGCACGGGCCTCATGACCAAGCCCTTGCTCGACAGGTTCGGCTTCAACGCCCGGCTTAACTACTACTCCCCGGAGGACCTGAAGATGATAATAGTTAGGAACGCGGGGATATTGAAGATCCAGATCACCGACGGCGGCGCCGAGCAGCTCGCCACCCGCAGCCGCGGCACCCCGCGCGTCGCCAACCGCCTCCTGAAACGCGTCCGCGACTACGCCGAGGTCGTTGGCGACGGCACGATAGACACCGAGACGGCGAAGGCGGCGCTCGAGATGCAAGGTGTGGACGACCTCGGGCTCGACCGGGTAGACAGAGATTACCTGGGTCTCATCATCGAGAAGTTTGATGGCGGACCGGTGGGGGTCGGCACTATCTCCGTGGCTTTAGGCGAGGCGCGTGACACGGTCGAGGACGTCTACGAGCCGTATTTACTCCAGAGCGGCCTCATCCAGCGCACGAGTCGCGGCCGCATCGCTACGAAGCGGGCCTACGACCACCTCGGCGTTCCCGTAGCGGAGTAGAGATTCAAGCTTTATCCTTGTGCCGCTCAATCTATGCAACGCCCATACTCGTAGCTGATGAACGCGCGCTCAGTTCGATACGGTAGTCCATGCTACCTACGGGCGACTTGCGGACCTACCGGATAAGCAGATTCTCAAGACTTGCTCGCGCTTAGCCTGAAGAGGCCTCAAGAGGATATCGGATAGTATGAACTGCACCGTCTAGGGGACCACGCGAAAAGGAAGGGCCGGGACAGTTGCCCCAGCCTCAAATAAGGGCCCACAAAGCACAACAGCAGGAGAGGAGGTAAGGATCCTTTAGTAGGGTTGCTGGCCCGTTCGTCCGAGCCGGCTACCGCCAGCAGCCTACTGGGGCTACTGCCCGAGGAGATATCCGGGATGGTATGTTTCCGTACGGTGGAGCCTCACGGGACGAACTGTAGAGGAGTCTGTCCTCGAACCATACCTGAAGGAGATAACTGGCATGTCAGCGCGGTCGGAGGAGTACACCTTAGGGGTTGAAGAGGAGTACCAGATAGTGGACCCCGAGACCCGCGAGGTGCGCGCCGAAGGCGGGCAGGACGTGGTGGAGCGGGCGCAGGAAGCGCTAGATGAAAAGGCTGCACCCGAGATACTGGCCTCCCAGCTTGAGACGATGAGCCCCGTTTGCAGTACGCTTGCCGAGGTGCGCGCCGAGCTTTTGCGGCTGCGGCGTGAAGCAAGCGAAGCGGCGGCGAAGGAGGGGCGCCGGATCGCCGCCGCGAGCACGCACCCGTTCTCGCACTGGCAGGACCAACAGGTTACCCCTAAGAAACGCTACCGGAACATTATGGAGGAATACCAGCGGCTGGCTGAGGAGCTGCTCGCGTTTGGTTTCCATGTGCACGTGGGCTTGAGCGACCGCGAGGCGGCGGTTCAAGTGATGAACCGGTTGCGTGTGTGGCTCGCACCGATGCTCGCACTCTCGGCCAACTCTCCCTTCTGGCTCGGTGCGGACACCGGCTACGCCAGCTACCGCATGCAGGTCTGGGGTAGGTTGCCGTCGGCGGGACAGCCGGCACCCTTCGAATCGCTGGAGGAGTACGACACCTTAGTAAAGGCTCTGGTGGCGAGTGGTGTTGTGGCGGAGCCTACCAAGATCTACTGGGACATACGTCTCTCGGAGCACGCCGAGACAATAGAGTTTCGGATCATGGACGTGTGTAGTAGCGTGGATGAGGTGGTAGCTCTGGCGGGACTCTCGCGCGCGTTGGTGCGTACCTGTCACGAGCAAGCCGAACGCGAGGAGCCGTATCCCAAGGCGCGCCCGGAGCTTGTGCGCGCCGCCCACTGGCGCGCCTCGCGTGACGGGCTGGATGCAGAACTTGTAGATTTGGAAGCTGGGCGCGCCGTCCCTGCGCGAGGGATGATAGAAAAGCTGTTGGCCTTCGCGCGTCCGGCGCTCGAGGAAAGCGGGGACTGGGAAGAGGTCTCGTCGCTCGCTTGCGAGACGCTAGAGCAGGGCAACGGCGCTACGCGGCAGCGCCGGGCGTACGAGCGGACAGGACGGCTCCAAGACGTTGTGGATATGCTGATTCAGGAGACTGCTGCAGAGGGGACAGGCTCGACGTAGAGCCGAGCATACTTTTCGAGCGGTACGTCCACTCCTGACTCGCGTACCCACGCTAGCGGTAGCAGGCGCCGCCGCGCTCTATCGGAAACTCCTTCGGGCAGCCGCCGCTCTGAATGAGTGGGACCGGCCCACTATCGGTCGGGCCACCGGCCCTGAGTAGAGGATTGTCTCGCTTCTCCTGCGGTCCTGGTCGTTGGATCGACCCCGGCTCTCGTAGCCGGCTCTCGAGAGCCTCATTCGCCGATTGCTGGGCTTCGGCGCCGGGTATACTCTCCCACACCATCCCGAGCACAAGACCAACAAGGACTACCAGGCCAACGAGGGTCACATATCGCAGTCAGGTTCTTAGACGGTAGGCGCTCCCTCGCTCTGTCGGACGGCCCTAGTTTAATAGTAGCTCGTATAGAACGAAAACTGGTTCGCCAAAAGATGGTGCCTAAAAGCTTCAAGATGGTACAACCAATGAACGTGAGGAGTTGGCCAAACCATATTAAGGCCGTCCGCCGGACCAAGACCCGGATAACGCGGATGCTCCCGAAGAGACCGGTTTACAGAAAGGTAAGCTATCGATACTTGGCTTGTATAGGTCTTACGGGTGTGCCTCCTTTTCTGTCTATCCTTCGCCCCAGATGAGTTGGTCTGGATAGCCGTAGTAGGCGTAGGCGGTACGGCTGGTCTCGGGGTCCGGGACGTCCTCTGAATCGAACTCCGGCGAGCCCAGGATCACCTCTTGGTCTTGCTCGACATTCACCCCTTCTTCACCTACGGTGGTCACCGCATCAACCGGAAGCAGAAAATAACCCTCATCGCTGGCGACCTTTATGAGATGCACCGCCGACGCTTCCTCGAAGATGTAGAGGTCCTCTACGGTGCCAACCTCGTCACCGTTCTTGTCTAGAACCTTATGTCCGTGGATGTCCTGCCACTGCTCTTCCAGCTCGCCGTCAAAATCTTCCAGCTTAACGAGGTTCGGGCTCTCGCTGTTTCCCTCAGACATGGAACGTGTCCCCCTTTCACTCCAAATTATAGCTCTCGACCCTTGTTCTTCCTGGTTCTGAAGAAGACCAAACCCCTACAGGTGTAGAGAACCTGCAGCATAAACCTAGAAGGCCCTTCCTTTCGAAAGAAAAAAATTTAAACGCAAGGGGTTGACATGTACATATATGCCTTTAGAATATATGTACATACCTGGTGCTCATATTCCTCCTTTCCCTTTCCCCACCTATCACCCCTGTGGGCACCAGGCTTCTTTTCTTGAGCTACCTGCTGAAGCCTGACAAGAGCGCAGTATCGCACGTTATGAGGGGCAATGCTGGTACGAGGCAGGTTTCGGCTTTTGGTCGGTGAGGGGTCGCTCGTGGTTGGCGTACCTTCTGTTCGCGGGCCGAGCACGTAGTAAGCTACGTTGGACTGTCGTGCTTGGCGTCTCGTTTTGGAGGTTTTTGGTGCTTTCGGACCGCCGTTACGCGGTGACGGCGTTCGTGCTGTTGGTCGTGTTTTGGGGAACGTCGTTCCCGGCTATAAAGGTTGGGTTGGGATATTCTCCGCCGGTCTTGTTCGCTGGGGTCCGCACGCTCTTGTGTGGTTTTGTGGTGTTGCCCGCGGCGCTCGTGTGGGGTGGAGGGGCTAACCTGCGGCGTGATTGGGCGGTTCATCTCTCGCTCGCGGCGTTCAACGTGGTGGGCTTTATGGGGTTGCAGACTTTGGCGATCCTTTACATGCCGTCGGGGTCGGCGGCGGTGGTGATCTACGTGCAGCCGATCCTCGTGGGGTTGCTGGCGTACCTGCTCTTGGGCGAGCAGCTCTCGGCCGCGAAGGTTGTGGGTCTTCTCTTGGGTTTCTTTGGCGTCGTCGCTGTGAGCGCGGGCAGCTTTTCGGGGGCCTCGCTCGGGACGCCGCTCGGGGTGGTGTTCGGGGTGGGCTCGGCCATCTCCTGGACTCTAGGGACCGTGTACTTCAAGAAGTATGGGGAGAGGCTCTCGATAACGTGGGCGGTCGCTGCACAGTTCACGCTCGGGGGCGTCTTTTTGATGGGGCTCGGGTTCGTGCTGGAGCGTCTCTCGGAGGTCTCCTTCACAGGGACCTTCGTTGCAAGCTTGCTGTATGTGGCGCTCGCGGGTACGGCGATCGCGTGGGTGCTCTGGCTCGGGCTCGTGAGGGTGGGCGAAGCCAGTAGGGTCGCCGCCTACGTGTTCTTCGTGCCGCTCGTCTCGATCCTTATGGGGGTGCTGTTCTTAAACGAGGTTCTGAGCCCCTGGCTCCTCGCCGGGGCCGCTCTCATCGTCCTAGGAACCTACCTCGTCAACCGTAAGCAGCCGGCGATCGGTTAAGGGCAAAGATTAGAAGCTCTGGTCGCTGTCCGGCTGTCCGAGGTCTCGACGGGCGGCGGTGGAGGTTTCGGGTACGAGCACGCGCAGGGCGTTGGAGGCGACGGAGAACTGCTCGGGTGTGTGGGCGACAAGCTCGCCGTCCACGTTCACGGGAAGCTCGGGCTCCGTCTCGAGCCTGACGCGCTGGGTGCGGAAGTGATCTACGCCCTCCGATTTCACGAAGTCACCACTCTTCAGGTATCGGACGACGCCTAAGAGGTCGCGCCTGCGTCCGAGCCTTATGGCGTAGATGTCGAGGCTCCTGTCGTCTATGCCGGAGCCGGGAGCGACTACCATCCCCCCGCCGTAGAACCGGCCGTTGCCGACGGCGACCTGCAACAGGCGGTCGTACCGAACAGGTTCGTGGTCCCCGTCGGGGAAGTTTAGACGGGCGGCGAAGGGCTTGTGCTTGAAAAAAGCTTTGATAGCCGCCACGGGGTAGGCTAGAGGGCCTATCCTCTTTTTCAGCTGGGGCGAGAGGGAGCGGGTGACCTCAACGCCCAAGCCTACCGAGGCCACGTTTACGTAGAAGTTGTCGCCCGCCAGCCCGAGATCTACGTCCACGACCTTGCCGTGCGCGATCGCCTGGCAGGCTTGTTCGAGGTTGGACGGTATGTGGAGCGTCCGGGCGAAGTCGTTGGCGGTGCCCAAGGGTAGGAGGCCTAAAGTAGCGTGGTGGTGGGCCAGAAAGTCCACTGTCGAGGAGACCGAGCCGTCTCCGCCGCCGAGGATGATGGGGTCATGACCCTCCAAGATCGCCTCCCGGACCGTCTCCGGGAGGCGAGCTGGGTCGCTAAGGGCGTAGCTCGCCCCGATTGCAACGCCCAGGGAAGAGAGGAGCTTCGAAGCTTTATCAAAAGCCTTCTCCCCCGTGCGCGAACGCGCGTTCACTATGAGAGCCGCGTCCTTCATAGAAAGGATTATACGCCGCTCGTGCCCGATCGGCTCAGGTTTGACGCTGCACGGACGGGTTTGTATCGTTCCTTAGGTACGTCGCCCGCCGGCCGCGGGAGAGTTTTGTACGAGAAAAGACCCTAAAGGAGTTGTATGACGAGACCGCCCGTTCCCCCGTTCGACGAGGAGAGCGCCCGCCAGAAAGTCCAAATAGCCGAGGACGCCTGGAACACCCGGGATCCCGAGACGGTCGCCGAGGCTTATACGGAGGACTCCCAGTGGCGCAACCGCGACGAGTTTTTCAAGGGTCGTGAGGAGATCATCGCCTTCTTAAAGCGCAAGTGGGAACGCGAGCTCGACTACCGGCTGATGAAGGAGCTATGGTGCTACACAGACAACCGCATCTCGGTGCGCTTCGAGTACGAGTCGCACGACAAGGACGGCCAGTGGTGGCGTAGCCACGGCAACGAGCACTGGGAGTTCGACGAGGAGGGGTACATGCGAAGGCGCGACGCCTCGATCAACGACTACAAAATCGGCGAGGCCGAGCGCAAGTTCCGCTGGGAGCGGTGACGAGGTTCATCTTGCACTTCGAGACGGTATTGAGAAAGCGGCGAATGTGCCGGGAATACTTGGAAAAGGACGTGCCGCCGGAGAAGGTCGAGCGGATCCTGGACCTGGCCTCCCGGTACCCCTCGGCCGGGCACACCGAACCGCAGGAATTTATCGTGGTGCACGACCAGCGGGTGAAAGAGGCCCTGGCGCGAGCCGCGCTCGACCAGACGTTCATCGCCAGAGCTCCGTTGGTCATCGTCGTCATCTCGGATACCAGACGGTCGGCGCCAAGGTACGGGAAGCGGGGCGTCGATTTTTACAGCATCATCGACGGTAGCTTCGCCGCGATGCTCATTCTGCTTGCGGTGGTAAACGAGGGTCTGGGCGCCTGTTTTGTCGGGGCTTTCTATGATCGGGAGGTGCGGCACGTCCTGGGCTTACCGCGGGACGTTCGCCCCGTCGGGATCATCTCTATCGGCTACTGCGCCGAAGGACCAAAGAAGTTCCCGCGCCGATCCAAAACGCAGATCATCCACCGTGATCGGTATGGAAGTGCCTGATATCAAACTTCTATCTGAGCAGGTAAAAGATGCTCCTCAACTGCTAGTCGGCTTTCTAAGCGTGTAATATCCTTTGAGCATATTCGACGGCGTAAGACGCAAAGCGCCACTATGATTGCGTTTCGTGACAGAGGAGAGCAAGCGGGGCTACGAGGTTGAGAGTAAGCTGGCGCGAGATTTTGGGACTCCTGATCGGGCTGGCCATATGCTACGGCGTGATCAGCTACGCCTTATCCAACGCGCCTCAAATCCGCGAGGTGGCTTTGGAGCAGAAAGGGAAGAACGCCCAACCCGGCGAAACTAACCAGCGAACCACTTCCACGGCTTCGGAGACGAACACCAAAATGATGACCATCCGGATAACGGGCTCTAGGGGCGAACCGTTTGGCGCCAACTACGGCAATCTCCGCTCGGTTTACTGGGTCGAGGGAGTCGTCCCCGTCGATTACGAAGTGCAGGTTAGCACCGATACTCTTTCTGGAGACTACGTATCCGCTACGGCCTGGAAGAATACCGGGAACAGCAAAGAATTGAAGGTGCAGATTATAGACAACGGCAAGGTGCTCAAAGAGGCAAGCACCACCAAAGACTACGGGGCCGTGGGAACTCGTTGGAGCCCCAACGAGCCACAGACGGGCGGAACCACGACGACGAGCTCCACAACAGAGAAGACAGCCGGGGAGAACGGCAAGTCTAAGCCTTGAGAGACGTGGCCGTTTTTTCTCCTTACCTTAGAGCGAACACAGGGGACGGAACCTCCTCATCCTGGTGCTCCTTCGTTCTCGGGTTAGAGCCAGACGTGAGAGGTTTTAAAGCTTGAGTCCTCCACGGAGGTTCTCTGCGGTATATGCACTCCCGTGCGTTGTGGTAGCCTTCCGGGGAACAGAGGCGACGAACCGGAGGAGGTGCCCTTGGAAACGATGATCTACGCTGTGCCTGGAACATACCTTTCGGCTTCCTCCACGGAGGTGGCCCCAAGGGAGAAAACGCGGCGTAAGATGACCGCGGAGCCCCCCTACAAGGTCATCCTGCACAACGACGACTACACTCCCATGGACCATGTAGTGCAGGTGCTCCGCAAGGTCATACCGCGGATGAACCTTCGGCGCGCGGTTTCCATCATGCTCGAGGCCCACACCAAGGGTAAGGCGGTCGTCACCAAATGCCATAAGGAGCTTGCTGAACTCTACCAAGAAGGCCTCAAGGCGGAGGGTCTCATCGCTACCATCGAGCCCGATTAGCTCTTCAGGGCCTCAGAGCTGCCCCGCAGATACTGTTCGCTCTTATAGGGCGCTATGAATCTCATAGCGCAAGGATCTCACAAGCGACGTTTCGTGTCCGTCCCTTTGCTGCTGATTAGCCGAACGGCTCTTATCTGCCGTTCTTGGGTGCTGACTGGCCCGGTTTTCCGGGAGGATGTAGTTCGATAAAGGTGTGGGCAACTTCGGGCATCTCGTCGCGTAGCGCCTGAGTTATTCGTTCGAGGAGGTCCTCGATCTGGTCGGTATCCAGCCCGTCTACGACGTGGATCTCGGCGTTTACGAGCACGGAGTTCGGTCCTAAATGCATTGTAAGCAGGCGTATGCATTCGGTGACCTCATCGAAAGACGCTATAGTCTCGCGCAGGCGCTGTTCGTCCTCGGGGGGCACCGCTTCGCCCAGGAGCAACCTGCGCGAGTCGGTGCCAAGCTCCCAAGCAACCCCCATGAGAACTATCCCGACGCCGATAGAGGCGAGACCGTCGTAGAGCGTAACGCCGGTTGTTTGGGTGAGAAAGAGTCCGGCGGCCGCGATGATGAGCCCTGTGAGCGCCGCCACGTCCTCGTATAGAGGCACCTTTAGAGTCGTGTTGCGCGTGGTCTTGAAGTAATCCCAGAACGAGCGGTTCTCTTCTCTTGCAGTCTGCTGGAACTCGCGGATGCTGACGGTTAGGGCGCCGGCCTCGAAGAGAAAAGCCGCGCCGAGGACTATGTAGGCGAGCGTGTAGGACTCGCTCCCCTCCAGCTCGCCGGTTATCTTCGTGACGCCCTCATATATCGAGAAGACGCCGCCAGCGACGAACAGTCCGAAGGCGACGAGCAGCGACCAGAAAAACCGGTCCTTGCCGTAGCCGTAAGGGTGCTCCCGATCCGGGCCGCTCTTGGAGAGAGGTAGGCTGACGAGCAAGAAGAGCTGATTAACCGTGTCGGCCACCGAGTGAACGCCTTCCGCCAGCATGGCGGCGCTTCCCGAGACGAACCCGGCGACGAACTTGGCGATCGCGATCAGGAAGTTGGCGATGAACGCCGCGATTACGGATCTCTTGGTACCCTTTTCTTCGCTGTCCTTACCTTTGTTCTCCGCCACGCTTTCTCCTCGTGATTAAGCCTGTTGATGTTTTAGCTTACCAGCACTTTGGCTTTCACCTCAAAGTCCTACTCTTATACTGCACCTTGGCGGCGACACGAATCTTTTAGTGGGTGGCTCTATTCAGCGGTTTCGTAAGCCGGGGCTCTCTGCTGGCTAGTTGATCGGCCGCCCAGCTGGTAGGTTACCCACCGATCTGGCTCATCGTGCGTCTTCGCGACTCTTCGGGCAAGGCGAGCCCGGCGGCCGGCTTTACGCGCGCGGTGCGCCACAAGACCTCGTGGATCGCGGGGATCGGATCGGGGGAGCGTATCGCCTCCTTGACCGAGACGTCGAGGTCGGTAAGGAGGCACGGATGGATCTTGCCGTCGGCTGTGAGCCTGAGCCGCGAGCATCGGGCGCAAAACGGATCTGAGACGGGGGTGATCACGCCGAAAGTTCCCGGCGCGCCTTCGAACTTGAACTCGTCGGCGGGGGCGGCCAGATCGTCGGGCTCTACCTCCGTGAGGTCGCCCAGCTCTTTTTGTGCCCGCTCCAGGATCTCCTTGCCCGAGATAAAGAGCGAGCGAAAGCGCGAGCCGTCGGTGTCGCCGTTTAGGGGCATAAGCTCGATGAAGCGGACGTGCATCGGGTACTCCAAGGTCAGCTTCGCCATGTCTGCGATCTCGTCGTCGTTCACCCCACGCATGGCCACGGCGTTCACCTTGACCGGGGAGAGGGGGGTCTTGAGAGCCGCCATGATGGCGTCCCAGACTTTTAGAAAGTGATCGCGGCGCGTTATAAACGCAAACTTCTCGGGCTTTAAGGTGTCTAAGGAGATGTTGATCCGGTCGAGCCCAGCCTCCACCAGCCCGTCGAGGTTCTCTTGCAAAAGAAAGCCGTTCGTGGTCATGGTAACGTCGCGAAAGCCGAGCTCCTTGAGCTGACCGACAAGCCAGACAACGTTCCGGCGTACAAGCGGTTCGCCGCCGGTGACGCGCACCTTGGTGACGCCGAGTTGCAGGCAAGCCTCGGCGAAGGTGAGTATCTCCTCTAGGGTGAGGATGTGGCTCTTGTCCTGAAACTCGATGTCCTCGGGCATACAGTACTGGCAGCGAAAGTTGCACCGGTCCGTCACCGAGATACGAAGATAGTCCATTTTTCGATCAAAGCTGTCGGTTAGCTGAACCATACTCCCCTAATAGTCTACGCTTTAGAACTCAATTGTACCCCGTAAACCCGCTCATGACTGGTACTCGCGGGGGAAGGGGGGGCGGTCACACAGGTTACCTTGATAGGCTTCTTTCTTCTCGTGCCCGCGTGGTATCGGCCCTATGCTTGGGCGGGCCAAAGAGCATTACTAATAGGCGGAGGATGCGAGCGCAGCCAACGCTGCCACAGCGTTCTGCTCCATACAGGTCAAAGCGGCGGTTAGGCTGTAATATTTTCGGGAAAGCAAACTCGTAGATCGAAGGAGGATGCTCGTGGCACGCGCGAAAACCTTATCGGTTCCAGAGATCGGGGATAAGGCTCCAGAGTTTTATCTGCCTAGCGCCCAGGGGGGGCAACTCCGATTGGCCATGAGAACCGCCCGCGGACCTGTGGTCGTGGTCTTCTACAGCGGCGATTGGTCCGAAGAAGATGTGACGTACTTCAAGGACCTGGCGACGAGAGAGGACGAGATCAACCTCACAGGCACTTCCATCGTCGGTATCGGGATAGGAGAGCTTCATGAGGCGCGCGATTTTGCCCGTAAGACGGGCATAAAGTCTTACATCCTCTACGACTACTCAGGCGCCGCTGTCCGCGGCTACGGCCTTCTGGAGAGGGATAAGGAGCATGGGGAGTACGCCCGCCCGGCGACGTTCGTCGTGGGTCCCGACCATAAGGTCGTCCACGCCTGGCTCGAGGAGAGACCGAAGGCAGAGGAGGTGCTGGCGAAGCTCTCTGAGATTACCGGCCTCCCCAAACCCGCCGAGGAGGAGGCTGATGCCGGGGAAACGCGCGAGAAGCCCTCGCCTGAGGAGCGGGAGAGGCGCCGCGCGAAACGGCGGGCCGACCGGGAAGCCACAAGGAAGGGCGAGGCCGGGGGTGGGCCGGATAACGAGCCCGCGAAGGAGGGGTAGGGGAGGGTGGAGAAACCAGACCGGCGCGAGGCGAACGAGGACGTCGGCCAGAACCCGAACGACCAGGACGAGCGCGAACGGACAAACAGCACGCCGGAGAAGGATCCTGCCGCGGACGATCTTGGTGAGGACCCCTCCGCGTCGGAGGGTTTCGCGAAGGATGCCGAGAGTGAGGAGCTCGACGCGGGAGGCATCAAGAGCGATGGGGCCGGTCTAGAGGCGGACCCTGGCGAGTTCAAGGAACGACTCGAGGCCAAGAACCGGCACGTACGGGAGCTGTACGACGAGCTCGCTGCAGCGAGGCTAGCGGTCGATGAGGCGGTTGCAAAGGCGGAGGCGGGCGAGTTACGTGTGAGGGACCTCGAGGAGGAGCGCGAGCAGCTCAAGGAGAGGTTGCGCGCTTTCGAGGAGGGAGAGCGCGAGTGGCGCCGTTGGCGTGAGAGCCAAGACCGCCAAATAGCGCAGTTAGAGCGCGAGATCGAGCACCGCGAAGCCGAGATCGGGGGCCTCGAGGATCTGCTCGAGAGAAACAAGAGCGAGATGGAGGTCTACGCCGAGGAGGCTCAAGACGTAATCTCTCGCAAGGATGCCGCCCTTGAGGATGCCTTGAGGAGGGTCGAAGGGCTGCAGCGCGACCTTGAAGGGCGTGAGAACGAGGCCGACGAGCTTAGGACCACGGTCGACGAGCTTAGGGCCGAGCTCGCCCTGGAATACGATCTTAGACGGCGCATGGCCGATCCGGAGAACCGCCTCCGGGAGGGCATAGCCCTCTTCAACGATTCCGAGCACCTTCAGACGATCGACTCTATCTCCAAATCTCTAGGCCCGCCGGAGATACACGCCGTCCTTGAAGAAGGTGAGGAGCCGCCTGTGATCCTGACCTTTATCTGGGACGAGATCTCCTGGCGAACCTACTATGCTAACCCGGGCCTCGCCGTGGAGGAGCCTCGCGTTTACCTTCAAGGTGCCGGCGATGACCTCTCCGATGTGGAGCGCAAACCCTCGAACGCCCACGTGGGACCCGACGGACGGGTAGTTCTGGGTTTGTAGATAGTCGGTCTGGGGGCTGCTTGGTGGCGCGATTAGCGCTTCTGTACAGGTCTTTACTCTTTTCTTCTTCGAGTCTCTCTGTCTTTTTGTTGCGGGTGGGTGCGAGCTTGGAGTCCCTAACGATGGTCTAAAGCATGCCCAGGGTTGGCGATACAGCGGGGACGACGATCAGGAGCACAATGAAGAGGACGAGAAAAATCCCAAAAACAAAAAACGTCTACACCGTCAGTAGCGCCGGGCCTCTGTAAGGTGCTTGAGCCTGAGAAGTGAGCGTTCGCCGTTTTTGCGGGCGAACCGTTCTATGCCTACGAAGCGAGCCGCCCGATCGAGGATTTTGCCCTTCAAGCGAAAATCACCGGTGTAGTGGACGACACACGAGGAGCCGCCCTCGACCGGGATTACAGTGACTTCTCCGCCACCCTCGAGGATCGAGGTGTAGACCCAGCGGATCAGGCCGTCGCCGTGCTCTACGACCCTTGCCTCAGGCTCGATTTTGCCGACCGGGCTCTCTAGAATGAGGCGGTACGAGTCTTCCGAGAGGGGTTCTACACCCTCGACGCCTACCATCCACTCCTTGGCGTTGCGGAAGTCGCCGACGTAGGCTGCTACGCTCTCAGCCGGGGCCTCTATCCGCTGCTCGATGGCGACGGAACCTTCCGGCTTCATCCCCAGCCCAGCTCCTCGATGCGTTGCTCTTCGAAGCCGAAGTAGTGGGCGATCTCATGTACTACGGTTATCCTCACCTGCTCCTCAAGCTCCTCAGGCGCAAAATCACGCTCCAAAGGCCCCCGGAAGATCGTGATCTTATCCGGCAAAAATCCGTAGTATCCAGCTGCCCTCTGCGTCAAGGGTACTCCCTCGTAGAGCCCGTAGAGCACGTCTTCTTCCTCTTCGGACACGAGCGGGGTGGAATAGTCCGGCCAATCCTCTACGACTATCGCCACGTTGTCCAAAAGCTCTGCAAGTTCCGGCGGCAGTTTCTCTAGAGCCCTCTCGACCAGCTCATAAAAATCATGATCGTCTCTTTTCATGTGGCGTATTGTACACACGGGGGACAGAGAAGATTTTGCTATTCGAGATCTTAGCCACAACGCCTTGTTCGGGCTAGAATAGCTTTCGGTTCAAGTTGTATGGGAGGTGTAATCTTTGAGGTTCTTATCCGGTTCGCGCCCAGGGCGCTGGGTGGTGTGGTTTATCTGCAGGGTGCAGAACAAGCCGCTGCCCGTGGCACATGCGGCGCAATGGATGATGATCCCTGAACACTCCGTCGAGCAGGTCCTAGAGACCGGCGCCCTGAAGAGCCTCTACCCGCAAGACGTTCTCGAAACGGCCCGCCGCATGGATCGCCAGCGCCGCGAGCACGACGAGCGGTACTCTGGGAGGTTCTAAGATACCTGATGGACCTATTCGATGCACAAAATGCCAAAGATCTCGCCCGTCGCGCGCCGCTCGCAGAACGCTTGCGTCCCAAGACTTTGCGCGAGGTGGTCGGCCAGTATCACTTGACCGCTCCTGGCGGTCCCTTGAGGACAGCGGTCGAGAAGGGGCGGGTTGGAGCAATCATCTTCTGGGGTCCACCGGGAACCGGTAAGACCACGCTCGCCCGCGTCTTGGCTTCACAGATCGAAGGCGAATTCGTCCCCTTGAGCGCGGTCACGAGCGGGGTCAAAGAGGTACGGGCCTCTCTTCAGGCCGCCCGCGAACGCCTCAAGTACGAGGGGCGGCCGACGATCCTCTTTGTGGACGAGGTGCACCGCTTCAATAAGGCCCAGCAGGATATTCTTCTACCAGCCCTGGAAGAAGGCCTCGTGGACTTTATCGGAGCGACGACAGAGAACCCGTCGTTCGAGGTTACGGCCCCGCTCCTGTCTCGCTCGCGGGTTTTGAAACTCCAGCCACTCTCAGACGAGGATCTCACGACCCTGCTTACTCGGGGACGCGAGACTCTTGAGGTGGAGGTCTCGTCCGAGGCCGAAGCGTATCTTCTCCGACTCTCCAGCGGCGATGGGCGACGTTTGCTGAACGCTTTAGAGGTCGCCGCTTCTGCGGGTAACAAGGTCGAAGTCGCCGACATTGAGGGAGCGGTAGGGGAGAGGGCTTTACGCTACGGGCGGGAGGAGCACTACGACGTCATAAGCGCATTTATAAAGAGCGTGCGTGGAGCGGACCCGGACGCGGCGTTACATTATCTGGCGCGCATGATCGAGGTCGGCGAAGACCCCATGTTCATCGTCCGCCGGCTCGTGGTCCTGGCCTCCGAAGACGTCGGGAACGCCGACCCTTACGGCTTGCCGCTTGCCCTCGCCGCCGCGCAGGCCGTCCAACTCGTCGGCATGCCCGAAGGGCGCATCCCGCTCGCCCAGGTCACGACTTATCTCGCCTCGGCGCCGAAGTCTAACGCCTCTTACGCTGCCATAAACAAAGCCCTCGAAGACGTTCGCAGCGGCCCTATACCTGAGGTCCCCGTGCATCTCCGCAACGCTCCTACGGGTCTCATGAAAGAAGAGGGCTACGGTGTGGGTTACGAGTATCTGCACACGAGCGGGGTGGAGGGCATGAACCAGCGCTACCTGCCTGAGGAGCTCGCCGACCGCGGCTACTACGAGCCGAAAGACCGGGGCGCTGAAGCTGGGATCAGGGAACGCCTGGAGCGCTGGCGGAAGGAGCGCAATATAAGGGAGGATGCGCGATAAGGGTAGCATCTGTAGGGTTCCTCATCCTTGCTTTTGCTGTCCGCTGACGACCGGTAACTGTTCACTATCTAGGGGCGTCTTCTCGCTGGTGGCCGTCAGGAGCGCCAAAAAGACGAAGGGCGCGAACCAGATGATATAGGGATAAAACCAGAAGTTGACGGTGAGCTCGAAGGCGATGATGAGCGCCGCTGAAAAGGCCGCGAGCCTGCGGATGGTCCTTTTTTTAGGGACCACGGCGACGATGAAGGCGAGTAGGATCGTCGCCGTCAGAAGTAGTTGCTGTAGAGGGGCTAGCTCGGGTACCTGGGTGAAGACGGTCCACGGAGATTCGCGGGAGCTCTGGAAGGCTAAAGTCCTCTCGTAGAAGATCTTGGCGCCCTCTATAGGGTCGCCATCGAGAGCGAGCACCCAGAAGGAGAGTAAGAAGACGCCCACGCCTCCGAGGACGAAGCTCAGAACCGGGCCGCGTCTGAGGTCGTTGTGGAGCATCCAGAGGGGGGCGAGGATTAGGGGGAAGAGCTTGATCGCGAACCCTGCCACCACCGTTATCCCGCGCGCGAGGGGTGAGGCCGCCGTCGCCAACCCTATGGCCGCCACCGCTGCCACGAGAACGTCGTTCGTGTTGTTGTTCGTCGAGTACAGCGTGTAAGGAAACACCGTCCACGCAAAGAGCATCGCCGCTGCGCCCCGTCTCCCCGCGTATCTCCATCCCGCAAAGAACATCGCGAGCGCCCCCGCGACGAAGGCAAACGCCGTCATCGCATGCGCCGCCGGTAGATAATCCCATTCTCCAGACCATCCGAAGAGCCACAGGAAGGGCGCGTAGAGTATGTAGGTCAGAGGACCATAAGTGTCCCCGGTACTTACGTCCTCGGGCATGTTGTCGTAGGGGAGGGTGCCGTTCATGATGAGATCCGCGCCGGCGACGCTCGCGTAACCGACGTCTATTACCCTCGAATCTAGATTCAGTACGAGG
>Ga0126307_10001387_pt1 | contig 15967 bp, 15 predicted proteins | sample Plot28_FD_89955 | JGI IMG/M metagenome (GOLD analysis project Ga0126307, IMG submission 89955) | Serpentine soil microbial communities from UC McLaughlin Reserve, CA, USA - Plot28 | ecosystem: Environmental > Terrestrial > Soil > Grasslands | place: USA: UC McLaughlin Reserve, Lake County... | reverse complement strand
TGCTCCCCGAAGAGGTCCGTCTCGGTCTCTTCTGCGAACGTGGTCTCGATGATGCCGGCGCGGCCGCTCCCTATGGCGCGGGCGTAGGAGAGGATCACATCCCTGGCCTGCCCCGAAGCGTCGTTCTCGACCGCGAAGAGCGAAGGCATCCCCTTGCCCTCGACGTACAGGCGCCTGAGCACGTGTCCAGGCCCCTTGGGGGCGACGAGACCTAGATCGACCTCGGGGGGAACGACGATCTGGTTGAAGTGGATGTTGAAGCCGTGGGCGAAGAGCATGAGGTGGCCCTCCGAGAGGTTCGGCCCGACCTCGGCCTCGAAGACGGCGGGCTGCTTCTCGTCGGGAAGCAGCATCATCACCACGTCGGCACCCCGTACAGCATCAGCGATGGTCTGCACCTGCAGGCCGTCCCCTTCTGCTTTCGGCCAGCTCCTCGAGCCCTCGTAGAGCCCGACCCTCACGTCGCAGCCGGACTCCTTCAGGTTCAGGGCGTGAGCGTGTCCCTGGCTGCCGTAGCCCAGGATCGCGACCTTCCGGCTTGTGATCTCATCCCCTATATCTCCCTCACGGTACACCCGTGCCATCTAAGCTCCTCCCCCCGCCTCCGGACGGGCCACAGGACCAACCCGAACCACGTCTTCGACGCCCTCGCCGAGAGCGGCGATAAAGGCCTCCACCTTCTCGGGCTCGCCTGACGCCACGACCGTGCCACCGTCCTCGTGCGCTGCGACGCCCGATCGTATCGCAAGCTCACGCCAGTCTCCCTGGGTCTCGATCAGGGCGACCTCTATCGTTTCGGCCGGTCCTGCCTCTGTTACATCTTCGAGGGCCGAGATGAGGGCCGTGTAGCGCAGCGCCGGCTCGGAAGGGCAGTCGAGCAAGATGGTGACCCGCATTCCGTCGCCGTCGTTCCCGAGCGTGAAGCCCGCGACGGGCATCTTCTTGTTCTGGAGCGTCATGAGCAGCCTGTTCAGGGCGAGCATGCCGCCAGTGAAGCGGACCTCGATGGTGTTCAGGACGACGCCCGTTGCCGACTCAGGCACCATCTTCTTCGATCATCTCGTTGACGGACATACCTGAGGGGATCATGGGGTAGACGTTCGCCTCGGGGTCGATGTGGAAGTCCAATATGGTGCAGCCTTCCTGCTCTTGCGCCCATCGAACCGCTGCCTCGACATCGTCGCCCTCGCTGACGGTGCGCCCGGTCTGCCCGTAGGAGGCGGCGAGCTGCTCGTAGTCAGGCCCCGTTATGGGCGTCTCGGAGTAGCGGCGGTTGTGGAAGAACTGCTGCCACTGGCGAACCATCCCGAGGTAACCGTTGTTCAGGACGGCGACCTTTATGTTCAGCCCGAAGTCCCTTATCGTCGCGAGCTCCTGGATGTTCATCTGGATGCCGCCGTCGCCGGCGATGACCCACACCGGATCTTCTGGATAGGCGAAAGCAACGCCCATCGCCGCTGGCAGCGCGAAGCCCATCGTGCCGAGGCCCCCGCTCGTGATGTGGCTGTTGGTCTTGGTGAACTCGAAGAACTGGGCAGCCCACATCTGGTGCTGACCCACGTCGCTGACGAGCCGCAGGTCGGGTCCGGCCGCGGCCTTTATGGCCTCCATCACCTGGATAGGACCGTACTCGTCTCGCGCCGACTCCTTGCGGCGCCTCTCCGGCTCCTGGCTCTTCGCCAGTTCCTCACGCCACCTCTCGCATCCTTCGCCCTCAGGAGCGTTATCCAGGTGACCGAGGATCGAACGCATAGCGGCTTTCGCGTCCGCGGCTATCCCCACGGTCGGCTTTATGACCTTGCCAAGCTCCGAGGGGTCGATGTCGACGTGGATGATCTTCGCGCCGGGCGCGAACTTGTGGGCCGCGCCCGTGATCCTGTCGTCGAAGCGCATCCCGACAGCAAAGAGTAGGTCGGAGCGGTCTATGGCGCGGTTGACGCTGGCCTGCCCGTGCATCCCCGGCCAGCCCAGATACAGCGGGTGGTCGTCGGGGAAGGCGCTTATGCCAAGCAGCGTCGTCACCACGGGTATGCCCGTCCTCTCCGCGAGCAGCCTGAGCTCCATCTCGGCGCCCCCCAGCGTGACGCCGTGCCCGGCCAGGATCAGGGGCCGCTTTGCGTTACGCAGGAGCATAGCTGCCCGCTCCAGCCCCGGCGACTCGACGGGAGGAGGCGCCTCACGCAGTCGACGGTAGCCTTTGTCGGCCGTGGGCGCGAACTGGACGTCCTTGGGCACATCTACGAGCACGGGTCCGGGCCTGCCGCTGCGGGCGATCTCGAAGGCCCGCCGCATCGTCGGATAAAGATCGTCGGGGTCTTCGACCAGGAAGGAGTGCTTGGTGAAGGGCAGCGTCATGCCCGTGACGTTCGTCTCCTGGAAGGAGTCCTTGCCGAGCGCAGGGCGTCCGACCTGCCCCGTGATCGCCACCAGCGGCACCGAGTCCATCTGGGCCGTGGCGAGTCCTGTAACCAGATTCGTCGCCCCTGGTCCGCTCGTCGCCACGCACACCCCGACCCTGCCCGTGGCCCTGGCGTAGCCGTCCGCAGCGTGGGCCGCGGCCTGTTCGTGGCGGGTCAGGACGTGTCTTAGCGGGTAGTCGGGGAGGGCGTCGTAGAAAGGCATGATCGCACCTCCAGGGTACCCGAAGAGGTACTCGACCCCTTCGTCGAGTAGCGCCTCGCACATGGCCTCACTGCCGGTGCGCGGTTTGTATTCTATGTTGAATGCGGTGTTTTCCACGGTTTACCCCGTTCTGAAAAGAGAACTTACCTCGACCTCGCCGAAGAACGGGGCCTGCCCGTCTTGCGGCTCTAGGCGGACCGGAGACTGCCGTCCCGGCCCGCCAGGCTAATTAGTCGTAGGGCGGACGGTACGGCTACCGTGGATACTCGCGGGTGGATAGGTGGGGCAAGCAGGCGCGAGATCTTGAGCATCAAGCCCGAGATCCTCTTCCTTCGCGCCGTTTGTGAAACCTCGCTCAAAGCATTCCTCACTCGCTCGCCCGCAAGTGGGCTGAAGGGTTACACAATGATAGAGGGTTGTCAAGGCGCAACACCCGTGTTCCCTAGACCAACCCGTTTACGGTAGCACTACCAATACCGGGTAGCGGGCGTTGCGGACAATCGAGCCGGACACGCTACCCATCAGCGTCCTTCGGAGCCGGTCCCGGCTCCGACTGCCAACGACGATCAGATCTACCCCGAGCTCTTCGGCCAGGCTCGCTACTTCTTCCGCCACCTCTCCTATCCTAGGGTGCGCTCCGGCCACGGTTCCGCCAGCGATCCTGATCCCCATGTCCAGCTTCCGGAGCTTCTCTAGCCCCTCTCGCTCAGTTTCAGAAGCCAAGCGTCTGCCGGGCCGCGTACCCTCGGTACACCAGTCCGCGATGAGGCCGGGGGAAATCCGGTGCTCGCCGCCCGGATGTTGATCTGCATGGCACGGGAGAGCGGAGATCTGTAGAATGCACTCGGGCGGTGGGTCGACGGGTCGCGGAGGAAACCTGAAAGGGGAAAGCTATGGGGATAATGCGCACGAAATCCGTCGAGCAATCCATCCGGGACACAGAGGAGCCGGAATTCCAGCTCCGCAAGGCTCTGGGGCCACTGGATCTGACCCTGTTCGGCATCGGGGTTATCATCGGCACGGGGCTCTTTGTCCTCACCGGGGAGGCGGCCGCTCTCTATGCGGGCCCCGCGGTGGCCCTCTCGTACGTGGTCGGCGGCATAGTCTGCGCCCTGGCGGCCCTCTGCTACGCGGAGTTCGCCTCGACCGTGCCTGTGGCCGGCAGCGCCTACACCTTCTCATACGCTGCGCTGGGAGAGTTCATCGCCTGGCTTATCGGGTGGGACCTCATCCTGGAGTTCACTTTGGGCGCCGCGACGGTGGCGAAGGGATGGTCAGGATATTTCGTCAGTGTGCTCGAAATCCTCGGGATCAAGCTGCCGCCGGGACTCTACGCCGCGACGGCGGGCTTCTCCCACGACTTCGTGGCGCTTCTAGTTGTCGCGCTCGTGACGACCATCCTGGTCATAGGGATAAAACTGAGCTCCCAGTTCAACTCGGTGATCACTGGGATCAAGATCCTCGTTACCCTGTTCATCATAGGCTTCGGGATATTCTTCATAAAGGTCTCGAACCTCACGCCCTTTGTCCCGCCACCGAAGCAGCCGCCCGCAGCGGCGGAGGCGACACTTCAAGCGTTCGTACTGCCGAGCCTCCTGGGGATAGACACCACATTCGGCATCACCGGCATCTTCACGGCGGCGGCGCTGGTCTTCTTCGCCTACATAGGTTTCGACATCGTCGCCACCACCGCCGAGGAAACCCGCAACCCCCAGAGGGATGTGCCCATCGGGATTCTGGCTTCTCTGTCTATCTGCACGGTCTTCTACATACTGGCATCCATCGTCTTTACTGGGCTCAGACCCTACCAGGACCTGGCAACAGCGGCTCCGGCGGCTACGGCCCTCGAAGTGACGCCCTTCCCGGCCGCTCAGCTGGTAGTCTCCCTTGCGATACTCATAGGGCTCACGGTGGTAGTCCTGATCCTGGTTCTCGGCCAGAGTAGGGTGGCCTTCGCCATGAGCCGGGACAATCTGCTGCCGCGGTGGTTCTCGCAGGTTCATACCCGCTTCCGAACTCCGCATCGGATCACGATCATAACCGGCGTCGTCGCGGGGCTCCTCGCGTTCTGGCTCCCGCTGACGGCGCTCGCTGAGCTGGTCAACATCGGGACGCTCGCCGCCTTCGTGCTCGTCTCCATTGGGGTCATTGTTCTCCGGCGGTCGCGGCCGGACCTCCCGCGCGCCTTCAAGGTGCCTGGCTACCCCGTGGTGCCCATCCTCTCCGCCATCGCGTGCTTCCTACTCATGGGCTTCCTGACCTACGGCACCTGGGTCCGGTTCTTCGTCTGGATGGCAATAGGGCTCGTGTTCTACTTCGGCTACAGCCGCACCCACAGCCGTCTGGCACGCGAAGAGCCGGTAGGGGAGCCCGCACGGGAGCCTTGATCCATCGGTAGCCCCCCGTGAGGCGCCATCCCCGCCCTACAAGAGGATGCTCCAGCCTGGCCCGCTAGGACCGTGGCTAGAGCGCGGGCACGGGACTCGAAGCGAGGACCTCTTCCGGTGGTACTACCCGCGCTCCTGCGAGGTCCACGTCGAGCGGCCAGGCTTCGGCCCGCACGCCTCGCGCCTCGAAGGTGGCCCGCATCGCGGAGGCTATCTCCCTGGCGCCGGTCTCGGGCGCGAAGGCGAGGACGGTAGGGCCTGAGCCGGAGAGGCATGCGCCATGAGCGCCGGTCTCCAGGGCGACCTCTATTACGTCCTCCAGTCCGGGGACGAGGTGGGAACGGTATGGTTGGTGGAGCCTGTCCTGCATGGCGACGCGCAGGAGGTGGTACTCGCCCGTCGCAAGGGCTCCGAGCAGTAGACCGGAGCGGCCAACGTTGAAGGCGGCGTCGCGGTGGGGGACCGAGTCTGGGAGGGCGCGTCGGGCCGCCGTGGTCGAGACGGCGAAATCGGGGACGGCGACGACCACCTTGAGGTCTTTGGGTTCGAGGCGCACGGCGCTCACGCCGACGGGGGTGAGGGTTCCGATCACGAGCCCGCCGAGAAGGGCAGGGGCGGCGTTGTCAGGGTGGCCGTCGAGCTCGCAGACGATGTTGAGGAGGTCGGGGGCGGCGATCTGACCCCCGAACAGGTCGTTGGCCGCGACGGCCCCGCCGACGAGCGCGGCCGCGCTCCCGCCCAAACCCCGCGTCGGCGGGATAGAGTTCTCCTGCACGAGACGGAAGTGGGCGTCTGACTCGCCGACGAGCTCGGCCACAAACCGCGCCGCCCTGTAGGCGGGGTGCTCTGGACCGCGCGGGATGAGGTCGGCGCCGGTACCGCGTATATCTATTTCGGGATGAGGCGCCCTTTCCAGGCCTATCCTCATGCTCAGGGAGAGCGCAAGCCCCACCGCATCGTAGCCCGGTCCCAGGTTCGCGGAGGTGGCGGGGACGCGGACGGAGATCACCTCGACGGTCTCCCCATTCGTTCTGCGACCGCCTCGAACGTCGCAGGGACGGGGTCGGGCAGCTGCACACGACCAAGGATCACATCGGGGTCCTTGAGCCCATGCCCCGTAAGAACGCTCACGACCGTGCCTTCAGGTCCCCCGCCTTCGCCGGCGAGCTTCAAGAGGCCTGCTATGCCCGCCGCCGAGGCGGGCTCGCAGAAGATCCCCTCCTCTCGGGCCAGCATCTCCTGGGCGCCCAGGATCTCCCCGTCCGTAACGCTCTCTATGAGGCCCCCCGACTCGCGCGCGGCCGAGAGGGCGCCCTCCTTGCTCGCGGGTGAACCTATCCTGATGGCGCTCGCAACGGTCTCGGGGCTCTCGAAATCGTGGCCAGCCACCAGCGGGGAGGCGCCCTCGGCCTGGAAGCCGAGCATGCGGGGGGCCAACTCAGCGTGCCCCGCCCCGCGCCACTCGCAGAAGCCCTTCCAGTACGAGGTGATGTTGCCAGCGTTTCCTACGGGCAGGGCCAGCGCCTCGGGCGGATCTCCGAGGGCTTCCGCAACCTCGAAGGCCGCGGTCTTCTGGCCCTCGATACGGTCTGGGTTCACCGAGTTTACCAAGGTGACGTCGCCGAGCTCACTTTCGATCCTCTTGGAGAGCTTTAAGGCCGCGTCGAAGTTGCCCTCGATCTGGACTATTCGCGCCCCGTGCGCGAGGACCTGCACGGCCTTGCCGAGCGCTATCTTGCCGGCGGGCACGACGACGAAACACTCAATGCCAGCACGCGCCGCGTAGGCCGCCGCCGAGGCCGCGGTGTTCCCCGTCGAGGCGCAGACGCAGGCGCGGCTCCCCGTTGCTGCCGCCCTGCTCATGGCCACCGTCATGCCGCGGTCTTTGAACGAGGCCGTCGGGTTCATGCCCTCGAACTTGAGGAACAAGCGGGCGCCTATGCGCTCCGAGATCCTCGTGGCCTCGATCAGGGGCGTCTCGCCCTCACCTATCGCGGCTATGGCATCGTCCGGTATCTCGGGCAGCCACTCTCGGTACCTGCGGATAACACCCTGTCTCGACACCCGCGCCTGAACGCTCATAACAAGCCTAGCCTTTCGTTGGAAGTCGGTCCGCAAAAACGAACCGGGGATCTAGCTGCGAACGGCGGTGTAGAAGCCAAGAATCACAGCGTAAGAAAAGTATCACGCACCTGCGCAGCGTTTCAACAACGTGGCGATTTTAGGCTCTCTTTAGTAGGCTGCAGGTATCAGGAAATACCTGAAACCTGAAACCTGCAGCCTGAAACCTTACAGTAGAGGAGCGCATTGCAGAGAAACAAACCGACCATCCTCGTCACCGGCGGCGCCGGCTTTATTGGGGGCAACTTCGTCCTTGATACGGTCGGCGACTACAGGGTGATCAATCTCGACGCCCTGACCTACGCCGGCAACCTCGACACACTGGCCTCGATCTCGGAGAACCCCGACCACGTCTTCGTCCACGGGCGGATCGGGGATAGGGAGTTGGTCGACCGCCTGCTCGCCGAACATCGCCCATCGGCCGTCGTCAACTTCGCCGCCGAGACGCACGTCGACCGCTCCATCGAGGGTCCCAGGGCCTTTGTACAGACCAACGTGGTCGAGACACACGAACTCCTCGAGGCTACGCTCTCCTACTGGGGCGCCTTGGAGGGGGAGGACCACGACGCCTTCCGCTTTTTGCACGTCTCCACGGACGAGGTGTACGGGACGCTGGGGCCCGAGGGATACTTCACCGAGGAGAGCCCATACCGGCCCAACTCCCCCTACGCCGCCTCCAAGGCGGCCTCCGACCACCTCGTGCGGGCCTACCAACATACATACGGGCTTCCCACTCTCACGACCAACTGCTCCAACAACTACGGGCCCTACCACTTCCCCGAGAAGCTCATACCGCTCATGATCCTGACCGCCCTGCGCGGGGAACCCATGCCCCTCTACGGCGACGGGCAGCAGGTCAGGGACTGGCTCTACGTAGAGGACCACTGCAGGGCTATCCTCACGGTACTCGAACGCGGCCGTCCGGGCGAGACATACAACGTCGGCGGCCACAACGAGCGGACGAACCTCGAGGTCGTCAAGACCATCTGCGCCCTGCTCGACAGGATGGTGCCAGGTTCCCCGTACGCGCCGCACGAGTCGCTCGTCGCCTTCGTCGCGGACAGGCCGGGCCACGACAGGCGCTATGCCATAGACGCGGGCAAGATAGAGCGCGAGCTCGGCTGGAGGCCCGAGGAGACGCTGGAGACCGGCATGGAGAAGACGGTGCGCTGGTACCTGGAGAACCGCGGGTGGTGCGAGGCCGTGCGCTCGCGGGGCTACGGGGGCGAGCGGCTCGGGTTGGGCAGCGGCGGAGGGCCGGCGTGAAGGGGATCGTGCTCGCAGGAGGGTCGGGGACGCGGCTGTATCCGCTTACAAAGGCGATAAGCAAGCAGCTCCTGCCCGTCTACGACAAGCCGATGATCTACTACCCCCTGAGCACGTTGATGCTCGCTGGTATCAGGGACATACTCGTGATCTCAACGCCCGAGGACCTTCCCCGCTTCGAGGAGCTGCTGGGCGACGGTTCGCAATGGGGTCTCGATTTCGGGTACGCCGTGCAGCCCAGGCCCGAAGGGCTCGCCCAGGCTTTCCTCATCGGGCGGGAGTTCGTCGGCCCCGAGAGCGTCTCGCTCGTCCTGGGGGACAACATCTTCTTCGGGCACGGCCTCTCCGAGCTTCTCGAGCGGTCGGCCGGCAGGCGGGAAGGGGCCACCGTTTTCGGATACTACGTTAGGGACCCGGGGCGCTACGGCGTCGTCGAGTTCGACGGCGATGGAACGGTGCTCAGTATCGAGGAGAAGCCGGAGAGCCCTCGTTCACACTACGCCGTGACGGGCCTCTACTTCTACGACAACAGGGTGCTTGACGTGGCCGCCGACCTCACTCCGTCGGCTAGAGGCGAGCTGGAGATAACCGACGTCAACGTCGACTACCTCGAGCGCGGGGAGCTGCAGGTCGAACTCATGGGCCGCGGGATGGCGTGGCTCGACGCAGGCACGCACGAGTCGCTGCACCAGTCAGCCAACTTCATCGAGACCATCGAGCAGCGGCAGGGCCTCAAGATAGGGTGCCCCGAGGAGATCTCCTACCGCAAGGGCTACATCGACGCCGAACGGCTCGAACGCCTCGCCTACCCGATGAGGAAGAACGACTACGGCCAGTACCTGCTCGAGCTCCTGAAGAGCGAGGAGTACGTCACGTGAACGTCGTCGATACGGAACTCCCCAGCGTCCTCGTCGTCGAGCCCGATGTCTTCGGCGACGCCCGAGGCTTCTTTATGGAGAGCTGGAACGGCGCCCGTTACGAAGAGCACGGCATCCCCAACCACTTCGTGCAGGACAACCTCTCGTTCTCGGCGCGCGGCGTGCTTCGTGGTCTTCACTTCCAGAACCCCAAGGCCCAGGGCAAGCTCGTCTCCGTCTTGCGGGGCGAGGTTTTCGACGTTGCCGTGGACATCAGGGTCGGCTCCCCGACCTTCGGAAGATGGACGGGCGTGACCCTCTCCGAGGAGAACAAACGCCAGTTCTGGGTGCCTCCCGGCTTCGCCCACGGGTTCGTCGTTACGGGCGAGGGTGCGCTCTTCTCCTACAAATGCACGGACTACTACGCCCCCGAGTACGACGGGACCATCCTGTGGAACGACCCAGGAATCGGAATACGGTGGCCAGTCGAGGCCCCGAGCCTCTCGGATAAAGATCGCACCGCCCCACCGCTGAACGGGATGCCAGAAGGGACGCTGCCGCACTATTAGAGCGGTTTGCAGAGAGACTGGCCCTCTGTGCGAAGTAGGCTTCAGGTAAAGCTTCGAGGATCGCGCTGCTATACGCGGGATAACCTCCGACTCCTTACGGCTCTCTCGATACGGAAACTACTGTAGGAAAGCTGAAACTAGCGAGACCGCCCCGAAAACACTACCTGAAACCTGTAGCCTGATACCTATCTTGCGAACAGCGAGCTCCCTAGCTTCGCCAGGGCGCGGAGGGCGAGCCCGGCGAGGACCATCGCGCTGTAGATGCCAAAGGGACCGTGGGCTCCGTGCTTGCGGTGGTAGAGGAAGGCGCTCTTGTGGAGGAGCCAGATCGCCCTGGGTTTGCTGCGGCTGCTCGCGCCCGTCTGGTGGACTATCTCGACCTGCGGCAGGTAGTAGACGAGCCACCCCGCCGCGCGGGCGCGCCTGCAGAGATCGGCGTCTTCGAAATACATGAAAAAGCGTTCGTCGAGAGGGCCGACGTCCCGCAATGTCTCCCTGCGGACGACCATAGGCGCCAGAGACCCAGTCGACCGGGGTCGGGTGGTACTGCTCCGTGACGGCGGGAAACTGGCTCTTTACGAGCGAGCTCTTGGGGAAGAGGCGGGTAAGGAGGGAGGTGCGCCCGAGAAACCCTGTGAGGATGCTGATCTCCCGCCGCGCCGAAAGTTGAAGCTCCCCTTCTGAGTCGAGTATCCTCGGTCCGGATATCCCGACCCTCGGGTTTCTCGAGAGGAATCCCTCCAGATGCTCGAAGAAGTCCCGCTCCACGAGAGTATCGGGGTTTATGAGGACTATCGGATCTCCGTCCGATGCGGCGATGCCCCTGTTGTGGGCGCCGGCGAAGCCGATGTTTTCCTCGTTCCGGATCAATCGTACCCGGGATGGAAGCTCCGGCGGCTCCACGCTGTCGTTGTCGATGACGATGATCTCGAAGCCCTCGTAGCGCGTCTCTCTCAGGGACGCGATGCAGCGCAGGGTCAAGGGCCAGGAGGCGTAGTTGACGATGAGAACCGAGAACTTCATCGCGGCGCGGCCCTATCTCGCAGCCGGCGCGCGATGCTCGCCGTTGCGGCTAGCGATGACTCCCTGAGGAGCCTGCGGACCTTGGCGTCTGAGAGCTTCTTCCGTTTCTGTATCCTGGCGCGCTTCTCGAGCATGAGCGGCAGGTGGCGCCACGCGCCCGCCAATCCCTCCAGGTGCGCCCGCAAAGAGCCTGTCGCCGCCGCGGTGATCAGGCGCCCGAGCTGTCCGAGGACGAAGAAGGGCAGTATGTGCGCTACTGCGGAGAGGGGCAGGTTCTTGACCAGCAGGCTGAAGGAGTTGCGGCTACCGAGCCTGGTCGCCGTCGCGCTCCTCTTGCCTCCGGTCGAGGCGCTCCCCATGTGGTATACGACGGCGCCGGGAACATAGAAGCAACGATAGCCCGCGAGCTGGGCGCGGAAGCTCAGGTCCCCATCCTCGCAGTAGGAGACGAAGTCCTCGTCGAAGAGCCCCACCTCATCGAGCATGTCCCTGCGGTAGAGCGCCGCCGCGGCGCACGCGCCGAATACGTAAGCAGGCCTATCGAACCTGCCGCCGTCGCGCTCGCCGTGCCCGAGGCGGTAGGGAAGACCGCTCAGGCGCATGGCGTCCCCGGCCCCGTCTAGTACCCTGCGATCGTGGAAGTCGACCAGCTTGCTCGCGAAGAGGCCGGCCTCGGGGTGATCCTCCGCCGCCCGTACCAGCGCCTCGAGCCAGCCGGGGTCCTGCTCGGTGTCATTGTTGAGGAGTACCACGTACTCTGTCTCGGACGCCTCGATCCCTGCGTTGAACGCCGCAGCGATGCCCCGGTTTTCGCCGAGCGGGACTACGTTTACCTCAGGGAAGTGTTTCTTTGCAAAGGCTCTCGAGCCGTCTGTAGAGCCGTTGTCCACCAGAATGGTCTCGAAGCCTCTGAAAGTCTGCCCGCGCAGAGAGCCCAGGCAAAGCCTCAAGAACCGCTCGCCGTTCCAGTTCGGGATGACGACCGTGAGGCGGGAAGACACGGCTTCAGGCGGGCCTCTGCCGCCGGCCCTCCAGTGCTTGAATCTCGACCTTCGCGGGTGCTCGCACAAGGCCCCTTGCCGGCACGAGAGTTCCCTCCCGGGTTATCTTGAAGGTCGCCGCCTTCTGTGCGAGCACTTCAGTGCTGGCCTCCGTGCTCGCCACATCCGAGCCCTCCTCCTGCGGAGCCCTGAGGGACGCTTCCACCTTGTAGGACCCGGACCCTAGCGGTACCCCGAACGCGAACTCTACCCGCGCCTGATCTCCGGCCTCCTTACGCCCCAGCTCAACACCCTCTATGGCCGTATCCGTCCAGAAAACCTCGACGCCGGCTCCCTGGCTCTTCACGCCGATGGCGAGCGTGCTCTCCCCCACTGCTTCCTCGTAGCGCAGGTGCGCCCTCACGCTCAGGGTAGCACCGCCGGGCAGCGCCTCTGCCGGCTTCCCGTTCTCGTCGAGCACTTCGAGGCCCACGATCTCTGCCCCTCCCGCCACAAGGACACCGCCGGTGTCCGGGGTCCTCCCGGAAGAGCGGCCCTCGCTCGGCATGTCCTCCTCCTCTTCGTGCTCTATCTCGTAGTCCAATTGCTCATCGAGCTCGCCGGCGGCCTTGGCGTCCTTCATCTCCTTGGAGTTGGCCAGCAACTTCTCGTAGTGGTCTACCACCTCCTCGGGGCTGCCGATGCTCAGTAGTCTTCCCCTGTGCAAAAGCACGGCCTGTGTGCAGAAGCGCTTGACCATCCCCAGGCTGTGGGAGACGAATAGGACCGTCGATCCCGACTCCCTAAGCTCGTACATCCTCCGGATCGCCTTCTTCTTGAAGGCCGAGTCCCCAGCCGAGAGGGCCTCGTCTATGACCAGCACATCGGGCTCCACGTTTATGGCAACCGCGAAGCCCAAACGACCGCGCATCCCGCTCGAGTAGGTCTTGATGGGCTGGTCCATGAACTCCCCGATGTCGGCAAAAGCCTCGATCTCATCGAAGCGCTCGAGCATCTCCTCGTACTCTATGCCCAAGATCAGGCCGCTAAGCATGGCGTTCTCCCGGCCCGTAAAGAGCGGGTTGAAGCCGGCCCCAAGCCCGAAGATAGCAGAGAGCCGGCCCTCGACACAGACCTCCCCCGTGGTGGGCCTGAGGACGCCGGAGATTATGCTCAGGAGCGTGCTCTTGCCGGCCCCGTTGCGACCGACCACCCCGAGGGTGGTGCCGGGCTCGATGTCGAGGTCTACGTCCCGCAGGGCCCAGAACTCGTGGCTTCTTCTCTTGGCCTTGCCGAGGGTGAGGATCTCACCGAGCCTGGAGGCTCGGGAGGGGGAGATCTTGTACTTCTTGCCTATACCCCTGAGGGAGATGGCCGGCCTCATAGGTGGTCTGCGAACCCTGCCTTGAGCCAGACGAACAGCGCGAAGCTTTTCTTGCCGTTGAACGTGTACGTAGCCAATTACGCCCCTCGTCTCGTCTGAAGCGCCGCCAGTAGTGTAAGCCATTTGCCCGAAGGTGTGGGCCGCGGCAAGTTTACATAATTGCGACGATGCTTTCTATCGGACGAGGGGTGAGAAAATCGGAAGATTCTATGACACACTCATCGAAAGTCTTTCTCAGGAGGTAAGCATGGTTTCAGGCCGAAGACCCGCCACCCTACCTTCGGCTCCCTGGGCGGAGCGGAAGCACCTGGCTGCGCAGCATGATGGGAGAGATGGGCGGCGTCAGTGTCTGGGAGGAGCCGATGGTCGGGAGGCTCTTCGGGGAGTTCTACGCCAGGGCACCTAAGGACAACCTGCGCTCTGCCCACTTCGTGATGGGAGAACCGATCCGGAAGGGTTGGATCAAATCCATAAGGAATTTCGTCCTGGACGGGGCGAAGTATTCGAACCCCCGTCTCGGTGCTGAAGAGTACCTGGTGATCAAAGAACCAAACGGCTCCGTCGGGGCCGTGCTTCTGATGGAGGCCCTACCGGAGAGCCGTGTGATCCTGCTGGTTCGTGATCCGAGAGACGTGGTCGCCTCTCTCCTGGACGCCGCCAGAGAGAGGGGCTGGCTATACGAGAGCAGGGAAGGAAGGGCATGAGGCTTGCGAAGATAGACAGGAGGCCGAACTCTTTCGTAAGAGAGGGCGAACATGTACCGGCGGAGCGTCGAGAGCGCCTGGCGGGCCTACGATGCCCACAAGGGGCCGAAGGTGCTGGTCCGCTACGAGGAACTCAGGGCGGATACGTTGGGCGAGATGAGACGCATCTACTCGGTTCTGGAAGTCCCCGAGGAAGAGTTGAGGCGGGCGGTCGAGAAGCACTCGTGGGAGAACGTGCCTGAGGAGGAGAAGGGCGAAGGCACGTTCTACCGTAGGGGGACGCCGGACGGCTGGAAGGAGGACCTGACCCCGAAGCGGGTGGAGATGGTAGAGAGGACTACCGCTTCCCTGCTGGAGCGATTCTACCCCGACCCTTGAGGGCACCGAAGGTGTTAAGCGTGATACCTACCTTCCAGGCGAGGCGGGATAGGACACTATGGTACGCTTCCGAAGACCCGGAAGGGCTGTTGGCGAGGCCGTGGAGAGAACCCGAACGCGCAGAGGAGTTTCGCGTGAAGTCGTGCTCGATAGTGCTCGGGGCTGAGGGCTCCTCAGAACGATGACTCCCGGCGGTGGCAAGACCGTCGAGACGCTTCGGTGGACGAAATCGTCCCTCGATGCGGCGGCGCGATCTCTGCGGTCGAGGTTGAGCAGGCACGCCCGTAGGCAGATCGCCATCAAAGACGCGGAGATCATGGCGCTCAGACAGGAGCTGAGTCGGATGCAGGGTGAAGAGGCACAGCCGGCCCTCGGGGCCACGCCCGTCTTCTTCATCGTGGGCCAGCAGAAGTCGGGTACCACCTGGCTCATGCGCATGCTCGACTCCCACCCGGAGATCCTGTGCAAGGGAGAGGGCCGCTTCTTCGGCAAGGGTTGGAGGCAGGAGTCCGTAAAGCAAACCAACGCGAGACGACCGCCCGCCTCGCTATACAACGCCGTCCTGGACGCGGAGTACCTGAGGTTCTGGATCGAGAGGTCAGTCTGGAGCAGGGACGACGCCACAGACGAGCATGTGGACAACCTCCTCCGCATGATGATCGGTTATTTCCTCGAGGGGGAACTCTCCAAGACCGGCAAGCGGATAGTGGGGGACAAGTCGCCGCTTCTCACACCCGACACGATAAAGGAGATCTCCGGCGTCTACCCCGATGCGAGGGTGATCCACATCATCAGGGACGGCCGCGACGCGGCGGTCTCGGCGGTGCACCACTCCTGGAACTTCGGAAAGAGACAGAGCGCCAGGATCTCGGCGAAGCGCGAGGCCTACCACGAGAACGCCAGAGGACTCAAGCAGACGCAAGAGAGCCTGTTCGCCGGGAACTCGCTCCAGAGGCTGGCCGCGGAGTGGGAGGCCAGGGTGGGTAGAACGATCGAGGGGGGGCCCACCCTGCTAGGGAACAACTACGCCGAGGTCAGGTACGAGGACCTCCTCGTGAGGCCGGAAGAGGAGATGGCGCGCTTGCTCGGGTTTCTCGGGGCCGAAACGGGTGAAGAGACCGTGAGACACTGCGTGAACTCGGCCAGCTTCGAGAAGCTCTCGAAGGGTAGGAGGAGGAACGAGGAGGACCCCACCTCCTTCTTCAGGAAGGGCGTGGCGGGCGACTGGAAGAACGTCTTTACCGCGCGAGACAAGCAGGTCTTCAAAGAGGTGGCCGGGGGGTTGCTCGTCAGGCTCGGCTACGAGGAGAACGACGATTGGTAGGTGGTTTTACGGCCTGTGGTGCGTTCGCGTGCAAGCTCTCGCACGAAGCATGAGATCATGGGCGTACCGTCTGGCACGGGGTGCCACGCGGCGGAGGGGTTTTACTTCTCCGTGGGGTGTAATTCACCTGACGTGACCTGTATATTGCCGGAGATGGAGATCTGCCGCGGGGGGAACCTGTAGAGAACCGGCGGCGTGTTCTACAATGGGCGGTGGAGGTTTGTATGGTGGCCGGCGAACGATGCCGGAGGGTAGTTTGACCGATCAGTTGATCGTCGCTGGTTTTCATCGAAGCGGGACCTCGGCGACCGCGCAGTTGTTGCACCGGGCCGGGCTGTTTCTGGGCTACGAG
>Ga0126307_10001385_pt1 | contig 15972 bp, 15 predicted proteins | sample Plot28_FD_89955 | JGI IMG/M metagenome (GOLD analysis project Ga0126307, IMG submission 89955) | Serpentine soil microbial communities from UC McLaughlin Reserve, CA, USA - Plot28 | ecosystem: Environmental > Terrestrial > Soil > Grasslands | place: USA: UC McLaughlin Reserve, Lake County... | reverse complement strand
GCGGGTGGACGCCGTCGTGGAGGGTGCCGGGGCCGCCGCCGCGCAGGCGGTCGCGCCGGAGCAGGCACGGGAGGCCGCCCGGGCGGCGGAGGCCGCCGAGGCGCGCGAGCTCATGGCCGAGCGAGCCGCCGACGAGTCGGCCGGCGGCGACCGGGAGCCCGAACCGGCGGTCGACCCCGAGCAGGCGGCGCTCTCGCTGCTGCGGGCCCAGCTCGGCGCCCGCCCGGTCGACAGCTGAGCCTCACCGCCCGAGGTAGGCCAGCACCCCCGTCGCCAGCCTGTCGGCGACGGCCGCCCGGCCCGCCGGGTCGGACATGAGCGCCGCGTCGGTGGCGTTCCGCATGTTCCCGCACTCCACGTACACAGCGGGGACGGCGTTGATGTTCAGTCCGGCCAGGTCGGGGCGGGAGTCCAGCCCGTTCCGGCCCACGTAGTCGCCCGGGGGCACGACGGCGGTCATCGCGTCCCGGATCGAGAGCGCCAGTGCGTCGCTGCCCGCGGCCACGCCCGCGCCGGCCGGGTCCAGGGACGACGTGATGACGTGGAAGCCCCGGCCCCCCGCCCCCGCGCCGTCGCCGTGGATGCCGACGAACGCCGACGCACCGACCTCCCCGGCCAGCCGGCCCCGAGCGTCGACGCACGGCCCCACGCCCGAATCGTCCTGCCGGGTCAGCACGACCGCGACCCCCGCTGCGGTCAGCCGGTCCCGCACGCGGAGGGCGACGTCCCAGTTGAAGGCGTGCTCCGCGAACCCGGCGTCCGTGGCCGTGCCCGTGGTGTTGCAGGGCTTCGTCCCGCCCGCGCCGTCGGGCACGGGCGCGGTGACCACCTCGGGATGGGCGGCGTTGCCGCCGTTGTGGCCCGGATCGAGGACCACCACCGGCGCCGGGACGGCGGGAGTCGACGGCGCGGGGGCCGGCTGCGTCGGCGGGGGAGCCTCGGTGGCCGGGGCCGTCGCGGCGCTGGTCGTCGTCGGCTCCGCGGCGGGGGACTGCGCGGCCGGGGCGGCCGTCGAGCAGCCGGCGAGGCCCATCAGCAGCAGGGCCAGCGCTGCTCCCGGCCACCGCACCGGTCCAGCGTGACACGTTCGGTCGGGAGGGCGGCCTACGCTCGGTGCATGTTCCCTGGTGGTCAGCCCGACCTCGCCGAGCTCATGAAGCAGGCGCAGCAGATGCAGCAGCAGATGGTCGCCGCGCAGGAGGAGCTCGCCTCCGCCGAGGTCACCGGCACGGCCGGCGGCGGACTGGTGTCGGCCACGATGACCGGCAGCGGCGAGCTCACCGCCCTCACCATCGCGCCGTCCGCCGTCGACCCCGACGACCTGGAGACCCTGCAGGACCTCGTCGTCGCCGCGGTGCGCGACGCCAAGCGCGCGGCCGACGAGCTCGCCGCCGCGACCATGGGCCCGCTCGCCGGCGGCCTGGGCGGCGGGGGCCTGGGCCTCCCCGGGCTCTGACCACCGAGACCGGAAGAGGAAGACCGTGTACGAGGGTGCCGTCCAGGACCTGATCGACGAGCTGGGCCGCCTGCCCGGCGTCGGTCCCAAGAGCGCGCAGCGGATCGCCTTCCACCTGCTCGCCGCCGAGTCCGCCGACGTCACCCGCCTGGTCGCGGCGCTGACCCGCGTGCAGAACGAGGTGCGCTTCTGCGTCACCTGCTACAACGTCGCCGAGGCCGAGCAGTGCAGGATCTGCCGCGACCCGCGCCGCGTCGACGACGTCCTCTGCGTCGTGGAGGAGCCCAAGGACGTCGTCGCGATCGAGCGCACCCGGGAGTTCCGGGGCCGCTACCACGTGCTCGGCGGGGCGATCAGCCCGATCGACGGCGTCGGCCCCGACGACCTGCGGGTCAAGGAGCTCATGACGCGGCTGATGGGCGGCGCCGTGAAGGAGCTGATCATCGCCACCGACCCCAACCTCGAGGGGGAGGCGACGGCGGCGTACCTGGCGCGGCTGGTCTCCCCGATGGGCCTCGCGGTCTCGCGGCTGGCCAGCGGTCTGCCCGTGGGGGGCGACCTGGAGTACGCCGACGAGGTCACCCTGGGCCGGGCGTTCGAGGGCCGCCGCCGCATCGACGCCTGAACGCCGGTCGTCGAGATCGGGGAATTCGGGCTCTCACCGGCCGTCCAGACCCCGATCTCCCGGATCTCGGTGCGCACGGGCGGGCGGCCACTCCCCCGTATACGCCGCAGTCACGACGCGGTAACAGTGCTTCCACCGAACTTCTTACTGCTCAGACACCGTGTTAGACCTAGATCCTCCATTGGCCAGGTGGCCGCGGTGGCGTGTGTTGGGCGCCCGCGTGCCGCCGTCTGAAGACGAGGTAACGGATGATTTCCGGTTCGAGCAGCCGCCGGCGTGTGATCGCCACGGCGAGCCTGGCGGCGACGGCCCTGGTGCTGGCCGCCTGTGGTGGCGGGAACGACGACGAGGGTGGCTCGGGCGGCGGCGGTGGAGGCGACACGCTGACCATCGGGACCACCGACAAGATCACGACGATCGACCCGGCCGGCTCGTACGACAACGGCTCGTTCGCGGTGATGAACCAGGTCTTCCCGTTCCTGATGAACACCCCGTACGGCAGCCCCGACGTCGAGCCCGACCTGGCCGAGTCGGCCGAGTTCACCGCGCCGACCCAGTACACGGTGAAGCTTCGCTCGGGCCTGAAGTGGGCCAACGGCAACGACCTGACCTCGTCGGACGTCAAGTTCACGTTCGACCGGCAGCTGGCGATCGCCGACGAGAACGGCCCGTCGTCGCTGCTCTACAACCTCGACAGCGTCGAGACCCCGGACGACACCACCGTCGTGTTCAACCTGAAGTCGGAGAACGACCAGGTCTTCCCGCAGATCCTGTCGAGCCCGGCCGGCCCGATCGTCGACGAGGACGTCTTCTCGGCCACCGAACTGACGCCGGACCAGGACATCGTCGACGGCGAGGCCTTCTACGGTCCGTACAACATCACCAGCTACGACCTGAACAACCTGGTGTCGTACGAGGCCAACCCCGACTACGACGGTCTGCTCGGCCCGGCGAAGACCGAGACGGTGAACGTCAAGTACTACGCCGAGGCCTCGAACCTGAAGCTCGACGTCCAGGAGGGCAACATCGACGTCGCCACCCGCAGCCTGACCTCGACCGACATCGAGGACCTGCGGGGCAACGACGACGTGCAGGTCGTGGACGGTCCCGGCGGCGAGATCCGCTACATCGTCTTCAACTTCAACACCCAGCCGTTCGGTGCGTCGACCCCCGAGGTCGACCCGGCCAAGGCCCTCGCCGTGCGCCAGGCGGTGGCCGACCTGATCGACCGCGACGAGATCGCCGACCAGGTCTACAAGGGCACCTACACCCCGCTGTACTCCTACGTGGCGGAGGGCCTCACCGGGGCCACCGACTCGCTCAAGGGCCTGTACGGCGACGGTTCGGGTGGCCCGGACGCCGACAAGGCGGCCGAGCGGCTCTCGTCGGCCGGCGTGCAGACGCCCGTCCAGCTGAGCCTGCAGTACTCCAACGACCACTACGGGCCGTCCTCGGGTGACGAGTACGCCCTGATCAAGGACCAGCTGGAGTCCAGCGGCCTGTTCACGGTCGACCTGCAGACCACCGAGTGGGTGCAGTACACCGAGCAGCGGACCGCCGACGCGTACCCGGCCTACCAGCTCGGCTGGTTCCCGGACTACTCGGACGCGGACAACTACCTGACGCCGTTCTTCCTCACGGAGAACTTCCTCAGCAACCACTACGAGAACCAGCAGGTCAACGACCTGATCCTGCAACAGGCCACCACGGCCGACCCGGCCGAGCGGCAGAGCATCATCGAGCAGATCCAGGACCTCGAGGCCCAGGACCTGTCCACGGTGCCCTACCTGCAGGGTTCTCAGGTGGCGGTCGTCGGCCAGGACGTGAGCGGCACCGAGGACACCCTCGACGCGTCGTTCAAGTTCCGCTACGGGGCGCTCAGCAAGGGCTGATCCCCCTCCTGAGAAGCTGAGGCACCACGGCCCCGGGTGACCCGCCGCGAGCGGGTCGCCCGGGGTCGACCATGTAGGGGATCTGCCGCACCGACCGGTGGGAGACATGACCACGACGACGACCGAGCTCACCGGGGGTGGCGCCGCCCCGGACGCCGCACCCCTGCCCGCGCGCAGGAACCGCGGCGGCGGCGGTGGGCTGGGCAGCTACATCCTCATCCGGTTCCTGCTGATCTTCCCGACCGTGTTCATCCTGGTGACCACGGTCTTCGTCCTCATGCGGTCCACCGGTGACCCGATCACCGCCGCGCTCGGGGGCCGGCTCACCGGCGACCAGCTCGCCGAGCGGGTGCACGCGGCCGGCTACGACCGGCCGATCCTGGTCCAGTACTGGGAGTACCTCACCGGCATCTTCACGGGCGACTTCGGGACGACGATCAGCGACAACCGGCCGGTCACCGAGGTCCTGACCACCTTCGGCTCGGCCACGCTCGAGCTGAGCCTCTACGCCCTGCTCGTGGCGTTCGTCCTCGGCATCCCGCTGGGCCGGCTGGCCGCCTACTTCCGCGACAAGTGGCCCGACGCCGTCCTGCGGGTGCTGGCGATCCTCTCCTACGCCACCCCGGTGTTCTTCATGGGCCTGCTGTTCAAGCTGATCTTCTCGATCTGGCTCGACTGGCTCCCGGTCGCCGGGCGCGCGTCCACCGGCGCGGAGATCCAGCTCTCCACGATGGACGGCGGCACCGGCCTCTACACGATCGACGCGCTGATCCTCGGCGACCCCGAGGTGCTCAGGGACGTGCTGCAGCACGCGGTGCTGCCCGCCCTCACCCTCGGCCTGCTGACCGCCGGGGTGTTCCTCCGGCTGGTGCGCACCAACGTCATCGGCACCCTCGGCATGGGCTACGTCGAGGCGGCCCGGTCACGAGGGGTGCCGGAGCGGCGGCTGCTGCGCAAGCACGCCTACCGGCCCGCCCTGATCCCGATCGTCACCGTGATGGGGCTGCAGATCGCGCTGCTTCTCAGCGGCGCCGTCCTGACCGAGACGACGTTCGAGTGGAAGGGCCTCGGGTTCCAGCTCGTCGAGTACCTGCAGGCCCGCGACTTCGTCGCCGTCCAGGGCATCGTCGTCATGCTCGCGGTGATCGTCGCGGTGACGAACTTCCTCGTCGACATCCTCGCCGCCTTCATCGACCCGCGGGTGAGGTACTGATGGCCACCGTCGCCGATCCCACCGTCCCCGTCGCGCCGCCGGTCACCCGCGGCGGCTGGCGGCGGCTGCCCGTCATCCACCAGCTGCGGCAGAGCGTCGGGCTGCAGCGGGCCATGCTCGTCGCCGGCCTGGCGCTGTGCGGCCTGTTCGTGCTCGTCGCGATCTTCGCGCCCCTCCTGGCGCCCTACGAGTTCAACCAGCTGCGTGACCCGTCGGGCTCGTTCGGGGCCCAGCAGGCGCCGTCCTCCGAGCACTGGCTGGGGACGACGGTGGGTGGGTACGACGTCCTGTCCCGGGTCATCTGGGGCACCCGGACGGCGCTGTTCGTCATCGTCGTCGCGGTGCTGATGTCGATCGTGCTGGGCGTGCTGCTCGGCCTGGTTTCCGGCTACTTCGGCGGCTGGCTGGACCGCCTCCTCGTGGTCGTCTGCGACGCGATCTACGCCTTCCCGTCGCTGCTGCTGGCGATCGTCGTGGCCATCGTGATCAGCGGCGGTGAGTCGAGCCTGGTCGGCGGCGTCATGGCCGCGGCCATCTCCATCACGGTCATCTACGTGCCCCAGTACTTCCGAGTGGTGCGGGCCGAGGTGGTGCGGATCAAGGCGGAGGCGTTCGTCGAGTCGGCCCGCGTCATCGGCATGGGCCACTGGCGGATCATGACCCGCCACGTCTTCCGCAACTCGACGCGGACCCTGCCGCTGATCCTCACGCTCAACGCGTCCGAGGCGATCCTCACCCTCGCGGCGCTGGGCTTCCTCGGCTTCGGGATCGAACCGACCGCGGCCGCCGAGTGGGGCTACGACCTGCAGAAGGCGCTGTCCGACGTCACCAGCGGCATTTGGTGGACCTCGATCTTCCCCGGCCTGGCGATCGTGCTGGTCGTCCTGGGGCCGACGCTGGTCGGCGAGAGCCTCAACGACCTGGCCGACCCGCGGCTGCGCACCCGTCGGCGGGCCGCCGACGTCCCGCTCGGCGTCGCCGAGGTCACGGTCGTGCCCGGGGGGACCCTGGGCGCGCCCGGTGGGCTGTCGGGCATCGAGGACGTCCGCGAGGGCGAGAAGTGGGGACAGCGGTGAACGGCCCCGTCGTCGACATCGAGAACTTGTCGGTGTCCTTCGCCACCGACGCCGGCACGATCGCGGCGGTCGAGGACGTCAGCCTCTCGGTCGAGGCCGGCGAGGTGCTCGCCATCGTGGGCGAGAGCGGCAGCGGCAAGACCGTCACCGCCCGCAGCATCCTCGGGCTGCTGCCGGAGACCGCCACCACCCGCGGCGCCGTGCTGCTCACCCGCAAGGACGGCAGTTCGTCGCACGACGTCGTCACCCTGTCCGGCGCCGACCTGGGCGCCGTGCGGGGCCGGGACGCGGCGATGGTGTTCCAGGAGCCCTCGACCGCCCTCAACCCGGTGTACCCGGTGGGGTGGCAGATCGCCGAGGGACTGCGGGTGCACGGCGACTACAGCCGGCAGGAGGCCCGGGCGAAGGCGATCGACGTGCTGCGCCGCGTGGGCATCCCCGATCCCGAGCACCGGATCGACCACTACCCGCACCAGTTCTCCGGCGGGCAGAAGCAGCGCATCGTCATCGCCCAGGCGCTCGTGCTCGACCCGGGCGTGATCATCGCCGACGAGCCGACGACGGCACTCGACGTCACGGTCCAGGCCGAGATCCTCGACCTGCTCCGGCGGTGCCGCGACGAGTTCGGCACCGCGATCGTGCTGATCACCCACAACATGGGCGTGGTCGCCGACCTCGCCGACACGGTGGCGGTCATGTACCAGGGCCGGATCGTCGAGCAGGCCGACGTCCGGACACTGTTCACCTCGCCGACGGACCCCTACACGCAGAGGCTGCTGGCCTCGGTGCCCCGCATCGGCCAGGGGCTGGCGCGCACGCGCGAGCGCGCCGCGGCCCGCCCGGCGGGCTGGGAGTCGGCGACGCCGGTCGTGTCGGCGAAGGACCTGCGGATCGTCTACCCGGGCCGGCTGCGCCGTTCCGACTTCGTCGCCGTGGACGGCGTCAGCTTCGACATCCGACCCGGCGAGGTGCTCGGCCTGGTCGGTGAGAGCGGCAGCGGCAAGACCACGATCGGCCGGGCCATCGCCGGGCTGACCAGGGTCACCGGCGGCTCCCTGCAGGTGCTGGGCACCGAGATGAACGGGGTCCGGGAGCGGTCGTTCCGCCCCGTGCGCGAGCGGATCGGCTTCGTCTTCCAGGACCCGGCGTCCAGCTTCAACCCGCTGTTGACGATCGCCGAGGCCGTCGCCGAGCCGCTGATCGTGCACGGGCGGGCGAAGGACCCGGCGGTCGCGCGCGGGCGGGTCGACGAGCTGCTGGAGGCGGTGCAGCTGCCGAAGGCGTTCGGCGACCGCTACCCTCACGAGCTCTCCGGCGGTCAGCGGCAGCGGGCCAGTCTGGCGCGCTCGCTGGCGCTCGAGCCGGAGCTGCTGATCGCCGACGAGCCCACGTCGGCACTCGACGTCTCGGTGCAGGCGCGCGTGCTCGACCTGTTCGACGAGCTGCAGCGGGAGCACGGCTTCGCGGCCCTGTTCATCAGCCACGACCTGGCCGTCGTCGACCTGCTCGCCGACCGCATCGCCGTCCTCTACAAGGGGAAGCTGGTCGAGGAGGGCACCGGCGCCGACGTGCTCGGGGCACCGCAGCACCCGTACACGCAGCGGCTGCTGGCCTCGCTGCCGGTGCCCGACCCCGAGGAGCAGGCGAGCCGCCGGGCGGAGTGGGAGCGGCTGCGCGCGGCGGACGCGAGCTGAGCCGGCCGGGGACGGTGTCCCGCCCCACCCCGGACGGCGCGGCCGGACGCCTCGACCGTCGGTAGGGTCGGGTTCCGGGAACGATCGGTGCTCAGGAGGTGGCCGTGCGTCGGCTGTGCGTCGTCCTGGGTGCGGCGGGTCTGCTCGTGCTCAGCGGTGGGGCGGCGCTCGCCGACGAGCCGTTCCGGCTGGACGAGCAGGTGGTCGACGAGGCGGGCGTCCTCGACGACGAGGCCTCGGTCGACGACGCGCTCGACGAGCTGCAGACCGAGGACGGCACCCAGCTGTTCGTCGTCTTCGTCGACTCCTTCGACGGGATGTCGGCGACGGAGTGGATCCAGTCCACCGCCGAGCTCTCCGACCTCGGCGGGAACGACGCCGTGCTCGCCGTCGCGGTCGACGAGGACAACTACGGCTTCAACGTGCCCAGCAGCGCCGACGTGTCGGTGTCCGAGGCGAACCAGCTGGCCGGCCAGGCCGTCGAGCCGGAATTCGCCGACGGGAACTGGGAGGCCGGCGTCGTCGCCTTCGCCGACATCCTGCGCACCGGGGAGGCGCCCTCGAGCGGGGACTCGGGCGGCGGGGGCGCGCTGCTGGTCGTCGGCGCGCTCGCCGTCGCCGGTGGCGGCGCCTATGTCGTGTCGCGGGCCCGGCGGCGCCGGCGGGAGTCCGAGCCGCCGCCGGTGAAGCGGCTGGAGCGGCCCGATCCCTACGCCGGGACGACGACCGAGCAGCTGCAGTTCCGCGCCAGCTCCGCGCTGCTGGAACTCGACGAGGCGATGAAGACCTCGCAGCTGGACCTCGACTTCGCCCGCTCCCAGTACGGCGAGGAGGCGGTGACCGGCTTCGACAAGGCTCTGGCCAGCTCGCGGGACGAGCTGTCCCGCGCGTTCACGCTGCGCCAGCAGCTCGACGACGACGTCCCGGAGGACGAGCCGACCACCCGCCAGATGCTCGGCGAGATGCTGCGCCTGACGGAGTCCGCGAGCCGACGCCTGGACGAGCAGGCCGAGGCGTTCGCGAAGCTCCGGGACCTCGCGAACACCGCTCCCCAGGTGCTGGACGCCCTCGCACCGCGCATCGCCGAGCTGCACGGCCGCCTCCCGCAGGAGGAGCAGCGGCTGGCCCAGCTCCAGCAGCGCTTCGCCGCCTCGGCGGTCGCCCCGGTCGCCGACAACGTCACCGAGGCGCGGGCGCGGCTGGCCGCCGCCGAGCAGGAGGTGCGCGAGGCCCGGGAGGCGCTGGCCTCACCGGAGCCCGGGGCGGCCGTGGGCGACATCCGGGCGGCCGAGGACGCCGTCGCGCAGACCACCACGCTGCTCGACGCGGTCGGCCGGCTGGCCACGGATCTGGACGCGGCCGGTGCCCGGGTCGCGGCGGTGCGGGCGGAGACCGAGAAGGACCTCGCCGAGGCCCGGTCGCTCGCCGGCTCGGGCAACCGGAGCGGCCTGGCGCCGCAGATCGCCCGGGCGGAGGCGGCGCTCGCCTCGGCGGACGCGGCGCTGGCCGCGGCGGACGGCCGGCTCCCCGACCCGGTGGCGGCGCTGCGCCAGCTGGAGGAGGCCGACATCGCGCTGGACCAGGCGCTCTCGGTCGCCCGCGACGCCGAGGTGCAGAAGCGCCGCGCGGCGGCTTCCCTGGACCAGGCGCTGCTCACCGCGCGCTCGACGATCGACGCGGCCGCCGACTTCATCGACACCCGGCGGGGCGCCGTCGGGCCGGAGGCGCGGACCCGGCTGGCCGAGGCGCAGCGGCACCTCGACGTCGCCGTCGACCAGGGTCGGGACGACCCGGTCACCGCGCTCCGGGAGGCCTACCAGGCCGCCACCCTGGCCCAGTCGGCGCTGGACCGGGCGCAGGACGACGTCTCCCGCTGGAACGGCGGCTACGGCGGTGGCCCGGGTGGTTTCGGGGGCGGGTACGGCGGCGGCTATCGCAGGGGCGGGGTCGACCTCGGCAGCTTGGTGCTGGGCGGCATCCTGGCCGGCGGCTCGCGCGGTGGGTTCGGGGGCGGCTTCGGCGGAGGATTCGGTGGCGGCGGGGGCGGCGGGGGCCGGGGCTCGGGCGGCGGGGGATTCGGCGGGGGCGGCTTCGGCGGCGGCCGCTTCTGAGTCCGCGCTCGCGGAGGTCTGGGAACTGTCGGTCCCCGGTGGGACGGTGCTCTCCCCGATCAACGAGGAGGAGTCATGCCCACCCGAGAGACGCCCTGGCCGAACGGCACACCGTGCTGGGTCGACTACGGCGCTGCCGATCTGGACGCGACGAAGGCCTTCTACACGTCCGTCCTCGGCTGGACCTACAGCGGCGGCGAGCCCGAGTTCGGCGGCTACCTGACCGTCGAGGTGAACGGCCGGATGGCCGGCGGCATGGGCCCGCAGATGGACCCGGACGACCCGACGCGCTGGACGACGTACTTCGCCGCCGACGACGCGTCCGCGACCGCCGCCCGCATCAGCGAGTCGGGCGGCACGGTGACCACGGGCCCGATGGAGGTCGGGCCGATGGGCACGATGGTCATCGCGCGCGATCCCCAGGGTAATCCGTTCGGTCTCTGGCAGTCCGGCCTCAACACCGGCGTCCGGATCCACAACGAGCCCGGTGCGCTGGCCTGGAACGAGGCGATGGTGGCCGACACCGCCGCCGCGAAGGAGTTCTACAGCGCCGTCTTCGGGTTCACCTTCGAGCAGATGAGCCCGGAGATGGCCGGCGAGGGCATGGACTACGCCACGTTCAACACCGGCGGCAATCCGCTCGGCGGTCTCGGCGCCTCCGACCCGAGCATGCCCACCGGCTGGCTGACCTGCTTCTCGGTGGCCTCCGCCGACGAGGCGGTGGCCGCCGTCGAGTCGGGCGGCGGCAAGGTGACGATGGCGCCGATGGACACGCCGTTCGGGCGGTTCGCCATCGTCGAGGACCCGTGGGGCGCGCCGTTCGAGGTCATGGAGAACCCGCCGGCCTAGCGGCTGGAGGCCGGCGCGAGCGGGGCGCGCCGGCCGGCTCAGCCGCGGAACTGCCCGTAGGCGTGCCCGGGCCGGAAGCGGACCACCAGACGGCCGTCGGCCACCATGGCGGCGCGGTACTCGTCCCAGTTCTCGTGCTCGCCGCTGATCCCGCGGTAGTAGGTGATCAGCTCGTCGACGGTGGCGTCGTGCGGATCGGCGGCGACGGGGGTGAGGTCGGCCTTGCCTTCGACGGCCACCCAGGTCCAGAAGTCCTTCGACGCGACGTGGAGGGTCACCCGGGGGTCCGCCCGGAGGTATCGGGTCTTGGCCCGACTGTCGGTCACCGAGACCCGGATGAGGTCGGCGTCCCGGTCGTAGGCATAGCCGACGTTGGACAGGTGCGGCCTGCCGTCGGGCTTGACGGCGGTCAGCACGCCCCAGTGGTGCTCGGCGACGAAGTCGAGCATGCGCGGGTCCATCACTGCTGCCGTCCCCGGGCCTTGAGGGGGACCGGCGGCAGTGGCGGCGCCTCCAGGCGGGCGCCGTCGTAGCCGACGACCGCGCCGAAGCGGTCGGACTCCCCGTTCCACTGCTCGGCGTAGTCGGCGATCTCCTCGCCCGACCGGCCGACGAAGTTCCACCACATGACGATCCGCTCGTCGAACGGCTCCCCGCCGAGCAGCATCAGGCGGGTCGGCCGGCCGTCGGCGGTGGTGCCGCCGCGCACCCGGAGCGTCCTGCGGCCGGTGCCGAGGTAGAGCATCGCGCCGGTGGTCAGCGGCGCACCCTCCACCTCGGCCGCACCCGCGGAGGCCAGCACGGCGTACTCGAAGTCCGGATCCAGCGGGAGCTCGACGTCCGATCCGGCGATGAGCTCGAGGTCGGCCCCGACGAGCGGGGTGTGCGCCGTGGCGGGGGACCGGGCGCCGCCCAGTTCCCCGACCAGCACGGTGGCGCTGAGGCCGTCCGAGGTGAACCCGGGCAGCGCCGCGTGGTGCTCGAACGTAGGGGCCATGTCGCGGACGGCGTCCGGGAGAACCACCCACAGCTGCACCCCGTGCAGGAACCGCGGATGCGACACGGGTGACTGCTCCGAGTGGGCGATGCCGAGCCCCGCCGTCATCAGCGGCAGCTCCTGCGGGCCGAAGGTGACGTCGCTGCCCAGGGAGTCCCGGTGGTGCACCGACCCCTCGAGCAGCCAGGAGACCGTCTGCAGGCCGGTGTGGGGATGTGGTGGCACCTGCATGCCCGCGCCCGCGGCGACGTCGTCGGGGCCGTAGTGGTCGACGAACGCCCAGGCGCCCACCAGCCGCCGGCCGAGCGTCGGCAGCAGGCGGCGCACCCGGGTGCTCTCGCCGAGCAACACCTCCTTGCCCGGCAGCAGGTCCAGCGCCGGCCCGGCGGAGGTTCCGTCGAGACCGCCGAGCTCACGGGTGGCGGGACGACGATCGAGGTTGCTCATGAGGGTCCTCCGACCGGATCCGGGAAGCGGGTCAGGCGTCCGGCTGCCCAGTCTCGCCCCGGACGCCGCCGTGCGGAACGTAGGTCGCCGGAATGGAACCGAGTCGTCCGGCCTGGAAGTCGGTGAACGCGTCCAGGACCTCCTGCCGGGTGTTCATGACGAACGGCCCGTACATGGCGATCGGCTCGCGGATCGGTGCGCCACCGAGAATCACGACGTCCAGCGCCGGGGTGCGCGACTCCTGGTGGACGGCGCCGTTGACGGTCACGGTGTCGCCGGGGCCCAGGACGGCGAGCTGCCCGATGCGGATCGGCGCCCCGTCGATGCCGACGGAGCCCGCGCCGGAGAGCACGTAGACGAGGGCGTTGAAGTCCCGCCGCCACGGCAGGTCGAGCGTGGCGCCGGGGGAGACGGTGGCGTGCACCATCGCCATGGGCGTGTACGTGGAGCCCGGCCCGGTGTGGCCCGCGACGTCGCCGGCGATGACCCGCAGGAAGGCACCGGCGTCCGGGCTGGCGAGCAGCACCGACTGGTTCGCGCGGAGGTCCTGGTAACGGGGCTCCACCCACTTCTGCGCGCTGGGCAGGTTCACCCACAGCTGCAGCCCGTGGAACAGGCCGCCACTCACCACCAGGTGCTCCGGCGGCCGTTCGATGTGCAGGACGCCCCCGCCGGCGGTCATCCACTGGGTGTCGCCGTTGCTGATCGTGCCGCCGCCGCCGTGGGAGTCGGCGTGCTCGAAGGTGCCGTCGATGATGTAGGTGACGGTCTCGAAGCCGCGGTGCGGGTGCCAGCTCGTGCCCTTGGGCTCGCCCGGTGCGTACTCGACCTCGCCCATCTGGTCCATGTGGATGAACGGGTCCAGGTCGCGCAGGTCCACGCCGGCGAAGGCCCGGCGGACCGGGAAGCCCTCGCCCTCGAAGCCCGACGGCGCCGTGGTCACGGAGCGGACGCGGCGGCGCACCGTTCCGGGGGCGGGCGTGGGAACGCGCGGCAGGGTGGTGGTGTCCTCGACGGTCACGGCGGGCATCGCCGGCCTCCTTGGTTGAGGTCTCAACTAGTGGCCACTCTAGCGCTGCCGGCCCTGGATATCTTCCCGCTCGAGCCCATCCCCGAGTTGATCATCGTCGTGTGGTCGTTCGACACGCCGTCGGCCGGCGTGTCGTCCGGCAAGTAGCCGATGATCGACATCGGCGCAGTCGCAAAGGAAAGATTGCAAAGAACCCTTTGCATCTCTACCGTGCCCATGTGGCCAGAGACCGGACGCCGCTGGAACCCGCCGTTCAGGTCACCGACGTGCGGGCTCTCCGCGCCCTCGCCCACCCGCTGCGCAACCGGCTGCTCGGGCAACTCCGGCTGAACGGCCCGGCGACCGCCAGCCAGCTGGGACGCGTGGTCGGCGAGAGCAGCGGGTCGACCAGCTACCACCTGCGGCAGCTCGCGGCCTACGGCTTCGTGGAGGAGGTCGAGGGCGAGGGGACCGCGCGGGAGCGCTGGTGGCGGGCCCGGCACCGGATGACGAGCTGGCAGGCCGCCGACGTCCTCGCCCAGGAGGGCGGCGCCGAGGTGGAGGACGAGATGACCCGCCTGCAGCTCGACCAGCACGCCCGCGTGCTGACCGCCTGGCGGCAGCAGAAGGACCGGCTGGACCCGGCGTGGACGGCCGCCGCCTCGCTCAACGACTACGCCTTCCGGCTCCGGCCCGACCAGGCACGGGCACTGGTCGCCCAGCTGGACGCCGTCCTCTCCCGCTGGATGGACGAGCACCCGGCCGACGCCGGGCCGGAGACCGGCGACCTGGTGAGCGTGCTGCTCGACGTCGTCCCGCTGCGGGAGTGGCCCTCGTGAGCGCGCCGCGGACCGTCCGCTCGGCGACCCGGCGGCTGGTCGGCCTCACCGCCCTGCGCTGGCTGCCGGTCGGGCTGACCGCCCCGATCATCGTGCTGCTCGCGCAGTCCCGCGGGCTGTCGCTGGGCCAGATCGGCGTGCTCTTCACCGTGCACGCGGCGATCGTCCTGACGCTGGAGCTGCCCACGGGCGGCCTGGCCGACGCGCTGGGCCGGCGGCCCGTCGTCGTCGCGGGTGCCGTCCTGCACCTGGCGTCCTGCGTCGTCTACGCGACCGCGACCGGCTTCGCCGGGTTCCTGGCCGGGGTAGTCCTGCTCGGCCTGGGCCGCGTGCTCGACTCCGGCCCGGTCGAGGCCTGGTACGTCGACACGGTCCACCGGATCGATCCCGGTGCCGACGTTGCGCCCGGCCTCGCCCGGCACTCGGCCGCCGACGGTGGTGGCCTCGCGATCGGTGCGGCGGTCGGCGGGCTGCTCCCGGCCCTGGTGGGCGGCGGATCGGCGCTCGCCGTCCCCTACCTCGTCGCCGCGGTGCTCGACGTCGTCTTCGTCGTGGCCGTGCTGCGGCTGCTCACCGAGGACCGTCCTCCTCGCACGGGCAGCGCCCGGGCCGCCCTCGTGGCCGGCGTCCGGGAGGTGCCGACGACGGTGACCGGCGCGGCGCGGCTGTCGGTGACCGACCCGCCGATGCGCCTGGTCCTGCTGCTCACGGCCGTGGGAGGCGTGGCGCTGGTCGGCTGCGAGCTGCTCGGCCCGGTGCGCTTCGCGGGCCTGGCCGGGGAGGCCGACGACGGCGCCGCGGTGTACGGCGTGGTGCTCGCCGCGTCCTTCGCGCTCGCCGCCGTCGGGGCCATGGCGGTCACCGCCCTGCGCCGGCTGCTGCGCGGGTCGACCCGCCTCACCTGCGCCGTCCTGGCGGTGCTCGGCGGGGCCGGTCTGGCGGTGCTGGCCGGGCCCGACGTCCTCGGTCTCGCGGCGGCCGGGTTCGCTGCCTACTACGTCGCCCACGGTGCGGCCTGGCCGCTGCTCAGCGCCGTGCTGCACTCGCGGGTGACCGCCGCGCACCGGGCGACCGCGGTCTCCGCGATGTCGCTGGCCATGGCGCTCGGCGGGATCCTCGGCAACTCCGTCGTCCCCTGGCTGGCCGACGGACTGGGCACCGACGCGGCGTTCCTGACCGTGGCTGCCGTCGTCCTGCTCAGCGCCGCTGCCTGCCTGCGGCTCCCGCGGCCGGCGCCGGTCGAGCTGCCGGAGCCGGCCGTCGCGGCCTGAGACCTCGAAACGCGCAGGACACACGGCGGAACTAGGTTCGCCCCATGGCGGACCTCTTCGACGGCTATCCCCTCGGGGAGGTCTGGGACGAGATGTTCGGGGAGCCGGGCCGGGTCCGGCGCCCCTACGCCAGCCTGTTCGCCTCGATGCAGCCGATCGACGGCGAGGAGCTCGCCGCGCGGGCCGACCTGCTGAGCCAGACCTACCGGGACGCCGGGGTCACCTTCGCCCACGCCGGCGAGGAGCAGCCCTTCCCGCTCGACATCGTGCCGCGGGTGATCGGCGCCGAGGAGTGGGAGGTCATCGAGCGGGGGGTCGCCCAGCGGGTGCTGGCGCTGGAGGCCTTCCTCGCCGACGTGTACGGCGCGGGCCAGGTGTTCGCCGATCGCGTGGTCCCGCGCAGCGTGGTCACCACCAGCGCGCACTTCCACCGGCAGGCGCACGGGCTGGTGCCGCCCAACGGCGTCCGCGTGCACGTCTCGGGCATCGACCT
>Ga0126307_10001384_pt1 | contig 15981 bp, 16 predicted proteins | sample Plot28_FD_89955 | JGI IMG/M metagenome (GOLD analysis project Ga0126307, IMG submission 89955) | Serpentine soil microbial communities from UC McLaughlin Reserve, CA, USA - Plot28 | ecosystem: Environmental > Terrestrial > Soil > Grasslands | place: USA: UC McLaughlin Reserve, Lake County... | reverse complement strand
TTGCCTGTCTTGGACAACCCCCCAGGACGACCCAGCCTCGCCACACCCGCACCTCCGATCCGAACAACACCGAAAATCTAGCGCGTTGCACCGACCGGTTGAACCCACCAGGGGCGTTCCTCATGAAATGCACCCGACACCTCTGCCACGAGGCGCCTTGCAAGACCGCCTCGATGGCGCCCTTCAGTCCCCGGTGTGCGTCGCTGGTCACGAGCCTTACCCCGGAAAGCCCCCTGGCCACCAAAGAGCGCAGAAAAGACGTCCACAAAGCCCCCTCCTCGCTCGGACCCACCTCGAAGCCCAACACCTCCCTTTCGCCGCTCTGCGCGTTCACCCCGACGGCTATGACCACCGCCGTCGATGCCACGTGTCCGTCCTGGCGGGCTTTGAGGTAGGTGGCGTCGACCCACACGTAGGGGTAAGGGCCTTCGAGCGGCCGGCTCCTGAAACGCTCGACCTCCTCGTCGAGCTCTTCGCACAGCTTGGAGACTCGGCTCTTGGAGATGCCCGTCATCCCGAGAGCCTGCACCAACTCGTCGACCTTGCGGGTTGAGACACCGTGGACGTAGGCCTCCTGGACAACGGCAGAGAGCGCCCTCTTGGCCTTCCTACGCGGCTCCAAGAGCGAGGGGAAGTAGCCCCCGTCGCGCACCCTTGGCACCTTCAGCTCCACTGTCCCTACCCTCGTGTCCCAAGAACGATCCCGGTAGCCGATGCGCTGTCCGGGGCGGCCACGAGGACCACCTCGAACTCGGCCATCGCCGCCGCGTCGCGCAAGGAGTCGAGGCCGGGACGGTTCAGGCTCGCCCCGACGGGGAGCTCCACAAGCCGTACCGGCCTCTTCGGGGTGCGCATCGATCTTGACTACGGGGCGCCGGTGCTGCTAGGCTGATAGTTGGGATTGGCGGCTGGTACGTCGCTCGATCCCAAGAACGCTACGGAGGGGGGCTCCATTGTTCGACACACTCGGCGTGTCGCCGCGCAGGTTCTTGTTCTCTGTACTGGCTATCGTGGGTTGCCTGGCGCTCCTACTGTTCGCGGCCGGGTTGGTAAGGGCGGAGCAAGTAGTGGCAAGCTGGTACGGGCCCGGTTTCGAGGGGGCAACCACCGCGAGCGGCGAGCCGTTCGACCCGAACGACTACACGGCGGCCCACAAGACGCTGCCGTTCGGGACGAAGCTAATCGTCACCTACGGCGGCCGCTCCGTCGTGGTGCGGGTCAACGACCGCGGGCCGTACGTGGCGGGGAGAGACCTGGACCTCTCGCAGGCCGCCGCCGAGTACATCGGGCTGACCGCTGTCGGAGTGGCGCCGGTGGAAATGGATTACGCCGACCCCGCAACCCCGACCGGTCCCTACCCCGGCGGCGCGTCGTCTACCTCGTCTGCTACCCCGCCGTCCGTCTCTCCGGCGCCCGAAGAGGCCGCTCCTCCGAGGGCCCTCAGGGTGGCCGAACAGCGGTACCGTGGCCAGGAGACGCCCCGCCTTGCGGGACGCGGCGCGGATGAGGCTCAGTACGCGACCCAGGATCAATATGCGGCGGAAAGCCAGTACGCGAAGCCGAGCGCCGAACCGAGCACGGTGGAGGATCAGTACGCTGCGCCCGGCGCGGCGGCAGACCAGTACGCCGAACCTGGGGCGGCGGCAGACCAGTACGCCGAAGAGAACCCGGTGCCCCGGGGTGCCCCGGCTCTCGTTCAGCCTCCCGCTCCGGGGCCTGCCGAGCTCGAGGCCCCGCCGGCGGAGCTTGCGACACCCGGCTCCACGGTGGAGCTGAGGATCCGGCTCGGCACTGCCGCTCCGCCCCCGGGCTACGCGGGCCCGCTCCCCGGTGAGCCCCTCCCGGTCGAGCAACGGGACTCCGAGCCCGAACATGCGGCGCAACCGGCGGTCAAGACGGAGGCGAGCGTTGCCGTGCTTCCTGAGACGGGCGGCGCGCACTTCGGAGCCCTGATTAGCGGCTGTCTCCTGATCGGCCTCGGGACTTGCCTGCTCGGTAGAGTCTATCGTTAAGGTGCTCCGGGGAGCCCCAACGGCGTAGAAGAGGGGTTAGCTGGACTTTAGCCATCACGCCGCATAGCAAACCGCATCGGTCAGCTGTTCGATGAACTCCCGCGGGACTTTTACCGCCTCGACGTCCCGCGCTGACCCGCAAAAAGTCGCTTCCCGCGCCCACAACTCCTTCCTCATTAGCACTAGAGCGTCGGAGAAGGTCGGGCGCTGCTTCTCGTACCAGGCCGCTCGTCGAACAGGGTTTGCGCCCTTCTTGGACATGTACCGATGGGCGAAGAGGGTGACCATCGAGAACAGGCCCAAAAGGACCGGCGCGGTTCGCCGGACGGCCAGCTCCGACCAATGCCTTTGTGTCTCAAAGCCCAAGCGCTGCCGGACTTCCTGGAACGTGATCTCCATCTGCCAGCGTCTTGCGAACCAGGAGATGATCCGCTCGGGCTCCGCGTCGAGATCGGTGCATAAGAGGGCCTGGGTTTCGAACTCCTCTCGTGGGTCACGGATCAGCACCCAGCGGAACGGCGGGCAACCCCGTGCTGTACCAGATCGCCGTCTGCGACACCACCTCTACGGTGCGCACACCTTCACCGTAGAAGTCGCCCACCGTGATGGCCTTCCAGGAGGCGGTGGCGGAGCCTTCGGCTACTGCGGAAAGGTTCGGCAGGCGCTCACCCTTCAGCCGGGGCCTGCCGATCTGGCCGGCATAGCGCGTCGGGGCCGCTTCGTAGAGGGCGGCGTCCAGCCTCAGGCAGGTGATGAAGAAGATCGGATCGGCGAGCTTCCTGCAACGATCCAGAAGCTTCACAGAGGCGTAGGTGCTGTCGGCCACCGCCACGACCTGACGCTCGGGATGCCAGCGCCTGACCAGCAAGAGCAACTGCCAGGCCCGCTCGGTGAGACTCTTGTGGCGCTTGCCCTGCTCGGCGGAATAGCGCTCGGAAGGAGCCAGGCTACACAGGAACGCTAACGCCCAAACCTTCGAAGCCCACCCGACCTCCGCCAAGAGCGTCACGCACACCCCCACCTGAGGGCGCTGGTCTTCACCAAGTGGGAGTGGCTGGATCTAACCGGGTCGCGGTAGATCCCCTTCGCCACTATCCTCTTGTCCTGTCGGCGCTCGAGGGTCTCATCTATACCCACCACCAGCGGTCCATCCGGGGCGAACGCTTCTACGAGCACTCCTAACAGGACGCGGCTCGCCTCCCGGCTCGACCCGCAGCACGACTCAAGACCCGATGGTAACGATGGAAGCGCTTGTGTTGGTTCAAACCCATCGCATGCAGGGCGGAGCTCACGGTCCGCCTGCCTGGGGCGAGGATCGCGCCCGCAAGAAGTACCAGGACGTGCTCGAAGACGCTTTTGGAGAAAAGTGGCGCAAAGGGGGCCAAAACCCGTATCATCTCGGTAGGTAGGGTACGCACCTTGAGATGGTACGCACCTTGAGATCACCTCTTTTAGCGGAGACTGGTTACGAGAGCGTACCCTACCCCTTTCCTCCACAAATGGCTAAAGTCCAGCGTCACGAGACTGTCTGAAAAGGGGTATGAGCAACGCTCCGAGCATGGATTTGACCCAACGCCGGGGCCAAATAGTGCTGTTTCGGCGCTCTGTCTGGCCACGTATAGGGCTCCTCCTAGACTTTTCAGACAGTTTCACGCGAAGTTCGCAGAAGACCCTTCCACGCTGTTGGACGAGCAGCGCGGGATGTTAACTAATAGAGCAGAGACCGTGAGGAGCCTCATAGGAAAGACCTGACTACGGTACACCAACCACTACACCAACGCGGCCAGAAAGCGCCCGCACACGTCTACATGCAACTGCGCGCAAGATTTGCCGCATTTCCTATACCTATGGTGAAATCTCTCCTCAGCCACGAGCAAAGGTGCACCTCCAGAAGCAAACATTACCGCTCTCGCATGGCGGAGGTCACGAGTTCGAGTCTTGTCGGGTCTACTCTCTGTTTCCACGAAAGCACCTCCGCGCTTGCCAGTCCTCAATAGGCCGCTCTCCGACGCACCCTTGCTTACCCCCATCGAGAGGATCGCCGCCGAGCTCGGCTACGATGTGATCTGAAAGCGGTCCGCTTCGCATACCGCGGCATCAAAGACCTACGCAGTTGAAGACGCTAGAATGACTGGCATGAGCCGGTATACCTCATACGGTGCTTGCGCCCTCTGCGGTAAGCGTACTACCAAAGCGGGAATGTCACGGCACCTTGGGAGCTGTCTGGCCGAGCATGAACCTTCCCACGGAAAGGCCGCACGGCTCTTTCGTATGCGGGTCGAGGACGCCTACTCTCCCATTTTCTGGATGGATGTGGAGATAAGAGCCAACTCCACCCTCCAAGAGTTGGACGACTTCTTGAGGGGAGAATGGCTGGAATGCTGCGGCCACCTCAGTGATTTCAACATCGATGGGATCGCTTACACGGTCACCTCCTCCTATGGGATGGGGCCGCTCAGTGTGTTCGCAGATCCCACCGAACGCACCATGAAGGTCATGCTCGGCGAGATCCTGCGCAAAGGCAGCCGTTTCCAGCACACCTACGACTTCGGCACTTCCACCGAGCTGAAGCTGCGGGTGGTAGATGAGCGCCAGGGGCACATCGGCAGCGAGAGCGTGCGCCTCTTGAGCAAGAACGAGGCACCAATCTGGGAGTGTGAGGTTTGCGGTGAAGAGGCAAGTTGGATCTGCACCTATTGCATGTACGAACGGGAGAACCCGTTCTATTGCGAGCTTCACTCAGAGGACCACGACTGTGACGAGCCAGAGATGCTGCTTCCCGTAGTGAACTCTCCGCGCATGGGCATGTGCGGCTATACCGGGCCTGACTAACCCTCGAACCACCAGCCACGCTGCGCTCTTCTCCTATATAGCTCGCTGCGGAGCGCGGAACAGTCGATCGTTGGTCGGCCCGTAGGTCAGAGGTCGAGGGTATTGAAGAGTCTTTGGAGTTCGGCGTAGGCGTCTCTCTGATCACCCTCGGCCCGGATCCCGGCGTAGACGACCTCTGCGGCGATCTCCCCCACTTCCAGCGTGAGAAGCCTCCAGATGATGCGGTAGCGGCCGCTGTGAATACCCCGAAATCCCTGAAGAGGCTTGCGGAGCGGATATCCAGCGCTTTCGGGCGCGGCCTCGATGGTCTCCGTTTTCCTCAATGCCTGACGCTGAATATTCTTGGGAAGCTCCAACAGGCTCTCTACCCCAACGCGGTTAACGAACAGCCTTCTCCTAGGACCTGGCGTCCCCATCGGCTTCGTCTACCTCCCCGACGAGGCTCTCCACCTCGGAGAGCGTGAAAAGTTCCCCTCGGTCCTCATCCGAAGACCCGCGTATCGCCCTGACGGCGGTCTCATCCTCGAGGATCCGGATCGTCTCGAGCTCGCCTACGACCTCCAGGTAGGCGTCCTGAAGCCGGCGAAAAATATCTGCGCTGATGACGAAGGCCTCACGACCCTTCGGACCCTTGATGATGAACGTGCTCCCCTTCTCCACGTCCTCGAGAACGTGGGGGAGCTTGTTTCTGGCCTCGGCAACACCGAGCACCTCCGGTAGCTTCAACATCCTTCTTCCTCCGTTCTCTGCCGAGCCTGGATCACCATCTCGGATAGACACCCGTAAAGACCGCCCGGGTAAGCGTGCGCGTGCTCGACTATCCGCACGCCCTCGGCATTCTCCCCGGGGTTGGGTTAATCGCGGTGATCCACCCGCCCGGGTCGCGGTAATGCAATTGTACATATTTCTGTACACACTGCAACCCTGTGAACAAACGTAGATGTGCGGGAGTTCAGGGACCATGCATCCTGCTACCTTCCGGGCTAAGATGCCCAAGGGCACGGTTCCGTGGTCGTCGCTCAGGAGGTCGGCGTCGCCCAACTTGAGCTTGAAGCCCATCGAATCGGGCGCCACGGTAAAGATGGCCTTCCCTTGTCGGTCACCCCGGGGTTGACGTTCTCGAGGAAGATGTTGCGGTCGTCCGGGATGTAGCCGAACTTGTCCGGGTCGGCTTCACTTTTGCCACCCTCGCTGTCGATGAGGATCATGGAAGCTGTGTCCAGGGTGGCGGCCTCTTTGAGCATAAGCATCCGCCACCGCCTATGAGGAGCCAGCGCATCCAGAGTGGCCGCTTCGGGGCGGTGGGGCAGAACGTTCACGTTCGGTGTCGTGGGCGGTGGCTGGTCTGTCATTTTTGCCGCCTTTCGGTATTTCGTTTTCCGGTTCATCACACTGTATGGGGTGAGGTGGACGGAACTTCTGGCGGCAGCCACCGGCATCGACTCCACGCGATAAGGGCCTAGCTTGCCTCCTATGAGAAGTCTTCATTGTGTCGGAGTGCCACCAGAATCGCCGATTTGGGAGTCTTCGAAGTGGAAGAGGGCGTTCTCCCCGTCGCTATGCGTACAACCGCGAGTGCAATAAGGTAGTGGGAGAGGCTTGCGGCCGCGCTTGTCTTTCACAGAGGCTTGGAGGTTTCCTAAAATTAGTACCTGAAATCTGTCCGTTTGGGGTTGCACACTCCGGGCGAGCGTTGTTAGTGTGTCAGGACACGGTGCAAAAGCAGGGGCGGGAGTCCCTATGGAAAACGAGAGAGGGGATGATGTATGCGTAAGTCGATGATGGTGTTCGCCCTGGTGGTGATGCTGGTGCCTCTGGTCGCTGCGGCGGCGTTCGCAGCCGACCAACTGATCCAGTGCAAGTCGGCGCCCTGCTACGGATCAGGCAATGATGACAAAATCCTCGAGCGCAAGGGCAACGGACTCTTCGACAAGATACTTATGAGGGGTGGCCACGACGTCGCACAGGCCAACGGATACACTAATGACACCGACATAGTCAAAGGCGGCACCGGCTTCGACAAGATCAACGTCGCCGACGGCGACCGCCACGATACGGCCTCTGGGGGCAAAGGAGGCGACTGGTGCATAGTTGACTCCAGGTCGGAAGTGGGTGGAGGCTGCTCAAGGGTGACGGTTCGCTAGATATTCTCCAGGCAGCCGCCTGGGGACAGCCACGTCAGGCTGTAGGACCGGGGCCCGAAAGGAGCCCCGGTCCTGTTTGTTGGTATGGACTCCTCGGGCTAGGGTGAATGCCAGCGGCATGACGGAGCCTGCGATTGCCTATCGCTCTCATTCTCGTGGATTCCCGCTTTCGCGGGAATGACGGGAGAGGTGGCGCCAATGATGAGCGAAGAGGCGGCAATGACGTAGGGGAGGGACCCATGAGTACCCGCAGCCCGGACACGCTTCCGTCAAGACGGGCTCGTTATCACTTCGAGGCCTGATCCCCCGTCCCGTGGGCAGGGTCTGAAAGCATCTTCCGCAGTTCCTGTATCTCGCTTTTCAGCCAGGGTATTTCGTCTACGGCCAGGGTCCTGACCCCTTCTTCGATCCGGTCCAGCTTCTCTTCCGCCTGGGAATCTTCGGACTCCCTCTCTCGCTGGTCGAAGTACTACTATAAATACCACAGGCGTTCGGCGGATTCCCCGAGGGTTTCCCCGCCGGGTGCCCAGCTAAGCAAGCGCTGTAAGCCGGTTCTGAAGAAGAACCCGAAGATGGCGAGCAACAGGATAGTGCTGCCGAAGCTGGCCAGCAACTCCGTAACGACCTCCCTGAGAATATTCTCGGGGCCGAACAGCCTTGAGGCCACGATGACCGAGATCCCGATGATGGCTACGGCGATTAGCCCTGGAACGGAGAGCAACCTCGGCAGCGTCGGGGATTCGGGATCTTCTGTGGGCATCTGATCTCCCTCCGTAGTCTATCCACACTCCCCGGCAGCCTACCGGATCTGTCGTCTTCGAACATCCTACGCCCGGCAGGCAGATCAGCCGATGAGGTGGAATGAGATCCAGGTCCCCCCACCCCCGACGAGGACACCGAGCGCCAGCTCCGCCAGCGTGTGACGACCAAGCGTGAGCCTGGCCCAAAACACGGGCACCAGGAGTCCGAACGCCAGCATGCCCCACGCGCCGAAAACGTAAGCCAGGCAGACTGCGGTACCGGCTACGCCGGCTGTGTGGAGGGACAGGTTGCTCACGGGTGTGATCAACGCGAAGCCGAGCGTCGCCAGTGCGTAGGAGAGAAGCGCGGCCCTGAGGTCCGCAGGTCCTCCCAGAAGAGAGACGATCACGAAAGCTGCGGCATGCAGCACCGCGACTACACGCAGGGGCCCCACCCGCTCGGTTCGCGCGATGGCCAGCGGATCACTGACCTTCCCCGAGCGGGTTAGGTACACGAGGTAGAGGAGCGAGAGCCCGCTGGTCAGGAAGATGCAGAGGAAGGCCCACAGCAGGCCGTGCAACCCGGCGGCCTCGACCCCGACCGCCAGGAAGAGCGGAACGGCGATGAGCGGCAGGCGGGTTGCTGCGGAGACGAGTTCGGCCAGCTTGCGGCGGTTCACGGTCCGGGGATTGTACAATGCCCGGACCTTGGTAAGCGTGGCACAGATAGCGGAAGCGGTCGAAAGGATTGCCCCATTACCCCTGGCCGAAGAGTGGGATAACTGCGGTCTGCAGGTCGGCGATCCGGAGGCACAGATAAATCGGGCCGTGGTCGCGCTTACGCCGTTGCCCGAAGTCTTCGAGGAGGCAGAGGAGAAGGGTGCCGACTTCCTGCTCTTCCATCACCCGCTCATCTTCCGCCCACTGAAGGCTATGGTCACCTCGGCCTATCCTGGAAACCTCCTGACCAGGGCCATCCGTAACGATCTCGCAGTGTACGCGGCGCACACGAGCTACGACGCCGCCCCTGCAGGCGTATCTGTCGCCCTGGCAAAGGCCGTCGGCCTCCGCGACCCGCTGCGCGTGCTGTCGCCAAGGGGAGCCCTGCGGAAGCTCGTGATCTTCGTTCCTGAGGAGAACGTGGACGCCGTGGCGAAGGCGCTCGCCGGTGCCGGCGCAGGTGTGATCGGGGACTACACAGAATGCACCTTCCGGACGCGGGGTAGCGGCACCTTCCGCGGCGGTGATGAGGCGAATCCCTACCTCGGGGAGAAGGGCCGTCTGGAGGAGGTCGAAGAAGTACGTCTCGAGACCGTTGTCCCCGCCCACGATGTAAGGAGTGCCGTAGACGCCGCTACCTCTGCCCATCCCTATGAAGAGACGGCGCTTGATGTCTACCCGGTAGAGGGCTTTCCTGAGGGCTGCGGTTACGGAAGGTTCGGAACTCTGCCTGAATGGCTCGCGGCCGAGGAGTTACGAGAGCACGTCTCCGGCTCGTTGGGTTTCCGGTCACGCCTCGTCGCGGACTCGGGACGGCGGATCGAGACCGTCGCCGTGCTTGGGGGATCGGGCGGTTCCTTTATCCCTGAAGCGGCGGTCTCCGGCGCGCATGCCTACGTGACGGGGGACGTCGATTACCACGACGCGTTGCTTGCGGAGTCACTCGGCCTGACCGTGATAGACGCAGGACACGCCGCCACGGAACTGCCTTCGCTAGAATCGCTCGCCCTGCGACTCGCTGAACTCGTGGACGTGCCTGTCGAGGTCAGCCGGGTGAGGCGTTAGATCGGTTCGTACGTGGGTGGTTCGTCGGGCGGTTCGCGAACCGCCCCTACAGGTAAACCGCGGTTATAGGCTTCAGGGCTTTTTGTCGCTCATGAACTCGTCGAGTTCTTCTTTGGTCGGCAGGGCGCGCATGGCGCCGTAGTCGGTGCAGGCGAGGGCGCCGGCGGCGCAACCCCTCAGGGTTGCTTGGCGTACCCGGTCTTCTTCCAGCGGTTCGCCGGAGAGGTGGACGAGGGCGGCGGCGAGGAAAGCGTCTCCGGCGCCTGTGGCGTCCACGATCTCGCTCACATCGAAAGTGGGAACCTCGCCGCTGAACCCTCTGGCGGCGTAGAACGCGCCTTCGGGTCCCTTGCTTACGAGCACCAGGGAGACGCCGCGATCCAGCAGCATCCCGGCGGCCTCCTCCACGTCATCGGTGCCGAGCAACGGGGAGAGCTCGTCGTCGCCCAGCTTGACGATGGTGGAGAGGTCGAGAAGCGGGTCCACGGCCTCCCTGGCGGCGTCGGCGCTCTCCCACAGGTGCTCGCGGAAGTTGACGTCGAAGGCCACGGGGACGTCGAGCTCGCGGGCGAGCTCCGCGATGCGGTGCGTCGCCGAGCGGACAGGGTCGCGGATAAGTGGAATGCTGCCGAAGTTCACGAAAGACACCCCGGAGACCAGATCTTCGGCAACGTCGTCGGGCGAGAGCAGCTCGTCGGCCGCGGGGCTGGACCGGTAAAAAGTGAACTCGCGGTCCCCATCGGCGCCTATCTCCACGAAGGCCAGCGAGGTGCGGGTCGGCGGACTCTGGTGTGAAACGCCGGAGGTGTCCACGCCCTCGGACTCCAGTGCCCGCAGGATGAAGTCTCCGAAGAGATCGTCCCCCACGCTGCCCACGAAGGCGGCTTCGGAGCCCAAACGACAAGCGGCGACCGCCACGTTCGCCGGCGCGCCCCCAGGCCTCGCGACGAACCCGAGCTCGACCGCGGAGATCTCCTCCCCCCTGTAGATGTCCGAGACGACCTCGCCCAACGCGACTATCTTCCCCAAGACTTCCTCCCGACCCCGTCTCTAGTTCTTCACGGCTAGATCTCTACTTCACCCAGAGCCTGTATCTCCTCGTCCGAGTACCCTGCCTCCTGCAGCGGCCCTATGACGTCGCTTTCCAGGTCGGGCAGGTAGCACGCCACCAGGCTGGCCTCCCCGGTGGAAACCACCCTTACCTCTCCTATCGCGGCGGGCAAGATGCAGCTCTCGGCTCGTCCGAGCGTCTCGGAACCACCTTCGTAACCCAACTCCACCGGTCCTTCGCCGACGTTCGAGAGCGTGAGGAAGCGCCGTGGGTGCGAAGGCTCCGTGTGGGTCTCCGTGAGCGTCCAGTGTTCGAGGGCGAAGTGCGGCCCGGCGCAGCACATTACGCGCCTGTTGGCGGCATCCTCGAGCACGAGACCTGGGATTGGACGGGGCAGGTAGTCCGTCTTCAGCTCCTCTAAGGTGGCTTCTATGTTGGCGTCCCATTCCTCTTCCTCCAGGCGGTTGCCGTAGAGGTCGAAGGGCATGACGAACTGGCCCAGGTCCGAGGTCTGCTGGACCTCCAGGATCAGGGTGTCTGGCCCGAAGGTGTGCAGGATGCCGCCAGGCACGTAGACGGTGTCGCCGGCCCGGATCGCGTGTCGCGGCATGACGGCTTCGTAGTCCTGGGCCTTGAAAGCCTCGATGAGGTCCTCCCGCGAGCGGCCGTCCTCGACCCCCGCGAGTATCGTCTCTCCTGAGGCCGCCCAGAGGATGTGCCACGCCTCCGTCTTGCCGTGAGGCTCGCCGTGCTTCTCTCTTGCGGTCGCATCGTCGGCGTGCAGGTGGACCGGCAGCATGTGGGAGGCATCGAGGAATTTGATCAGGAGCGGGAAGTGCGGCCCGCGCCAACCCTCTCCTACCAGCTCATCAGGGTACTCCTCGACGAGCTCGTGGAGCGTGCGGCCTGCGTAGGGACCGTTGGCGACCGTTCCCGTCGTCTCGCGGTAGTCGCTGATCTCCCAGGTCTCGGCCACCACGCCGTCGGGCGCGAGTTTCTTGCCAAGCATCTCGGGGATCAAACGCTCCCCGAAATAGTAATCGCGCACATGGTAACTAAGTTTGATCGGGTAGGCTTCCACGGCCCATCTCCCTATCCCCTCGCTCTCGAACAGGGGTATTCTACCTATGTTGGCAGTCTCGGGCGCAAGCTCGGGCCGGAAGGAGGAGGACCGCGATGATTACCAACCCTTCGGGCGATCCGCTGACGCGGAGGGAGTTGCTCAGGCGGATAGGAAGGCTGGAGCAGGTCGCGGGAATCGAGCCGTTCGTCTTCGATGATGGCCCCTCCCGCGGGGTGCGGGCGTTCCGGTTCCGGACGGGTAGCGGACTGTCTTTCGACGTCGTCCCCGACCGCGGCATGGACCTGAGCTTCGCCGAGCACCGAGGCACGCCACTCGCCTGGCTCTCCCCGAACGGCATCGTCGCACCGTCGTTCTACGAACCCGAGGGCGAGGGCTGGCTCCGCTCTTTCCCCGGCGGGCTTCTCGTCACCTGCGGCCTCAGAAACGTCGGACCTCCGGGCGAGCGCGAAGGCGAGGATCTCGGCCTGCACGGCCGCGCGTCCCACATTCCTGCCTCCCGGGTCTCCCATGATGCATTCTGGGACGATGTAGGCTGTGTTCTCGAAGCCAGAGGGCAGATCAGGGAGTCCAGCGTCTTCGGCCCCAACCTGGTATTACGACGCCGCATCTCGGCCCGCGTCGGCGAATCACGCATATGGATCGAGGACGAGATAGAGAACGAGGGTTTCGAGCCGGAGCCCCTGATGGTCCTCTACCACATCAACCTCGGCTGGCCGCTGCTCGACGAGACATCCCGCCTGGTCGGTCCAGGGGAGGCCGGAGAACTGCCGGAGCCGAGAGACGAAGTGGCACGGGGCGGGCTCGAGGACTGGGACAAATTCGCCGCCCCGACACCGGGTTTCAAGGAGCGGGTCTTCTACCACCGTCCCGCCGCGGGGATCGACGGCCTGGCCGAAGCACGCGTGGAGAACCCTGCGCTCGGGCTCGAGTTCTCCGTCAGGTTCTACCCGGAGGAGCTGCCCGAGTTCGTGCAGTGGACCATGACGGGCGAAGGGACTTACGTCCTGGGACTGGAGCCGTCTACCTGCAGGGTCGAGGGACCGGAGGCGGAAGAGGCGGCCGGGCGCGTCGTCCGGCTGGAGCCTGGCGAGATTCGCCTGCACCGGTTGGAGATAGAGGTGCCGCAGCGAAGTGCATGAGGCTTGAGGCTTATGAACGACGAGCTATCAGCCTGTCAGCCATCACCATTCAGCAAGAACAACAGGCTGAATTGCTGAAGTGCTCCAAGACGAATCGCTCCTCGCGGCCTACGTCGCCGGTGGTGCGCGAGGCCCGCGGTTGTGAGTAGATGTGGCGGACGGGTCCTCTACGCAGGAGGTTACACGTGGCCGTTTACGAAACGGACGCTGTCCGGATGGGGCGACGCCTCAGGGTCTTGCTGACCGGCGCCACAGGTTACATTGCGGGCCAGCTCCTCCCGGCGTTCAGGGAACGCTACGATCTCAGGCTCCTCGACGTCAGGGAGGTGGACGCCTCGGGTAACAGCGTCGAAGGGACCATGGTCCGCGACCTACTCTCGGACGACGACGCTGCTCTGGGGCCCTTATTCTCTGACGTGGACGTGGTCGTTCACTGTGGTCGGTTCAAACCGGATAGCGACGATCCTCGCTCGCAGTACGAGGGCGAGCGGCGTAACGTGGACATGATGCAACGCGTCTACCAACTCGCGCTCGAGCAGGGGGTCAGGCGGGTGGTGGCGGCGAGCACGAACCAGGCCGCGAAGTGGTACGAGAACCCCTTCTACGCGGGGCTCAAGGACAGGGTAGATCCCGAGGATTACCCCCGGCCCGACAACTTCTACGGCTGGGCCAAGGCCGCCTACGAGCCGCTGGGGTTTCTCTACGCCTGCGGCAGCCTCGGACGGACGCTCGAGGTGGTCCAGCTCAGGATCGTCGTGCCACGGGAGATCGACGCGAGCCTCTTCGAGGACGGGCCGCCCGAACGCTACGTCAGGGAGCTCGCCGGCTACATCAGCGAGCGGGACATGCAGCAGCTCTTCTGCAAGGCTATCGAGACGCCGGACATAGAAGACGAGTACGGTATCCCTTTCCACATCTTCTACGGCGTCTCGGACAACGCCAGGAAATTCTGGAGCATCACCAACGCACGGAAGGTCATCGGCTACCGACCACAAGACGACTCCGAAATCCGTTTCGCGGGCGACATAGCACACCTGCTCTACAGAGAGGAGCCTCAGGAGTGATCTCCGACCTCGGACACCCTGCCTTCGCGGCGCATGACGTAGATCTAACCGTCGGCTTCTACAGGATGCTCGGCATCGAGGAGGCTTTCCGGGCCGAAGAATCATCGCAATGGCGGACGGCCCGTTCCACCGAAAGTGGCAGGGTGTAGTGGGCGGCGCGAACTCTATATTCGATCGCGCGCTGCTCAAAGACTTTGCCCCCGGCGAGGGGATTCGGGCCGGGGCTTCCGAGGAAAACTTCGATGAGGAGGGTTGGATCCCCATCCCCGTGCCGGGGGATGTGCACCGGGCCTTGCTCGACGCGGGCCGCATCGAGGACCCTTTCTACGACCGTAACGAAGACGGGTGTGCCTGGATCGAAGACCGCGAGTGGTGGTATCGCATAAGCTTCGATGGTCCCAAAGAGCTGCTCGACCCGGACGAGCGGTTACGCCTCGCCTTCCACGGCCTCGACACCTTCGCCACCATCTGGCTGAACGGCGAAGAGCTGGGGAAGCACCACAACATGTTTTGCGAAGCCGTCTTCGACGTTGGTGACCTCGCACGCCCAGGGGAGAACACCCTCGCTCTTCTCTTCGACCGTCCACTCGACCACGTTGGAGAGGAACTCCCCGGCCAGTGGGGACGGAATCCGGAGCGGGTCTTTATGCGCAAGGCGCAGTTTGGCTTCGGGTGGGACTGGGGGCCCAGGCTGCCGACCGTTGGGATCTGGCGTCCCGTCGAGCTACGCCGCGAGCGCCGCGCCACCATCGAAGGCGTCCACTTCTACACCCTGGACATAGATCCAACGGGCGAACGTGCGGCGGTCGCCGTGCGGGTCGAAGTCGACCGGTTCGCGACAGACGGTCCTCTCGAAGCCGCCATCACGCTCACCACCCCAGACGGAGGGGTGGTCGCAGAGTCCTCCTTAACGCTCGACGGCGAAGGTTCCAGCTTCACGGCCTACCTGGCGGTGGAGAACCCCCGTCTCTGGTGGACCCACGACCTCGGCCAGCCCGTACTGTACGGTCTGAGGGTGGACCTGGCTCAGGAAGGCGACTTGCTGTGCAGGCATAAGACGAGGGCAGGCATACGTACGCTGGAGTTGGATCAGTCACCCGACCTGGAGGAGCCTGGGACGCGCTTTTTCCGGTTCGTTTTGAACGGCGCACCGATCTTCGCCCGCGGGGCGGACTGGATCCCCGCCGACTCCTTCGTCGGTGCTATCGAAGACGAACGCTACGAGACGCTGCTCCGTGCCGCGAAGGAGGTCAACATGAACATGCTGCGCGTCTGGGGCGGCGGTATCTACGAACACGACGTCTTCTACGACCTCTGTGACTCTATGGGACTCCTCGTCTGGCAGGACTTCATGTTCGCCTGCGCCGTCTATCCTGAAGAACCCGCCTCTTTCGTCGCCGAGGTCGAGGCGGAGGCCCGCTACCAGGTGCACCGCCTCCGAAGCCACCCTTGCCTCGCGCTCTTTTGCGGCAACAACGAGAACCAGTGGATCCACGACCAGGTCCACTGGGACGAGCCTCGCAACCGGGTCCCCGGCGCGCTCTACTACCACGACGTGCTGCCCCGCGTGGTCGCCGAGCTCGACGGACGCACCCCCTACTGGCCCGGTAGCCCTTTCGGGGGCGACGACCACAACGACCGTCGTCAGGGCAACGTGCACAACTGGGAGGTCTGGCACGGCAACTTCCCCCGCCGCTTCGGTGAAGAGTCACGCCAGGACCCTACGCCGGAGAACGTCTCCTACCTTCGTTACGCCGAGGACATGGGGAGGTTCATAAGCGAGTTCGGGATGCATGCCGCACCGGTCCGTGAGACCCTTCGGCGCGCGATACCAGAGGATCAGAGGTATCACCACAGCCCTTCGATGGACCACCACAACAAGGACTATCCCAAAGATAAGGGCGACAATCTCATGCTGACCATCACAGGTCTGCCCGAGAACCTCGACGAGTACGTGGACTTCAGCATGATCTCACAGGCCGAAGGCCTGAAGTTCGCCCTCGAGCACTTCCGTCGCCGCAAACCCCACTGTTCGGGTACCCTCTTCTGGCAGCTAAACGACTGCTGGCCCGTCCTCTCCTGGAGCGTCCTCGACTACCACGGCTTCGGCAAGCCCGGCTACTACTACGC
>Ga0126307_10001383_pt1 | contig 15983 bp, 13 predicted proteins | sample Plot28_FD_89955 | JGI IMG/M metagenome (GOLD analysis project Ga0126307, IMG submission 89955) | Serpentine soil microbial communities from UC McLaughlin Reserve, CA, USA - Plot28 | ecosystem: Environmental > Terrestrial > Soil > Grasslands | place: USA: UC McLaughlin Reserve, Lake County... | reverse complement strand
CCGCCGCGCCGAGCGTCACCTCGACGATGCCGTCCGATCCAGCTTCGGCGAACCCGCGGAGGGCACCGTTCAGCGACTGGGACGAGGTGACGTTGACCGCCGGGTACGCATAGCCGCCGGCAAGTGCAGCGTCGAGCATCGCGCGGTATCGCTCAGGCGTCGCGATCGGCATGACCTCCGACCATGGCGGATGCCGGCGCCGGGCGCCAGGAGGGGCCACCTGACACCGGTGCCCAGCAGGCTGCACCCGGCCGTCGGGTTGTCCGGAGTGAGGCGGAGCCGCGCCAGCGCCGCGTTCGACCCAACCGGGACCGTCGGCGCGCTTGCCTACCGGGCGGCTCACGCCATCCGGAGCAGGTACCTGCGGTCCCCGGGTCCACTCCGAGCGACTGATCGCGTTTCGCGATGACCGGTGAGCGATCGCAGCTTGCCCGGCCGCTCGACGGGCTTACGGTCGGTGTGCGTCCAACCTCGAATGGAGCACGCCATGCACCTCCGTCACCTCACCGCCTCACTCATCTCCCTCGCGGCTGTGGCCGGCGTCGTCGCCGGTTGCGGGGGATCGGATGCCAAGCCGACCAGCGCGCAGTCGAGCGGAATCGCGGCGCACGCCGACAGCGGTCACGCGCTGACGATCTCCGGCTTCAAGTTCACGCCGAGCTCGCTCGAAACGACTCGCGAAACGCGTATCACCGTGAAGAACGACGACAGCACCGCGCACACGGCGACCGCCGACGACGGCCACAGCTTCGACACGGGCGCCATTGCCCCCGGGGCCGCGGCGACGGTCACGCAGTCGAAGGCGGGAACGTACAAGTTCCACTGCTCCATCCACCCGTTCATGCACGGGACCCTCGTGGTCCGCTGAAGGCGGTCGCACGATGCGGAGAGACTGCCCGCTAGTGCGGGAACGCGCCCGGGCCGCGCACCTGGAGCATGTCGGGGAAGCCGAGCGGGCGTGGCCCGAGCTCGTTCACCACGAAGACGTCGCGTGCCGGGTTGCCCGTGACCGTCCCGATGTCGCGCGCCGTCAGCTTGATCAGCAGGTCGCGTTCCGTCGGTACCGTCGTCGCCGCGGCGCGCTCGGCGGCGGTCGCGGTCGCCTCGAGCGCATTCGCCGCGGCCTCGCTCTCGGGCATCGCGAACATGCCGCGCGCGAGCTGACGAGTCACGGCCTCCGAGAGGGCGACGTCGATCTGCGTGACCGGCTGTGTCGACGGGTCCGCCGACGCCGCGCTGACGCCGGCCCGGTTGTGGACCGTCAGCCCCTCCACCTTCGACCAGAACGGGAGCACGTCGGCGAACCGTGCGGCGGCCGGCAGTCCGAACTCCGCGTGGATGTCGTGGACCCAGTCCGCCGGCGTCCGGAGGTTGCGGACGAACAGCATGTGCAGGTTCAGCGCGGTCGTCCACGCTTCCTTCCACGCGAGGTAGGCCGCCTCGATCGCCTGCTGCTTGACGCTGACGACCGGCGCGCCGCCGACCGGGGGCGGCGGTGGCGGTGGCCCGCCGACCACCGGCGGGGCGAGCACGCCGGGCGTGAACGTGACGCCGGGATAGGAGAGCCCGGCCGCGCCCATCCCGAGCATTCGCCGCGGGACGACCTCGAAATGGGCGGCGTTGCCGAGCTTCGCAGCCTCCTGCGCGCGCACGAACTCGACCCGGCGGTCGATGTAGCCGCCGTCGTCCCCGACGACGCCCGGGTTGCCGGCGTGCATGCTCTCATGGACGAACGTGATGATCGACTCGCGGCTGGTCGGGTTGTCCATCACGCCGGGGGCGATCGAGATCTGCTGGTCGTTCGTCAGGCCGCCGAGGAAGACCTCGGCGTTGTAGGCCGAGCGGTCGGTGACGATGTGGCCGCTCACGTGCAGGGCGTTCATCCGCGTGCGCGCGTTCGCGTAGCGCGCCTTCGCCGTCACGAGGTTCGCGGCGCCGAACACCTGAGTGATGTGCGCGTCGAGGGCGCCGGTCGCGATGCGGTCGAAGATCCGGTTCGCGGAGTTGACGAGCGAGGTGAGGTGGGCGGCGTCGCGCGTGCCCGGCCGGGGACCGGCGTCGATCAGCAGCGGATCGCCCAGCCGGGTGTCCGCGCGAACCCGCACGACCGCCTCGCCCTCCCGCGTGCTGCGCTCCGAGGCCGACAGCGCCCCCCACTGCGCCGCGGTGAGGCCGCGCCGGCGCTCCGTGTTGACGCGCGCCTGCTCCGCGGCGGTCATCTCCTGGCGCGACATCGCGATCAGCCGGTCGAGCCCGGCACGGTGGGCGGCCGCGTCCGTCGCGTCGACGCGGCCCCCACCGGCGGGGTCGAAGAGGATCCGCTCGAGCTCGGCCGCCGGGGGGACCCGGCGGCGCGCGAGCACCCGCCGGCTGCGCGGCGCCGCGCGCCGCTGCAGCAGCGCGCCCGCACTGCGGTTGCCGGCGGTGCGCTGGACGCCGAGGATCGCCTCCGCGGGCGAGCGGAGGGCGGCCGGTCCCTCTGTCCGCTGTGCGTCCGCCTCGCGCCGCGTCCCGCCCGTGCCCACCCGCCCCGGCGCCGTCATCTCCGGGGCCTCTGCGGCTCGGGCGGGTCCGGCCGGAGCGGCGTGCGCACTACCGGCCCCGCCTCCGCGCGCGGTGCCCAGTCGTCGCGGGGAGCGAGCCGGTCGTCGCCCGGATCGGCCGTGCGCAGCAGGCGCGCGGCCGCGTCGTTGCCGGCCGCCTCGGCGATCTGCAGCGCCGTCCGCCCGTCCGGGCGATTCGTGATCCCCGGGTTCGTGCGCGGGTCCGCGAGCAGCGTCCGCACGACGCCGGCGTCGCCGCCGAGCGCCGCCCATGCGAGCGCGGTCTGGCGATCGCGGTCGACGGCATCGACCACGGTGGCCGGATCCGCGAGCAGCCGCTCCACGAACGGCACGTCACCCGCGAACGCGGCGACGATCAGCGGCGTCCGGCCCAGCTCGTCCTTCGCGTTCGGGTCGATGCCCGGATGGGCGAGCAAGAGCTCCGCGGCGCGCGCGTCCCCGCGCTCGGCGGCCACGTGCAGCGCGGTCAGCCCGCGCTCCGCGGCCGCATTGACGTCGATCGCCGGGTTGGCGAGCAGCTCGGCCGCCACGGCGTGGAAGCCCTCCGCGATCGCGACCATGAGGGCGCTCCAGCCATTGTCCTCGTTGCGCGCGTTGACATCGGCGCCCTGCGTGAGCGCGAGGCGCACCGCGTCCAGGTCGCCCGCCAGCACCGCGCGGTGCAGCGGCGTCATCGCCCGATCGTCCCAGATCGCGCCGCCGCGCTGCAATGGCCGCTCGGGCCGCCGATCGTGCAGTGTCCCCGTGCGGGCTGCGAAGCGGCGGCGAGCGGGATGGCCTGGCAAGCTCTTCCGCCGTGACCGACTTCGCAGCGACGATCAGCACGGCGTACGCGACCGTGGGCGAGGCCGTCGACCTCGGGCGCGGCGTCCACGAGGGGCAGCTGTTCCGTGACGCGCCGGTGCGCGTGCCGCTCGCGACGATGAACCGGCACGGCCTCGTGGCGGGCGCGACGGGCACCGGCAAGACGAAGTCGCTGCAGCTGCTCGCCGAGCAGCTTTCGCGCGCCGGCATCCCGGTGCTGGTCGCCGACGTCAAGGGCGACGTGTCCGGGCTCGCGGCGGCCGCGGCGCCCGGCGGCCCGGGCGAGAGCCGGATGGCCGACCTCGGCCTGCCGTTCGCCCCCGAGGCGTTCCCGGTCGAGTTCCTCTCGCTCGGTGGGCTGGGCCCCGGCGTGCCGATCCGCGCCACCGTCAGCGACTTCGGCCCCCAGCTCCTGGGCAAGGTGCTCAAGGCGAACGAGACTCAGGAGTCGAGCCTCATGCTGGTCTTCCACTACGCGGACCAGAAGGGCCTGCCGCTGCTCGACCTGAGCGACCTCCGCGCGCTGCTCACCTTCCTCGACTCCGACGCGGGGAAGGCCCAGCTGGAGGGCATCGGCGGCCTGTCGTCGGCGACGGTCGGCGTGCTGCTGCGCGCGCTCGTCGGCCTGGAGACCGGCGGCGGAACCGAGTTCTTCGGCGAGCCGCAGCTCGACGTCGCCGACCTGCTGCGCGTCGCTCCCGACGGCCGCGGGGTGATCTCGTGCGTCGAGCTGGCCGCCGTGCAGGACAAGCCGGCGCTGTGGTCGACCGCGCTGATGTGGCTCGTCGCCGAGCTGTTCGAGGCGCTGCCCGAGGCGGGCGACCTGCCCAAGCCGAAGCTCGTCGTCTTCCTCGACGAGGCGCACCTGCTGTTCGACGACGCCACGGAGGCGTTCCTCGACGCCCTCGCCCGGACCGTGCGGCTGATCCGCTCCAAGGGCGTCGGCGTGTTCTTCGTCACCCAGCAGCCGACGGACGTCTCCGAGGAGGTCCTCGCCCAGCTCGGCCTGCGGATCCAGCACGCGCTGCGCGCGTTCACCCCGAGCGACGCGAAGCGGCTGCGCGCGACGGTGTCGACCTGCCCGCGCTCCGAGCTCTACGACGTCGAGACGCTGCTGACCTCGGTGGGGACCGGCGAGGCCGCGGTGACGCTGCTGTCGGAGAAGGGCGTCCCGACGCCGGTCGTCCACACGCGCATGCTCGGCCCGTCGTCGAGCATGGACCCGTTCCCCGGGCTCGACGCGGCCGCGACCGCGTCGCCGCTGTGGGCGAAGTACGGCACGCGGACGGACGCCCAGAGCGCGCGGGAGATGCTGGCCGGGCGGCTGGCGCCCGCACCCGCGGCGGAGCCGGCCGACGCGCCGCTGGAGCACGTCCCGGTTCCCCGCCGCGGGCCGCCCAAGCGCGCCCCGGCGCCGAAGGGCGGCGGCGCCGACGCGATCGGCGACTTCCTCAACTCGCGTCAGGGCAAGGCGCTGCAGAAGCAGGTCGCGCGCGGCATCTTCGGGATGCCGCGCAAACGGCTCTAGCCACTCCCGGCCGCGCGCCCTTCCTATCCGTTTGCGGGACGACGGACGCGGAGCGAACGACTACCGTTCCAGGACGATGGGAGCAGGTGCGCGACGGTGCGCGGTCCTGGTGGCAGGGCTCGCCCTGGCGCTGACCGCGGGATGCGGCGGGGGCGGCGACCCGGTCGCGCAGCGGGCGCGGGCCGCGGTCGACACGAGCGAGCCGGTCCCGTGGCGCGCCCGCGAACTCGACCGGGCGGCCCGCACGCGGGCGATCGCCGCCGCGGCCCGCCGCCGCGCCGAGCTCGCGCGCTTGCGGGGCGTACCCAGCGTGGGCGCGGCACTGCGCCGCGCGCGGCTCTCCGGCACGATCGGCCGCGGCGCGTACCGCAGGTACCGCGCCGCCTACGACGGCGCGCGCGCCGCCGCCGCGTGGCTGCCCGGCGGGCGCGGACTCGAGGAGCGCGCCGTGCTGGGCAACCTCGAGGCGCTGGCCGACGCGCTCGCCCTGACGCCGAGCCGCTTCCCCGCCGTCTTCCTCAACCTGCGCCGCAACACGGGGACGTGGACGCAGGCGGCCTTCCCGGCGTCCGGCGAGCGGCGGACGTTCGGCCGCAGCCCGGCCGTGTTCCAGTACATCCCGGGTCAGGGCATGCAGCTGCATCCGCTCGCCACCTGGGGACGGATCAACGCGGGCCTGCACCGCTGCCTCGAGCGGGCGGGGACGGGCTGCGGCAGCCGCGCGCTGCGACGACAGGTGGACGGCGCGGTGCGGCTGGCGTCCGAGCGCGGCGGCTTCCAAACGTGGGAGTACCAGTACCGCTACGCGCAAGGGGCGCCGCCCTGGATCAGCGGGATGGCGCAGTCGACTGCCGTGCAGGCGCTCGCGAGGGCCGCGCGCGCGTTCCGCGCCCCGCGCTACGCGAAGCTCGCGCAGCAGGCGCTCGGCGCCTTCGAGACGGCGCCGCCGACGGGCGTCGCCGTGCCCGCCGCGGCCGGCGGCGAGCGCTTCGTCATGTACTCCTTCGCGCCGTCGATGCAAATCCTCAACGGGGAGCTGCAGGCGGTCAACGGGCTGCGCACGGCGGCGGCGCTCACCCGCAGCGACCGGGCGGCGCGGCTGGCGCGCGCCGGGGACGCGGCGGTACGACCGGTCGTCGTCGGCTACGACACCGGGGCCTGGTCGCTGTACTCGGCGGCCGGGCAGGAGACGTCGCTGTCCTACCACGAGCTCACCACGGGTTTCCTCGCCGCCTCCTGCCGGATGACCCGCGACCAGGTGTATTGCGACGCGGCGCGCCGCTTCGCGCGCTACGAGCAGGAACCGCCGCGGATCGGGCTCGGCGCGCTGAGCGGCCTGCGCGCGCGCCGCGCCGCGCCGCTGCGGTTCTCGCTCTCGAAGGGCTCGGCCGTCGCGGTGCGCGTCTACGGGCCGCGCGGGCTGGTGCTGGCGCGCGACCTCGAGCTCGGGCGCGGCGGCCACGAGCTGGCGTTCACGCCGCCGTCGCGCGGGCGGTTCCGCGTCCGGGTGTCGGCCCGCGGGCCGGAGGGCCGGGTCGGGTTCGCCGACCGCCGTGTGCGGGTCGTGCTGCCCAAGCCGCCGCCGCGACGCCTCGCCGCGGACGGGGAAGGGGACGGGCACAAGCCGAGCAAGCCGCCCGAGCGGCTGCGCGGCGCCGTGGGCGGCGGCGAGGGACCGGCCGCCGGGCTCGGCGGCTGACCGCGGCTCAGCGCCGCCGGTTGCGGCGCCGGCCGCCGCCGTTGCCGTTCCGCACCGGCCGCGGCACCTCGACGCCGAGGCCGTGCTCGAGCCCCAGCTCGCCGGCGAACTTGGCGACGTCGCGCGCCTGGTCGTCCATGACGAACGTGATGCCGACGCCGCTGGCGCCCGCGCGGGCGGTGCGCCCGACGCGGTGGATGTAGTCCTCGCGCGCGGCGGGCGCGTCGTAGTTGATGACGTGCGTCACGCCGGTGACGTCGATGCCCCGGGCGGCCACGTCCGTGGCGACGAGCGTGTCGACGCGGCCAGACTCGAACCGGGCGAGCGCCTTCTCGCGCTGGGTCTGCGACTTGTCGCCGTGCATCGCGACGGCGTGCACGTTCTGCTTGGCGAGCCGCTTGACGAGCCGGTCGGCGCCGCGCTTCGTGCGCACGAACACGAGGGTGAGCCCGCGCTGCGGGTCGCCCAGCTCGTGGACCAGCGCCGAGACCTTGGCCTCGTGCGCGACCCGGTGGAAGCGGTGGTCGACGTGGCCGACGCCCTCGGGCTCGGGCGTGTGCTCGTGCCGGACCGCGCCCGTGGTGTATGCGGCGGCGATCCGTCCGACCTCGCCCTCGAGCGTGGCCGAGAACAGCAGCGTCTGGCGGTCGTCCGGCGTCATGCGCACGATCCGGTCGACGACCGGCTTGAAGCCCATGTCGAGCATCCGGTCCGCCTCGTCCAGGATGAGCAGGTCGACCTGGTCGAGCGAGACGGCGCCGCGCTCGATCAGGTCGAGCAGGCGGCCCGGCGTGGCGACGAGCACGTGCGACCGGCTCGCCTGCTTGGCCTGGTTGTGGATGCCGACGCCGCCGTAGACGGCGGTGATGCGCAGCCCGCGGGCGTGCATGACGGCCGCGAGCTCGTCGACGATCTGCGCCGCGAGCTCACGCGTCGGGGCGAGGATGAGGGCCGAGGGCCACGGGTCGTCGGGCTGGATGATGTCGGCGAGCGGGAGGCCGAAGGCGAGCGTCTTGCCCGACCCTGTGGGGGACTTGACGAGCACGTCGCGCCCTTCCAGGACGTCGGGGACGACCATCGACTGGACCGCGAACGGCGTCTCGATGCCGCGCCGCGACAACGCGTCGGCAACAGCCTCTGACACGCCGAGATCGGCGAAGGGGGAAGACATTGTGGGAGCTCCTTCTCGCGACCTGGGGTGGTCGCGTCGTACGGGTGGGGAGATTCGATCGACCCCATCCGCGCCATCGGAGCGCCGTCCAGGAACCAAGAACCTCACGGACGGCAGGACGCCGCCCGGAAACCTACGCTAGCAGCGTCCTGGATCAGGTTTGCCTAACGTTTCGACGTGATCTGGGTATGAGTGCGTACGATGCCGCCGCAGATGACAGCCGTCACAGAACCCGCACCCGCGCACGCCGACGACGTCGAGCCGTGCCACAACGAGACCCGTGACCGGATCATCACTGGCGCCGTCACGGTGCTCCCGGTGGTGTGCCTGGTCTTCGTCGCCTGGCAGGTGTGGGGAGCCTGGCTCGGCTGGAACGACATCTTCGTCTTCCTGATCATGTACGTCCTGACCGGCCTTGGCATCACGGTCGGCTTCCACCGCCTCTTCACCCACCGCGCCTTCAAGACCTCGCCGTTCATGCGCGGCGTCTTCGCCGTGCTCGGCTCGGCCGCGATCGAGGGGCCGGTCATCTCGTGGGTCGCCGACCACCGCAAGCACCACGCCTTCTCCGACCAGCCCGGCGACCCGCACAGTCCGCACGTCGACCACGGCTCGGGCATGCGCGGCGCCATCCGGGGCCTAGTCCACGCCCACGTCGGCTGGCTCTTCCTGCATACGCACCGCGGCCTGCGCAGCCGCTACGCACCGGACCTGATCGCCGACCCGGTGGTCAGCAAGGTCGATCGCCGGTTCGTCCTCTGCGTCGCCGGCGGCCTGATCGCGCCGTTCCTGCTCGGCTGGCTGTTCGGCGGGACGTTGCGCGACGGCCTGACGGGGCTGCTGTGGGGCGGCGCCGTGCGCGTGCTCGTGCTGCACCACGCGACGTACTCGATCAATTCGCTCTGCCACTTCTTCGGCCGCCGCCGCTTCGCGACGAAGGACGAGTCGCGCAACCTCCTGTGGCTCGCCCCGCTGACCTTCGGCGAGGCCTGGCACAACAACCACCACGCGTTCCCGACCTCGGCCGCGCACGGCCTGCGCCGCTGGGAGTTCGACCCCTCCGCCATGGTCATCTCCGCGATGGAGAAGGCCGGGCTGGCGTGGGACGTCATCCGCGTGCCGCCGGAGCGGCAGGCGACCAAGTACGCTGACGCGGCTTGAGCACCGAGCCGCTCCGCACGCAACTCGCCGAGGTCCTCCCCGACCGGCCCTTCCGGATCGTCCTGTGGGACGGGACCGAGGTCCCGTCCACCACCCAGGACGGCCCGACGTTCACCGTCCGCTCGCCGGTCGCGCTGAGCCACATGCTCCGCGCGCCCGGCCAGCTCGGGCTCGGCCGCGCGTACGTCGCCGGCGCGCTCGAGGTCGACGACGTCGACAAGGTCCTGGCCCTGCTCGACGGCTTCAGCGCCCCGTCGATCGACGCGAAGGCGAAGCTGCGGCTGGCCGGCGCGGCGGTCCAGGCGGGCGCCCTCAAGCAGGTGCCGCGCACGCCGGCGGCGGAGCTGCGCCCGGAGGGCCGGCGCCATTCGATCGCCCGCGACAAGCGGGCGGTGACGTACCACTACGACGTCTCGAACGACTTCTTCGCACTCTTCCTCGACGAGTCGATGACCTACTCGTGCGCGATCTGGTCGCGCGGCGCCAAGACGCTCGAGGAGGCGCAGTACGCCAAGCGCGACCTGGTGTGCACCAAGCTCGCCCTGAAGGAGGGCGAGCGGATCCTCGACGTCGGCTGCGGGTGGGGCTCGTTCGCGGTGCACGCGGCCGAGCACTACGGCGTGCACGTGACCGGGATCACGCTGTCCGAGCCGCAGGCCAAGGGCGCCCGCAAGCGCGCCGAAGCCGCCGGGGTGGCCGACCGCTGTGAGTTCCGGGTCATGGATTACCGCGAGCTGCCGGGCGAGCAGTTCGACGCCATCGCCTCGATCGGCATGGTCGAGCACGTCGGCGAGGTCAACATCGACGCCTACGCGGCGACGCTCGCGCGGCTGCTCAAGCCGGGCGGGCGGCTGCTCAACCACGGCATCGCCCGGCTGCGGTACGGCGAGCCGGAGGCCGGGGCGTTCTCCGAGCGCTACGTCTTCCCCGACGCCGCGCCGCTGCACCTGTCGCGGATCCAGGCCTCGCTCGAGAAGACCGGGTTCGAGACGCGCCACGTGGAGGGCTTCCGGATGGACTACGCGCAGACCCTGCGCGAGTGGCTCCGGCGGCTCGAGGCCAACCACGACGAGGCCGTCCGCCTCGCCGGCCCCGAGCGCATGCGCGTCTGGCAGGTCTACCTGCGTGCCGCCAGGCGCGGCTTCGAGACGGGCTTCACGTCCGTCTACCAGGTGCTCGCCGACCGGGTCTAGGCGGCCGCGAGCCGGAACGAGGTGAGGACCATCGGCTCGGCGTCGGTCAGGCGCCAGCCGGGCTCGCCGAGCAGCAGCGCGACCTCGTCGCGGCAGCCCTCGTAGAACGCGCGGTGGCTCGCCATCCACTCCTCGAGCGTCGCGGTCCCCGCGCTCTCGGCGCTGACCGCGGCGCCGTCGATCTGGCCGAACGGCAGTACCGCCACGCGCGTCACCTCGACCACGCAGCGGCGGGTGCCGTGGTGATCGGTGATCGGGAGCCGCTGGCCGATCCGGGGCGGGCCGCCGTCGAGGTCCCACTCGCGCGCCAGGGAGATCGACACCGTCTTGGCCCCGCCGAGGATCTGGGCGATCTGGCGCTCGCCGGCGCCGCCGTCGCCCTCGAAGCCGAACTCGATGAACGGCTCGCGGCCGTCGCGCCACGGCGCCAGCGGGATCGTCGCGTGCAGCCGCGTGCCGGCGCCCGGCGCGCTGTCGATCTCCAGCCGGCCGCCGAGCGCCTCGACGCGGTCGGCGAGCCCGACCAGGCCGCCGCCCGGGCCCGCTTCGGCGCCGCCGGCGCCGTCGTCGGCCAGCTCCGCGTGCAAGAACGGGCCGCGGCGCTCGATCGCCACCCGTAGCTCGCTCGCGCCGCTGTGCTTGGCGGCGTTCGCGAGCGACTCGGCGCAGAGGTAGTAGACGGTGACCTCGACGGGATCGGGCAGCCGCCCCTCGGGCAGCGCCTCGAGCCGCAGCCGGAGCGGCGCGCCGACCGCGAGCGCGCGCAGCGACGGCCCGAGGCCGTTCGCGCTCAGCCCGGCGGGGTGCAGCCCGCGCGCGAGGTCGCGCAGCTCGGCGCCGGCGATCCGGGCCTGCTCGCGGGCCAGTCCCATCAGCCGGGCGGTCTCGCGCGGGTCGCGCTCCGCCTCGCGGAGGGCGAGGTCGAGGCACTGACCGAGCATGACCAGGCGCTGCTGGGCGCCGTCATGGAGATCGCGGCCGATCCGGCGCCGCTCCTCGTCGGCGGCGTGCAGCAGCCGGGCGCGCGACGCGGTCACCTCGATCTCGCGCGCACGCAGGATCGCCTCGTGGCGCCGGCGCTCGAGCTCGGCGGCCGCGCGGGCGGCGAAGATGCGCAGGACGGCGCGCTCCTCGTCGCCGGCGTCCAGCCGGGCGCGGGAGAGCACGCAGACGTAGCCCACCAGCGCGCCGGCGGTGTCGCGCATCGGCACCGCGAGGTAGCCCTCGAGCCCGTGCCGGGCGAGGAAGCCGTCATGCGGGAAGCGCAGCACGCTGCCGGTGGGGTGGCTGATCACGTCCGCGTCGGCGATCCGCTCGCCCGGTGTGCCGGTCAGCTCGTACTCGTAGCCCTCGGGCAGCACGTCGCCGCCCGGCCAACAGGCGAGGATCCGCGCGCGGGTCGGCGGGAGATCGTCGCTGAGCTCGGCCACGTAGGCGACGTCGGCGGCGAACGCGGCGGCGAGGCAGCGCGAGAGCGAGCGCAGGAACGGGGCGCCGACGGTGCCGGCGGTGCCTTCGGCGATCGTGCGGAGCAGGTCGCGCTGGTGGCGCGCTGGTGGCGTGCTGGTCTGCATCGGCGTCCGTGCCTTCGGGTCGCACCGCATTCTAGGTCCGGCTGCGGAGCGCACCCCGCCCCTCGGGATGAACTCCCTCCCTCCTGGCAACATGGCGGCGATGGACGCGTGGGCGACCGGGGCGCGCTGGGCAGCGCTCGCCACGGCCACCGCGCTGGTGTCGTGGCTCGTCGCCCTCGCCGGCCTCCCGTCGTCGGCGCTGTTCGGCGCGCTGCTGGTCGGGGTCGGCGCCGCGCTGCTGGCGCCGGACCGGCTCCGCGTCCCGGCGCCGCTGTTCATCGCGGCGCAGGCCGGCGCGGGCGTGGTCCTCGGGACCTTCCTCGACCGCAACTCGCTCGACGCGCTCGGCGCGAGCTGGCTGCCGCTGGCGCTCGTGACCGCCGCCACGCTCGGCATCTCGCTCGGCGCCGGGATCCTCCTCGCGCGTCTGACGTCGCTCGACCTGCCGAGCGCCGCGCTCGGGATGGTGGCGGGCGGCGCGTCGGGCATCGTCGGCATCTCGGACGAACTCGGGGCGGACGACCGGCTCGTCGCCTTCATGCAGTATCTGCGCGTCCTGGTCATCGTCGCGCTGACGCCGTTCCTCGCCGCGCTCGTGTTTCCCGGCTCGGACACAGGCGCGGCCGCCGCGGCGGCGCCCGCGTTCGGCGACCTGCGCGGCTGGCTGATCACCGTGGCGGTCGCGACCGCCGGCGGCGCGCTGGGCCACCGTGCGCGGATCCCCGGCGGCGCCCTGCTCGTCCCGATGGGGGGCGCCGCCGTCCTGACGCTCGCGGTGCCGGGCGGTGCGTTCACCGTCCCGCCCGCCATCAGCGAGGTCGGGTTCGCGCTGATCGGGCTCCAGGTCGGCCTGAAGTTCACCCTCGGGACGATCCGGCTGCTGGGACGGCTGCTCGCGCCGGTGCTGCTGGCGGTCTTCGGCGTGCTCATCGCCTGCGCGCTGCTCGGGGCGGTGCTCGCGCTCACCACCTCGGTCTCCATGCGCGACGCCTACCTGGCGACGACGCCCGGCGGCCTCTACGCGGTGCTCGCGGTCGCGGTCGGCAGCAACGCCGACGCCGGCTTCATCCTCGCGGCCCAGGGCCTGCGGCTGATCGTGATGATCGCGCTCGCCCCGGTCTTCGTCCGCTGGGTCGTACGGCGCTGGGGTGCGCGCACGCCGGCGCGCGCGCCGTAACGTACGCGGGATGAACGAGCCGCAGCGCGTCGACATCGCGATCATCGGCGCCGGGTTCTCCGGTCTGGGGATGGCGGCCCGGCTGCGCGAGCGGGGCATCGACGACTTCGTGATCCTCGAGCGCAACGCGGACGTCGGCGGCGCGTGGTGGTCGAACACCTACCCCGGCTGCACGTGCGACGTGCCCTCCCACCTCTACTCCTTTTCGTTCGCGCCGAACCCGGACTGGAGCCGGACCTACTCCCCCCAGCCGGAGATCCGGGCCTACCTCGACCGGGTGGCGCGCGAGCACGACCTGCTCGGCGCCATCCGCTTGGCCACGAGCGTGACCGGCGCCGACTGGGACGACGACGCCGGGCGCTGGGCGCTCGCGACCTCGGGCGGCCCGGTGTCGGCGCGCGTGCTGATCGCCGCCCCCGGCCCGCTGACCGAGCCGAGCCTGCCCGACCTGCCCGGCCTGGACACGTTCGCCGGCACCGTGTTCCACTCGGCCCGGTGGAACCACGGCCACGACCTGCGCGGGGAGCGCGTCGCGGTGATCGGCACCGGCGCGTCGGCGATCCAGCTCGTCCCCGAGATCCAGCCCGCGGTCGCCCAGCTGCACGTCTTCCAGCGCACGCCGCCGTGGGTGATGCCGCACACGGCCCGCCCGATCCGCTCGCGCGAGCGGACCCTGTTCCGGCGTGTGCCGGCCGCCCAGCGCGCGGTCCGGGCCGGCGTGTACGCCGGACGCGAGCTGCTCGTCCCGGGCTTCACCCGCCGCCCCGGGCTGCTGAAGGTGGCCGAGCGCATCTCGCGCCGCCATCTGCGCGACCAGATCGCCGACCCGGTGCTCCGGGCGCGCGTCACGCCCGATTACGCGATCGGCTGCAAGCGCATCCTGCCGTCCAACCGGTGGTATCCGGCGCTCGGCGAGCCCAACGTCGAGCTCGTGACCGACGCGATCCGCGCGGTCACGCCCGGCGGGATCGTCACCGCGGACGGCACCGAGCGCGCGGTCGACACGATCATCTTCGGCACCGGTTTCCGCGTCGCCGAGGGCCCGATCGGCGCGCTCGTCCGCGGCCGCGGCGGACAGCTCCTCGCCGACGCCTGGGGCGGCAGCCCGCGCGCGCATCTCGGCTCCACGGTCGCCGGCTTCCCCAACCTGTTCCTCCTGCTCGGCCCGAACACCGGGCTCGGGCACAGCTCGATGGTCTACATGATCGAGTCGCAGATCGCCTACGTCGCCGACGCGCTGCGCGTCATGGGCGAGCGCGGCGCCGCGGTGGCGGAGGTCCGGCCCGAGGTGCAGGCCGCCTACGTCCGCGAGCTCGACACGAGGATGCAGCGAACGGTCTGGAGCACGGGCTGCTCCAGCTGGTACCAGGACGCGTCGGGGCGCAATCCGGTGCTGTGGCCCGACTGGACGTGGCGGTTCCGCCGCCGCACGAGCCGGTTCGACCCGGCCGAGCACACGCTGCGCGCGGCGGCGGCTAGCTCACCAGCCCGATGACGGTGAGCAGTACGCCGGCGCCGATCTCGATCATCGCCGTGCGCCGGAGCACGCCCATCGCGGGCGGCGGGGGCGATCCCTCGCCGAGCCCGGCCGCGGCCATCTGACGGCGCGCGATCAGCGTCACGACGACGAGCTCCACCACACCGACGACGAGCAGGACGATCCCGAGGATGAGCACGCGCGGAGCCTAGCCGACCGGGGCCGGCGTCCAGCGCACCCGGAGGGCGCCCGGCTTGCGGAAGACGAGTCCGCGGGGCGCCGGGTCGCCGGCCAGCTCCAGTCCGGGGAGCCGCTCGAGCGCCCCCGCGACGGCGGCCTGCGCCTCGAGCCGCGCGAGGTGCATCCCGATGCAGACGTGCGGCCCGCCGGCGAACGCCGCGTGCAGCTTTGCGTTCGGGCGGCGGACGTCGAACCGGTCCGGCTCGGGGAACACGTCCGGGTCGCGGTTGGCGCCGGCGATCGAGACGATCACCAGCTCCCGCTCGCCGATCTGCGCGCCGCCGAGCGTCGTCGCACGCGTGCTGTACCGGTCGATCACCGCCGCGGCGGGCTCCAGCCGCAGCGACTCCTCGATCGCGTTGGCGAGCAGGGCCGGCTCGGCCTGCACCGCGGCGAGGCCGGCGGGGTGCGCCAGCAGGTGCGCGATCGCGTTGGCGATCATGCCCTCGGTAGTCTCGATGCCGCCGAACAGGAGCACCGCGGCGTTCGACATCACCTCGTCGGCCGACAGCCCGCCCGCGTCGCCCGCGGCGGCGGCGAGGAGCGACGAGCCGGGCGGGCGCGCCAGCGCCGGGGCCATCGCGTCGCGCAGCGCCGCGTACCCGTGCGCGCCGGCCTCCGTCGGCCCGTGCCCGGCGGTGATCTCGGTCACCGACGTCACGATCGCCTCGTACCAGCCCAGCACCTCGTCGGTCCCGGCCTCCTCCAGGCCGAGCGCGTGCGTGACCACCGCCGCCGCGAGCGGGCCGGCGAGGTCGCGCCGCAGCTCCGCCTCACCCGCCGGGGCGATCGCGCCGAGCAGGCGATCGACCTCCGCCGTCACCGGCGCGCGGAACCGCTCGCGCACCGCGTCGAGCCGGAACGGCCGGGCGAAGGGCTCGCGGTGGCGCCCGTGCGCGGGGCCGTCGAGCGTGAGCATGCTCGGCCCGACCACGCGGCCGGTCGAGAAGCGCTCGTCGTCGACGGTGAAGGTGTCCGGATCGCGCATGACCTGGAGCGCCAGGTCGCGCCGGGTGACCAGCCAGCCCTCGAGCACGGGAACCCAGGACACCGGCTCGGACGCACGCAGCCGCGCGAGTAGCGCGTGCGGGTCGGTCTCGAGCTCGGCGAGCGTCGCTGCGGCGCCGATCGGGAACATCAGAAGGGCGCGAGCGTCGCCGGCCGCTCCGTGCCGGCCCGGACGGCGCGGCGGTGGAGCACCCGGGCGGCGAGCACGCCACCGAGTGCGCCGAACAGATGGCCCTGCCACGAGATCCCGTCCTCGGGGACGAGCCCCTGCAGCAGCGTGGTGCCCCAGACCCCCAGCACGACCAGGCCGAGCGCGATCTGGCCGGCGCTGCGGCTGTAGACGCCGCGCGCGACCAGGTACGCCGCGTAGCCGAAGACGATGCCGCT
>Ga0126307_10001381_pt1 | contig 15986 bp, 15 predicted proteins | sample Plot28_FD_89955 | JGI IMG/M metagenome (GOLD analysis project Ga0126307, IMG submission 89955) | Serpentine soil microbial communities from UC McLaughlin Reserve, CA, USA - Plot28 | ecosystem: Environmental > Terrestrial > Soil > Grasslands | place: USA: UC McLaughlin Reserve, Lake County... | reverse complement strand
CGTCGGATCCGGCCTACCTGCGGGCGGGCCGCCAGCCATCGCCCGAGCTCGTGGAGTCGATCCGCAAGCAGTTCGGGCTCGACGACCCCAAGCCGATCCAGTTCTTCCGCTACGTCGGCGACATCTTCCCGTTCGACGGCGACGGGGCGAACTTCGGCTTCTCGTATCAGTCCAACACCGAGGTGCTTCCCCAGATCCTCGACCGCATGCCGGCGACGATCTTCCTGACGAGCGGCGCCGTCGTGCTGTGGCTGCTGATCGCCATACCCGTGGGGATGATCTCGGCGGTCAAGACCGGCTCGTGGCTGGACCGCCTGACCATGGGCGCCGCGCTGGTCGCCATCTCCGCCCCCGTCTACTTCCTCGGCCTGGTGTCGCTGTTCCTGTTCAGCGACGACGTGGGCCGCTTCAAGATCTTCCCCGGCTCGGCGTCCTACCAGGACGCGACGAACATCTTCGAGAAGGCGGGCGCGCTGATCATGCCGTGGTGCGTGCTCGCGGCCGCGTTCGCAGCCATCTACGCGCGCTTCCTGCGCGGGAACCTGATCGACGTCATGCAGGAGGACTACATCCGCACGGCGCGGGCGAAGGGGCTCTCCGAGCGGCGCGTGATCATGCGCCACGGCGTCCGCAGCGCCATCACGCCGATCGTCACGCTGCTCGGCCTGGACATCGGCATCCTGCTCGGCGGGGCGATCCTCACCGAGACCGTGTTCAACATCCAGGGCATCGGGCGCTTCGCCTATGAGGCGATCGTGCGCTTCGACCTGCCGGTGATCCAGGGCACGGTGCTGTTCGGCGCCTTCTTCATCGTGATAATGAGCCTCTTCGTGGACATCCTGTACGCCTTCATCGACCCGCGCGTGCGCTACGGATGAGCGCCGCCGGGCACACGCCCCTGCTGGAGGTCGAGGACCTCCGGGTGTACTTCGAGACCGACGACGGCCTGGTCAAGGCCGTCGACGGCATCTCCTACACGGTCGACCGCGGCCAGACGCTCGGGATCGTCGGCGAGTCCGGCTCCGGCAAGTCGGTGTCCTCGCTCACCGTCATGGGGCTCACCCGCGCGCGCAACGCCCGCATCTCGGGCACCGTCCGCTTCGACGGCAACGAGCTCCTCGGCGCGTCGGACGAGGACATCCGCAAGATCCGCGGCGACGACATCGCGATGATCTTCCAGGACCCGCTGTCCTCGCTGCACCCCTTCTATAAGGTCGGCGGGCAGATCGTGGAGGCCGTCCAGGCGCACCGCGACGTCTCCAAGGCCCAGGCGTACGACCGCGCCGTCGAGATGCTGGGCCTCGTCGGCATCCCCGAGCCGCGCCGGGCCGCGGAGTCCTACCCGCACGAGTTCTCGGGCGGCATGCGCCAGCGCGCGATGATCGCCATGGCGCTGGCCAACGACCCGCGGCTGCTCATCGCCGACGAGCCGACCACGGCGCTCGACGTGACCGTGCAGGCGCAGATCCTCGAGCTGATCGAGCGCCTGCAGGACGAGTTCGACACGGCGGTCGTGGTCATCACGCACGATCTCGGCGTCGTGGCCGAGATGGCCGACGAGATCGCGGTCATGTACGCGGGCCGGATCGTCGAGCACGCCGACGCCGACACGGTGTTCGCGGCGCCCGAGCACCCCTACACGTGGGGCCTGCTGTCCTCGATCCCGCGACTGGACGCGCCCCGCGGCGAGGAGCTCGTGCCGATCGGCGGGCGCCCGCCGTCGCTCATCAACCTGCCGTCGGGCTGCCACTTCCACCCGCGCTGCCCGTACGTGCGCGAGGCGCACCGGCGCGTCGACCCCGCGCTCGAGCCGGTCGACGGCCAAGCCGACCACCAGGTCGCCTGCCTGCTCGACTCCGGCACGCGCAAGCGCCTGTGGGGCGAGCTGCAGGCCGGCGTGGCCCCCGAGGCCGCGCGCAAGGACGTCATCGAGGAGCCGGAGCCGACAGGATGAGCGAGCCCCTCGTCCAGGTCCGCGACCTCGTCAAGCACTTCCCGATCCGCCAGGGCCTGCTGCAGCGCCAGGTCGGCGCCGTGCGCGCCGTGGACGGCGTGAGCTTCGACGTCAACCAGGGCGAGACGCTCGGCCTCGTGGGCGAGTCGGGCTGTGGCAAGTCGACCACGGCGCGGCTGATCCTGCGGCTCATGGACCCGACGTCGGGCTCCGTGAAGTTCGAGGGCCGCGAGATCGCGACGGCGAAGGGCGCGGAGCTCAAGGAGCAGCGCCGCAACATGCAGATGATCTTCCAGGACCCGTTCTCGTCGCTGAACCCGCGCAAGACGGTCGGTTCGATCATCGGCGAGCCGTACGCCATCCACAACCTGAAGACCGGCGACGGCGAGCGCAAGCGCGCGGTGCAGGAGCTCATGGACACGGTGGGCCTCAACCCCGAGCACTACAACCGCTATCCGCACGAGTTCTCCGGCGGCCAGCGTCAGCGCATCGGCGTGGCGCGGGCGCTGGCGCTGCAGCCGAAGCTGATCGTCGCCGACGAGCCGGTCTCGGCGCTGGACGTCTCGATCCAGGCCCAGGTCCTCAACCTGCTGCGGGACCTCCAGCGCGAGCGCGGGATCACGCTGATCTTCATCGCGCACGACCTGTCGGTCGTGCGGCACATGTGCGACCGGGTCGCGGTCATGTACCTGGGCCACATCGTCGAGCTCGCCGAGTCCGACGACCTCTACGCGCACCCGCGGATGCCCTACACGGGAGCGCTGATGTCGGCCGTGCCGGTGGCCGACCCGCGGCTGGCGGCGGCCAAGAAGCGCCAGGTGCTGGCCGGCGACGTGCCGTCGCCCGCCAACCCGCCGCAGGCGTGCCCGTTCCACACGCGCTGCTGGAAGGCGCAGGAGATCTGCCGCACCGAGACGCCGGCGCTCGAGCCCAAGGAGGGCGGCAACATCGCCGCCTGCCACTTCCCGCTCACCGACGAGGAGGTCCTGGAGCGGATCCCGTCGGCGCGGAACCTGACGCGCTGAGCGCGCGCTGCGCCAGCCGCGCCAGCCGCTCGTCCCACTGCCCGCCGACCGCGGTCATCCACGCCATCGCGTCGCTGAGCGGCGCCGGCGTGAGCGTGTAGCGGGTCTCGCGCCCCTCTCGATGCGCCTCGACGAGCCCGGCGCGGGCCAGCGCGCCGAGGTGCTTGGCGACGGCCTGGCGCGTCATCGGCAGCTCGCCGGCCAGGCGTGAGGCGGTCAGCGCCGGCTCGCGCGCGAGCGAGCCCATGAGCTCGCGGCGCGTCGGGTCGGCGAGGGCGCCGAAGACGTCGTTCAGGCCCGGCACAGCAGGGACGCGCCGGCGAGCGCCTGCAGTCGCGGCCCCCACGCGTCCGCCGCCGTGCGGTACTCCGTGACCACGAAGCGCGTGCCGCCGGGCGCGTCGTCGAGGCGCCACTCCACCAGCGAGTCGCCCCACGTGAACACGATCCGCTCCGCGGGCTCGACCGCCTCGACCACGCCCTCGCGGTCGTCGGCGCGGACGGCGGCGCCCTCGAAGGGCGCGAACTCCGCGTCGCCGGCGAGCCACTCGCGCAGCTCGGACTCGCCGGTGATGAGCTCCCAGGCGCGGTCGCGGTCGATGGGCAGCACGATCTCTCGAGTGACGCAACTCATCGGTTGCGCAAGGCTATCATGGCGCCAATGCGCAACCACACGGTTGCGAACGATCCGGAGGTCGCCCATGCCGCTCGTGCCCGTCGTCGTCCAGCAGGACTCCCGTGGGGAGCGCTCGTTCGACATCTACTCCCGCCTGCTGCGCGAGCGCGTGGTATTCGTCGGCGGGCCGATCGACGACGAGGTCGCCAACCTGGTCGTCGCGCAGCTGCTGCACCTCCAGGCCGAGGACCCCGAGAAGGACGTGCAGCTCTACGTCAACTCGCCCGGCGGCTCGGCCTACGCGGGCCTGGCCATCTACGACACGATGCGCTTCATCAAGCCCGACGTGGCCACGACGTCCTGCGGCATCGCCATGTCCGCCGGCTCGCTGATCCTCACCGGCGGCGCTGCGGGCAAGCGCAGCGCGCTGCCCAACTCGCGCATCCTCATCCACCAGCCGTCGTCGCAGTTCCAGGGCCAGTCGACCGACATCGCGATCCACGCCGAGGAGACGCTGCGGCTGCGCCGGCGGCTCGAGGAGATCTACGCCGACCACACGGGCCAGGGCGTCGAGCGCGTCTGTAGCGATCTCGAGCGCGATCGCTTCTTCACGCCGGACGAGGCGAGCGACTACGGGCTGATCGACCGGGTGTGCGCGAGCCGCAACGGCTACTCGCCGTCGTCCTCGTAGAGCGACTCGCGGGCCAGCTCGTCGTCGCTCGCGGACCACAGCGCGACGTTCAGGTAGTCGCCGCGGTAGGCGTCGGGGGCCAGCAGGGTGAAGCGGTCCTCGACGATGCGGCACTGGTCGACGACCAGGCCGGCGAGCTCGGCGGTGGCCACGGCGCCGCCGCGCAGCAGCGGCAGGCCCCAGACGAGCGTCATCGCGGCCACGTTGCCGTTCTCGCCGCGCCAGCCGCCGATCACCTCCTCGTTGAGGTCCATCTTCCATTCCGGGTGGCGGTCGGCGATCTCGTCGGTGTAGTCGGCCCAGGCGAAGAAGTCGCCCGGCTCGCGCTCGTCGTCGCCCGGCGTGAACGAGACGTAGCCGAAGAGCTCGACGTCGGTGCTCGTGCGCGCGGTCGCGGGCACGTAGGTGCGGCCGGCCCAGGTGCGGTCGGGGTACCACGTCGGCGAGCCGGGCTCGCCGAGCTCGCCCTCCTCGGCGTCGATGCGCAGGCAGGCGGCGAGGAACTCGGCCTGCAGCGTGTCGGCCCAGCGGCCGTAGGGCAGCGGGCCCTGCGGCGGCTCCGCCGCGAAGCGGCAGACGAGGCGTTCCTCCGGCGGCATCCGGCGGCGGAGCCTACGGGACTTCGACCAGCAGCGTCACGGGGCCGTCGTTGACGAGCTCGACGTCCATGTGGGCGCCGAAGCGGCCGCGCTGCGCGCCCAGCCTCGCGCAGAAGCGCTCGTAGAGCGGCTCGGCCTGGTCGGGGCGGGCCGCGGCGACGTAGGACGGCCGGTTGCCGCGCCGGGTCTCCCCGTAGACCGTGAACTGCGAGACGCACAGCACCTCGCGCTCGCCGAGCGGCTCGTTCATGCGCCCCTCCGCGTCGGCGAACACGCGCAGCGCCCGGACCTTGTCCGCGAGCCGGTCGGCCTCGGCCGGCCCGTCGTCGTGCGTCACGCCGAGCAGCACGAGCAGGCCTGGCCCGATCGCGGCGACGCGCTCACCGCCGACGTCCACGGCGGCGCGGGCCACCCGCTGGACCACGGCGCGCACGCGCCGCAGCCTATGACCCGGCGCGGGCGGGGGACCGCGGCCGCTCGACCAGCCAGCGCGCCAGCGGCGCGGGGCGCCCGACGTGGAAGCCCTGGGCGTGGTCGACGCCGAGCCGGCGCAGCAGCGTCATCGTCTCCTCGTCGCCGACCATCTCGCCCACCGTGCGCTTGCCGAGCCCGCGCGCGATGTCGACCACCGCGCGGATGACGAGCTGGTCCGTGCGGTCGGTGACGCACGAGCGCACGAACTCGCCGTCGATCTTCAGGTAGTCGAACGGCAGGTGCTTGAGGTAGTAGAACGACGCGAAGGCCGCGCCGAAGTCGTCGAGCGCGAACCGGCAGCCGAGCGCGGCAAGGCGCGCGGCGAACTGCTGTGCGCGCGGGATGTTGGCCACCGCCGTCGTCTCGGTGATCTCGAAGATGATCTGCGCCGGGTCGACGGCGTTGGCGCGCAGCTCGGCCTCGATCAGCGAGAGCAGCTCCGGGTCGCCGGTGGAGCGCCCGGAGATGTTGACCTCGACCGTGATGCGGCGGTTGCGGCGGTTCTGCTCGGCCACCATGGCGATCGCGCGCGTGATCACCCAGCGGTCGATGGCGCCGATCAGGTCGTAGCGCTCGGCGGCGGGCAGGAAGGCGGCGGGCGCGATCAGCTCGCCGAGCGGGTCGCGCAGGCGCAGGAGGAGCTCGTACTGGTCGATGCTGCCGGTCGCGAGGTCGACGATCGGCTGGGCCTGCAGCACGAAGCGGTCCTCGTCCAGCCCGTCGCGGATGACGTCGGTCCAGGCGACGCGGCCGCCGGCGCGGGCCGCGGCGTGCCGGCTGGGCGCGTAGCGCACGGCCCGGTCGCGCCCGGCGTCCTTGGCCTCGTACATCGCCAGGTCGGCGTTGACCAGCACCTCCTCGCCCGTGAGCGCGTCGCCCTCGAAGCCGGCGACGCCGAGGCTCGCGCTCACCGTCCGCAGGCGGCCCGACGGCGTGCCCACGCGCTGGGCGCGGACGGCGTCGAGCACCTGCTCGACGACGGCCTCGGGGTCGCGGTCGGGCGCGAGGATCGCCAGCTCGTCGCCCCCGAGGCGGGCGATCGCGCAGCGCGCGTCCAGCCGTTCGCGCAGCGAGGCGGCGACGGCGACGATGACCTCGTCCCCGGCGCCGTGGCCGAGCGTGTCGTTGATGTGCTTGAAGTGGTCGAGGTCGAGCACGAGGCACGCGCCGGCCGGCCCGTAGCGGCGCACGTGCTCCACATGGGCCTCGACCGCGGCGGCGAAGGCACGCCGGTTCAGCAGCCCGGTGAGCGGGTCGTGGTCGGCGAGGTAGCGCAGCTCGGCTTCGTAGCGCCGGCGCTCGGTGACGTCCTGGACCTGCATGAGGACGTGCTGCGGGGCGCCGGCGGCGTCGCGTACGAGCGTGGCGTTGAGCGCCACCCACAGGAGCCGGCCGGCGGCGTGGACCCAGCGCCGCTCGCCGCGCACGGACGGGGCGTCGCCGCGGGTGAGCCGGCCCATGGCCTCGGCGTGCCCGTCGCGGTCGTCCGGGTGGTGCAGCCGCGTGACCGGCATGCCCTCGAGCTCGGACGCCTCCTGGCCGCTGATCTGGCACAGCGCGCGGTTGACCTGGAGGAAGCGCCCGTCGATCGAGGCGATCGCCATGCCGATCGGCGCCTCCTCGAAGGCCGTGCGGAAGCGGGCTTCGGCGTCGGCGAGCGCGCGCTCGGCCTCGAGCTTGTCGTGGACGTCGTGGAGGATCGCGTTGACCTCGAGGACACCGTCGCCGCTCGGGTCGCGGACGGCGTGCAGCTTGGCCTCGACCCAGCGCCAGCCGCCGCCGGCCGCGCGCAGGCGCACGGGGACGAGCGCGTGGTCGCCGCCGCCGAGCGCGGTCATGTCGGGCAGGTCGCTCGGGTGCACGAGGTCGACGGCGCGCATCCCGAGCAGCGCCTCGGGCTCGGCGCCGAGCAGCTCCCGGCAGGCGGGCGAGACGTGGCGCACGCGGCCGTCCGGCCCGAGCGTGGCCAGCACGTCGCCGGAGGACTTGGCGAGCTCGCGCGAGCGCTCGTCGGCGGCGCGCCGGGCCGACTCCGCGCGCTCGCGCTCGGCGCTGCTGGCGTCGAGCGCGGCTCGCGTGCGCGCCGCCACGCGCGTGGCGTGCAGGGACAGGCCGGCGAGGGCGAGGCCGGCGGCGACGAGCCAGGCGGCGACCGGCACGGGGACGCTCTCGTAGGGCGCGAGGCCGGCGAGCACGCACAGGCCGCCGATCGCGGTCACGAGCCCGAGGGCGATCGCGGCACGGCTTGCGCGCGGGGTCACACTCCGGTTTTCGGCGGGCGGTCCCCAGGCCTCAAGCGTCCCTGAGCGCGGCCGCGGCCTGCTCCGGCGCGACCGTGCAGAGGTGCACGCCCGCGCCGAGCTCGAGCCCGGCGAATGCGGTCAGGCGCGGCAACAGGTCGATCCGCCAGCAGAAGCTCTCGGCGCCACCCGGGGCGGTCCGCACCCACAGGTTCAGCGGCGGCGACCCGCCGAGGAGCGTCCGCAGGCGCCTGAGTGCGTCGTGCAGGAGCTTCGCGCCGGAGGGCCCGTCGTCCTCGAACAGGGGCCGTGGCCGGCGCGGGACGAGCATGAGCTGGTAGGGGACGCGTGAGGCGTAGGGCGCGAGCAGCACGGCCTCGTCGTCGACGGCCACGAGGCGCTCGCGCCGGCGCACCTCCTCCTGCACGAGGTCGCCGAGCAGGTTCCCGCCCATCGTGCGCGTCGCGTACGCGCCGAACCGCTCGCGCTCACGGGCGATCGCGGCGGGGACGAAGCTCATCGCGAACAGCTGGGCGTGCGTGTGCGGGATCGTGGCGCCGGCCTCGCGGCGCTCGTTGACGATCAGGTGGCGGCAGGCCGCGCCGGCGTGCGCGCGCATCCGCTCGCGCCAGACGTCGACGGCGCCCGCGACCTCGGCCGGCTCCAGGTCGGCGAGCGAGGCGACCGGCCCGGGCGAGTTCACGATCACCTCGTGGGCGCCCGCGGCGGCCTGGGCGGTGAACAGGTCGGGGTGGGCGCTCGGCTCGGGCGTGGGCGCGTCCTGCGCCAGCGCGGGATAGAGGTTGGGCACGACGCGGACCGTCCACCCCGGGCCGTCGGGCGCGCCGCCGCCGGGGCGGACCGCGTGCAGCTCGGGCGGCGTCAGGTGCTCGTTGCCCTCGAGGAAGGGGTCCGGCTCCACGGCTTCGGCGACGAGCGCGTCCCTGCCGACGCCGGGGCGCTCCGCCCGTTCGCGGGCGATGATCGACTTGAGGCCCGTGAGCGGGTCGACGCGGAGCTCAGGCACCGAGGTAGCGGTCGATGTCGGCCGCGAGAGCCTGCGCGCTGACGTAGCCGCCCTGGTGGATGTAGGCCATCTTCCCGCGCTCGTCGAGGAAGACGGTGATCGGGTAGTTCGAGGGCGCGTCGATGGCCCGCGCGATGTCCTCGTGCGGGTCCTCGTAGGACGGGAACGGCACCGGGTGGCTGCGCAGGAAGGACTCGGCGGACGGCCGCTTGTCGGACCCGTTGACGCCGACGAACGCGATCTGCCTGCCGCGGTCGACGGCGAGCTTCTGGAAGGCGGGGAACTCGGCCCTGCACGGCCCGCACCACGACGCCCACTTGTTCACGACGACGGGATGCCCGCGCAGGTCGGCGAGCCGGGCGTCGAACGCCTTGCGGCCGCCCCCGAGCAGCTCGTTGGCCTGGGCGTGCAGCCCCGCGAGCGGCTCCGGCGCGCCCTGCAGGCGCTTCAGCGCCGCCTGGAGGTCGAACGGCCGCTCGGTGGGCCGCTCGGCGTCGCCGCCGGCCTGCGTCAGCCCGATGACCACGGCCGCGACGAGGAGCACGATGGCGAGGGGGGCGAGCAGCCGCCGCATGGCCGCAAGGGTGGCAGATGGCCCGCACTGCCCGGGCGGTCTGCTTCAATAGGGACTGCTCGCGGAGCGTCGATCCGAGGATCTCCCCTCCAGCAGCCCGCGAGCCCACGAGGCTGTGCGCCGTCTGGCGCAGCCCACAGCGATTGCCAGCCTTCATGGCCGAAACGACGTCAGTGGCCGCTGCGGCCACGTCCATTCCATCTTCCGCCGACATCGACCGCGCGGCGGAGTTCACGCGCGAGCCGTTCGTGCTCGAGGGCGAGGACCCCGCGGTCACCCTCGCGCCGGGAACGGCCCGCCGCCGGGCGCTCGACGCGGCGCTGGGCGAGCTGGCGGCCGGCGCCGACGTGCCCTCCGTCGCCTGGCGGCGCGAGTGGTCGCTGCTGCTCGGCCTCGAGCGGCTGCTGAACCAGGAGGAGCCGGCGCTCGCCGACGGCACCGTGCTCTCGGCGCATCAGGTCGACGCGCTGTCGGGGACGCTGACCGCGCTCCTCGCCGAGGTCGAGCGCAACGGCGGCACCAACGGGCGCGTCGCCGCCGAGGACGCGGTCGAGCTCGCGTCGTCCGGCATCCCGGGCGAGGAGGAGGCCGAGGACGAGGACGAGCCGGAGGAGCCGCTGGACTGGGAGGGCGACGCCGACGCCGCTGTCGCCGAGCAGCCCGAGGACCCGAACGCGAGCAAGCGCTTCTGGTTCGAGCACGCGACCGGCGCCGGCAAGACCGTGGCCGCGCTCGGCTTCGCGGAGGCGTCGCGCACCGGTGGAGTGCTCATCCTCACCCACCGGCGCAACCTGGTCGACCAGTTCAACGGCGAGCTGCGCGACCGCGGCTACGCCAAGCGGATCGCGCCGGCGCTGCTGAAGGGCGACGACCGCGCGCACGGCCCGGTGACGGTCGAGACCTACCAATGGTTCGTCCGCAACGCGGGCAAGGTGTCCGACGCGTACACGATCGTGATCTGCGACGAGGCGCACACGGCGCTGGGGGAGAAGACCTCGGCGTCGATCCGCAACTGGTCGGGCCCGGTGTTCGTGGGCATGACGGCGACGGGCGCCCTGATCGCCCGCCATGTCACCGACCTGTTCCCGACGCAGACGTCGCGCTTCGACCTCGCCCAGGCCGCGCGGCGCGGCGTCATCGCGCCGCTGCGCTGCGTGCGCATCCCGCCCGGGCCGGGCGTGCGCACGATCGCCAAGGTGCCGCTGCGCCGCGGCGAGGTGGACACCGAGTTCGACCAGGAGCTCCTGGCCGAGCTGCTGGACCAGCTGCCGTTCAACCTCGCGGTGGCCGACCTCTACAAGACGCGCTTCAACGGCGTGCCGGGCGTCGTCTATGCCGCCGGCGTGCGCCACGCCTACAACGTCGCGCAGGCGTTCCGCGACGTCGACCTGAAGGCCCAAGCGGTGTCCGGCGAGACGCCGAAGCGCGAGCTGGCGCGCATCCTCGCCCGCTACGAGCGCGGGGACATCGACGTGCTGGTCAACGCCCAGCTGCTCGCCGAGGGCTGGAACTCGCCGCGCGCGACGGTCTGCATGCACCTCGCGCCGACCGCGTCGCGGCGCATCTACCAGCAGCGCGTGGGCCGCGTGACGCGCCGCCATCCCGGCAAGGAGGCGGGCATCGTCGTCGACTTCGTGCACCCGGCGACCAAGCACGACGATCCGGTCGTGACGCTGCACTCGCTGCTCGACCGCGACGTCTACCGCGGCGGCGCGATCGTCGTCGGCCCGGTGCGCCGCGGGCGCGGGCGGCGGCTGCGCGTGGAGCGCCGCGTGCTCCCCGTCACCGCTGACGAGCACCGGCGGATCGAGGTCTTCGAGCGCGAGCTCTGGCGCATCGCGGTCGAGCATCTCGACTACGGCGAGCAGATCCAGTGGGCGGCCCTGGCCGGGGCGCGGGTCGCGCCCGCCGGGTGGCGGCGCGCGCGGGCGATGCTGCACTTCGACCAGGGCGGCGAGCTCAAGCGCACGTTCCTGCTCACCGCGGTCGAGCGCAACAAGAACCCGCAGCTGCGGCTGAAGGCGCTGCAGGAGATCGCGGCGTCGCGCGACGCCGAGGCGTTCGACCGCGCGCTCGACTTCGTGGAGTCCTGGCCGCGCGACGATCGCCGCGAGGGCGTGAAGGTCGTGCTGCTGGCGCTTGCCGAGAAGAAGATCGGCCGCCGCGACCAGGCGAACAACTGGATCTGGCGCTGCGCGAACATCACGCGCGACGTCCACGAGGAGTACGCGGTCCAGCGCTGGCCGGAGACCAAGCGGCTGCTCGGGCTGCTCGTGAACTCCTCGGGCGGCGCGCACGCCCGCAACGCGCGCCGGCTGGTGCAGGCGGCGCGCCAGCAGGACCGCCGCCTCGCCGCGGCGCTGCTCGCCGCGGCCATCCCCCACACCGCCGAGGCCGGCGAGGTCATCAACGGCGCGCGCACGCGCATGTCGCGCAAGCCCGCCTCGCTCGCGCGCGAGCTCCTGCGCAACTTCCCGAAGCGGGGGAGCAAGTCGCGCCGCCGGCGCAAGCGCAAGAGCCCGGCCGAGGGAGCGCCGGAGGAGGCGCTGACCACGGTCGCGGCGACCGAGCAGGCGCTCGACGAAGCCGGCGGGGCGGACGCCGGCGCCAAGCCGGCCGAGCCCGGCGAGGCGCCTGCGCGCCGGCCCGCGCGCCGGCGCCGCTCGTCGAAGCCCAAGGCGCCCGCCACCGCGGCCGAGGACGCGGGGCCCGCGACGACCGACGCCGCGCCGACCGACGCCGCGCCGCCCCCCGGCGAGCCGCCCACGCCGCCGAAGAAGCCCACGCGCCGCCGTCGCGCCAAGCCGGTCGACCCCGCCTCGATCGAGGAGGCGAGCGAGCGCGTCCGCGCCGCCGTCGAGGGGCCGGCGTCGGGCGAAGCCGCCTGAGCGGGTAAGCAGGCGACATGCGCTGGCGCCGCGGCTCCAATCGCGATGTCATCGACGTCCGCGGACGTCGCAGCGGGGGCTTCCCGGGCGGCGGTCGCGTCGCCGTCCCGGGCGGACTCGGCCTGGGCGGAGTCGTGATCTTCCTGCTGGTCTCGCTGCTCGGCGGCGGCAGCGGGGCGGCGTTCGACGTGCCGAGCGGCTTCGGCGGCGGCGCGGCGCCGCCGGACGGCGGCGCCATCCCCGCCTCGCAGGACCCCGAGCGCGACCTGCGCGACTTCAGCGCCTACGTCTTCAACGACGCGCAGGACGCCTGGGCCGAGACGTTCCAGAAGGAGGGCCGTAACTACCGCCGCGCGCAGCTCGTCCTCTACCGCCAGGGCGTCGACACGGGCTGCGGCTCGGCCTCGTCCGCCGTCGGTCCGTTCTACTGCCCGGCCGACGGCCGCGTCTATCTCGACCTCTCGTTCTACCGCGACATGAGCGACGAGCTGGGCGCCGACGGCGACTTCGCGTGGGCCTACGTCATCGCGCACGAGATGGGTCACCACGTCCAGCGCGAGCTGGGCACGAGCGACGAGGTCCACCGGCTCGAGCGCGAGAACCCCGACGCGCGCAACGCGCTGTCCGTGCGCCTCGAGCTCCAGGCCGACTGCTACGCGGGCGTCTGGGCCGACCGCGTCTACGAGGCCGGCGACCTGGACCGGACCGACCTGCCGGAGGCCATCCGCGCCTCCCAGGCCGTCGGCGACGACCGGCTCCAGCGGCGGGCCGGCGGCGAGGTGAATCCCGACTCGTTCACGCACGGCACCTCCGAGCAGCGCGCCCGGTGGTTCGAGACGGGACGCAAGGCCGGCGAGGGGTCGGCCTGCGACACGTTCTCCCCGGACGATGTGTAGCGCCGTCTCGCCACGTGTACCGCCGCGCTCGAGACCTGTAGCGCCGCGGTCGCCACGTGTACCGCTGCGCTCGCGCGGGAAGCCCGTCGCGCGATGAGCCCCTTCCGCGAGCTGAGCCGCGCCTACATGATCAACCGCCTCGCCCAGCGCCGCCGGCGCGGCTACGGCATGCCGTTCGGCTACGGCCGCACCCCGTACCGGTACGGCTTCCGCCGCCCGCGCTCGCGCGTCCGCGTATACGGCTGCTGCCTGCCCCTCCCGCTGGCGCTCACGGTCGGCGCGGCCACCGGGACGGCGACGGTCGTCCGCCACCACCGCGGCCGCTAGCGCCGCGCGAGGTGCACCTCGCCGGCGCCGAGCACGATCTCGCCGCCGTCCGCGAGCCGCACGCGCAGGCCGCCGCTCGCGTCGATCCCGGCGCCGACGCCGTCGCCGCCGGCCCACGCGACGGGCGCACCGAGCAGCGCGTCACGCGCGCGCACGGCATCGAGGGTGGCGCCCGCCGGCTGGGAGAGCCGGTGCTCGAGCGCGGCGAGGAGCTCGGCGAGCGCCGGCTCCAGGTCGCCCGGTGCGCGGCCGAGCGTCGCCGCGCCCGCGGGGAGCGCGCTCGCGCCGACCGCGACGTTCACGCCGGCGCCGAGCACCCACCACGCCTCCTGCGGACGGCCCTCGGCCAGCACGCCGGCGACCTTGCCGCCGCCGAGCAGCACGTCGTTGGGCCACTTCACGGTCGCGTCCGCGCCCGCGAGGTCCGCGACGGCGAGGCCCGCGCGCAGCGGGAGCAGCGCGTCGGCCTCGCGCAGCACCAGCGAGAGCGCGAGCGCGCGGCCCGCGGGCGTCACCCAGCCGCGCCCCTGCCGGCCGCGACCCGCCGTCTGCGTCCCGGCCGTGACGAGCGTGCCGTGCGGCGCGCCGGCCGCCGCCAGCGCCTTCGCGCGCTCGTTGGTCGATCCCACGGCGCGCAGGTGCAGCCGCGGGCGGCCGAGCGTCACGCCGGCTCCAGCCGGACCTCGTCGCCGGCGCGCAGCCCGAGCAGCCGCGCCGCGTCGCCGCCGCTGATCGCGACGGCGAGCGACCCGCCGGCGTCCTCGTAGACGAGCATCTCGCCCCCGCGCACGTCGGCGAACGTTCGCGCGACCACCGCTCGGACGCGCCGCCCGCCGGCGCGCACGGCGACCGGCTCGCCCAGCCGCAGGCCGGCCGTCTCGGGCACGGCGTCGAGCGTCGCGTTGCCGAACGCGTCGACGCCGACGACGTGCGCCACGAGCGCGTCGCCCTCGCGCGTGGCCTCGGTCGTCTCGCCGGCGACGAGCTCGTCGGGATCCAGCGGCGCGCCGGCCTCGGCGAGCGGCTCCCCCGCGGCGAGCCGCGCCGCGACCGGGGCGAACAGGTCGCGCCCGTGGAACGTGGCCGAGAGCGGCTCGAGCCGCCACGGCGACGTGGAGATCTCGACGGCCTCGACCACGCCGCCGAAGCGGGCCGCCGCCGGGGTGAGCAGGCCGTTGTCCGGGCCGACGAGCAGCCGGTCCTCCTCGGCCGTCCGCAGCGCGACGGCGCGCCGCCGCGCGCCGACCTCGGGATCGACGACGGCCACGTGCACGCCCGCCGGCAGGTACGGGAGCGCGCGCGCGAGCAGCACCGCCCCGGCGCGCACGTCCTGGCGCGGGACGCCGTGCGTGACGTCGATGATCCGGGCCTCCGGGCACAGCCGCGCAATGACCCCGTGGACGACGCCGACGAACTCGTCGGCGAGCCCGTAGTCGGAGAGGAAGCTGATCGGCCGCGGCACGCGGTCAGGATGCCGCGTCGCGCAGCAGGGCGTCGACGAGCCCGTCGGGCGTGTGCGGGTCCGCCTCGAGGTCCGGCTCGGCGCCGAGCGAGCGCAGCGCGGCGCTGGTCGCCGGGCCGATGGACGCGAGGCGCGGGCCGGCGCTCAGCGCGTCGCCTCCCGCGGCCGCGGTGAAGAACCGCACCGAGGACGCGGACGTGAACAGCACGTAGTCCGCCGCCTTCGCCGCCGCGAGCGTGCCGTCGGCGAGCGGTTCGGGCACCGTCTCGTAGAGCGCGACCACGTCGACGTCGGCGCCGCGCTCGCGCAGGGCGTCGGGCAGCACGTCGCGGCCCTCGGCGGCGCGAGCGACGAGCGCGCGGCGCACCGGTGTCCCGGTCAGCGCCTCGACCAGCCCCTCGGCGACCGCTCGCTCGGGCACGATGTCCGGCTCGACGCCGCGGGCGCGCAGCGCCGCGGCGGTCCCGGGGCCGATGGCGGCGACCAGCACGCTGGCCAGCTCGCGGGCGTCGTGCAGGCGGTCCAGCAGCAGGTCGGCGCCGTTCGGCGAGGTGACGCAGACGAGGTCGTAGGACAGGACATCGGGCACCGGCGTGTCGAGCGGCTCGATGCGGATCGCCGGCGCCTCCACGACCGCGGCGCCGAGGTCGCGCAGCCGCGCGGCGAGCAGGCTCGCCTGGGCGCGCGCGCGGGTGACGGCGACGGAGCGCCCGTGCAGCGGGCGCTCCTCGAGCCAGGCGAGGCGCTCGCGCAGCGCGGTCACGGCCCCGACGACGGTGACGGCCGGCGCGCGGATCTGCGCCTCCGCCGCGGCGCCGGCGATCTCGGCGAGCGGCGCGACGACGGTGCGCTGGCGGGGCAGCGTGCCGCGCTCGACCACGGCGGCCGGCTCGTCCGGCGGGCGCCCGGCGGCGACGAGCCGCGCGGCGATGCCGGGGAGTGCGCGGACGCCCATGTAGAAGACGAGCGTGCCGGGGAAGGCCGCGAGCGCCGGCCAGTCGATCGACGACTCGTCCTTCTCGGGATCCTCGTGGCCGGTGACGAAGGCGACGCCGCTCGCCACGTCGCGGTGGGTGACCGGGATGCCGGCATAGGCCGGCGCCGCGACGCCTGCGGTGACGCCCGGCACGACCTCGAAGGGGATGCCCGCCGCGCGCAGCACGAGCGCCTCCTCGCCGCCGCGGCCGAACACGAACGGGTCGCCGCCCTTCAGG
>Ga0126307_10001380_pt1 | contig 16013 bp, 20 predicted proteins | sample Plot28_FD_89955 | JGI IMG/M metagenome (GOLD analysis project Ga0126307, IMG submission 89955) | Serpentine soil microbial communities from UC McLaughlin Reserve, CA, USA - Plot28 | ecosystem: Environmental > Terrestrial > Soil > Grasslands | place: USA: UC McLaughlin Reserve, Lake County... | reverse complement strand
TCGGCGGCTTCGCCGAGCGCATCGCCGCGCCGGAGGCGGCGCTGCACGCCGTCCCCGCCGGCCTCGAGCCGCGCGCCGCCGCGATGGCCGAGCCGCTCGCGGCCGCGGTCCACGCCGTCGACCGGGCGCCGCGCGGCGAGCTCGCCCCCGACGCGGGGGTGCTCGGAGGCGGCCCGATGGGCCAGATGCTCGCCGCCCTGCTCCTCGCCGCGGGCCGCACGATCACGCTCGCCGACCCCCACCCCGAGCGCCGCGCCCAGGCCGAGGCGGCCGGCGCGATGAGCGCCGACCGCCTAGCCGACCACGACGTGGTCTTCGAGGCCGTCGGCCGGCCTGAGGCGTGGCGCGCCGCCGTCCAGGCCTGCGCGCCCGGCGGCTGCGTCGTCTTCGTCGGCGGCTGCGCGGCCGGCACCGATGCCGCGCTGCCCACCCGGCCGCTCCACTACGACGAGCTCGACCTGCGCGGTGCCTTCCACCACTCGCGCGAGGAGGTCGACCGCGCGCTCGCCCACCTCGCCGCCGGCGACGTCGACTGGCGCGCGCTCGCCGCCGGTCCGATCGGCCTCGACGAGCTGCCGGCGGCGCTCGCCGCGGGCAACGACGGCCCGGCCCGCAAGTGGGTGGTCAATCCCTAGGCGCGTCGGCGCTCTCCCGCCAGCGCAGGTGCTCGACGATCCGGCGCGAGTCGCAGACGACGTCGCGGTCGACCACGAGCACCGGGACGCGCGTCTGGCCGGTGAGCGCCTCGATCGCCTCGCGGTCGTCGCGGGCGACGCGGTGCTCGGTGACGTCATAGCCGCGGCGGTCGAGCTCGCGGGCCACGCGACCGCACGGGCACAGCCAGTTCGTGCGGGTGCGGCAGCGGTAGAGCTCGGCGACGGCCATGGCACGTGAACGCTAATAGGCTTGCGCGCCCATGCCGGGAGTCGCCGTCGTAACGGACACGACGCAGTACCTGCCGCGCGAGGTGATCGCGCGGCACGACATCTCGCTCGTGTCGCTCTACGTCAACTGGAACGGGCGAACGGACCGCGAGAGCGACCTGCCGGACTACGACGCCTACTACGGCTTCCTGCGCTCCACGAGCGAGCTGCCGAGCACGTCGCAGCCGTCGGTGGGCGACTTCCTCGAGGTCTACGAGCCGCTGCTCGAGCAGGGCCGCGACATCCTGTCGATCCACCTCTCCGGCGGCATCTCGGGCACCGTAGGCGCCGCCGAGCAGGCGCGCATGGCGTTGGTCGAGCGCGGCATCGCACCCGAGCGCATCACCGTCGTCGACTCGCAGAGCGGCTGCGCGGGCCACGGCCTGATGGCGATCGCCGCCGCGAACGCCGCGCGCGACGGCGCCGACCTCGCCGGCGCCACCGCGGCGGCGCACGAGCTGCGCGCGAACCTGAAGGTCTGGTTCGCCGTCGAGACGCTCGAGTTCCTGCGCCGCGGCGGGCGCATCGGCGCGGCCTCGGCGTGGATCGGCTCGGCGCTGAAGATCAAGCCGATCCTCACGATCGAGAACGAGATCCGCCCGATCGAGCGCGTGCGCACGTCCGGCCGGGCGTTCGAGCGCATGGTCGACTTCCTCCAGGAGCGCCGCGAGGCCGGCGCCGACGTCTACTTCATCCAGCACGTCCAGGCCCCCGAGACCGCCGCGCGACTGGCCGAGCGCGGCCGTGCGCTCTACGGCCGCGAGCCCGAGCTCGTCTCCGAGATCGGGCCGGTGATCGGCACGCACGTCGGGCCCGGCCTGATCGGCGTCTCGGGCCTGCCCAGCCGCCTCCTCGGGCCGCTCTAGGCAGGCAGGCGTTCGCCGCGCGGCGGCGAAAGGCGGGGCGATGAGCGCCCCGACGGTCGCGCCTCACCCCCTGGCCACGACGCGCGCCATCCTGCGCATCGTCCTGGTCATAGTCGGGGTCGCCCTCGTGCTCTACGCGATCTACCTGCTGCGCCGGCCGCTGACGTGGATCTTCATCGCCGGCTTCCTGGCCATCGCGCTCTCGGGCCCGGTGACCTGGCTCGTGGCGAAGGGCTTCCGGCGGGGGCTGGCGATCACGACCGTCTTCCTCGGGGTCATCCTCGTGCCGCTGCTGTTCATGGCGATCCTCATCCCGCCGGTCGTCACCGAGGCCAACCGGCTCGTGCAGAACCTGCCCGACTACGCGCGGCAGGTCACCGTGTACGTGCAGGACAACGGCACGCTGCGGCGCCTGCAGGAGGACTACGACATCACCGGGCGGCTCGAGGAGGAGGCGGGCAAGCTGCCTGGCCGCATCGGCGACGCGGCCGGCGTGCTCAGCGACATCGGGCTAGGGCTGGTCAACTCGATCTTCGCGCTGGTCACGATCCTCATCCTCACGCTGTTCCTCCTCGGGAGCGGCGGCCAGTGGATGGAGAGCTGGGCCTCCCGCCAGTCGGCGGAGCGCGCGGCGTGGTGGCGGCGCCTGTACGACCGCGTCGGCAACGCGGTGGGCAACTACGTGGCGGGTGTGCTGCTGCAGGCCACGGTGGCGTTCCTCACGAGCTGGCTCGTGCTGACGATCCTCAACGTGCCGTACGCGCTGCCGCTGGCGGTGCTCGTCTTCCTGCTCGATCTGATCCCGCTCGTCGGCGCGACGATCGGGGCGGTCGTCGTCGGGCTGGTGACGCTGTTCAGCGACTTCCCGGTGGACACGATCGTGTGGGCGATCTGGGCGATCGTCTACCAGCAGATCGAGAACAACGTCATCCAGCCGCGCATCCAGGCGCGCGCCGTGTCGGTGGCGCCGTTCATCGTGCTCGTGTCGGTCCTGTTCGGCTCGACGCTGTTCGGCGTCCTCGGCGCGCTGCTGGCGATTCCCGTGGCGGCGACCATCCAGATCGCCATCCGCGAGTACCAGACGCTGCGCGAGGGCGGCCCGGCGGCCGTCGCCGCTACCAGCGTTCGCTCGAGCGGCGCCCCGTCACCAGACCGGTGAACGCGGCGACGCCGCCGCCGAGCACGAAGCCGGCCACCGCGGCGCCGATCAGCACCTGCTTCTTGTGACGCTCGAGGTGGCCGCGCCAGTCGGCCGCGCGCGTGACCTCGCCGCGCAGGCGGTCGACGGCGACGCCGAGCTCGGCGCGGTTGGCCTCGATCGAGCGCCGGATCTCCTCGGGGGTGCGGGTCGCGGCCATCAGGCCTCCACCTCCGTGCGCGTGGGCCGGCCCTGCGGCGTCGCGGGATGCGACGCGGTCACGGTCTCCTTGATCAGCTTGCCCTCCTCGATCGCCAACTCGGGCGCCGGCGGCAGCGCGCGCTTGATGAAGCGGGTCGCGAGGAATCCGGCGATCCCGCCCAGCACGAACAGCGCCACGGCCACGATGAGGAAGCCGAGGTAGAAGTCGTCGTTGCCCCCGATGAGCTTCCAGATCAGCCACGAGAGGGCGTGCAGCAGGTAGATCAGCCCGGCGATGGCGAAGATGCCGGCGACGGTGCCGACGACCGCGCCCTTGACGAGGCGCGAGGTCTTCTCGGTCATCTCGGCCTTCGCCAGCGCGATCTCCTCGCGCACGAGCAGGGACATCTTCTGGCTGACGTCCTGGACGGCCTCGGCCAGGTCGGACACCTCGTGGTCCTGACGGTGATCGTGATCGGCCATGTCTGTCAGTCCAGGATTCGCTTGAGGATGCGGGCTACGATGAACGCGCCGGCGAACGCGGCGCCGGCGAGGACCTCGGGGCGCTGGCCCTCGAGGAGCGAGTCGAGCCCGCCACCGCCGTCGCTGTGGGCGGCCGCGCCGGCCGGGCGGCCCGCGGCCGCGGCCGCCGCCGGGTCGCTCGTGCTGCCGACGCCAGGCGAGGCGACGCTCGCCCCGCCGACGGCGGTGGCGCTCCGGGGCGCGTCCGCGGCGGCGCGCTGCGCCTGCTCGGCCTCGCCGCGCGCGCGGTCGCTCTCGCCGTGCAGCCGCTCGGCGCGCTCGCGCGCCTCGCGCTCCTGCTCCTGGAGCTTCTCCTCCTGCCGATGGGCCTTCTCGACCTCGTCGTGCTGCTTGGCGGCGGCCTCCTCGGCGCGCCGCGCGTCGGTGACCGCGACCTCCTCGCGGATCTCCGCGGCGCGCGCCTCGGCGCGCTCGCGCTCGGCGCCGCCGACGGCCGGCTGCTCGGTCGTCTGCTGCTCGGACGCCGAGACGGCGCCCGGTTCGTCGCCCGCCGCGGTGCGATCGTCCTGGGTCATTCCGGAGGATCTTCCCCGTAGATGCGTCGCCAAATCAGCGCGGCCGCGCGCGTCGTGGCGATGCTGGCGAGCGCTCCGAGCCCGGCGAGCAGGCCCGACCAGACCAGGCGCTTGACCATCTCGTTGTCCATGCGGCCGGATACTAAGCGTCTGGGGGTCTCAAGCGTCCAGCCCGCCGCAGATAGTCTCGACGATGAAGCGGGTGGCGCGGTCGTAGGCGGCCTCGTCGTCGGAGAGCAGGCCGAAGATCCAGCCCGTCAGGACCTGCTCGACGGCGCCGTAGAAGGCCATGGCCGCGAACTCGGGCGTGACGTCGCGCGTGAACTCGCCGCGCTCCTGCGCCTGGGCGACGATGCCCGCGATCAGACCGTAGGCCTCCGTGATCGTGTCCAGGTGGGCGGCGCCGAACGAGTTGGCGGCACGGGTGACCTCGACGATGATCACCTTCATCAGCTCGGGATCGTGGCGGTAGGACTCGACGATGAAGGAGGCGATCGCCTCGAGCTTCTCGCGCGCCGGCGCGGGCCGCGCGTCGATCTCGCGGATGGCGTCCAGCATCACGCCCCAGCGCTCGAGGAACAGCGTGTCCAGGACCTCGTCCTTGGACTGGAAGTAGTGGTAGACGAGGCCGTAGGCCACGCCCGCCTCGTCGGCGATGTCCGACACCCGGCAGGTATGGAAGCCCTGGCGCGCGAACACGCGCACGGCCGCGTCGAGGATCACCCGCCGCTTGTCGACGACCGGGCGCGCCGCCGCCACTAGGCCGAGACCTCCAGCCCCAGGCGCCGGTTGGCGAGCGACGGCAGGGAGCGGCGGATCTCGTCCTGGCGCTCGAGGTCGAGGTCGGCGACGACGAACGTCTCGGTGTCCGGCGCCTGGGCCAGGACGACGCCCCACGGGTCGACGATCATGCTGCGGCCGCCCGAGCGCAGGCCGGGCGCGTGCTCGCCGACCTGGTTGGCGGCGACCACGTACGCCTGGTCCTCGATCGCCCGCGCCCGCAGCAGGACCTCCCAGTGCTCGCGGGTGGTCGTCAGCGTGAACGCGGCCGGCACGGTGAAGATGCGCGCGCCGCGCACGGCGAGCACGCGGAAGAGCTCCGGGAAGCGCAGGTCGTAGCAGACGGTCAGGCCCAGCTCGGCGCCGGCGGCGGTCTCGCTGAGAACGATCTCGTCGCCCGGCTCCTCGTGCTCGGACTCGCGGTACGTGCGCCCGCCGACCTCCACGTCGAACATGTGGATCTTGCGGTAGAGGGCCTGGAGCTGGCCGTCGGGCCCGAAGTGCGCGCTGGTGTTCGCGGCCTTCTCGCGGCCGTCGACGCGCTCGGCGATCGAGCCCGCCACGAGGTCGATGCCGAGCTCGCGGGCAGCGCCGGCGGCCCACTCGAGCGCCGGGCCGTCGAACGGCTCCGCGCCGGCCGCGGTCTCCTCCGGCGTGCCGAGCACTGCCCACTTCTCGGGCAGCACGACGAGCTCGGCGCCCGCCGCGGCGGCGGCACGGGTCAGCCGGTCGGCGGTCGCGAGATTGCGCTCGCGATCGGCGGTGGACGTGAGCTGGACTGCGGCGGCACGCACGGTGGGTCTCCCTCCTTCCCCTGGACGAACTGACTCGTCAGTCAACGTCCGTTCCGGCAGCATACCCGCCGTGCTCGACGCGCTTCCCTGGCGCGGTCCCGGACCGGACCGCCCGCCGCTGCCGCTGCCGCCGGAGCGGATGCCGCTGCTGCGCGGCGGCCGGCCGCTGAAGGCCTGGCGCTGGGCCGGCGCCTTCGGGCCCGACGTGATGGTCGTGGCCGCGGCCGTGCGCGTGGCCGGCGTCCCGCTCGCATGGTGGGCGATCTGGGACGCGCCCGCCGGGCGGCTGCGCCGGCGCTTCGCCCGCGGGAGCGGCGGCGTCACCGTCGAGGCGGGCCGGCTGGCGATCGCCGGGCGGGCGGAGCTCGCGCTGGGCGACGCGGCGCCGATCGAGGTCGTCTCGCGCCACGGCGACCAGTACATCTGGACGCGCAAGCGGGCGGGCATGGACGCCGGCGGACACGTGCTCGGCCGGCCGGTGCGGCTGCGCGCCGTGCTCGACGAGTCGGCCGGCTACCACGCTCGCGAGACGGCGTGGACCTGGTCCGCCGGAGTCGGCGTGCTACGCGGCGGCGAGGCCGTGGCCTGGAACCTGGTCGACGGCGTGCACGACGCGCCCGCCGCGTCGGAGCAGACCGTGTGGGTCGACGGCGCCCCGCGGGAGGTCGCAGCGCCGGACTTCGCGACGCTCGGGTTCCGCGAGCAGGCGGCGGTCGAGCGGCGCGAGAGCCTGCTCGTGGCGTCGTCGGACTACTTCCAGGCCTTCGGCGCGTTCGCCGGCGAGCTGTCGGGCGCGGGCGCGCTCCGCGAGGGCTGGGGCGTCATGGAGCGCCACGCGGTCCGCTGGTAGCGGGAACCGAGGGACTCCGCGAGGTGTAGCGGGCGTAGAGGAGGTAGTCCGTGCACCGATTCGCCGTCGCCACCACCATCGCCGTCGCCGTCGCACTCGCCGCCCCCATGGCCGCGCAGGCCGGCGGCTGGGCCACCACCGCGGTCGACAAGCTGCCCGCGTCCCCCGGCGCGGGCGACGTCTGGCGGCCGACGATCACCGTGATGCAGCACGGCATCACGCCGATGGACGGGCTGAAGCCGAGCGTGCGCATCACCGCCGAGAACGGCCTGACGCGCGACTTCCCCGCTCGGCCGGCGGGCGGCCCGGGCGAGTACGTCGCCGCCGTGCGCTTCCCGGCCGCCGGGCGCTGGAGCATCCGCATCTTCGACGGCTTCACCGACGTCGTCCCGCACGAGCTCGGCGCGTTCACCGTGACCGGTCCGGCGCCGCCGCCGTCCGACGGCGGCGCCCCCTGGCCGCAGGCCGTCGCCATAGCGGCGATCGCGCTGCTGTTCGCCGCCGGCTGGTGGAGCCTCGGCGGCCGCCCGGCGCCGCGGCGCCGCCGCAGGCCGGCGCCCGCCCGCGCCTCGACCGCCTGAGCATCGTCGGCTGGCGCCATGGCACTAGGCGCGCGGCGCCACGAGCAGCGACTGCGCGCCGCTGGCGACCGGGCCGTCAGCGTCGCTGAGGACCGACGTCGCGAGGCCGGCGCCGCCCTCGTCGATCGCCGTCCGCGCGTCGAGGCAGATCCACTCGCCGCGCGGCGCGCGCCGGAAGTGCACGGTGAGCTCCGTGTTGATGTACAGCCAGCGGTCGAGCGGCAGGACGGCGGACACGCCGTTGCCGGAGTCGGCCACCGCGAGGACGCGCTCCATGCCGGACGGCTCCTCGCCTTCGAGCAGCGGCACGCGCAGGCGCGTCCACACGGTCGCCGGGCCGAACTCGTCCCACGCGCCCGCCGCGAAGCGCAGCTCGACCGCGTCGCCGTAGCCGAAGCCCTCGAGCGCGGGCGGCGCCGCGCCCGGCGAGTCCGGCAGCGGCGGCGGCGGCGGCGCCTCGCCGGCCGACCGCGGCGCCGCCGTCACGCGCCACGCGCGGGCCAGCATCGCCGCGCGACCGCCAGCGGACAGCGTGCCCTCCAGCAGCTCCACCGAGCGGCCCGGCCGCACGACCCGCGCGTCGACCGCGACCTCGCCCACCGGCACCGGGCCGAGGATCTCGAACGTGATCCGGGCCATGAAGGCGCCGGAGCGCGGAGCGGTCCGCGCGAGCGCGCGCCCGAGCAGCGCCGCCGGCGGGCCCGCGTGCATGAACGCGGGGTCCCACGGGCCGGCGGTGTGCTGCGTCGCCGCGAAGCGGCCGCCGCCGAGGTCCGAGAAGAAGCTCACGCCAGGAACGAGCCCTCGGCCGCCCCGAGGCCGGCGACGGCGCCGGCCTGCGTGAGGCGCGCGATGTCCTCGGGCGGGTACCCGGCCTCGGCCAGCACGGCCTCGGTGTGCTCGCCCAACGCCGGCGCGCCGGCGCGCGCAGGCTCGGCGGGCGTGCGCGCCAGCTTCACGGGCGCGCCGAGCGCGCGCACCGGCGCGGCGGCCCCCGGCTGCGGGACCTCGACGACCATCTCGCGGGCCCGCACGAGCTCGCTCGCCAGCGCCTCGTCGAGCCCCAGCACCGGCTCCAGGCAGCAGTCGTGCTCGGCGCCGAACGCCTCCCACTCCGCCCGCGAGCGGGCGGCGAAGACGGCCTCGACCTCGGCGTGCGCCGGCGATCCCGGGGGGTCGAACTGGCGCTCGAGCAGGTCGTCGCGACCGACGCCGCCGCACCACGCCGCCCAGAACTTCGGCTCCAGCGCGCCGAGCGCCACCCAGCCGTCGGCGCAGCGGTACGGCCGGTAGCAGAGGAGCCCGCCGGCCAGCTCGAGCCCGCCGCGCCGCGGCGGCTCGCCGCCGGCGAGCACCCGCCCGGCGACCATCGCAAGCGACGACAGCGCGCCGTCGGCCATCGAGACGTCGACGAGCTGGCCGGCGCCGGAAGCCTCGCGCTCGCGCAGCGCCGCCATCACGCCGAAGGCGGCCATCAGCGCGCCGCCGCCGACATCCGCGATCTGGCCGGCCGGCAGCACGGGCGGGCCGTCCGGCTCGCCCGTGAGCCCGAGCAGCCCGATGCGGGCGAGGTAGTTCGCGTCGTGCCCCGCCCGGCCCGCGAGCGGCCCATCCTGCCCGTAGCCCGTGATCGCGCAGTAGACGAGCCGGGGGTTCTCCTCGCGCAGCCGCTCGTAGCCCACGCCGAGGCGGTCCATCACGCCGGGACGGAACGACTCGAGCAGCACGTCGGCGTCGCGCACCAGCCGCAGCAGCACGTCGCGGCCCTGGGAGCGCTTGAGATCGACCCGGATCGAGCGCTTCCCGCGGTTGAGCGCCACGAACAGCGCGCCCGCGGCGCTCGGCTCGGCGCCTGCGTGCCGGGGCGCCGCCCAGCGCGCGTAGTCGCCCATGGCGGTGTCCTCGACCTTGACCACGTCCGCCCCGTGGTCGGCGAGCAGCAGCGAGCAGAAGCCGCCGGGCAGCAGCCGCGTGAGGTCGAGCACGCGCAGCCCGGCGAGCGCGCTCACCGCGCCACGCCCAGCCGCTCGCGCGCCTCGGCCACCGTCGCCACGCGCCGCCCCGCGTCCTCGGTCATCCGGCGCGCCCGCGCGACGAGCTCGCCGTTGGAGCGGGCCATCTCGCCGTCGGGCAGGTAGAAGTTGTCCTCGAGCCCCACGCGGACGTTGCCGCCGAGCCCGAGCGCCGCGGCCACGAGGCCCCACTGCTCGCGCGAGACCGCGATCACGCCCCACTGGTGCTCGACCGGCGGCGCCTCGTCGGCCATGTGGGCGAGGTTGCGCGCGGTCGGGCGGATGCCTCCCGTCACGCCCATGACGCACGAGATCTGCAGCGGCGGGCGCAGGACGCCCATGTCGAGCAGCGGGTCGAGGTTGGCGAGGTGCCCGGTGTCGAAGCACTCGTGCTCGGGGCGGATGCCGGCCTCGTTCATGGCCTCCAGCAGGGCGACGATCGTGTCGAACGAGTTCTCGAAGACGGCCTTGAACACGAAGTCGCGCCGGCGGCGCGAGTACTTCGCGTAGTTCATCGAGCCCATGTTCAGCGCGCCGACGTCGGGCCTCAGCTCGCGCAGGTAGGCGATCCGCTTCTCCAGCGGCACCCCGATCGCGCCGGTCGAGTAGTTGACGACCACGTCGCCGACGGCCTCGAGGATCGCCTCCGTGATGGCCCGGAAGTCCTCGACCTCGAAGCTCGGCGACCCGTCGGGGCTGCGGGCGTGGATGTGGATCATCGACGCGCCCTCGTCGACGGCGCGGCGGGCCTCGGCCGCGTACTCCTCCGGGGTGTACGGGATCGCGGCGCACTGGTCGCGATTGGCGACCGCGCCCGAGATCGCGCAGGTCAGGATGACGGGGTCGTCGAGCGCCATGATGAGTCGCGGGGCGTGCGCCTGGGTAGGCAGGGACGCATGATCGGAGAAATCATCGCGGCCATCTTCATCGGCATCATCGCCGGTTACCTCGGCCGCCTCCTGCTCCCCGGCCGTGACCCCATGGGCTTCGTCCAGACCGTGGCCTTCGGCATCGCGGGCGCTCTCATCGGATACTTCGTCTTCCGGGCCATCGGCATCGGCGACGACGACAAGTTCGACCTCGGCGGCATCATCGGGGCAATCATCGGCACCATGGTGCTGCTCGCGATCTGGCGGATGATCGCCGGCCGCTCGCACGACACCGGCACCCGCGGCGGCACCGCGGCTCGCTACTAGACAGGACCCTTCCGGGCGTACATGGCGCGGTCGGCGTGCGCGAGGAGCGCCGCCGCATCCGCGCCATCGCCCGGGAAGCACGCCACGCCGATCGCGGCGCGGACGTGCCCGATCGCCAGCGGCTCGGCCAGCCGGCGCGCTCAGACCGGCAGGACGCCGCGCTTCTTCCACGGGCGGTCGACCCGCTTGCGCTCGGCCATCTCCAGCGCGCGGACGATCGTCGGCCGTGTCTCGCGCGGGTCGATGACGTCGTCGACGAGGTCGTTGCCGGCGGCGCGGTAGACGTCGATCAGCTCCTGGTAGGCGGCGATCATCTCCGCGCGGGCCGCCGCCGGGTCCTCGGCGGCCTCGACCTGCTTGCGGAACACGATCTCCACCGCCCCCTCGGCGCCCATCACGGAGATCTCCGCGGAGGGCCAGGCGACGATCAGGTCGGGCTCGTACGCGCGCCCGTTCATGACGTAGTAGCCGGCGCCGTAGGCCTTGCGCAGGACGACGGTGATCTTGGGCACCGTGGCCGCGGCCACCGCATGCAGCATCTTCGCGCCGTGGCGGATGATGCCCGCCGCCTCGACCTTCGTCCCGACCATGAAGCCCGGCACGTCGACGAGGAAGACGAGCGGGATTCCGAACGCGTCGCACAGCATCACGAAGCGCGCCGCCTTGTCGGCCGAGTCGTTGTCGAGGATCCCGCCGAGCTGGCGCGGCTGGCTCGCGACGATTCCGACCGGCCGGCCGCCCATGCGCGCGAGGCACGTGATGATCGTCTTCGCCCACTGCGGCTTGAGGTCCAGCCACTCGCCGTCGTCGATGACGCGCCGGATCACGTCGTACATGTCGTACGGCTTGCGGTTGGAGTCGGGCAGCACGTCGAGCAGCTCCTCGTCCATCCGGTCGACGGGGTCCGACGCCGGGCGCGCCGGCGGCGGCTCCTCGCAGTGCGACGGGAAGAACGAGAGGTACTGCTGGATGCGCGCGATGCACTCCTCGTCGTCGGCGACCTCGAGGTCGCCGACGCCGGACTGGCGGCAGTGCACGCGCGAGCCGCCGAGCTCCTCCTGCGTGACGTCCTCGCCGATCGCGGCGCGCACCAGATGGGGCCCGGCGAGCGCCATCGAGCCGCGGCCCTTTACCATCGGCACGAAGTCGGCGAGGCCGGGGATGTAGGCGGTGCCGGCCGCGCACGGCCCCATGAGCGCCGCGACCTGGGGGATCACGCCGCTGGCCACGACCTCCTCGCGGAACAGGTGTCCGGTGCCGGCGAACAGCGAGCCGACCGCCTCCTGGATGCGCGCGCCCGCGGAGTCGAGCAGCCAGACGAACGGCATCCGCTTGGTCAGCGCCAGCTCGCGCAGCCGCGCGACCTTGAGCTCCCCGGTGAGGCCCATCGAGCCGGCCATGACCGTGAAGTCGTAGGCCGCGACGGCGACGAGCCGGCCGTCGACGCGCCCGTAGCCCGTGATGACGCCGTCGGCGGGCGCCTCCTTGCCCTCGAGGCCGCGCACGGAGTGGTGGATGCCGGCGTGGATGCCGAGCTCGGTGAACGTGCCGTCGTCGATCAGCAGCGCGATGCGCTCGCGGGCGGTGAGCTTCCCGGCGGCGTGCTGGCGCTCGATGCGCTCCTCGCCGCCGCCGAGGCGGGCCTTCGCCCGCCGCGCCTCGAGGTCCTCGACGAGCGGCCTCACGGCAGCAGCCCCGCGACGAGCTCGGTGCGGCGCGCGAGCTCATCCGGGTCCTCGGGCGCCTCGAACGCGGTGACCTCGATCCCGACGACGTCCAACGAGGCGAGGGCGTCGCGCACCTCCTCCGCCGACATCCCGCCCGGCACCGGGAACTGGCTCGGCAGGACGTCGGGGTCGAGGACGTCGACGTCGAGGTGCACGTACACGGGCCCGCCCTCCGGCAGGCCGCGCGGAAGCCCCGCCGCCTCGACCTCCAGGCGCTCGCCGGGGTCGAGGTCGCGCACGCCGACGAGGTGGACGCGGTCGGGCGGGACCGTCTCGACGCCGGCGTCCCAGCGCCCGCACGACGCGGCGAGACACATGCCGCCGAGGAAGCCGCTCGGCGTCGTGTCCGGCGTGTTGAAGTCCCCGTGAGCGTCGAACCAGGCGAAGCGGACGTCCGGCACGCGCCGCAGCACCTCCGGGAACGTGGCCAGGCAGATCGTGCAGTCCGACGCGGTGATGACCGCGCGGTCGGCGACCGCCGCGCGCGCCGCCTCGAGCGCCGGCCCCGCGTCGCGCAGGTCGGCGTCCCAGTCGCGCGGGCCCGGGTCGGCGGGCGCCTCGCCGACGACCGTGCCGCCCAGGCGCCGGGCGAGCGCCTCCGCGCCGCGCCCGCCGCCGCTCGTGCGGTCCGACGTGCGCGCGCGCACGCAGGTCACCGACCCGTCCACACCGGCTCCCGCTTCTCGAAGAACGCCTTCACGCCCTCCTGGATGTCCTCGGTGGAGAAGGCGAGGGTCAGCTGCGCGTGCAGGTACTCGAGCGCGTCGGCGAAGGCCATGTCCTGCTGACGGAACATCGCGTCCTTGCCGAGCCGCATGAGCGCCGGCGAGCGCCCGGCCAGCCTGCGCGCCCAGTCGCCGACGGCCGCGTCGAACTCCTCCGCGGGCACGACGCGGTTGACCAGGCCGATGCGCTGAGCCTCCTCCGCCTCGATCTGCTCGCCCAGCAGCAGCAGCTCGGCCGCCTTCTTGCGCGGCACGTTGCGGTACATGAGCGCCGTGACCATGAACGGGAAGACGCCGACGTTGAGCTCGGGCGTCCCGAACCGCGCGCCGGCGCGCGCGATCACGAGGTCGCAGGCCAGCGCGATGCCCACCGCGCCGGCCAGCACGTGCCCGTTGGCGGCGCACAGGCTCGGCTTGCCGAGCTCGCCGATGAGCCGGAACAGGCGCGGGAAGCGGTCGGTGCCGAAGTGCTTGTGCACGAGCGGTGCGTCCGACGCGAAGCCCGCGAGGTTGCCGCCGCTCGAGAAGACCCTCTCGTGGGTCGACGTGAGCACGACGCAGCGCACGGCCGCGTCGTCGCGGGCGGCGGTGAACGCGGCGAGCAGGTCGTCGAGCAGCTCGTCGGACAGCGCGTTGCGCGTGTCCGGCTGGTCGAGGGCGATCGTGGCGACGCCGGCGTCGTCCACGGCGTAGCGCAGGGTCTTCAGGTCCATCCGCGGCGGCACGCTACCGTGCCCGCGTCCATGCGCGGTCGATTCCTCGCAGCGGCCGTGGCGGTGTGCGCCCTGAGCCCCGCTCCGGCCGGGGCCTTCTCGCTCGTGCCCGGCGGGGCGGCGCCGCCGGAGGCGGATGCGCCGGCGTTCGCCTTCCCGCTTCGCGGGGCGCACGACTACGGCACCTTCGAGAACGCGTTCGGCGGCGGCCGTGGGCATGGCGGCCAGGACCTCCTCTGTGACTGCGGCACACCGGTCGTCGCCGCGCGCGCCGGCCGAGTGACGTTCGCCGACTTCCACGGCCGCGCCGGCTACTACGCCGTCGTGCGTGAGCCCGACGGCACGTCGGAGGCCTACATGCACCTCGTGCGACCGGCGCGCGTGCGCGTCGGCGAGCGCGTGGCAGCCGGCGAGCTCATCGGCCGCGCCGGGCAGACGGGCAGCGCCACGACGTGCATGCTGCATTTCGAGCTGTGGACGGCGCCGGGGTGGTACAGCGGCGGAGTGGCCGTGGATCCGGGGGGGCGGCTGCGGTCGTGGGACCGGCGGGATTGAGGGCGCCGGCGCGCGCTCCGACCGTCGTCAGGCACGAACTTCGGGCATTGAGAGGGTGGGTCCGGATGTGACAGTCAACGTCGACCGTCTGCGGTTTTGTGGCGCCGGTCGACGTTGACCGCCTATATGACCGTCAACGTCGACCGATCGCTCGATTCCGCGCCGCCGTCGACGTTGACTGTCAGCCGCGTGGCCGCGTGCCCTCCCTCAATGCCCGAAGTTCGTCCCGGCACGGCGCCACGCGACGCCACCCCTCACGCCCGCGGCCGATGCCGCCACGCCACGTACATCAACAACGCCCCCGTCACCACCCCCGCCGCGACGATCCCGCCGATGCCCACGATCTGCTCGAACGCGTGGCCGACGAAGTAGGCGCCGAGGCCGACGCTCACCGCCCAGCACACGCCGCCCAGCGCGTTCCAGAAGAGGAACCGCGGCCAGTGCATGCGGTTCATCCCGGCCAGCCACGCGGACGCGATCCGCAGCCCGGTCACCCAGCGGCCGAGGAAGACGGCCTTGGGCCCGTGGCGCTCGAAGAACGGCTCGCCGGCGGCGAGCATCGCGAGGCGGCGCTCGTGGAACGGGCCCGGCTTCTCGAACACGCGGCGCCCCACGCGGCGGCCGATGGTGAAGCCGACGTTGTCGCCGAGGATGGCCGCGGCGGCGGCGAGGGCGATGAGCACCACGATGTCGAGCTTCTCGTCGTGCGCCAGCAGCGCGGCGGCGATCAGCGCGGTCTCGCCGGGCACCGGGATTCCCATGGTCTCGATCGCGATCAGGCCGAACACGAGCCAGTAGCCGACGTTCGGCGGGATGTCGACGATCGCGGCGATCACCGCACGGCGGCGCGGATGGCCGCGGCGGACCGGTCGACGTCGGCCTCCGTGGTGGCCCAGCTCGAGATCGAGATCCGGATCGCCGAGCGCCCCTGCCAGCGGGTGCCGCCCACCCAGCACGTGCCGTCGCGCTGGATGGCGGCGATCGCGGCGTCGGTCGCCGCGTCGTCGTCGTGCACTCGGACCAGCACCTGGTTGAGCACGACGTCGTTGAGCACCGCGATCGCCGGCTCCCGCTGGACCGCGTCCGCGATCCGGCGCGCCAGCGCGCAGCAGCGCTCGACGAGCGCGGCGACGCCGCCGCGGCCGAGCGAGCGCAGCGCCGCATAGACCGGCACGGCGCGCGCCCGGCGGGACGCCTCGGGCGCCCAGTCGGAGTTGGAGCGCTCGTCGCCGTCGGAGCGCACGAGGTAGGCGGCCTGCATCGACATCGCCGCGCTGTGGGTCTCCGGGTCCGCGACGGCGACGATCCCGCAGTCGTAGGGCACGTTGAGCCACTTGTGCGCGTCCGTGGCCCACGAGTCGGCGCCCTCGGCGCCCGCCGCGAGGCCCGCGAAGGCGGGGCTCGCCCGCGCCCACAGGCCGAACGCGCCGTCCACGTGCACCCACGCCCCGTGCTCGCGCGCCGCGGCCACGATCTCGGGCAGCGGGTCGAACGCCCCGGAGTTGACGTTCCCGGCCTGAGCGCACACGATCGCCGGCCCCTCGCCCTCGGCGAGCAGCTCGGCCAGCGCGCTCGCGTGCATCCGGCCCTGCCCGTCGGCCGGGACGACGCGGTCCCTCGCCGCGCCGAGGCCGAGCAGCCGCAGCGCGCGGCCGACCGTCACGTGCGCGTCGGCCCCGGCGAAGACGCGCACCGGCGGCGCGCCGGCCAGCCCGCGCTCGTCGACGTCCCAGCCCGCACGAGCGAGCACGGCGTGCCGCGCGGCGGCCAGCCCGGTGACGTTGGCCATCTGCCCGCCGGTGACGAGCCCGACGCTCGCCCCCGTCGGCAGCCCGAGCAGGTCCTTGACCCACTCCGCCACGACCGCCTCGACCGCGCCGGCCGCCGGCGAGGA
>Ga0126307_10001379_pt1 | contig 16022 bp, 19 predicted proteins | sample Plot28_FD_89955 | JGI IMG/M metagenome (GOLD analysis project Ga0126307, IMG submission 89955) | Serpentine soil microbial communities from UC McLaughlin Reserve, CA, USA - Plot28 | ecosystem: Environmental > Terrestrial > Soil > Grasslands | place: USA: UC McLaughlin Reserve, Lake County... | reverse complement strand
CGAGAATTCGGGCCGTACGTCGACCTCGGCCGTGAATTCGATCAGGTCCCCGTCCTCGAGCTTGGTGACCTCGAGATCGGGTTGGGCCAGCGGATTGAGCTTGTTCTCAGTTATGGCGGCGCTATAGAAGCTCTGCCAGGAGTCGTTGAAGGCTTCCTGGATGACCACGCCGCGGCCGAACCGTTGGTCGATCACCATCGGCGGCACCTTGCCCCGGCGAAAACCGGGGATGTTCACAGATTTCGCAATCTCGCGGTAGGCCTTATCCATGCTGGGCTTCAGATCGGTGAACGGAACCTCGACCGTGATCTTGACTCGGCTAGGGCTCAACTGCTCGACTGTGCTTGGCACGCTGCTGACTCCTGTGGTGATGCGCATTGAAGGCCGTCGGAGGTCGTCCGTACGGAAGCCGCGGCAATCCTACGGTGACGCTCAGGTTGACCCCAAACCCCTGCCCGCACCGCCCCGAGGGCGAAGCCGGCACTGGACCAGAGCGCGACGTTGGTCGGCGTAGGGCCGGTGCCCTACACTCGACCATCGGACGCCTCGCCAAGCAGGGCGGATCCGGGGCGTAGCGTAGTGGCTAGCGCGTCTGCTTTGGGAGCAGAAGATCGCAGGTTCGAGTCCTGTCGCCCCGACTCTGCAGCGACACGGTGACCGGTAGTCTCCATCAAGCCGTAGTACGTCGCGGGTGTAGCTCAATGGCAGAGCTCCAGCCTTCCAAGCTGGTCATGCGAGTTCGATTCTCGTCACCCGCTCTAAGCGACGTTCCTAGTCAGGGCAGCTTTCGCCATGCCGCCATGCGCCTTCAAAAGAGCGCACTGGGCCCGGGCCACAACGTGGGACCATTAGCTTCCGGGCCATCGACCGGCCCCCTGAGCCCCAGCTTTCCAGTTGGTCATGCGAGCTCCATTCTGGTCACCTGGAGCGCCTCGGTGAACGTGAGCTTCACCCGTCCATTCACGGGATCGGTCTTCGACAGTCAGCCATCCGACCTCAACACCGTCGTCGAGTACAGGAGCGGAAATCTCGCTGTGGGTTATGTCGACCGGAACCTCTTTGAGCGCGACCTTCCACGAGAACGGCACGTCGCCCGGGTGCATGTGGATATCGGGATATGTCGCCGGCCTTGGTCCCCACCGCCATCGCCGCAACTGTAGATGGCGGACCCATGACTAAGCAGTTACTTGTAAGGCGGTTTCGGTGCCGGAGCCGTTGCCTTTTCTGCTGGCGCATCGGCCGGTGATGCAGACTTGCCTATCCTCCTCTTCATGTCTCTGATTAGGACCCACGCCACGATCGCAGCAATAACGAGTCCACCAGCCTGACCGACCCAAGTCCCAATGTCCGCGTTGCCACCAAATATCACCTGCGCGGGCCAGGCCAATGCAACTCCCGCAATGAGCCCAATCACGAGTGCGACAGCCACACAGATAAAGCGCGTATGCAGCGAGCGGCGCGGCTCTTCCGTCAGTGTGAACGCGCAGAGCACTACAAGAACAACTAATGGCGTGAACGTGGCCGTGGGACCCCACTCGCCTGGGCCCATTAGTGGGCTAATCCCAACGGCGAGCACCGCCACAAGTAGCGCGGCTGGGTCCACTCTTCTGTGCTCCATGATTTGCCTCCGTCTGAGCCGTGTGAGTGCTTATGGTGCCTGAAATGGCCCTTCCATCGCGACTCAATCAGTGCTCGACGTAACGAGAATCTTGATTCTGGCAATCAGCGTGATGAACCGGCAGTGGAGTTCCGCGGTCGTCCTGCACCTTCGGCTCACGCTTTGCCTAGTGGCAAGCGGCCATGCCTACAGCAGCCGAGTCGCGACGTAGAAGAACAAGATCACAAGAATTGCGATTCCGAGCACGCGCTCAATTGGCATCGGGATAGTTCTAGGCCTCGAACCATGCGAATTCGATCATCGTCTCGATCGTGCAGTTCATGCCGACTCCGCATGGGCTTGAGGGTTTTTGCAGACGCGGCGATCGCTGCTGCCCAACCAATGATGTGCGGCGGTCAGCTACCTTTAGGGCCTGGGCCTCGCGGTCAAACCTCGACCGCAGTGCCGAAGGTGAAGTAGGAATGGTTGAGGTGATCCGGACGCTACGGGTCACCCGTGCTAGCGCGGTGAAGGCCCGTACCCAGGCGTTCAACACGCTGTGGGGTGTCATGATCGGCGCCCCGTCACCGCTCCGCGACGAGCTGGTGATCTTGACCAAGCGGAGCCTTGTCAACCGGGCCTACGACTTCGCCCCGAGACTGAGGATCCTCTGGCACTCACCGGCGAACCCGAACGACTACTCATGGCCAGCGTCAAGACCGCCCTACGAGACCTAGCCCGCCGACCTCGACACGACCCGAGACGTCTGGGTGACCGTCGACGCGTCACTGCACCAGGCCGGTCAGCAATTCCGCTATGCCTATAGCACCGATCCCCAACCTAAGCCAGACGACCACTGCTGTCGCTTCGTTGAACGGGCTCTCCGTCCCCATCAGCGTCCCTCCCGGCGGTATCGCGATCCTGGTGCCCAACTGACGCGCTCGCCAGAGAAGGTTCAGCTGGAGCCTGACGCAGCCTGGACGCGGGCGCGCACCAAATGATCCAACACCCGTCGAGTCTTGGTCTCCTGGTCCGCCGGAGCGACGAGCCCGAGCGATTCGACGAACCGAACGGCGGCGGCCTGCTTCGCCAGGGCCTCCTCGACCCGCGCCGTCGTCGACAACTCCAAGAAATCGAGGTCGCCCACAGTCCAGCGCTCTGCCCGCAGCCCGAGCTCCGGAGGCGCCGCGGCGAGCTCCTTCCAGCGGGTAGCCGTGACCGGGGGCAGCACGCTCAGCGCGTCGAGATTGAGAAATGCTCCGGCGCAACCGGCGAGAAAGTCGCGCTGCCCTTCGGTGAACAGGTCCGTGAACGGGCGCTGCCCGTCGACGACGGCAGGAATCACGTCGTCGGGTCGATCCCGCGTATACGACGCAGCGAGCAGGTGCCGGTTGCCGGCCCAGTCCGCTTCGACCTTGAGTCTTGTCGTGTCTTCGATCCAGCGATCGGGCAACTGCGAGCAGCGGCACGGGCGAAGCTTGACGGTGAAATCGTCGTCGTCGTCTGGACGAACTCGCGCCCGCAACACGACATGGAGGTCCAGCAAGGGCGTCTGCAGTGAGCCCACATTGACGTCCTCGCAGAAGTAGATCTTCCAGGGATTGGTTCGGGGAGGTAGCTGCAGCGCGCTGACGGCCGTCGAGGTCTCGTGCTGGCTGAAGCTGATCTTGATCTCGACGTCGTCAAGCCTCATGTTTCCCCCTCATGCCAAAATGAAGGGTTCCCGCCGGCCAATACCGCACGGAGCACCAATCATAGCGTAACCAGCAGTGCCCAACTGGTTGAGCTTGCCGGTGTCGCGCCCGCCGGTCACCGAGAGGACCCAAGTGCCCTCGGCGCCGAGTCCCACGAAGGGAGCGAGCGGCTGCCCGGGGCGCTGCCGAAGCCGGTGATCAGGTGGTCGCTGTCGGCGGAGCCGCGCCGGTGGACGGTAACCCGCTTGCCGGCCGGGCCGTTCAGCGCGATGCTCAGGTCACCGACCTGCCGTGGGTCAGGTCGAGGTCCAGCCAGAGCGCGCTCACCGTTCCGGGCCGGTCCACGACCAGTCCGGCGGTCGTCCCGGCGGCCGATCCGCTCGGGACGGTGAGTCCCGCCGGGCGCGTCCAGTTGCACTGCTGGCCGCGCGTAACCGGCGTCCGCCGCGAGCGACCAGGCATCGAGGCGCCCGACGCCGACCCGCGCCCGGTCCGCCACCCGCAGAGACCACTGGCCTCCGGCAGCGGCGCCCTCCAGCGCGCCCCGCGCAGGAAGGGCTTCTGAGTCGTAGGTCTCGTGCAGGTCGTTGGCGCTGCCTCCGGCGCGGTTGTGCAAGACGGCGGACCGCCCACCCGGCGCCACCAGCGTCACCACCAGGTCTCCCCGATAGGTGTGGGCAATGTCGACGCGCACGTGCAGTCCGCGCACGGGTCCGGCATCGGGCAGCTGAAGCGTCGAAACGACACCGTCCGGGTCGGCGTCGGGGATGCTCAAGCCCGGCTCGGCGGAGGCACTCACGAGGGCGGTCGAGGGCTGCGCTGGTGCGTTGAAATCGGCGACGATGCCGCTGAGTTCGGCGCCGTCGGTACGGGCCCCAGGGCTCATCCCGTACCGCGCGAATACCTGCCAGGCGGTCGACACAAACAGGGCGCACTCGGTCTCGTCGTCACCGCGGGCCGTGGCGTACTGGCCTGCAGCCAGCAGGATCGCGTCGCGCGCAGCAAGCAGGCTGGGATTCGCGGCGGTGAGCTTCAGCTGGTCGACGACGATCTGGATGGTCTCCCACCGCCCGAGCCGACGGCCGAGGGACATCAGCACCGCACACCACAGCTCGCCGATGTCGTGCACCTTCGGAGAACTCGGCCGTGCCGAGCTGCGCGTACGTGCCCGGGAAGTCCTCGGTATAGGCGTTGCGGCGGATTCCGTTGGGCCGCCGCACCACCCAGTCGCCGACCACGGTCTTGCCCAGCACCGTGCAGGCCACGTAGTCGGATATTGCTCTGCCGAATCAGCCGATAATCAACCACCGCGGGGTTGGAATCCGGGAACAGCTGCACACCGGTCAGCACGCGCGGACCACCGCATATGTCCGAGCTAGTGAGAATGGGGGGTTCCGCGCGGGACGGCGGCCTGTTGCTCAAGCCGGAACGGGCGCGCATGTCCGACCTAGTCCGGTTGCGTCGGGAGCCGATGCACAGTCACCACGCAAACCTAAGCGGGGAGGGCCGAATGCGTCGAGGCGTCGAATTCAACACCCGCGGCGCCGCACGGGTGGCCGAGGCGTACGCGAAGGCCGGAATCAAAAAATCGTGCCGGCTCGCCCTCGCACCAAACACCCCGGCAGTTAGCTGAGCGACGGTTGACAGGGAAAGGCTACCTGCGACCTACCGTGCGCTATGTGTGCGGCAGCGCCGGGCGCGGCCAGCATCGGCACATGTAGGCCGACGGGTTGGCCTTGCTAGTCACGTCGGGCAGATGCGGCACCGGCGGATCGTACTCGCCATTAAGGGAACTCGCCGTTCGGAGTCGGTCAGCACGTAGAGGATCGCCGTTCGGCGTCGGTCAGGACGTAGAGGGTGTGCACTGTGCCGCGGCCGTTGGGCGTGTAGATCCGCTCGAAAAGCTGGCGGAGGTGTCGCCGGTAGGGTCTGAATCTGCGAAACTATCTACCGTGTAAGGAATTCTGTCGAGCGGCGGTGAAACGGAGGGTGCAAAATGGCTACGGTCAAAAAGAGTCAAAAAAAGGCGCAGGCAAGGAAGACTGGCTCAGCGACAGAGGCAGAGGCACTGGCCGCGCCAGCTCCCTTCGCGGTCGAGGCTCCGAGCCGGAACAGCGGAGTGGCAGTCCCTGACGATTTCCATGCCTTGTACGATCATGGCTTTCGGACTTCGCGCGGAATTGTCCCCCCGGCGGCGCCCCAAGAGACGCCCGGTCACCGGCAATTGGCGAGGGGGGTGGAAGACCTCAACATATCTTACGACCGGGTTACACAGCTTCCGAATCTTGTGACCAGCCGACAACCGGCGGCGCGATTGAGCCGGGGAGGACCCGCAACGCCCGAGAGCGCAGTCCTGGATTTTGTCCGGAACCGAAGCGATCTCTGGAATCTCTCTGCGGCGGACACCGGAACAATTGAGGTCGTCTCCGTCAGTCAGCCACGTAGTCAAGCGCAGGCGGAAGCGGCGCCCGCTCGATCTTCGGAATCCTCGTTCAACATCAGTAACCTGAAGACGGTCAATCTGGTGCAGCGCGTTGACGGCAAAGAGGTGTTCAACTCTGACGTAACGGCTGCGGTCAATGCGGATAATCAAGTTTTGACTGTCTCTGGTCAATTCTTTCCGGGCGCGAGCCAGAGCGGCGAAAGAATAGGAGCGCAGGGCGACAGGGCAGCGGTTCCGGAAACGTCGAGTTCAGAAGAGGAAGCGATTGCCCGCGCGGCATTCGATTTGACAAACATTGTGTATGAAGCCGGCGACTTTGCACCGGCTGCCGATTCAAAGGCGAGCAGCTCGAGTAGCCCATACCGGCTCTATGAGTTCAATGCTCCCGAGCGCGACACGCGCCCCTCCTTTGAGCGTCCGGTTAGGCTCAAGGACGTGATGTTTCCGTTGGGCGATAACCAATTTGTTCCCGCATACTACATGGAACTCTGGATTACCGGCTATCCCGCTTTCAGCTACGTGATGGATGCCATTGATACGCCAGACCTCCTCTATCGCAAGAATATGACATCGCACGTGGCCTTCAAGTATAGGGTGCATAATACTGGCGATCCCATCGTTCGCCCGGAGGACGGACCAGCGCCCGGCACTCCGCACCCAACCGGCAAACCTGATAGTTTTCAGGCAAAGACGATTCTCGAAAAGGTCGTCGAGCTCGAAAGTCTGCTCCCGGGTGACCCCTGGTTGCCACCGGAAGCGACCACCACCGACGGCAACAACTGCATCGCCTATGCTGATTTAGTATCTCCCGATGGATTCAGCGCCGGTGATGTGATGGGCAAAATTACGTCCCCTCAAACTTTCGATCAAAAGTATGATCACGGCAAGCAGGCGCGCAATCCACAGAATTTGCAAAATAGTCTGGTCGGAATGTTCTTTCACGTCAACTGGTTACACGACCGCTGGTACGAGGCCGGTTTTGACGAAGCATCTGGCAATGCACAAGAAGACAACTTTGGTCGGGGAGGTATTGGCGCCGACCGAATTCTGGCGGAAGGCAACGACTTTAGCGGCACTGACAACGCCAACATGTCAACCCCCGCAGATGGTGCCAGCCCCAGAATGCAAATGTTTGAATTTCTGGGTGTTGGACCACTTCCCAGCCGCACCAGCAACCACGAGGCGCTCATTACGTTTCATGAAATGGGACACTATATCACCAATCGCCTGGTCGGAAATGGCAATGGGTTGACCAACGTACAGGGTAGAGCGATGGGAGAAGGTTGGGGCGATTTCTTTGCAATCTGCATGACTTCTCAGGACGACGACGATTTTGCCGGAGGTGTCTTTGCGGTCGGGGGCTGGACGGACGTCACCGACACGTTTAAGCAGAATTACTACTTTTCGATTCGGCGCTATCCCTACACGGCGGATATGAGCAAGAACCCCTTAACCTTCAAGCACATCAGCAACAGCGTTGTGCTGCCAACAGGGTCTGCCATCAATCCTAACCCTTTTGGCAACAACGAGGTACACAACGCGGGTGAGGTTTGGTGCGCGATGCTATGGGAAGTCTTTGTCAATCTGGTTGCCAAGCATGGACACTCGGCAGCCGAGAAACGGATGCTTGGCTATGTAGTTGGTGGATTAAAGCTTACTCCGCCGCGCCCGACGTTCACTCAGGCGCGTGATGGGATTCTTTCGGCTGTTTCGGCAATAAGCGCCGGCGATCTGCCCGAAGTGCGAGCCGGGTTTGCCAAACGGGGCATGGGCTCGGGTGCCGCCTCGCCGCCGTCCACTTCGACGTCTCTGGCCGGAGTCGTCGAAAGCTTTACATCTCCTAGTGTCGATCCAACGGTCTAGGGGGTAAATGAGATTTCGAGAAATGTAGGAAACAATGTTGGAATTGCAGATTGTTGAAAATTCTATTTCACACCTTTTTTTGATAGTGGAGCGGCGCTACGCATAAATGGAGGTGGGGCGTGAAGATTGCTTCTATTTGATCTCGGGAACACGCTGGAAGATCAGACTCAGAACGAATTACTGCCTGGAGCGCTGGAGACTTTGCGGGCCCTTGAAGCGATGGCCGATCCTGAAGGGCAATCTCCCGTTTTGGCATTGGTCTCTGATTTCGGCGAGTTTCCCGCGACGCCAGAGCAGGTACGTGCCAGTGAGCAAGAATACGAAGCGATATTGGAGGATCTGGGAATCAAACAGTTTTTTACACCCACCCGAGAGCGGGTAACTCTTTCGGCACAGGTCGGCGCTTTTAAACCGGACAAGAAGATCTTTGAGGCAGCCGTTGCCAAGATTTACATAGCGCTCACTTTTCAAAACGTGCTGTTTATTACCGAGCGCAAGTCGCACGTCACAGCTGCGCGGGCGCTGGGGATGCAAGCTGTTCACTTTAAGGGTCCTGGCGAGGTCACGGGGGATATTGAGCAGCTGGTCGAATTGATTCCTTTCGTAGAGGGTTCGTTGGCAGTGGCGATACCGCGGACGGTAACTGAGAGCTCGCCTGCGATGACAATAGAAGCAATGAGGATAGACCAATGAAATTCTATACATATGAAACCGCGCCGCCTGCTGAGGGAATGGGAGGCGACATCCAGCCAGTGGCACCGGGCACATCCTGGGTACAGCTTGGAAGTGAAACGTTGTATTACACCGATGCTGCGCCCGACGACAGGAACGCCGCACCCGCCGGGCGCGGCGTGCGTCCTAGCTCCAGTGAGCAGGACGTATCCAGAGAACAACTGCATGTCGTCGTTCAGAACGGTCGGACCTTTCAGCAGGAACATCCGGAGGTTCCAATCATTCACGACCGCGGACGCTTTCTCTTGGTGAACCTTGATCCCGGCCAGGCGCGCGAATTGATGGAAGAGGCGGAGACCTGCTACGGAGTAATTCCGCTAGAGGACAATCAGGTCGTTTTCGCGGTGCTCCCGGCGGCCGCGGCGAGGTCGGTTGTTCCCTTTGTTGAGGAACTCGTCAACAAAGCCACTCGCGAGAGCTTTGAAGCAAACGTTAAGCAGCTTATCTCATTCGGAACACGCCATTCCAACAGTGATGGATATGTCAAGGCGACGACGTTCGCCCGCGACAAACTCGACGCCATGAACTATCAGACCCGTTTGCAAACCGTCACTGTAAATGGCCAGCCCAGCCAAAATGTCATTGCCGACAAGACCGGCCGAGGGAGCGGGGCGCGCGAGGTGGTGATCGTCACCGCGCACCTCGACTCCATCAATTTGCAGGGGGGACCCTCCGCGCCCGCGCCGGGCGCGGACGACAATGGAAGCGGCAGCGCAGGAGTGCTCGAGATCGCGCGTGTGTTTCAGGACCATCAGGGCATCCATGACTTGCGTCTCATCTTGTTTGGTGGCGAAGAAGAGGGATTATTCGGTAGCAAGCACTACGTCTCGAGTCTGGACACTCCAGAAAAGACCCGGGTCCGTGCCGTCGTCAACATGGATATGATCGGGTCGTTGAACAGTGCGACACGCAGCGTGCTCCTCGAAGGCGCTCCGTTGTCGCAAACAACCATTGACAGCTTGCGCGAGGCCGCGTCCACATACACGGGTCTGAAGGTCGAAACGTCCCTTAATCCGTTCGCCAGCGATCATGTGCCGTTTATCAATGCGAACATTCCCGCAGTCCTCACGATTGAGGGCGCTGATAATACCAATGGCAATATTCATTCCGCCAAGGATACGCTTGAAAAGCTCAATTACGATTTCGGGCTCGAAATCCTGCGGATGAACATTGCCTTCATTGCAGATTCACTCGGCATTCAGCCATAGAAGTCTTGGGCGGTCTGCAACTCTTTATGTGGAAATCGCGAGTTGGCGCAAACTCTGTTATATTATAGGAACACCCCATATATGTGCTGACGTGTATGGCAGTGCACGCCCGTTTGATAATTCGGCCGTTACTGCCTCTGTACCAGTTGTCTTGCCTGCTATGTGACAGCGGACTGGCCGGGAAGCAGCCCCATGACGCAACGTTGACCGCATTGGCTGCTGCTCACAACACCAACGGTCTCCTGACGCAGACCGCTGCCGACACCTTTACAGGCCGGACGCTCACCGCCGGATCAGCCTCAATCAGGCTATTCGGATCTGAGCATGGCGACGGGGGCTGTTCGGCCACACCCTGCTCGTCGAAAGCCGGCTCGACCGGCTCCTGTCCTGCTGCTTCGGCTGCCACGTCGTCGATCGTGTCAAGGCCTCCACCAGCAGATCGCTGCGATGTTCCGTCGCCACCATCAGGCCAAAACCATCGAGTCGACGCCCGGTTTCGGGGCCCATCCTGGGCGCCCAGCTGCCGCCCGCGAGCCGCTCCAGTTGATCTTGGAGATAGAGCCCCGCGGTGTGGTGGGCTTTGGAAATCAGGATGGTACCCGCGAGGCGCACGCCATGGGGGGAGAGGAAGCGCATCCCGCAGCGATGGACCCCATACGCACGCGGGCGCGCGAAACCAATTAGTCAGGTCGGGTTAGTGAGTGGGCCGAACCCGGCTACTAACTTCCCGGATCCTCTGCCGACGACTAGCGCACGTCAGCATCGATCGTCACCGCTGCAGCCCGTAGGACACAAGGGGCTCTCTCAGTTCGCCGGAGCCTCAACGGCCTGAAATAGCTTGCCGTTTGATCAGTCAGGCGGGTTGCGGTTCGGATTGCGGGTCGGAGGCTCCGAAGTCTTGATCTGCTTCCCTTCCAGCCGGTAGGGAGCCCGCCGTCGACGAGGCACGTAGCCGTCTGGACACAGGCGGGTCGTCTCCGGGTCCGCCTTCGCGTCGTCTGTCGGCCCGGGTGGCCGGGCCGTCGTGGGGCCGACCCGTACACATTCGTAGTCCGGGTCGACCGGCGAGGGAACAACGTCTGGCTTGTCTACGGGCAACCCGAGTTCCTTCCGCTTCCTCCCCACCAGAAATGGGAGCCCCAGCTGCCCGGGTCGTTGAACTGGCCAATAATCCCGTAGCAGAGCGGCTCCGGCTCGACGGCAGTGGCGGCGTAACGGCTCATCGTCCCGTTGGTGTCGGACTGGTACAGCAGCCCGTTCATGTAAGCGCACTTCTGCCAGCCGTCTTCTGGCCAGTGTCCGCTCCCCATGTCAGTCTGGGTTCTCTCTGGGTGATCGCCGGCATCCACCACTTCACCGCCCCACTGCACCGAGTCGGCCTGCGATTGAAGGCCTCCGCTGTTGTAGAGCGTGCTCGGGTAGTAGCCCATCCACATCCCGTTTACTCGAACCCACCAATTCCCTTCCCAGAGCTGCACCTTCAGTGCCATCTCGAACTGCTGCCCACCGAACACGCTGACCGGGGAGGAGACGGCCTCGGGGTAGACCTGGTTCGAGTATTGGACCCATCCGGCGACGTCCTGGTTGTAGCCGCCGATGTTGTCGCCCGAGGACGCGTAGTTGTTCGTTGTGTAGAAGATGAAAAGGTGAGGGTTCCAGTCGCCGTAAAGGTCGCGGTACACCTGGTGCCCGACTTCCAGCGTCTGCCCGCCACGCGTCAGCCACAGCTGACCGAGCGAGAACTCGTTTGACCACTCGACCCACGTGCCCCACGCGTTGATGTTCCCCTCGGTTCCATAGCAGGTCACATTGAGGTACGAGTACGCGTACTTATGTGCATCACCCCCCGGTACCTCGAAGCTCGGCGGGGCATCCGGCGGAGGCAATACCTTGGGCCGGTTGCCCTTGGCTAGCCAGTCCTGGAGGGCGACACCGGGCCGTATCTCGTCGATCGGCTTCCGCACCAAAGGGACGGTTCCCTCCGGGCCTCGCTCGACCTCGGTGCGCTGGAGATCGAAGGCGACGAGTTCCGCCGGCCGATCATCCCGGTAGGTCGGAGGGCGGTCCTCATCCGGTGGGTACGGCAGTCGCGCGCCTCCTATCTGTGATTCGGCCGGTACCCAATCGAGTTGCTGTCCGGACGGCGTCGTCGTCTGAGTGACCACCTCACGGCGGGCATAGAGGTCCCTGAGATACTGCTGGACCTCCTCCGTTCGTTCGTCCGCCCGCTCCCGCGCCTCAACGCCCCGCCCTCGTGCCGCTTCCTGGTTTGGGCTGTAGTTTTGGTTTGGGTTTTGGGAACTCATGCGGCTTCCTCCTCGGTAGTGAGCACACAAACAGCAAGTCTGTCCCCGAGTGCGGATCGCCTAGAGGAACGCTAGGCGGTCGATTGCGTCGGCCACCTGGTTGACGCTTTTGTTCGCTCGACCCTCCCAATACCGCTCCTGCTTCGACACTGACAGGGAGCAACACAGGTGTCAAGAAGGCGGTGAGCCGCCAGCGCCGTTTGCGGGGGCGTACCCGCGTTGCGAGCGCAGCGGCCAGGGTGTGCTCCCGGCGGGACGGCAGCGAACGACGTTGCCACGTTGCGGGTCGCGGACCGAATGGCCGTGGCGTCGCCGCAGTTCGTGTGGAACTGCATTGTGTTCGTCGACCAGTTCGAAGAAGTCGCCGGCACCCTCGGTGCAGAAGTCGGCGGAGTCAGCGGTGAACTGATAGACGTCGAACTCATATGTCGACCCCTTGACGTTCCAAAGCTGGGTCCGGCCCGTGCAGGGTGCGGAGCTGTCGTCACCGAACGCGCCTACCTGGAACGGCGCGACCAGCAGTCCAGCGGCCGCCGTGAGGTCCGGCGATGGCGGTCACGACGCCGTTCATAGCTGGTCCAGAAGTCGGACCTCTCGTTGTCGCTGCTCATCCGGCCCCGATCAGCGAGGTGGTCGTCAAGCTGTAGTGGTTTCGAGGCTCGCTCCGCTCGCACCTCAACCAGCAAGGACGACTCGCTCCGCTCGCACCTCACGCGACGAGTGGCGGTCACGCAATGGTCAGTATTGACTGATATGACCTGAAGCAGTCCTCTTCCCAAGCATCTCCGGAGGTGTCAGAAGGGATTCATCTGGTTCCTTTGAGGATCTGGCGTTGACGCGCCGGTTCTCCTGACGCCCTCCGGAGGTGGGTTATGTCTATCAATGGTGCACCCGTCATGGCGGCATCGGTGGTCGCGGTTGATGTGGGGAAGAACAGGGCCGCGTTGTCGGCCACTGACGCAGACCGGCGCCGTTTGTTCGGCCCGGTCGACTTCGCGATGACCGCGCCCGCCTTCGCCGCGGTGTTGGAGCGGGTGTGTGCGGTGCTGCCGGCTGCTGCGGTGACGGTGGGGATCGAGGCGGCTGGGCACTATCACCGACCGCTGCTGGGGGCTGGGGTGTGGCCAGTGGGTTGGCAGGTGTTGGAGCTGAGCCCGGCTCGGGTGGCCGAGCAGCGTCGGGTGCAGGGCCGGCGCCGGGTGAAGACCGACGTGATTGATTTGGAGGCGATTACCGAGCTGGTGTTGGCCGGCCACGGGGTCCCGGTCGCGGCCAGGCGGCGGCGGTCACCGAGCTCATCGGGTGGGCGGCGCATCGCCGACGCCGGGTGCAGACGCGGACGGCGACGAAGAACCAGTTGCTGGCCCAGCTGGACCGCTGTTTTCCCGGGGTGACGTTAGCCCTGCCCGATGTGTTGGGCACTCAGGTGGGTCGGCTGGTGGCCGCGGAGTTCGCCGACCCGCGCCGGCTGGCGGCGTTGGGGGTGTCCCGGTTTGTCCGGTTCGCTGCCCACCGTGGGCTGCGGGTCCGGCGGTCGGCTGCGGACCGGCTGGTCGCGGCCGCCCGCAACGCCCCACCGTCCCCAGAGGCTGTGGTGGCCCGTCAGGTGCTGGCCGATGATCTGGCGCTGCTGGCCGACCTGGATGCCCAGATCCTCACCGCAGAAGCCCAGATGGCCAGGTTGGTGCCGGACACCCCGTTCGCGCCGCTGACCACAGCGCCCGGCTGGGGCACGATCCGGGCCGGTAACTATGGCGCCGCGGTCGGCGACCCGCACCGCTGGCCTGGTGCCCGGCAGCTCTACCGCGCCTCTGGTCTGTCCCCGGCGCAGTACGAGTCGGCCGGCCGGCGCCGCGACGGCACCATCAGCCGAGAAGGCAGCGTGCCGCTGCGGCGGGCGTTGATCGATCTTGGGATCGGGCTGTGGCATGCCGACCCGGCCGCGAAAGACTACGGGCAGGCGCTGCGGGCTCGCGGGAAGAAGGGTGCAGTCATCGGCTGCGCGATGGCGCACCGCGCCAACAAGATCGCCTACGCCTTGGTTCGGGACCAGACCGGCTACGACCCAACCCGCTGGGCCTGACCACAGCTGGCGGTTTTCTCGATCGCGGCCAGCTCCGCCGCGCGCAGCAGCGGTCAACCTGGAGCGCCCGCAGCGCAGCGAGGACGAACGAGGTTGACCGCGACGAGCAGCGGCGCACACTTCGGCAGCGAGGAAGCCCGAAAATCGGAGGTGACACTGACCTTCACAACCACAGCCTGCCGATGAGACGCTGGACGGAGGAAGGGCCGGACCACACGCCGATTTGACTATGGCGGACAGCTCGCTGTTACGCCGCTTCTAGCTTGGCGGCCGGCCCTTCGCCACCATCGCAGCCCGAACGACGCCAGCTGACCCATGATCATGATCACGAGGTCGATATCGTCAGCGTGGGCGCCAGGCACCGCCAGCACCCTCAGGCACACCACATACCGAACCCCAGCCCACCGCCACGGGCCGATCACTCACGCGCACATGGCGGCTTGACAAGACCCACCGCCAGCTGAAGATGGGGTCAGGACGCGGCGTAGCGTCGAGGGATCGACAGCGACAAACAGGACAAACAGGAGGTGTCACATGTCGGAGCACCAACAGGACGGGACGGGGTCGGTCGAGCCGGGTAGGCGGGACGCAGGGCCGACGTACGACAGCCGGAGCGGGCACTCGCTCCTGCCGGGCGGGTACCAGGAGCCGCCGGCCCGCGAGCGCGACGAATCGTCGGGCGGGGCCAACGCCTACCGGCGAGAGCCTGGTGAGCTGCGGACGGAGTCCGGGTCATGATGACGTTCTGCAACGCCTACCGCATGCGGATCTGGACGGCGGTCTGCTTCCACGACGACGAGTTCTGCGGCGGCGAGGGTGGAGGGTGGCGCAACCGCGGCTGGTGGGGCATCGACCCCGGTGCCTGCGTTCAGGTGCACAGCGGGATCGTCAGCAACGTCGGTCGCTACTGGTACATCTACGGCGAGGCGGCGGACCTCAGTAGGAAGTGGGAAGGCGCGTTCCCGACCTACATCAAGGACCCCGAGGTCTTCGACATCTGTCAGGGCCTCGGTAGCTCTGCCTTCGTCGTCCGCAACTTCGCCGAGATCGACACCGGAGACGTCGACAACTACACGCTAACCTTTACCTGAGGCCGTCATCGGGGAGCCGATACCTCTCATCAGATGTACGGCGTTCCGGTGGCGAGGCACCCCGGAAGGTTGGGGACATGTTCGAGTACTTCCCAACCAACTACATCTTGAGCCTGGGGTCGCGGCGACGCACGAGAGTGGCGGCGTGATCGACGAGGTGGAGCGGGCGTGCCCGGCGCGCGGCCTGCTGGCGGCGCTGTCGCGCCGTCTTCGGTGGCCCCAAGGCCGCGCCCTGAGTTTCCGCCGGGACCCGTGTAGCTAACGCTGATGGTCACCGCTACGACCCGCATTCCGGCTTGGCTCATCCGTCGACTCCGTTGCAGGCTGCCCGGTCGCCTCCATATTCGTGCGCAGCTAGCCTGGGCCGCGGTGGCCCTGTTCCGAGCTACGCGTACAAGGCTCGCCGACCGGAGACGCCGCGCCCTAGCGCAGGAGGTGTGCCGCGAACCTTTCGATACGGGTGGCCAGTCCAGTCCGACGTCAGGGACGGTTGACGCCGGCGCGGTGCGTGACCATGGGGACGATGGCGACTCTGCTCGCGTCCCGATTCGTGAGCATGTCGGTGGCTGGTGACCCTGCCGGCCTGCTCGCCAACGAGCGCAGACGGCTGTTCGACGATTCGGAACGCGCGGCGCCCATACCCCAGAGAAGTACTCCAACGGGCCCGATGGCACCTGTGGCTTGGGGACTCGTTGGCGCGACAACGCTGCCGCGCATGAGGGTCAGCAAGCCTCGCATGGACTTTGCAAGCAGGTGGTCTCCATTCACGTAGTCCAAATCGAACAACGACTTGCCGTGTGCCCAATTCGTGCCCAACATGCCGCGCAACCGCGGTCACTCACGGCTATTCGGGGTCAGCCTTTTCCTTTGCATGTTAGGAAACCGCCTAGCCAGAGCCTCTCCGGTTTCGTCTTCCAAGCTGATCATGCGAGTTCGATTCTCGTCACCCGCTCTAAGCGACGTCCTAGTTGGCGGTGGCTCGTGTCAAGCCAGGCGGAGGGCGTG
>Ga0126307_10001378_pt1 | contig 16023 bp, 21 predicted proteins | sample Plot28_FD_89955 | JGI IMG/M metagenome (GOLD analysis project Ga0126307, IMG submission 89955) | Serpentine soil microbial communities from UC McLaughlin Reserve, CA, USA - Plot28 | ecosystem: Environmental > Terrestrial > Soil > Grasslands | place: USA: UC McLaughlin Reserve, Lake County... | reverse complement strand
TATACTTGGGGTCATGGAGAGCGCCCCCCGCATCCCCGACCGCATAAGCGAGGACGTGTCCGGAATCCTGGCTTGCTGGCAGGCGAACAGGGGCGCGAACGGCGAGGACGGGGACTACGACCGGACGCTCGAAGGCATGGAGGAGCTGGTCTCGGTCTTCGTCGGCTTCTTGCGCAGTTCCGAGACGGTGGGGACCTACAGCAGGGGCGGCGCGACACGCGCCCTGGTCGAGAAGATCGCCGGTTGCCAGCACGAGCTCGGCAGGGACGCGGTGGGCGTTATCGAGGATTTCAGCGTGCTCAGGCGTTGCATCTGGCGCTCAGTGGAGTCTGGCGTCGACCTCTCCGGGCTGCACGGCGCCGAGGTCTCGGGGTTCTTCGCCAAGCTAATGCAGGCCTCGGACTGGCTGACGGAGACCGGGCTGGAGGCCTTCGACGCCATCGTGCGCGGCGAGATGGAGCAGGCGCTGGGGCAGGCCGCCGCCACCGACCTGGTGACCGGCCTCCCCGACAGGGATCAGCTCAACAGGTTGCTGTTGCCGCGGGCGATCGAGGCTAACGAGCGGTTCTCCGTGGCCGTCTTCGACGTGGCCGACTTTACCGAGACCGTCGCTGCGGGTAAGGTCAAGCGCGCCAGAAAGGTGCTGCGCACGCTCGCGGAGGCCGTGCAACAGTCCTCGCCCGAGGGCTCACTCTTCGCCCGCTTCGGCGACGACGAGGTCTGTGTCATCCTGCCTGGACAGGGCGACGAGGGCGCCTACCGGCTGGCCGAGACGGTGCTCGGGCGGCTGGCCGAAGAGGGGGCCGACTTCGAGGTCGATGTCGGGGTCGCCGGGTATCCCGAACACGGCACCGGCGCCGGGGAGTTGATGGGGGAGACCCTCAAGGCGCTCAAGATGGCCAAGCGCGTCGGCGGCAGCGGCATCGTGGTCGCCCACTAAGAGTTCGGGGGAGCCGTGATCGCGATCTTCAACAGCCTTCCCGTCAAGGAAGGCGCGGCGGATCGGATAGTGGACCGCTTCGCCGAGAGCCGCGGACACGTGCAGGACTTCCCCGGCTTCGTATCCATGGAGGTCCTGAAGTCCGATTCTGAGGACGAAGTTCTCGTCATAACGCGCTGGCAGGACCATGAGTCGTTCCAGGCCTGGGTTCACAGCGAAGAATTCTCGCAGGCGCACGGGCGCGGCGGGGCTGGCGGTCTTCTTACGGGCCACCCCAGGATGAGCTCATACGAGGTCGCGGTCGAGCGCGCCCCGCAAGCTTCCGAGAAGTAAGTAGCTTCAGGCCAGGGATGATTCGATGGTCGGCGGGGTATCCCCGGCCGGTTTGTATTCACCCTTACCGAGGACGGCGAACGTGAAGGCGAACAAGATGATCAGAAGCAGGATCAAAATCCCGAACGCCAGACGCTCCCGCACCTCGTCTCCTCTCTCGAATACGACCGTCGCGCCATTCTAACCCAATCCGAGAAGACCGTCTTACGCGGCTCGCTCGTGTTCGCCGCCGCGTAATGTACAATGTAGCAATGTGTAGCACGCTCAGCCCGGGGGCCCACAAGGGCCGGCGCGGTCTCGGAGCCGGACTGCAGGGAGGAAACGCACGTGGCCGTTGATATTTCCCTGACCGAGTACACCAAGCTGCAAGAACAGGAGTGCAGGGACCTGTTGCGGCTTCTGGGCGAGATGGGCATCGCCACCGCCGACCGGGTCTACGGGCCCGGGGACGCCATCTACAACGAGGGCGAGTACGGCGACGCCCTGTACGTCCTTACGCAGGGCGTGCTGAAGCTTTTCAGGCCGTACTCGGGAAGCAAGGAGGCGACGCTCCGGCTGCTCAAGCCGTGGGACATCTTCGGCCATCTAGCCTTCGCCGGGGAGACCAGGCAGCGCGCCTACGCCGAAGCCGTGACCGAGTGCAGGGTGACCAAGGTCCCCAAGGTCTTCGTGGAGCGCGCCGTGCGCCAGGAACCGCGGGCCGCTTTCAAGCTGATGACCCTACTCGAATTACGCCTGGTGCAGTACGAGGAACTGGTCCAGTGCCTGCTGCCCCGCGAGACCGAGGTGCGATTGGCCAACCTGCTTCCCCTCCTGGCGCAAAAGTTCGGCGAGAGCAAGAACGGCCTCGTTGCCATAAACCTGCGTCTCACCCATCAGGACCTCGCCGCCATGGTAGCCTCCACCAGGGAATCCGTGACCAAGGTCCTGAACGAGATGCGCAACCGCGGCGTGATCGAGGTCGATTCCGGCCGCATCACCCTCAAAGACACACGCGCCCTCGCAAGGTTGAGCCGCCCCTGAAGGGACGGCTCAGCACGCTTCGGGGCTTACGGCCCTCGCTGTCATGAAGTCGCTTCGGGGCTCTGCCGCTGACGTCGGTCTCGAGCAGCGGTTCCTCACGTGCTGCGAAGCGAGGCTGGAACGGCAAGATGCTGACGAGCCTGCAAAGCAGGCGTGCTGACATGCTGGAGTTTATCGAAGCCATCATCCTTGGGATCGTGCAGGGGCTTACGGAGTTTCTGCCGGTCTCCAGTTCGGGGCACCTCTTGCTGGGACAGTATTTCCTCGGGCTCGACCAGGAGCGGTTCGGGCTCTCCTTCGACGTGGCGTTGCACATGGGCACGCTGGTCGCCGTCGTCTCGTATTTCTGGCGGGATCTCATCAGGATGGCCGTAGCGTTTTTGCGGTCGTTCGGGCACAGGGACCTGGCGAACGATCCCGACCAGCGGCTGGCCTACCTCGTGATCGCATCGACCGTCCCGGCGGCGTTGATCGGGTTTCTTTTCGAGGGTTTTTTCGAGGGCGTGGTGCGCTCGCCGTGGGTCGTGGTCTTCAACTTCGTCCTCGTCGGCATCCTGTTCCTGGTCGCCGAGGCCGCCGGCAGCCACCGACGGCTGGCTTCGAAGCTCGGTTTCGGCGGGGCCGTGGGGATAGGATTGGCCCAGGCGACGGCGCTCGTACCCGGCGTGTCGCGCTCGGGGGCCACGATCACGCTCGGCCTCTTTCTGGGCCTCCGGCGCGAGGAGGCCGCCAGGTTTTCGTTCCTGATGAGCGTCCCCATCATCGCGGGGGCAGGCGGCCTCAAGCTCGCCGACGTGCTCGCCGCAGGCATGAGCGCGCACGAGTGGCTGCTGTTTTTGGCTGGCTTCATTACCTCTGCGGCCGTGGGCTATCTCACGATTCGGTTCCTCCTGGCCTACCTTGCAGACCACAGCCTTAGCGTCTTCGCCTACTACCGCTTCGGCGTCGCGGCCCTCGTGGCCGTCTTGTTGTTGGTTTTCTGATGGCCGGACAGGAAGAGCGCTGAACCGTCCCTACAGGGGGTTTGGGGGCGTGGTTTTGACAGCGTGGCCCGCCGTCTGGTAGTTTGGTTGCATCATGCACCATGCGGCCTGTGTATCGCGGCGATTTACCGGGGAGGGGCGCGCCCGTCTCTGACGCGCGGCCGCGCTCCTCCGGACCCGCATTCCGATACTTTGTACAGGAGGCCGCACACGCCATGAGCAAGCCAGACATACCAGACAGAGCAGTCTCAGGGCAACGGGAAGTTCGCGCTGCCGACTTGCCGCCCGGTGCGGAGATGCAAACCCTCAGGGAGGGCATAGACGCGGTGGACGAGGAGATCGTACGCCTGCTCGACCGGCGCGCCTGGCTGGCGCGTAGGATAGGCGAACGCAAGGCCGAAAAAGGTCTGGCGGCCTACGCACCGGCCAGGGAGAGGGCGGTACTCGACCGGGTCGCGAACCTCAGCGAGGGAGAGTTTCCCAAGCGGGGGCTGCAGGCGGTGTTCCGTGAGATCATCTCGTCTTCCATATCCCTGGAGGGCCGGCTCAAGGTTGCCTACCTCGGGCCCGAGGCGACGTTCACGCACGAGGCCGCCCTGCGTTCGTTCGGCTCCAGCATCCAGCTCGAACCCCAGAGAACGGTAGCCGAGGTATTCGCCAGGGTCGAGCGTGGGGAGGTCGAACATGGCGTCGTGCCCGTGGAGAACTCCATGGAGGGGGCCGTGACCCATACGCTGGACGAGCTCATGAACAGCCCGCTGAAGATCTGCGGCGAGGTTTATCTGCCCGTCGCGCAAAACCTGATCTCCTCGGAGAGCTCGATGGAGCGGGTCGACCTGGTGTGCTCGCACCCCATGGCCCTGGCCCAGGCGGCGGGCTGGCTGAGGCGCGAGCTTCCCTGGGCGAGAACAGAAGAGGTGGACTCCACATCGGAGGCGGCCGGCCGCGCTGCCGAGGAGCCGGGCGTGGCCGCCGTGGGAAGCGTGTTGGCCGCGGGCGCGCACGGACTGACGGTTCTCGCGCGCAACATCCAGGACGCCAGGGCGAACACCACGCGCTTTATCGTGCTAGGGCGCGAGTGGGCGGCCAGAACGGGCAGGGACAAGACCAGCGTGGTGTTCTCCGTCAAGGACAGGCCCGGGGTCCTCAAGGACGCGCTCTCGGCTTTCGCTGAGGAGGGGATCAACCTTACCCGCATCGAGAGCCGCCCCAGCCGCAAGCGCGCCTGGACCTACGTGTTCTTCGCCGACCTTCTGGGGCATCCGGAAGAGGAGCGGGTAAAGCGGGCGCTGTACGCGTTGGAGGAACACTGTCCTTACGTTAGCCTGGTCGGGGCCTACCCCGAGGTCTCTCCGGAATTCCCCTGAGCGTGGACTTCAAGGCCGCCGCGCGGGAGGTTCTCGGCGAGGTCGGCCACCCCCTCCACTACTCGGACATCACGGAGATAGCATTGCAATCGGGGTATCTGAAGAGCGCGGGCCGCACGCCCCAGAACACGATGAGGGCCAGGCTCTCCGTCGACGTGCGCGAGAATCCCGCGACGGTCTTCGTCCAGACCGCGCCTGGCGTATACGGCCTGAAGTAGCCGTACTGGTGGCCAGACAATGCTATATTCTGGTGAACTATTCTTGAAGTCTCCGAGGAGGATCATGGTCGAGTTGGCAGACAAGGTGGGTGAGGCGGCGTGGAAGATGAGGAACCTCGAAGACTACGACGCGCGGCTCTCCAGGGCGGCGCGCAGGTTCGACGAGGCCTCGAAAGACCGTCCGGAGCCGGCCCTGGTGGTCTACGAGACGGCCCTGACCAAGAGCGGACGTGACGGGGAGGAGGTCCGGAGCCTCGTGCGCGAGTTCCGGGAGACGTTCGAGGACGAGGAGGAGCCGCTGACCATCCCCCACGCGAGCGGCATCATGAACGTGGAAGGCGACGCATGGTTCTTCGGGGACGAGAGCCTGCGCGTCCTGACGGGCAGGTTGCTGGGGCAGTTCCAGCACAGGGTGGCCCAGTACAACTACGTGGACGAGCGCGAGGTACTGAAGCGCTGGGCCGACGGCTACGACACGCGCCTCTTCGTCAGGCGCCGCATCCACGAGACCGAGCCCGTGGCCGGCGTGGTCGGCGGCCTCGACCTCATGCTGTTCCAGTACCTGCGCGTCGCTGCCGGCGGCAACACCCTCGTGCCCACGGAGAACGTTTCGAAGGCGCTGGGCGCCCTCGGCTACGAGGGGGATGCCTACGAGGTGCTCGCCGCCGGGGAGAACCTCGCCCTGCACCTGGAGCTGCCCGCCCCCCTCGTGGGGGAGATGCTGGAAGACCTCGGCCGCGAAGGTTTCACCGACTTTCCCGAGCCCCCGCACGAGACGACAGAGGCTGAAGACACGGAGGGTGAGCCCGCCGAAGAGGACGGTGTTTCGTCGGAGGGGGGTACCGTAACAGGCGGGGCGGCCGGTGAGGAGCGCGAGCAGAAGCCGAGCCCCGGGGACAGGGCGGCCCGCCGCGCTACGAGCGAGGATCGCGGCAAGGGCGACGAGCCTTCCAGGGTGCAGGACCCGCAGGCACAAGATGCCCCCGGCGTCGCGGAGGAGAGCGGGGAGAACGAGCCAGGTACCGCGGACGGGGACGAATCAAGCTGACTCGCGCCGGGACAGAACCCGTTTTTGCAAGACTGCAAGCCAGCATACCGCTCGCGAGCGTGGATGAGATGGTAGACTGGAAGGAGTATTTTCAAAAGCACTCGTCTATCAAACGCTCAGCGCAGCATCTAGCAGAACGGGTTCGAATAAGGAGCAGGCGGTAGCATGGCAGACTCCAAAAAGCGCATAGCGTTAAAGCCGCACATGGACCAGATCAGGGAGTGGGTCGAGTCGGGCAAGTCGGACGATTGGATCGCCGACGCCCTCGGTACCAGCGCCTCCTCGGTACAGTCTTTCCGTTCCCGCAACGACATCTACCGGCGCGAGCGCGGCCCGCGCGAGCCGGAGAGCGTTTTCGAAGGGGTCCTCGACCACGGGGAGCGCGACGGCTGGGGCCTGTGGCTCGACCCCTCTGTCGCCGAAGATCCGATCTGGAAGGAATACTGGTCCGGGGTGGAGGCTGTGGTCGTAAAAGTGGCCGAAGAGTCCATAGTCCTCGAAGCCGACGGAACAGAGACCTCGTCGGTTGACGGGGCTGCCGGCACCGCGCCGTCAGCCCGAGACGGCGAGTCCGGCGACGCGCAGGCCGACGAAGTGACGCCGCGCGAGCGGGGGCGCGTCAAGTGGTTCGACGCGGAGAAGGGTTATGGCTTCCTGGTGCGTCCTACAGGGGACGATCTCTTCGTCCATCACTCCGAGGTGCAGGGCGATCCGTCGGAGCTCTCCCCCAACGGGGAGGTCGAGTACGAGGTCGGCCGTAACGACCGGGGCCCGAACGCCCGCCGCGTCCAGACGCTGGGATAGGGCGGTTCACGGACCGCGACGCCAGGCTCTACAGTCACTTTCATTCCACGCTGGATGCGCCGGGGTCTTCTGCTAGATGCGTGGTCACGGCCACCTCTAGCAGGCGCGCCTCTTCATCTCCCCACAGCAGGCGCGTGATCGAGGCGTTGGCCGCGCGCCGGGCGCCGGGCAGTACCCCGCTCCCGAACAGTTCCCTGAGGAACGCCCGCATCACCCCGCCGTGCGACACGATGATGATGCGCGAGCCTTCGGGGTGACGGGAGCTGATCCAGGCTAGCGCCTCCCCGAACCTCGCGATGACCTCCTCGTCCGTCTCGGCCCCGACGAGCGTCCAGCGTTCCTCCTCGGGGATGGCGAGGAACTTCTCGGCCAGCGCGGGATTTCGCCGTTCCTGCTCGGCCCAGGTGTGGCCTTCGAGGATGCCCCCGCTCCTCTCGCTCAGGCCGTCGACGGGGAGGACCTCGCCGGGAAACCTCGTGCGGTCCCTGATAATGCTTGCGGTGTGAAAAGCGCGGGAGAGCGGGCTGGAGTAAAGGCCTTCGAAGGGTTCCCTGGAGAGCGCGAGGCCAGCGAGGCCAGCCTGTCTCCGGCCTTCTTCGGAGAGAGGGAAGTCCATCTGGCCCTGCCAGATGCCCCGCGCGTTCGCCGTGGACTGTCCGTGGCGCACCAGTAGTAGTTCTCGTGGTTTGGGCATCGGGTAAGGGTAGTGCATGGAGCTGCTCCCGGCAAATCTTCGCCGGTGGTAGAATCAGCGGGTTCGCGGTCTGTTGGGGAGGCATACCAGGATGTTCTGGAGAGGCGGGGGCGATGCGCCCGAGGAAGGCCTAGAGGAAGCCCAAAAAGAGCATACCGGACCCATCTGGATCGAACGCGACGCCCCCCGTCCCGCCACCATACTCAGGGTGGCAGGGGAGCTCGAAGAGCAGGGGGGTACCATCCTGGAGCTCTTCAAGGAGATACAATCCCCCCTCGGGCGGGTGGTTATGCCCATACATCTGCGCCAGGAGGACCAGGATTTCCTGATCGAGGTCGTCACGGAGCCCTGGGACGCCAGGAGAACGGACGAAGCGGTCGATAGGGCCGCCGTCGTGCGTAACTCGGAGCATGCCGAGGCGGGGATGGAGATCCTCAGCGGCTACCCGGTCCCCCCGAAGGTGGAGTTCTTTTTCGGCCGTTCGCCCGCCGCGCTTCTACAACTCGACCTCGCGCGGCTCACGGCGGACATGCCGGAGGTGGCCGCAGGCGTCTTCAAGGAGGTCGCGAGCGGACACTGGGGCGTCGACCTTGACTACGAGCCGGGTTACCTGCCGCTGGTCGAGGAGCTCCTTATCGCCGTCCTCGAAGGCGACGAAGCGGGTGACGCCCCGCCGCTCACGGACGGGCTCGTCGCCGGGCTGGGATGCTTTCTGGGCGAAACCATACGCCGCAACGTGAGCCCGCCAGGGGCCTGGCGCCCGCCCGAAGAGTGGGGCGAAGGGCCGGTGGTCGAGGTGGACGGCTTCGTTTTGGACCCCGTCGGTAAAGCCAGGGCTTTCCTCGAAAACGGGCCGGAAGAGTCGCTCTCTTTCTACGCCGAGTTCGCCCTGGAACAGCTGAACGGAGGGGCGGAAAACGGGGTGCGGAGCCCCCGAGGGTCTCAGGCGTAGCGGCCGCGCAGCTCGCGGATGATGTGCGAAGAGTCGACCAGTACCTCGTCGTCTAGGGTGAGGATCGGGATCGCCCGCTGCCCCGATAGCTCGATGACCTCGTCGCGCCCGTCGGCGTCAGCGTCCACGGCCTCGTAATCTAGACCGAGCCGGTCCAGCTCCCTCTTTACGCGCCGGCAGAACGGGCAGTAGTCGCCGGTGTACAGCCTGATCGCAGTCTTCTCCCGAGTAGCTTCCATGATAGACCCCCTTTATGTAATAGATCTGTTCTCACGGATATATTGTACCCCAAGGCCCGGGATCTCAATCCTCTACAGGGACCGGCACGACCACGAGCTCGACCTCGACCGGCACGTCCATGGGCAGTTCAGCGACACCGATAGCCGAGCGGGCGTGCAGGCCAGCTTCCCCGAAGACCTCCCCGAGGAGCTCCGAGGCGCCGTTCAGCACTTCGGGCTGGCGGTCGAACCCCGGCGCCGAGGCGACGAAGCCCGTTACCTTGACGATGCGGGAGATGTTGTCCAGCGCGCCCGTTTGCGTCGTCGCTGCCGCGAGGGCGTTGAGCGCGCACAGCCTGGCCGCCTCCCTGGCTTCCTCCACGCTGACGGCGTCGCCGACCTGGTCCTTCGGATGGAGCCCGCCCGCGCTGAAGGTGTTGTGGCCCCCGGTGAAGAAAAGCTCTCCCGCGCGGGTGGCGGGGACGTAGGCGCCGGCCGGGGCGGGCGCTTCGGGCAGCTCGAAGCCGAGTTCGCGCAGGCGCGTTTCCGGGCTTGCGGCCATCTAGCGCAGGGCCTCCTCGTACTCGCTGGGGTCGTAGATCAGGGGGTAGCTCTCGTCCAGGGTGTCGCTGGCGGTGACCTCACCGACGACCACGGTGTGGTCCCCAGCGCGGGCCCTGTCTATGACCTTGCAGTCCAGGTAGGCCAGGCAGTCCAGGAGGAAGGGAGAGCCCCCCGGCGTCAGGCCGTAGGGGAGGCCCTGGAGCTTGTCATAGTACTCGCCGCTCGTGTCCGCGAAGTGGGTGGCCACGTCTACCTGATCGTCGCGCAGCACGCTCAGGGCGAAGGTCTCGCTCTCAAGGACGATGTCGTGCGTGTAGCGGTCGCTCCTTACCGCGACCGCGAGGCAGGGGGGACGCTCCGAGGTCTGCATCACCCAGGAGGCCGTCATGGCGTTCGACTGGCGGCCGCGCCGCGTTCCCAGCACGTAGACCCCGTGGGTCAGGTGCCTGAGGGCCGCCGGTATGGAGTTGCGGTCTTCCGTGTCCAATCTTCTCCTTCCAGAGGACAAAAGTATTCTATCAGGAGCAGGTATACTGCGGACCATGTCGTCTGTTCGGAGGCCAGCTTCTTGAGCCTTAGCGGGCCCCTGATCCTGTTCGGCCTCGTGCAGGCCGTGATCTACTTGCTCTTCATCCGGGCGATAGACCTCTACGAAAGGGAGCCGCTGCGCTACGTGGTTCCCGTGTTCGTGTGGGGATTCGCCGTGGCCACCACGGTCTCGCTCGTGTTCAACACGCTTTTCCAGCTGACGCTGAGCTCCATAACGACAGCGAGGACCGCCAACTTCTTTACCGCGGTCATCGAGGCGCCCATCGTGGAGGAGTCCACCAAGGGGTTAGCCCTGCTCATCATCTTCTTCATCGCCCTCCTCGCGCGCCGCAGGAGCGGCCTGATCGAGTTCTCCGGCGTCATGGACGGCATCGTCTACGGCTCGGCCGTCGGTTTCGGTTTCGCCATAGCCGAAGATCTGCTCTACGGCCTGGAGTACGGCCCGGAGACGTTTATCGTGCGCAGGATCTTCGGCGGCTTCGCCCACGCGTCTTTTACCTCGCTCACGGGCATCGGCATCGGCCTGATCCCCCTGGTCCACAACGGGGCCTTGAAGGTGGTGGTCCCCCTGCTCGGGCTCTCCGGGGCCATACTGCTGCACGCGACCTTCAACTTTTTGGCCACCGTGTTCGGGCTCGTCGCCTACCTGTTTCTGTTCCTGGTCATCCTCACGTTCATCGTGGTCATCATCGTGTGGCTAGCCATCGAGCGGCGGGCCATCCGCCAGGAGCTCCGGGACGAGGTTTCGGCGGGGACGATAACAGCGCAGGAGTACGCCATACTCCCGAGTTACTTCAGGCGCAAGGGTTACTACATGGGCCTGGTCTTCACGGGCAAGTTGGGTGAATGGGTCAGGGCCCGCAAACTGCACTCCGTGGCCGTGGATCTCGCGCTCGCGAAACGCCTCGCCCGTCGCTCCGAGAGCGCGGGCAGCAGAGACCGCGTCAGGTTGCTCCGCCGGAAGGTCCTCGGCTTGAGGGAGGGAGCGATCGCCAGGGCGGCCCCCTGAGCCGCCCGGCCTCGGGCGTGATCCTCGCCGGTGGCCGCGCCCGCAGGATGGGTCGCGAGAAGCTGTCACTAGAGGTCAACGGCCTGTCCATGATCGAACGCGTCTACGAGGCTCTCGCGGGCACCTGCCGCGAAGTGCTCGTCGTCGGGGGAGAAGGCCAAGGGCCCGCTACCGTCAGATACGTCGCCGACCAACGTCCCGGTAGGCAGGGACCGCTCGCTGGCATCGAAGCCGGCCTCGGCGCCTCGAACTACGAACAGGTCTTCGTCGCCGCCGGCGACATGCCTTTCTTGACGGAAGACCTGGCGAACCATCTGCTGGACCTTCTCGAACGGAACCACGTTCCTGCTGTAATCCCGCGGTTCGGGACCAGGACCCACCCCCTCTGTGGCGCCTACGCGCGAGCGCTGTTGCCCCGGGTGAGCTCCGCCCTCGACGGCGGGATACGGGCCGTGCGGGAGTTCCTGGAGAACCTGGACGGGGTCGTGTACGTGGGGGAGGAGTTGCGGCGTTTTGGCGACCCCAAAGTCTTGCTGATGAGCGTCAACTCGCCCGAGGACCTGGAACGGGCGAGGCGCGAGGCCGCGCGTTGAAGGCGCCGTATCGGGAGGGTCTCCTCGGAGAGCTGGGCGAGCTGTTCAGGGTCTACCTGGGCCGGTCTTCGGGTCCCGCCCGGGGAGAAAGACCGCGGGTCGCCGTGGTTCTCGGGGCCCAGGTCTTGCGCGGCGGGAGGCCGAGCGGGACGCTGGAGGCCAGGACGCGCCACGCGGGCGGCATGTATGCCAGGGCCGAGATCGGCCTTCTCATACCGACGGGCGGGGTGGGCGAGCATCCACCGGGCGAGGCCGAGGTGATGGCCGCCATCTTGCGAGAGATGGGCGTGCCGGAGGCGGCGATACTGCGCGAGGAGGAGGCGAGGAGCACCTGGGAATCCGCCTTGAGGGTGGCGGAGATCGCAGCCCGCAGGAACATCGGGGAGGTCCTGGTGGTGAGCGATCCGCTGCACTGCGTGAGGGCGGTCTACGCCTTCGGCAGGGCGGGTCTTCTGGCCGCTGCAGAGCCGGTGTATAGTAGCCCGATGTGGCGCAAGAGGTGGTCCCGCAGGGGGCAGCTCGTGAGGGATAGCGGGGCCCTGGTCTGGTACAGGATGAGGTATGGAGCAGGTACGCCCTCCCGGCCGTAGCCGTCGGGGTGCTCGCCGTCTCGGCGTCGGCCATCCTGATACGGCTGTCCGGCGCCCCCGCCCTGGCCCTCGCCTTCTGGAGGTGCGCCCTCGGGGCCCTGGTGCTCCTGCCGCCTGCGCTCGTCAGAGGTGACCGCTTCCCAAGGGGGCGCGCCCTGAACGCCGGCATAGCTTCGGGGGTCGCGCTGGGGGCCCACTTCGGGTTCTGGATCTCCTCGCTCGACTACACGAGCGTGGCGGCGAGCGTCGTCCTCGTCTCGACCCAGCCGGTCTTCGTGGCGGTCCTGGCCTACCTGACCTTCGGGGAACGCACGAGCGCACTGTCTCTCCTCGGTATCCTGGTCGCTCTGGTGGGAACGGCCTTCATCGCCTCCGATAGGAGCGTGGGATCGGCGGCCCTGTTCGGGAACGCGCTCGCCCTCATCGGGGCCGTCACCGTGGCGGTCTACGTCCTGATCGGACGTTCTTCCAGGACCGGGGGCGTCGGCGTGCTGCCCTACTCGGTAGTCGTGTACACGGCCGCCGCCGCTACGTTGCTGCCCGCCGCCCTGTTCTTCGGGGTTCCGCTGTGGGGATATTCCGGATCGACGTGGTTCTGGCTGGCGGCGATAACCCTGGGGCCGCAGCTTATGGGCCACACGGTCTTCAACTGGGCCCTGCGCTACGTGCAGGCCTCTATCATCTCGGGGACCATCCTCGCCGAGCCTGTCGTCGCGGCGCTCCTGGCGTGGCTGGTCCTCTCCGAGAGGCCCGGCCTTCCGACCCTGCTTGGCGGGGCCGTCGTGCTCGTCGGGCTGTACTTCCTGCTCAGGGGGCGTTCCGCCGTGGCGCAGCCTGCTTCGTAGAGGGCGAGGGATGATCGATCACACAGCGTAGCGCGGGTGATGCTGTATCCTCCCGTTTATGTACGGCGGTTCGGGAACAGGCTCGGGACCCATCAAGACGGGTTTTCGTTACGGGATCGCGGGCGTTCTCGTCGCCCTCGTCTCGGACCTGTACTTCGTCTTCGTCGACCCCGCCGCCACCCCGGGCTGGGTCCTCGCCGTGATAGCGCAGTACAGGACGCGGCTGGCCCTGGCGCTGTTCCTGTTTCTGGCCGTGCTCGCGGCGGTGAGGGTGCGTCCGACGCGGTTCGATCCCGGGGTGCCCTACAGGTCGCTGCTCGTGCGAGACGGCGCCCTGGCCGCTACGGTCGTCGCGGTCATGGTGGGGATCACGCTGTTCTTCACCACCGCTTTGCAGGCGACCGTGCTCGCGGGGACAGCGCGAAACTACGCCACACAGGCCGCGCCCAGGATCGTCGCCTACGTCAACGAGGTCCGCGCGGAGATCCGCGAGCGGCGCATCGAACGCGGGGCCTCGCCCGAGAGGGTCAGGGACATCCCGGCACCCGCCCGGGTCTCCGAGGTCGAGGCGACCCTGCAGCCGCCCACGCTGCGGGACCTCGGCCGTTCGATGGCGAACTTTGTCCTGCGCGCCGTCCTCCTCGGGACGGTCGGAGGGCTGGTCGGCGCGCTCCGCGGCCGGTCCGGCTCAGCGAACGTCGAGAAGCCCCCCACGACGCCCCGTAGGGAATGAGATCTGGCAACGGCGGACAGGTCGCGGCGGCCCTGATCGTTGACGCCCTGTTCGGCGAGCCTCCCGAAACGGTTCACCCGACCGTGTTGATGGGGCGGGCGATCTCGTCTTACGAAAACAGGGCTCTGTCGCTGGAAGGCCCGTGGGCCAGGCGCGTCGCCGGAGTCGCGCTCGCCCTCTCTTTGCCTGCGCTGGTCTTCGTCTCGGCGCGCAAGATACCCTATATCGTTCCTCGTAGTCTGCGGTGGCCTTTCGGGGTGGCCCTCATCTCCACGACGATCTCGATGCGTGGCCTCGCAAGGGCCGCCGAAGGTGTTCTGCGCGAGCTCGACGAGGGAAGCCTGGAAGGGGCCCGAGCGCGGGTCGGCCGGTTTGTCGGGCGGGACACGGGCGGGCTCTCACAGTCCGAGGTCTGCAGGGCCGCCGTCGAGTCGGTCGCGGAGAACACGAGCGACGGCGTCGTGGCCCCGATGCTCTACGGCCTCCTGTTTGGCGTGCCGGGCGCGCTCGCCTACAAGGCCGTCAACACCCTGGACTCGATGGTGGGCCACCCGCAAGCGCCGTACGAAGAGCTCGGCTGGGCTCCGGCGCGCCTGGACGACCTCGCCAACCTGGCGCCGGCCAGGATCACGGCGCTCACGGTCGCGGCCGTCTCGGGGCGGCCGTTCCTCACGCTCCGGATCACGCGCCGCTACGGCCCGCTCACCAGAAGCCCCAACGCCGGGATGGCGGAGGCGGCTTTCGCCGGAGCCATCGGCGTCAGGCTCGGCGGCGCCAACTCATACGGCGGAATACTGCGCGAAGGACCTGCTCTGGGCGAAGGACGCGACCCCGCCCCCGAAGATATCGGGCGGGCGGTCAACCTTATGCGCCGCTGTTGCATCCTTCTTGGCATCCTCGCGCTAGTGGCCGGAACGGCGCGTCGTGGTTAGCGGCTGGGCGCAGCACCCCGGCGACAGGCACCACGGGGCGCACGGGGAAGCGGTTTCGAGATCCCTCAGCTTTCCCGCAGAGGAACTGCTGGATTTCAGCCAGAACATAAACCCCCTGGGCGCGCCCCAAGAGGTTCTGGAAGCCGCCACAAATGCCCTGTACGAGGATTCCGGCCGATACCCCGATCTGCATTACACGCAACTGCGTGAGGCCCTGGCAGAGTACCTCGGCGTCTCTGCGGAGAGCGTGGTCCCCACCAACGGCGGGGCCGAGGCGCTGTTCCTCGCCGCGGCGGCGGCCGGAGATGGGGAAGCGCTGGTGCTCGAGCCCACCTTCTCCGAGTACGCGGCGGCGGCCCGGGCCTCGGGCAAAGAGACCGTCCGCAGGGTGGCCCGCAGGCCCGAAGGAGGTTTCCGCTTCGACCATAGCGCGCTCGATGACCTCGAAGGTGTATCTCTGGTCTTTCTGTGCAACCCCAACAACCCAACTGGTGACGCGCTCGACCACGAGGAAGTTATGCACGTGGCTTCCCGTGTAAGACAGGTCGGCGCTACTCTGGTCGTGGACGAGGCGTTCGCGGACTTCGTGCAGGGGATCAGCGTCGCGGCGGCCGTTGAAGGAGGGCTCTGGGTCGCACGGTCTTTCACCAAGTTCTTCGCGATACCAGGATTGCGGCTCGGCTGCCTGGTGTGCGACGATGCCGAACGTGTCAAGGCGCTGCAACCTTCGTGGCCGGTGAACGCCGTCGCCGCCGCCGCGGGCATCGCCGCCGCACGGGACCGCGGCTTCGCCGAAGCTTCGTTCGCCGAGGTCGCCCGTCTGCGCAGGTGTCTGTTCGAGGCGCTGGACCATCTCGTTGGCCTCCAACCGTTTCCCGGGGTTGCAAACTTCCTCCTCGTGCGCGGACCCGAGGGGCTCGTGGGACGGCTCGCGCGGCGGAGTGTGCTCGTGCGAGGTTGTGGGCCGTTTTTGGGGCTGGGGCCTGAGTACTTCCGCGTCGCGGTGCGCGGTGAGGTCGAGAACGGGCGTTTGATCTCTACCCTCAGGGAGGAGCTGTAGCCGTCCGCGCCCTCGTCCTTGGCGGCGCCAGCAGCGGAAAGAGCGCCTTCGCCGAACGCCTCGTCTCCGATATCGGCGGGGAGCGCGTCCTCTACGTGGCCACGGCCCTCGTGGGGGAGGACGAAGACCTGCGGCGGCGCGTAGAGCGTCACAAAGACCGCAGGCCCGCCGGGTGGGGTACCCTGGAGATCGGGGGTCTGGAAGAGGTTCTCGAAGTGGCAGATCGATGGAATGCAGTCCTGCTGGACTCGCTTACGCTGTGGGTTTCGGCCCGCGGGGAGGAACAGGCGATCACCGAGTCCGAAGATTTTCTGGCCGAGGCCGGTGCTCTCGCCGTTCCGTTCGTGCTGGTCAGCGACGAGGTCGGGTTCGGGGTGGTACCCGAATCCGAAGCGGGAAGGCGCTTCAGGGATACGCTCGGGCTGGTCAACCAGCGGGCCGCCGCGGCGGCCGAGGAAGTCTACCTCTGCGTCGCAGGCCTAGGTATGAGGGTGAAGTAGTTGCGGGCCCTGCTATCCTTTTTTACCGTGCTTCCGGTTCGCGGCACTTCCCTGGACGAGGCCGCGCG
>Ga0126307_10001377_pt1 | contig 16027 bp, 11 predicted proteins | sample Plot28_FD_89955 | JGI IMG/M metagenome (GOLD analysis project Ga0126307, IMG submission 89955) | Serpentine soil microbial communities from UC McLaughlin Reserve, CA, USA - Plot28 | ecosystem: Environmental > Terrestrial > Soil > Grasslands | place: USA: UC McLaughlin Reserve, Lake County... | reverse complement strand
TGTAGGAGCAGTCGGCTATGTTCCTGGACGTGACGTCGAACGCTACTCGGCAGAGATCGGTTACTGGCTTGGTGAAGCGCTGTGGGGACGAGGGATCGTCACCGAGGCGCTTCAGCTCGTCAGCGAACACGCATTCAGGGAACTGGGGTTCCTCAGGCTGTTCGCACTGCCATTCTCCGACAACCGTGCATCCGTCCGGGTTCTCGAAAAAGCCGGATACGTGCGCGAGGCGGTGCTTCGCTCGAGCAGCGTAAAAGCCGGCGTGCCGAAGGATCAGCTGCTCTATGCGCGGATCAATCCGGAATGGCGCGCCGTCACTCCGCGCGCAATGCCGCCAGCGGATTGACCCTGGTCGCGCGGCGCGCCGGAATGTAGCTGGCAATCACCGCGACTGCTGCGACTGCCGCCACTGACGCCGCAATCGTCCACGGGTCGCGGGCCCGTATCTCGAACAGCATCGACCCGACCCACCGCGCCGCGCCGAGAGATCCCGCAATCCCGGCCAGCAACCCGCAGCCGGCGAGCCACATCCCTCTGGCGAGGAACAATCGCAGGACCGCCGGGCGCCCGGCGCCGAGCGCCATCCGGATCCCGATCTCCTGCGTGCGTTGTGACACGAGATACGCCAGCACACCATAGATGCCGACCGCGGACAGCAACGCGGCAAGCGCCGCGAACATTCCGACCAGCGAGGCGTTCAGTCGCGGCTGCGCAGCGCTCTGGACGACCAGTTCTTCCATCTGCCTGACGTTGAACAGTGCGAGCTGGGGATCGAGCCCTCGCAAGGCCGAGCGCATCACCGCCGGTGCCTGCGCCCCCTCGGGAGCACGCACGATCACCGTCATGTTCGGCCAGAGATACTGCGAGGTCGGCAAGTACATCGTTGGCGCGGGGGAGAGGGACAGGTCGAGGTTGCGGACATTCCCCACGACGCCGACGATGGTGAAGACTCCGTTCGGCCCGGCCTTGATTTGACGTCCGATGGGGTCGGCGTCTCCCCAGATACGCTTCGCCATCTCTGCGGCGACGATCAGCTTGCCTTTGTCTTCACTGCCGTTTGAGGCGCTGAAGTAACGGCCGCGCAACAGCGGAATCCGCATCGCGCGAAAGTAGTCAGGGCTCACCATTCGCCAGTCGGTCTGAAGCGAATTGGACCCGATCAACGCGTCGCCAACGGCGTTGATCGGCATCCCGGTGTTGCCACCGCCAAACGGAGCACCGCTCGAGAGCGCAGCTGCTTCGATGCCGGGCGAGGAGGCAATCCGCGAGAGAAGCTGCTGGTAGAAGTCCCACGCCGCGCCCGGCTTTCCGGAGCGATCCGCGCCCAGGCCCATCATCGCCGTCGTGATGTTCGCTGGATCGAAGCCAAGCTCGACGCGCTGCAGGTGACGAACGCTCTGCACGAGCAAGGCCGCGCCCACCAGCAGAATCGTTGCGAGCGCGACCTGCGCCGCCGCAAGCACCTGCCTGGAGCGCGTGCCACCAGCCGAACTCCCCCGCGCCCCCTCCTTCAGTGAGTCGATCAGCCCGCTTCCCGAGCTGGCCAGTGCAGGCAGTACAGCGAACGCAAGACCAGTCAGCAGACACACGGCGAGCGAGAACAACAGGACCGGGGCGCTGACGGCCACGTCTTCGGCGCGGGGCAGCGAGCTCGGCAGCCACTGCTTCATGAGCGGCACCGACCAGTACGCGATCAGGATCCCGACCCCGCCACCGAGAAGCGCGAGGACCAACCCTTCGGTCAGTACCTGCCGGACGAGCCGGCGCCTGGCCGCGCCGATGGCCATCCGCAAGGCGATCTCACGCTTGCGCGCCGCCGCGCGCGCGAGCATCAGGTTCGCGACATTCGCACACGCGATCAGCAGCACGCAGCCGACTGCCCCGAGAATGACGAACAGCGCCCGGCGAGTCTCAACTGGAACGATCGCATCGTAGACGGTCTGCATCGTGATGCCCCAGCCCTTGTTCGACGCCGGGAACTCCGTCTCGAGCTGACGCGCGATCGCTTCAATCTCCTGCTTGCCCTGCTCGAAGCTCACCCCAGGCTTCAACAGGCCGATTGCGCTGGCGATGTGATTGCTTCGGTCCTGCCTTGCGAGGTCGATCTGAAGCGGCATGTAGAACTCGGCTTCCAGGGGAACACTGCTCGACAGAATGACGCCCACGATCGTGTGAGTCTGACCGGCGATCGTCACCGGTGTTCCCACGACGCGCGGATCGGATCCGAAGTAACTCCGCCAGAGCGAATCACGGATGACCGCGACGCGTTCTGCACCGGGTGCTTCGTCAGAAGCCAGGAATGTGCGGCCGACGACTGGTTTGGCGCCCACCATGCCGAAATAGGCCGTCCCGATGTTCACCGACCGGACGCGAATCGGATCTCCAGTCGATCGAAGCGTCACACTCCCGCCAAGCCATGCCGCCACTTCCATGGTCCGGAGCCGTTCGCGCCAGGACACGTAATTGGGAACAGAGACGGCGAATGACTCCACGTTCAGGCCGTCGTTTCTCTCCCAGATCCTGACCAGCCGATCGGCGTTCGCGTAGGGCAGGGGACGCAGCGCAACCGCGTGGACGACGCTGAAGATGGCTGTATTGGCGCCGACTCCCAGCGCCAGGGTAGCGATGGCCGTCACCGCGAACACAGGCGCGCGCCGAAGCGATCGCAGCGCATAGCGAACGTCCTGGCGCAGGACGTCCAGGTGCTCGCCCGGGGCGCGCACGATCGAATCGACCAGCAGCTGCCACCAGAGCCTTAGGACGGCCGCCATCCCGACCTTCCGGTCGTCGGAAAGGCGGTCACGGAACGCGAGCAGCATCTCGCGCTCGTAGTCATCGCGGAACTCTCCCGGATAGCAGCGGAGCAGCAGGCGGTAGAGCCGTTCGGCCATCGTCGTGCGGGCCATGACTACGACCTCCTCGGCACGAGCCCTGATTCCCGCGCCTGCGTCAGCAGGGCGGAGAGTCGATCTGCTTCCGCCGCTGCGACGCGCCGTCCGAACTTGGTCGTCTTATAGAACCGGCGGCGCTCGTCGGCGCCGGCGGCGCCGCTGGTCAGCTCCTCGATCAGGCCGTCTGCCAGCATCCGCTTGATCGAGCCGTAGAGAGTGCCAGGGCTCATCCGCACTTGCCCGCCCGTGCGCTCCGCCACGTCCTGCATGATGCTGTAGCCGTGCCGGTCCTTGTCGCCGAGGGCGATGAGGATGTGAAAGAAGGCCGGTGCCAGCGGCAACAGTGCGTCGATCTCTTTGTCCAGGTCGCGTGCCATATCTAACTCCGTTGCAACAATATTCGATATATCACGTTTCGATATAGCGACGCAAGCACGTCCCGCGCGCTCTTGCACTACAATCCACCTCACACATGAGCAGGCATCCGTTCGCAATCTCTTTCTTCTTGTTCCTTGCCTTTGCACCCGCGCCGCCGATCGCGGCGCAGACCAAATCCGCCAGGCCGCCGAAGGCGCTGACGGAGGCCGACCTGGCCAATGCCAAACCCGGACGCGATCCGAACCAGCCGATCGACGAGGAATACACCAGGGAGATCAAGAAGCACACGACCGAGACGTTCTTCCTGGCGCCGCTGGTCGACTATGTCCCCGCTTCGAAAACCGTCCCCACTACGAAGGCAACCCTCGGGGTCATCGCCGGTGCGGAGGGCAAGCTCCCCTACTCGAAGGAGGTCTACGATTACATGCGGCTGCTGGCGAAGTCGACGCCGCGGGTGAAGGTGGTCAACATCGGCACCTCGGAGGAAGGGCGCGAGATGATCGCAGTTGCGGTCGCTTCAGAGTCCCTGATGGCGAAGCTCGACAAGAACACCGCCGATCTGGCCAGGCTCGCCGATCCCCGTACCATCAAGATGGACGATGCGGCTGCGGACGAAATCGCAAGACGGGCTGCGCCGGTTTACTACATCACTGGAACGATCCACTCGACCGAGGCTGGAGCCCCGACTGCGCTGATGGAACTGGCGTATCGCCTGGCTGTGGATGACAGTCCCTACATCCGCAATATTCGCGAGCACGTCATCACCCTGATCACGCCGGTGGTCGAGCCGGATGGACGCGATCGCGTGGTCGATGTCTACGAGTGGCGGAAGAAGCATCCCAAAGACACGCCCATGAGTCCGGTCTACTGGGGCCATTACGTTGCCCACGACAACAACCGCGATGCGATGGCGCTGACGCTGAAGCTCTCCCAGAATGTGCTCAACACCTATCTTGGCTGGAAGGCGCAGGTCCTTCACGACCTGCACGAGTCTGGATCGTTCCTGTACGACAACACCATCGGCAACGGTCCCTACAACGCCTGGCTGGACCCGATCCTGACCAACGAGTGGCACCTGGTCGGATGGAACAATGTCAACGAGATGACGCGCATGGGCATGCCTGGCGTCTATGCGTGGGGCACGTTCGATACCTGGTCTCCTGGATATCTCATGTTCATGGCGGCGACCCACAACGGGATCAGCCGGCTTTACGAAACCTTCGGCAATGGCGGCAGTGCCGATACGGAAGAGCGCACGCTGTCTGCCGCCGAAACCTCGCGCACCTGGTTCCGCCAGAATCCACCGATCTCGCGCGTGCGATGGTCGCTGCGGAACAACAACAACTACGAGCAGACCGGGCTGCTGGTGTCGCTCAATTACATCGCCAGCAATCGCGTCTACTTCCTCCGCAACTTCTACGACAAAAGCAAGCGGTCGATCATGAAGGCGAAGGTTGAAGGCCCGGCGGCCTATGTGTTTCCGGCCAACGATCCTCGTCTGGGAACACAGGCGGAGCTGCTGCGTGTTCTTCAGAAGCAAGCAGTCGAGATCTCGCGTGCCCCGGCAGCCTTTACCGTGACGGTGCCGGTGCGGCCGGCGCCGGGTGGAGGACGCGGCGGGCGAGGCGGCGGCGGACGCGGGGCCGGCGCACCAGGCGCGGAGGGAGCGGATGCTCCGGCGGAGGCTCCAGTGGTTCCCGCACCGCCGGCAACGACTACGAAGGAGTTCCCCGCCGGCAGCTACATCGTTCGCATGGACCAGCCGTACTCGCGCATCGCCGATGCGTTGCTCGACTACCAATACTGGGCGCCGAACGAACCCCAGGCGCGTCCGTATGACGACACCGGATGGACCTTTCCGGAAGCGTTCAACGTGCAGGCCGTGCGAGTCACGGACGCCAAGGTCCTCGAGATTCCGATGGAGATGGTAAAGGGTGAGGTCACCGCCCCGCGGGGAGTCACCGGGCAGGGAACGATCTTCGCCCTGAACCACAATGCGGATAACGCCCTGATCACCCTTCGCTACAAGCTGAAGGACGCCGACGTGCAGGTCACGGAGGAGCCATTCGAGTCAGCCGGCGTGAAGTTCGCACGCGGTTCCTTCGTCATCACGAAGGCGGCGCAGGCCGACGTCGACAAGATCACGACCGAGCTCGGGCTGAAGGCGGTCGCCATCCCCGCGGTCCCTTCGGTGAAGATGCATCCGGCGCGTGCGGCGCGGGTCGCGATCCTGCACCAGTGGAATGCAACCCAGACAGAGGGCTGGTGGCGGCAGGCCTTCGACACCTACGGCATTCCTTACGATTACATCGATCCCAAGGCGATCAAAGACACGGCGGACCTGCGCGCCAAGTACGACGTGATCATCTTCGGGCCTGGCGGCGGGCAGGGGTCGGTCGAGGGCACGCCGTTATGGCGATCCGCGATCCCATATCGAAACTCTCCCGAAACTCCCAACATCGGCACCTGGGCGCAAACCGACGATACCCGGATCGGCATGGGTCTGGAAGGCTTGATGAACCTCAAGAAGTTCATCGATAGCGGTGGCGTCTTCATCGGATCGAACAGCAGCGCCGAGTTCGCGATCACCAACAACTTCTCCTATGGCGTGACCGCGAATCGTCCCGGCCCGACGACACGAGTCGTGGGATCGCTGCTCCGGACGAAGCTCGTGGACACGACCAGCCCGATCGTCTACGGCGTCCAGGACAATCTCGCGATGTATAGCGACGCCGGGGCAAGCTTCAGCGTCAGCGCCAACGTGGGGGGCGCAGGACGGGGTGGCGGCGGTGCTGGCGGTGGCGGTGGTGCGGCGGCGGGCGGCGGCCGTGGCGGCGGACCTGGCGGCAATCGTGCCACCGGACGTGGCACGCCGGACGATCCGGACGTTGTGCAGGGCCGTCCCGCAACCGAAGGAACGAACCTCTCGCCGTTACCTCCGCCGCAGAACGTCCAGCCGTGGCAGTATGCACTGCCGACCGACGAGGCTCTGAAGAGGAACCCGGCATCGCTGATCCCGCCGCAGTTCCGGCCGCGAGTGGCGATGCGATTCGATGCCCAGAACACGCTGCTGGTGTCAGGGCTTCTCGACGGGGGTGGCGACATCGCCCAGCGGCCGGTCGTCGTCGACGTTCCCGTCGGGAAGGGGCACGTCGTCCTATTCGCGAATAACCCGATCTATCGCGGCGAGACCATCGGCAGCTATTTCATGGTTTTCAACACGATCCTGAACTTCGACAACCTGGACGCCGGGCGCAAGCTCGATGCGAAATAGAAACGGCAAGAGGAAGGCATCAACAGGAGCTTCAGGAGATCGGCTGATCTCCTGAGCTCTTCTCTCCTGTGATCGTCCTTCCTGTTCGGTTGCGGGATCGAGGCCGGTCGGCAGCGAACATCTTCAGCGGTTCCGTTGCATCCGATGAGACGCCATAAGTTGCCGCCAGTCTTCATTTACCGTTAGGGATGGCTGGCGGTACGGCATTGGCTTCCGGCATGACAATGGACACTCTCCGCCAGGACATCCGTTACGCGATCCGCCGGTTGATCAAGAGCCCGGGATTCACCACCGTTGCGTTGTTGACGCTCGCGCTCGGCATCGGCGCGAATTCGGCGATCTTCAGCGTCGTCAACGCCGTCCTGTTGAAGCCGCTTCCGTACGAGAACCCGTCCGAACTGGTTGGCGTCTACCACCTTTCCGAGGGGCGACGCGCCACCATGTCGGGCCCGAACTTCTATGACGTCAAGCAGCAGAGCAAGACCCTTCAGGATGTCGCGGCAATCGCGAGGGGCCGCACCATTCTTACCGGGCGCGGAGAGCCGGTGCGCCTCGACGTTGCGCGAGTGAGCGCATCGCTCTTCGATCTTCTCGGCGTGTCTCCCACGCTGGGTCGGGCGTTCGTCGCTGGCGACAACCAGCCTGGAAAGACCCATGTGACCGTTCTGAGCCACAACTTGTGGCGAGACCGGTTAGGCTCGGACCTGAAGATCGTCGGCAAGCAGCTCCAGCTCGATGGTGAGTCGTACGAGGTCGTCGGCGTCATGCCGGAGAAGTTCTCGTATCCCGCGGGGCGGGCGTTGTGGCTGCCGCTCGAGTACGACAACGATCTGACGGTGAAGCAGCGCGGCGCCTGGTATCTCTCCGTGATCGGCAGGACACGTCCCGGCGTCGCTATCGAGCAGGTCAGGGCGGAGGTCGAAACCATCGGCAGCCAGCTGGCGAAGCAGTACCCCGACGCCAACGAGGGGCTCGGCTTCACCGCGATGTCGCTGCACGAAGCAATGGTCGGCGGCGTCAGGACCTCGGTGTTCGTGCTGCTCGGCGCTGTCGGCTTCGTCCTGCTCATTGCGTGCGTTAATGTTGCCAATCTGCTGCTCGCGCGTGCCGCGGCGCGTGAGAGTGAAATCGCGGTTCGGACCGCTCTCGGCGCAGGGCGTGCGCGCCTCATCCGGCAGTTGCTCACCGAGAGCGTCATTCTGAGCATCGTCGGCGGCCTGCTCGGCCTCTTGCTCGCAGTTTGGGGTGTAGAGGCACTGCTCGCGCTCGAGCCCCAGGGCATTCCGCGTCTGAGCGACGTGCGCGTGGATCCGCTGGTGATCGCGTTCACGGTTACGTTGTCGCTGATGACGGGCGCGATCTTCGGCATGTTCCCGGCCGTTCAGTCGACGCGCGGTGCACTCTCGGCCGCCTTGAAGGAGAGTGGACGCGGAGCGCTGTCGAGTCGAAGTGGCGCGCGTATGCGTACCGCGCTGGTCGTCGCCGAAGTGGCACTGGCGGTAACGCTGCTCGCTGGAGCTGGCCTGCTGATCCGGAGCTTCTCGAAGCTTGCCGCGGTGGACCCCGGATTCCAGGTTGAACCGGCGCTCACATTCGAGCTGACGCTACCCGACGCGCGGTACAAGGAAGAGGCGCAGCAGGTTGGCTTCTTCGATCAGCTGTTGCCGAAGCTGGAGGCGATCCCTGGCGTCCAGGGAGCCGCGGGTGTGATGGCGCTGCCGCTGAGCGGCACCAACTTCGTCCTTACCTTCGAAGTGGCCGGCCGTCCTCCGGTACCGCCGTCTCAGCAGCCGGCCATGGAAATCCGGATCGCGACGACGAAGTACTTCCAGATGATCGGGATCCCGCTGAAGCGCGGCCGCCTGTTTTCGGATACCGACCGCATCGGTACCACGCCGGTCGTCTTGATCACCGAAACCGCCGCCAGGAACTACTTCCCGAATGAGGATCCGATCGGGAAGAGGATCACGCTTGGCTGGGGGCGTGGACCCGGCAAGCCGCGCGCGGGTGGGGAGGTCGTCGGGATTGTCGGGGACGTCAAGGATGCCGGACTGGCGGAGGCGGATCCGCCGCAGCTGTACATGCCGTACGCGCAGTGGCCGGTCGAGGCAATGGCCGTCGTGATGAAAACTGCGGTTCCGCCGGCGACTGTCGGTGAGGCGGCGCGCAGGGCTGTGTATTCCGTGGACGCGAGCCTGCCCGTTTCGAACGTGCGAACCCTCCAGCAGATCGTTGCGCGATCGATTTCGCAGCCGCGGTTCTACATGTCGCTGCTCGCAGTATTTGCCGGCGTCGCGGTGCTGCTGGCCGCCATCGGTATCTTTGGCGTCCTCTCGTATGCGGTTGCGCAGCGCACGCGCGAGATCGGCATCCGGATGGCGCTCGGTGCTCACGAGCGCACCGTCGTCGCGCTGGTGGTGCGCGAAGCGATGATCATGGCTGCGGCCGGCGTGTTCATCGGCGTCGCGGTCGCGTTGCCCCTGACCCGGCTGCTGGACGCCAAGCTGCTTTTCGGCACCAGTGCCCACGACCCGCTCACTTTCGCGAGTGTGGGTGCCTTGCTGGGTGTCATTGCGCTCGCCGCCGCCTACGTCCCGGCCCGCCGTGCGACACGGGTGGATCCGATCGTCGCGCTCCGGGCAGAATAGGGTGCCGGGGTGCCAAGGTCCTCGGAACATCCTCCTGTCACAGATATAATCGATGGCTTGTGAACGAATACCTCATCAAGCAGTACGGGCTTCAGCAGGGCGCCCTCGAGATCCAATACATCGAGGAATACTTTCTTGATTTCGCGCGGAAGAAGGACGCCGCGGAGGTCATGCAGCGCCTGCAGAATCGCGACCATCAAATCCTGATGGCGGAAGCGCCGCTGCCCGATGATCGTGGAGCCGTCGTGCCAGTGTCGTTCAAGGTGGCTCACGAGCTCCGCGCTCAGGAATCGGATCCCAAGCTCGCCGATCTCGTCGAGCAGCTTGCCGACGTCGTTCAGTTCAAGGATCGACGTGTTCTGTATCAGTGGATCGGCGGCACCCGCTCGGACTGGCGCGGGCAGGGTCATTTCCGAGCGTTGACCGAAGAGCAGGAAGTCTGGGCGATCGATAACGGATTCGACGAGATCGTCGCCAAGACCAAGAACCAGTTCTACGAGATGCGCAGCGCGCTCGCGCAGCTGCAGTTCAACATCATCAGGTACGTTCCGCATCCGGTCGACAACGGCGAGGCGAAGGTCTTCATGAGCAAGCGGCTCGGGCAGCACGTCATCGACTCACATCGCAGCCGCCGGTCCGTGGTCCGCGGCGGATCGGACTGACCCTAAGCAAGCCGGGTGGTTGAGCAGGTCGATCGGCAGGACGATCCGCGCGTTTCTCCCTACGCACACGTCGCCGATCATGCGTGGCTTCATCGAAACGGCCTGTTCGTTGCCGAAGGACGGCTCCTTGCCCTCCGCCTGATAGCCGAGTGGCCGTTTGCCATTCATTCCATTCTCGTGAACCCGTCGGCGCTGGCAGCGGTTCAGCACCTCGCTCCGAGTGACGTTCCGGTGTACGTCGCCGACAGGGCTGTCGTCCACGCCCTCACAGGTGTCGACTTTCATCGCGGATGCCTTGCGCTCGGCCACCGGCCGCGGCGGGTCGAACCAGAGGTATTTGCGAATGCGCGACGATTGATCGCCATAGAGGGAGTAGGAAATCCCGATAACGTTGGTGGGATTTTCAGGGTCGCCGCCGCCTTCGGCGTGCAAGGCATCCTGCTCGATCCAACCACCGCTGATCCGCTCTACCGAAAGGCGATCCGAACATCGATGGGCTCGGTGTTCAGCGTTCCATTCACGCGGATCAACGAGTGGCCCCGCGGCCTTCGTGAGTTCGCAAGGGACGCACGATTCGAGATGGTTGCGATGACGGCGCGCCGGGACGCCACTCCACTTCCGGTGTTTGCGCAGGGGCCGCATGGTCGCGCAATCGTGATGTTGGGATCAGAAGGGACCGGCTTGAGTGAAGCCCTTTTGCAACTGGCGGAGCATGAGGTGACTATTCCGATCCGAACCGCGGTCGACTCGTTGAACGTCGTCGTGGCCGCCGGCATCGCGCTCGCCCTGTTGTCTGACCGCGACGCACGATAGGCGACGGAGTGCTATTTCGCTGCTTTAGCCAGGGCGCGGACGGCTTCGACCATCGACATCAATCCCATTCCCTTCCCCATGGAGATGTTCTGACGAAACAGCTTTTCGACGATGGCGGCGTCAACCTGGGAGATCTCTTCTGGCGTCAGTCCGGAAAGCGTCTTGTCGAGAATCGCGGCGAGAGCCTTCGCCGACACCCCCGACGGGTTCTCGACCGCGAACCATAACTTGAGCGTCCCGTCAGGATTCTTCATTGCCCACGCGTACGCGTCCGACTCGCACTGCGGCACCTGGTGATTCCTGGGAAACGGGCGGGACGCGATCTCCGGCGGCACTTCCCGGAACTGATCGGCGTAGCTGAGGAGCATGTTCGTTCTGTCCGGAATGTCGAACATCGCGAACATGTCGATCACTGCCTGCAGCTTAGGGGGATACATTCTGTAGCTTCCAACTTCCAGCTCCTCAAATCTGCCCATCGGTCATTTCTCGATAGGTACGTTCACCATATTTCCCCACTCGGTCCAGGACCCGTCGTAGTTGCGGACGTTCTGGAACCCCAGCAGGTATTTCAGTGCGAACCACGAGTGGCTGCTGCGTTCGCCGATGCGGCAGTATGCGATCGTCTCCTTGTCGGATGACAGTCCGTTGTCTTTCACGTAAAGCGCCGTCAACTCGTCTGCCGTCTTGAAGGTTCCGTCGTCGGCGTTGATCGCTCGCGCCCAGGGGATGCTCTTCGCCCCGGGAATGTGGCCGCCGCGCAGAGCGCCTTCGTTCGGGTAGTCGGGCATGTGCATCCGCGTGCCCGCGTATTCCTCTGGACTGCGCACGTCGACCAGCTGACCTTTTTTCTCGACGTGCCGCATCACCTCGTCCCTGAAGGCTCGATGGGCAGCGTCGGCACGAGGCTGCGCCTTGTAGTGACTTGCGGTGTACTCGGGGACGTCACGGGTGAGCGGGCGCAGCTCTTTCTGCCACTTCACCCGTCCGCCGTCCATGACCCTGGAGTTGGTGTGGCCGAACAGCTGGAATACCCAGAAGGCGTAGCAGGCCCACCAGTTGTTCTTGTCGCCGTAGAAGACGACCGTTGTATCGCGAGTCGCGCCCAGGCGCGACATCAGCCTCTCGAACCCTTCAGCGGTGATGTAGTCACGGCGGATCTGGTCGTTCAGGTCAGACGTCCAGTCGACGTGCACCGAACCCGGAATGTGTCCGGATGCATACAGCAGGGTATCTTCGTTCGACTCGATCACCCGGACGTTTGGATCCTGGTGATGCTGCCCGACCCAATCCGTGCTGACCAGCACCTCGGGATGAGCATAACCGCGCTCAGGAATTTCTGTCATTGAGGCTCCTCTCTAGAACCTTAGAACCTTAGAACCTTAGAACCCGGGAACCTTCTAAGCGAAGGCGGCCCCGACCATGATCTTCTTGATCCGCAGCCATGGTGATCCGTGCGAGATGCTGTTGGTCTGTGTCGGTTGCCCCTTCGCGTCGCCACCCGTCCCGAACATCTGCCACGACTCCTTGCCGGAGATCGCGTCCAGGTTTCCCCAGAAGTCCGTCGTGATCGCGTTGTAGGTGACGTTGGTGACCATCCGAGTGCGCTTGCCGTTCTTGATCTCCCAGAAGGCATTGCCGCCGAACTGCCCGTTGTAGCGCTGCTGGTCGATGGAGTAGCTTCCGCGTCCGTCGATCATCACGCCGTCCCTGGTATCGGCAATCATTTCTTCGGGAGTGGGCGATCCCGCAGGGCCGGCTTCGACGTGGACGTTGGGCATGCGCAGGAACGGGTAATCGCGCCAGGAGTTTGCGGAGGTGCACCCGCGGCTCGCCTTCTCGCCGATGAAGTGCGCTGATTCGCGGTTGGTCTGCAGTCCGACCAGGATGCCTTCGCGGACGAGCGGCCATTGCTGCGTCTTCACGCCGTCATCATCGAACCCGACGGTTGCGACACCGGTCGGGATGGTCCGGTCAGCAGTGACGTTGAACAGCTTCGACCCGTACTTCAGCTTACCGATGTCGGAGATCTTGACGAAGCTGGTGCCGGCGTAATTCGCTTCGTAGCCCATGATGCGATCGACTTCGGTCGCGTGCGCGACGATCTCGTGGATCGTGAGCATGGCGTGGGAAGGTGTGAGGATCAGATCCTTGAGTCCCATTTCGACCGGCCTGGCGGTGCAGAACTCCACCGCTTCCGCGGCGATGCGTTCGGCGTTCTCCACCATGCCTGCAGCCTCGGCGATTTCCCATCCACCCGTCCCTGGTACGCCGGTGAAGTTGCGCGACCTCGTCTCGCCGTCCTTCCGGGCCGTCACATTGAAGGACGGTGTTGTCGTGAAGACTTCCTGCTCTATGTAGGAGCCCTCGCTCGAAGCGAAGTACTTCCATTCGGCTTCGAGCTGGATCGATGCGTTCACCGTCAGGACTTCTTTGTTTTTGACCGCGATGTCGACCACCTTCTGGACGAGCGCCTGCTTCTCTTCCTGCGGCACCTTCGCCGGATCCTTGGTCATCGGCGTCGCCCAGTACTCGGTGTAGGCCGGGACGGGTGCGAGCTTGACATCCACTTTCTTGGCGATCGCGCTCGCCTTGGCAACTTCAGTGGCCATGCGCGTGATCCTGCGGATCTCGTCTTCCGTGACGATGGGGCTGCTGGCGAAGCCCCAGACGCCGCTGTGAATGACGCGGACTCCGAAACCTGCCGCTTCATTCGCGCCGGCGCCGGCGCCGGCGTTCGCACCGAAGCCGCCGCCGAACCCGCCACCGCCCCGTCCGCCGCCGCCACGACCGCCACCACCGCCGCGTCCGCCGCCACCGCGGCCGCCGCCGAACCCGCCGAGCGCGTCCTCGGCGTCACGGTTACCGCCGTTCGCGTTGACGCCGCGGCTCGTGCTCCGGGTGAACCGGATGTCGGCGTAGGTGCAGCCACCCTTCTTTGCTTCCATCAGCGCGATGTCAGACAACCCCTTGAACTTCGACTCCATGACGCGTCCGCTGGGGGACTGCGCGAGCAGATTCGCGATCGTGTCGCTGGCGGCGATCGCCATGCCCGACATGGCGACGGTCTTTACGAAATCACGTCTTTTCATATGCGTGTCCTAGACGGCCGGTGAGACCGAGGTCATGAGGAAATCTTCGATGCGCACAGGCGGAACGAGCGCAGTTCCGCCCCCGTCATACGATTCGCCAGTGTGCATCGGCACGCTGCGTCCGACGGCGGTGAGGTTGTTGTAGCCCACGATCGGCGACATGTTCCAGCGGAAGTTCTGCACCGGGCCGACGATCTCGCCGTTCTCGATCAGGAACAATCCATCGCGGGTCATGCCGGTGTTCAGCAGCGTCTGGTTATCGACGCCGCGGATGTACCAGAAAAACGTCACCAGCAGGCCGCGCTTGGTCGTCTTGATCATGTCCGGGATCGACATCTCGGTTCCCTGCATCACCAGGCTGTTGTTCACTGACGCCGGCGTGACCGGTTTTTTCTGACGACGGGCGTACGCGGCGTTGTAAGCGAGGTTTTTCAGCACGCCTTTTTCGACCCAGGTGACGTCGCGCAATGGCGTGCCGTCAGGCGCGATCGGTGACTGACGCAGCAGCGGGTTGCCGATGTCGCTCACCAGCGTGAATATGTCACTGAACACCTTCTCGCCGACCTTGCTCGTGCCCGGCTCTTTGCCGCTGAAGTAAGTTCGTGAGAACTGGTTCTCTGCCGACTGTGCGTTGAAGAGACCGGTCATCAGTGACAGGAACCGCGCATTGGCCCTCGGTTCGAGGATGACGGTGTAGCGGCCCGGCTCAAGCGCCCGCGCCTGGCGGCTCTTCAGGGCCTTGTCGGACGCGACCCGCGTCAACTCGGCCGCGTCGATCGTAGTGACGTCCTTGATCCCGCTCGTGCCCGCCCAGCCGGATCCGGTCGCGTCGGGGGTGCGGCAGGTCAGGATGAAGCTCGCTTCGGCAACCTGGTAATAGGCAAACAGCCCCTTCGAGTTCGCGCTGCACGTAGTCTGGTGCGTCTTGGGAATGAAACCGGACCCAACCGTTCCCATCTTGTCGGAGATGTCGATGCTCTGCTTCGCGAGCCGGGCGCGCTCGGCCGGCCCGAAATTGACTGCGCTCGGAAGCGCCGCTTCGACTGGCTCGTACTGCTGCGGCCCTTCGACGATCGGCTGCAGGTCCGTCTGCTCGCGCGCCTTCTCTGCCGCGTCGGTTGCCTCTTTCACCATCTGCTGCAACGACGCGTCGTCCACCTGTCTGGTCGAGGCCGAGCCGGCGCGCGTGCCGAGGTGGATCGTCACGCTGACCTGCCGGTCGAACTGAACCATGTTTGCGGTAATCGTCGAGTTCGCGAACCGGGTGGCCGACCGTTCCCCACCGCTGAAGTCGACCTCCACGGCGTCGGCCTTGGCCATGTTGATGACTTTATCGGTGATCGCTTTGACTTCTTCTCGTGAATACATAGGGATGTGCAGGCAAGGGAGCGGTCGATGGACCGTCGCTGGCGGCTCAGGCTACTACGGTCGGAAGCGCCGTAGCAAGACGGGCAACCTTGGTATCCCCCTTGCGATTCGACCGGCGAGTAACGGAGGCCCAAACTATGGCAGACGAACGAGAACGGCAGACGTCCACCAAGTCAGGCGTGAAATCGACGGCGAAGAAAATGGAGAACAGCCGTCATGGATTCGATGAGCATCCCGCTTCGAGAAAAACAGCCGGAGCCTTTGGACATGAAGAGAAGATCCGCGGCTCGCGAGAGTCGTCCAGAGGTTCAATCCGTCCAGCCAAGACCGAGTCGCTGACCAGGATGAAGAAGAGCTCTTAGTTTAGGCAGAAGGGTGCACGTGCAAAGTGCAACGTGCAGGTGCACCCTTCGTGATCATATAGAATCGCCCCTTCCGAGCAGGAGGATGCGATGGATCGCCGCTGGTCGTTTGTCATATTCGTCTGCGCCCTGGCAGGCGCTATGTCTCTCAACACGAGTGCCCAGCAGGCACCCGCTCCCGCCACGGCGTTCGACCGGCCTGTCGCATCCGTTCTTCGCTGGCGAAGCGTTGGCCCCGACCGGGGCGGCCGCTCGATCGCGGTGAGCGGAGTCAAAGGCAGGCCGGGGGAAGCCTACTTCGGCGCCGTGGGCGGCGGACTCTGGAAGACGACCGACGCCGGTGAGAGCTGGATGCCGGTAACCGACGGCCAGGTCAAGAGCTCATCGGTCGGAGCCGTGGCCGTGTCCGAGTCGAATCCCGACATCATCTTCATCGGCATGGGCGAGTCGTGCATCCGCGGCAACATCATGCCGGGCGATGGCGTCTACAAATCGACCAATGCAGGCAAGACCTGGGCGCACGTCGGCTTCGCTGACTCGCA
>Ga0126307_10001376_pt1 | contig 16030 bp, 15 predicted proteins | sample Plot28_FD_89955 | JGI IMG/M metagenome (GOLD analysis project Ga0126307, IMG submission 89955) | Serpentine soil microbial communities from UC McLaughlin Reserve, CA, USA - Plot28 | ecosystem: Environmental > Terrestrial > Soil > Grasslands | place: USA: UC McLaughlin Reserve, Lake County... | reverse complement strand
CCTATAGTCTCGGTGAGGAATCCGGCGTCGACCACCTCGACGCCGTGCTCGCGGAGGAGCCCGTAGACCTGTTGGATCTCGTCGGTCGAGAGGTCCACCTCTTGCAGGAGGTCGAGTACCTCGCTCGACTCCAACGTGCCGGTCTCCTGACCGGCCTCGAAGAGCTCCCGTATCTCCTCCATATCCCGCAGGTCACGCTGAGGCTGCAAAATCTACTCCGGAAACTTCAGGTTGAAACCCTCCTGTAGCCTTCACGTAATATATCTTAAAAGGGACAATAATCAATTTTGATTCCGCGTGCGCATGCGGGGTCGTACACTTTGGACCGCAAGGAGGATACGCTGTGATGGGCCTGAGAAATCTGTACAAGGTGTTCCGCGAGACCCGCAACGCGGCGAGGGAGCAGGCTACCCTCGCCGTCACCGGGGACCCGCCGAAGGCTGCCGAGGTCGCCGCCGTGCTAGGGGCGCAGAGAGGTGTGCGCGGGGCCGAGGTGATCCTCTCGGTCTCGGAGACGGGGGCTACTATCTCGGGGAAGGCCGTCGAGGACCCTGGTGAGATCTCCCTCTCTTCAAAGGGCGGGAAGGCTCTGCTCGACGAGCTGGCGCCGCGTATCGTGCTGGCGCTGGACGAGGACTACTTGGTCGCGCTCGCGAAGGGGTATCCCCCGCTCAGGCGGGCTGTTTGTGAGGAGATCGTACGCAACAACGCCCGCCAGAACGCGGTGATCGGGGCGCTCCCCATCCCTGGGGCCGACATGCCGGTGATGACGGCCAACCAGGCGCGGATGGTGCTCAACATAGCGGCCGCCTACGGCGAGGAGCTCTCGATGGACAGGGCGCGGGAGCTCCTCGGGGTGCTCGCCGCCGGTTTCGGCCTTAGGGCCCTGAGCCGCCAGGCCGTGAAGCTCGTGCCCTTGGGGGGATGGGCAGCCTCGGCGGTTATCGCCTATGCGGGCACCGTGGCGATGGGCCGGTCCGGCATCCTCTACTTCGAACGCGGCAAGCAGGAGATAGGCGCCACGGAGATGGCCACCATCAGGAACCGCGCCACCGAGGAGGCGAAGGCCTTCGTCTCCCGCATGCGCCGCAGGTAGGCATCAGGTTTCTTGTACTGGTACGGAGACCGCAAATTCGCTTTCGCGGCGTGTGCGCAGCTCGAGCCAGCACGAGAGCAACTCCCTTACTCTCGGTACAACCGTCGTTCCCGCGGGAGCGGGAATCCAAGGCGGCAGGCGGTACCCCGCGGCTCCAAGAGCGACCTACCTGTTGCCTGAAGCCTACTATATAATCGATTCTATGTTCTCTCCCTTGCGGCGGGTTTTCGCGGAGGCGCGCTTCTGGCTATCCAGGTTGCGCAGGCTGGGTTTCAGGGCCTTCCTCGCTCTGACGGCGCTGCAGGCGATGATGATTGGCGTGCTCGTTGCGATAGCCGAGTTCCGCAAGCGCCGCCACGGTCCGCGGGAGGGGTTTCCGTGGGAGGACCAGCCCGCGATAGAGCTGGAGTCGGGTGAGGACACCTTCAAGATCTACGCCTACGGGGTCAACCTCTACGAGGCGATGCTCGAGGAGATCGAGGGCGCACAGGGTGAGATCTTCGTCGGGACGTTCATCTGGAAGGGCGATGAGGTCGGGCGTCGCTTTGTCGAGGCCCTGGCCCGTAAAGCCCGCGAAGGCGTAGAAGTCTATGTCGTCTTCGACGGGCTGGCCAACGTGTTCGTGCCGCCTTCGTTCAAGAGGTTCCCAGAGAGGATACACCGCCTCCACTTCCGGCCTCTGTCGGGGCCGGCGAAGATACTGAACCCGAGGAACGTCTTCAGGTTCCACCGCCACGTGATGAGCGTCGATGGCCGGGTCGCCTTTCTCGGCGGCTACAATATCGGGTCCCTCTATGCGGCAGGGTGGCGCGACACGCACGTCAGGGTGCGCGGCGACGCTGCAAGGGAGGTGGACAACGCCTTCGTCGACTTCTGGAACGCCCATCGCACCGGCGACCTTCCCAGGATAGTCCCGAACAAAAAGCGTGACTGGAACCCTGCCGTAAGGGTGCGCCGGAACGACCCTTACATGAGGATCTTCCCCATAAGGGAGATGTACATCGAGTCTATAGACCGCGCCAACTCCCAAGTCTATCTGACCCACGCCTACTTCGTCCCCGACAGGGCACTGAAGGCGCACCTCAAAGACGCGGCGAGACGCGGCGTAGACGTACAGGTGCTTGTCCCCGAGCAGTCGAACCACGTCACAGCGGACTGGCTCGCACGGCGCCACTTCCACGATCTCCTGAAGAACGGCGTCCGGATCTTCCTGTACAGGCACATCATGATCCACTCCAAGACCGCCACCATTGATGGCCTGTGGTCGACGATAGGCAGCGCGAACATCGACCGCTACAGCATGCTCGGCAACTACGAGCTGAACATCGAGGTCTACAGCCGCAGGCTCGCAGACCAGATGGAGAGGATGTTCGAGACGGACAAGACCAATGCCAGGGAACTGACCCTGAAAGAATGGGAGCGCCGTCCACTCCCCGCCAAGCTCGTCGAGCGCACCCTCGCGAGCCTGAGCCCGCTGGTCTAGAAGGCTTCAGGTTTCAGGCGTCAGGTCTTGGTCTGGGGGCGGGTCTCCCTGTGCGCCGGCCCGGCATACTGCGGTTTTACATCGAGCGAGCTTGGAGGAGTCGGGGCGTTATCTCGGGTAGCACCTGGTTTCTCCGGGCTCTCCCTGAAGCCTGTAACCTGAAGCCGCGACTCGCTGAAGGCCTAGGCCTTCAGCGAGTCGCTTTAGGATTGATGTCCGGTTTGTATAATTACGATACTCTTGTTTTGGGGTTTTCGGCGTAAGGAGGACTCTTTGGCGCGGTGGCGGCTCCTCGAGCCGGATGCGGATATGGTATCTGAGCTTGCGCGGGAGGCTGAGGTAGACCTCCTGTGCGCCCGCGTGCTGGCCAACCGCGGCGTCGCTCCCGGGGCTGCTGGGGACTTCCTCTCACCTTCGCTCGCCGCCATCGGGATGCCCGACGAGGAAAGGTGGAACGTCGCGGCACAGAGGGTTGCGAAGGCCATCAAGGGCGGGGAGAGGATCGGGGTCTTCGGCGACTACGACACCGACGGCATCACCTCGGCCGCCGTCCTTTTCCTGGCGCTCTCCCACTACACGGACAACGTCACCGTCGGCCTGCCGACCCGCCAGACCGGCTACGGACTCCTCGAACCTTACGTGCGCGACCTCTTCGCCGACGGGGTGGACCTCCTCATCACCGCCGACTGCGGCATCTCCAACAGGGCCGAGGTGGCGCTGGCGAACGAGCTCGGGATGGAGGTGATCGTGACGGACCATCACATCCCGCCGGAAGACCCGCCCGATACGGCGGTCGCCGTGCTCGACCCGAAGCTCTGGGACCCTGAGGACCCCCTTGCCGGGGTGGGGGTCGCCTGGAAGTTCGCCTGGGCCATAGCGCGCGGGCTCGGCGACGCCGAGGACAGAAAGCGCCTGGGGCGGCTTCTGGACCTCGTCTCGGTCGGTACCGTCGTCGACATCGCGCCGCTCGTCGGGGACAACAGGGCGCTCGCCCGCATGGGGCTCAAGCACATAAACAGGGGTCTCGCCGCCGGAGGGGCGCGTCCTGGTATCGAGGCACTGGTCAAGGTGGCCGGGGTGAGGGGGGATCTCGACGAGGACGACCTCGGGTGGAGGCTGGGGCCGCGCATCAACTCTATCGGCAGGATAAAGAACCCGAGGCCTGCTCTAGATCTGCTTCTTACGGATGATCGTCGGGAGGCCTTCAGGATAGCCTCCCTCCTGAATCAGCTCAACGCCGAGCGCCAGCGGCGGACCAAATTCGCCGTCGAGCGGGCGATGGCGGAGGTGGATCCCGAGCAGGACTTCAAGGTAGTCGTCACGGAGGAGACGGGAGGAATCGCGGGTCTGATCGCCGGCCGTGTCGCCGGCGCTACGGGAAGGCCAGCGGCGATACTGACCCGCAGGGCAGACGACTCCTACGGCGGCTCGGCCCGCGCCGGCGACACCGACGTCGACCTCTACGGCGCCCTCTACACGGTCCGCCACCTGATGGGGGAGTGGGGCGGCCACCGCAAGGCCGCAGGCCTCTCCGTGAACCCCGGCAGCCTCGACGCCTTCGTCGCCGGCGTCAACGAGGCCGTAAGGGCCCAGAGCACCGAGAAGCCGGAGATCTTCGTCCCCGCCATAGAGGTCGACGCCGAGATAGCGCTCGGGAGCGTCTCCAACGGTCTGCTCGACTGGCACGAGATGCTGGCTCCTTTCGGCAGCGGGAACAACCGCCCGGTCTTTATCACGGAGGACTTGCGGATCGCGGGCTCGCGCAAGATCTGGGAGGGCATGAACCTCCTCGACCTGGGAGACGGGATCAAGGCCAAGATGGCCGGCGAACCCGAGGACTTGCCCTCTGGGCCGTTCGATGCTGCCTACACGGTCGCCCGCAGCCGGTATTCAGGGCAGGCCGAGCTCGAGATAGTGGACTGGAAGGCAGGCCAGTGAACGCGGTAGGCGTCGACGTCGGTGGCACCAAGATCGCTGCCGGCGTCGTCACTCCCGAGGGCAAGATCCTTGAGGAGGTCCGCTACCCCACACCACACTCGCCAGGGACGCTGGTCGAGACCATCGCCAGGGCGATCTCTGAGGTTGGGGACGGCCCCGAGGTCGGAGGGGTGTGTCTAGCCGTGCCCGGTCTGGTCCTCGCCCAGGAGAACAAGGTGATCTTCTCCCCGAACCTGCGCGCGGTAGAGGGGATACCGCTGAAGGAGAAGCTTGAGTCAGAGATCGGGATGCCCCTCACGATAGAGAACGATGGCAACGCAGCGGCGTGGGGCGAGTTCAGGTTCGGGGTCGGCAGCGAGGCCGACCACCTGGTCTTCGTCACGCTCGGAACAGGGATCGGAGGCGGCGTCATCACGCACGGCATCCTGATGCGCGGCGCGCAGGGCTCGGGCGGCGAGCTCGGCCACGTAACCATCCAGGCCACAGGACCTCGCTGCGCCTGCGGCAACCACGGTTGTCTCGAGGCCCTCGCCTCCGGCACCGCCATAGGACGCCGCGCCCGCGAGCTTGCGGTCGAACACCCAGACTCGGCGCTCGGGCGCCTGGCCACCAGGCGCCAGATACTCGGCGAGGACGTCACAGAGCTCGCCCGCGAAGGGGACGAGGTGGCGCTCTCGGTGCTTGACGAGACCGGGAGGTGGCTCGGCGTCGGCCTCGCCGGATTCGTAAACATCTTCAACCCCGAGGTAGTCGCCGTCGGCGGAGGTGTCATGGACGCTGGGGAGCTCATACTCAGAGCTGCCCGCCGGGAAGTCATCCTCCGCGCCAGGCCACCTTCACGCGACCTGGCCGAGGTGAAGGTCGCTACCCTCGGCCCCAAGTCCGGCGTCCTCGGCGCCGCAGCGCTCGCCAGGGACGCATCCTCGGGGGAGTATTTGCTCGGCGGCTGAGTAATGCCCCTAACGGTGATCCCGACCCCGATAGGCAACCTGGAGGACATTACCCTCCGCGCCCTGAGGCATTTGCGCGAGGCCGACATCGTTGCCTGCGAGGACACCAGGCGTACGGGACGCTTGCTCGCCCACTACGAGATAAAGAAGGACCTCATCGCCTACCACGAACACAACGAGGAACGCCTGGCCCCAGAACTGGCGGAAAGGGCGAAGACGGAGCGCGTAGCCCTCGTCACCGACGCCGGCACCCCGCTCGTCTCCGACCCTGGATACACGCTCGTGCGCGCCTGCATCGGGGCCGGCGTCGAGATAGAGGCCCTCCCCGGTCCCTCGGCCCTAACTACGGCGCTCGTGGCTTCGGGACTGCCCGCCGACACCGTCGTCTTCGCTGGCTTCCCGCCGCGCAAGGGAAGGGAACGTAGGGAGCTATTGGAGCGTATCGCTACCGAACCATCCACCTTCGTGCTCTTCGAGTCTCCACACCGGCTCGGGAAGACGCTCGGGGATCTCCCTGCCCGGACCCCGGTCGCCGTATGCAGGGAGCTTACCAAGCTCTACGAAGAGGTCTTCAGGGGAACGGCGGAGGAGACCGCCGGCCACTTCTCCGGGGGAGTGAAGGGTGAGATCGTGCTCGTTGTCCGCGGCGGGGCCGCGAGGGCTGAAGAGAGTATCGAGGGAGTAGTCGAGCGGGCACGGGGATACGTAGCAGAAGGGGAGAGTCCTTCGCAGGCAGCCGCGAAGGCGGCCAGGGAGTCGGGGTGGCATCGCGGCGAGATCTACGAGCGGCTGGTAAAGGGCTGAAGGAGGTATCCGACCCCTTTATAATGCCCCTTGCTGATGACTCTGGGGAAGAGGGGATAGGCCTATGCTCGTGGACTCGCACACGCACCTTCTGCGGCTCGAGGTCTCGCCGGAGAGTGCGGTGAGGAGCGCCGCTGAGGCTGGGGTCGTGGCCGTGGTGAACGTCGGGACCGACGTCGAGGATTCGCAGAGGGGGGCCGAGCTTGCGGCGGTGTTGCCCAACGTGTATTCGACGGCAGGGATACATCCGCACAACGCGGGCACGTACACGGCTGCCGACCTCGAAGCGCTGGCCGAACTCTCGGAGTCGCCTGGTATAGTGGCCCTTGGTGAGGTCGGGCTCGACTATTACCGCTTGGAGTGGTCGGGGGAGGTGCAGCGGGCGTTGTTCGAGGATGTGATCTACCTCGCCAACGATACACGCCTGCCGCTGGTGATCCACTCCCGCGAAGCCTTCGCCGACACCATGGCCAGCCTCGGGAGCGCCCGCGTCCCCATCGTCCTCCACTGCTTCGAGGGCGGCGACCGCGAGGTCAGGGAGGCGACGGAGCGCGGCTACTACGTCGGCCTCGCTGGCAATGTCACGTACGACGGCAGCGAGACGGCCAGGGTTCTCCGCCTGATAGACGAGGAACACATCCTCGTCGAAACGGATGCCCCTTACCTGAGCCCGCAGCCCGTGCGGGGCAGGAAGAACACGCCCGAAAACGTCGTTCACACGGCCGGCTTCGTCGCCGAGAGGTTAGGGCTGGAGGACGAGGAACTGGCCACCCTCACCACCCGTAACGCCCGCAACCTCTTCGGCCTGCCCCTAGAGGTGTAGGCTTCGGTGTCTGAACAGGGGTACCCTAAAAAGCGCCTCGGACAACACTTCCTGAAGGACCCGAATACCGCCAGGATAGTGGCCTCGGGCGTAACGGAGGATGACGTCGTCCTCGAAGTCGGCCCGGGACGGGGGTTCCTTACGACTTTCCTCGCCGAGAGGGCTGACCTGGTCCACGCCGTGGAACTGGACCCTGAGGTGCTCCCGAGCCTGCGCGAGACCGTGGAGGACAGGGACAACGTTATCGTTTACGAGGGAGACGCCCTCCGCTTCGATTACTCCTCCCTCGACCCAGCACCGACCAGGCTCGCCGCCAACCTTCCGTACAACATCGCCTCACCACTCGTGTTGATGTTGCTCGAGGAAGTGGAGACTTTGCGAACGCTGCGGTTCATGGTGCAGCTCGAGGTGGCGCGCAGGATGGCGGCGGAGCGCGGTTCCAAGGACTACGCAGCCTACGCCGCGCTCGCGCAGCTTCTGGCGCGCGTCAGGATCTTACACAGGGTTCCGCCGACGGTGTTCGATCCGCCGCCCAGGGTACACTCCGCGGTCGTCGAGATGGGGCGCAGAGACCCGCCGGATGACTACCAGGGGATAAAGCGGGTCGTGCTCGGCGCGTTCAAGAGCCGTCGCAAACGTCTCGTCAACAACCTGCCAGAGCCTGCCCGCCGGGAGGCTCCGATTGTCCTTCAGTCTCTTGGGTACGGGCCGAACGCGAGGGCTGAGGAGTTGGCGCCTGAAGATTTCGTGGCCCTGTACCTGGCGCTATCCTGGGCGCTGTGATGCGGGGGGTCCGGCTCAGGGCGTTCGCCAAGGTCAACTACGCGCTGGACATTCTCGGGCTTCGCGCGGATGGTTACCACGAGATCAGTACCGTTATGCAGAGCATCTCGCTCGCCGACGAGGTGGGGCTGCAACGTACCTCCTCCGGAGGTTTTCACCTCTCGCTGGAGCCTGAGGAGGTGGAGATCGGGGCGCAGGAACGCAACACTACCTACCTGGCCTGGAAGGCGCTGCAGGGAGAGACCGGCGAGGAGCTTCCGGTAAAGGTGACGTTGCGTAAGAGGATCCCAGTCGGGGCAGGACTCGGTGGCGGCTCGGCAGATGCTGCGGCGGTCTTCGTCGGGCTGAACGAGCTCTTCGGCCTCGGCCTGCGGGCAGGTGAGCTGAGGGAGGTCGGAGCCGGGATCGGGGCGGACGTACCTTTCTGCATCGCGGGGGGGACGGCCCTTGGAGAAGGCATCGGGGAGATCCTCACGACGCTTCCTGCGCCACCGGCCCATCTTCTCGTCGTCGCCAAGCCGCCAGGGAGCGCGAACACGGGCAGGATCTACCACGCCTTTGACGAGGCAAGCGCTGCGAGCACACACTCCGTCGAGCCCACCGTCTCGGCGTTGCGTTCGGGGAGCCTTCCTGATCTCGCCTCGGCCGTGGGCAACGATCTGACGCCCGTGACCACGGACTTCGTCCCCTACGTGGCGGCGCTGGAGCGCACGCTTCTAGCCGCAGGCGCGCTCGGGACCTCGATGAGCGGGAGCGGAACGGCCGTGTACGGGATCTTCGACGACGAAGAGTCCGCCGGGACCGCGAAGGATGAGGTCGCTGCTCCTTTCGTCGGCGTCTATGAGCCGGTCTCAGACGGGGTGAAGGTCGTTTGACCCTTGTTGCGCGGCGCACAGGAGCGAAGTCCGGGTCTCGCCTTTGACCCCAGATACGGAAACCGCCTGATCGCTTTCCATAGGCCGCCTGCGAGATCGCCCTTATTCCTGACGGCGAAAACGCGCTTCGGTATAATCGGCGCGGGCCTGTACTGGGGCGTAGCCAAGTGGCAAGGCACCGGGTTTTGGTCCCGGGATCGCAGGTTCGAATCCTGCCGCCCCAGCCGAGGCGTGAGCGGGGCAGACAACCTATAGGAGTAGCGCTAGTACATGTCTGAGAGTTCGCCGATCTTCGCCGTGATCCTGGCGGCTGGCAAGGGCACCAGGATGAAGTCCAATCGGGCGAAGGTCTTGCACACCCTGTGCGGCATCCCGATGGTCAACTACGTGATCGGAGCCACAAGGCCCCTCGTCCCCGATGGGCTATTCGTCGTCGTGGGCCATCAGGCCGGGCTCGTCGAGGCGGTGCTGCCCGGGGACGCGAAGCCCGTTTTGCAGGAGGAGCAGCGCGGGACCGGGGACGCCGTGCGCGCCGCCCTGGCCGACCTCGAAGGGGAAGACGAAGGTGTCCTTCTGGTGATCAATGGGGATGGGCCGCTTATCTCGGACAGGACCCTCGGGGAGCTCGTCGAGCGGCACAGCTCGGCGGGCGTTGGGGCTACGGTGCTCGTGGCCGAGCTGGACGACCCGAGCGGCCTCGGGCGGGTGGTCGAGGAGGCGGGGGTCGTCAGGATAGTAGAGGAGAGGGACGCGACCGAGTCGGAGCGCGAGGTCAAACTCGTCAACCTCGGTCTCTACGCTTTCAGGCTATCCGAGATAAGGGAGGCGATCGGGGGCCTCACCGCCGAGAACGAGGGCGGCGAGCTGTACCTGACGGACGTGCTCGAGACGATCGGAAGGCGCAGTCGGGCCGTCACCTACAGGCTGAAGAACCCGGAGGAGGCGAACCTCGTCAACGACCGCTCCCAGCTCGCGCGGGCCGAGGAGATCCTCAGGCGCCGCATCCTGGACGCCCACATGAGGGAAGGGGTGACGGTGAGAGACCCGACCTCGACGCACATAGAGGCTTCGGTCGAGATCGGGCGCGACACCGTGATTTTGCCCGGTAGTTTGCTGCGTGGGGAGACGAAGATCGGTGCTGACTGCGTGATCGGGCCTTCTACAGACCTCCAGGACACGCTCGTCGGCGACGGGGCCATCGTCGAACACTCGGTCGGACGCGGGGCCGAGATCGGCGAGGGGGTGAGCGTGGGACCCTACTCTTTTCTGAGGCCAGGGACGGTTCTAGAAGCGGGGGCCAAGGTAGGGGCCTACTGCGAGGTCAAAAACTCAGTGGTGGGGAAAGGGAGCAAGGTCCCCCACCTCTCGTACGTGGGGGACACGCAGATCGGGGCCGGCGCCAACCTGGGTGCTGGGACCATAACGGCGAACTACGACGGCGAGAACAAGCACCGCACCGTGGTGGGAGACGGGGTCTTTACGGGCATCAACACGAACCTCATCGCGCCCGTCACGGTGGGCGAGGATGCCTACACGGGGGCCGGGTCCGTTGTCAACAAAGACGTGGCTCCGGGCAAGCTGGCCGTTGGGGCCCCGGCGCGCGCGATCCGGGAGTCTCCCCAGCGGCGCAGGAAGAAGGCGGGACAGGACGGGTCGGCCGACAACGAGACGGAGGGCTAGCGCGACGATGATGCAGAACGGCTATCTGACGCAGACCACGCAGAAGCGGCTGATGATAGTCAGCGGCCAGGGCTACCGGGCGCTGGCCGAGAGCATAGCCGAGCGGCTGGACATGGACCTGGCGGGGGTCGAGTTGAAGGAGTTCGCCAACGGCGAGCTGTACGCCAGGTACCTGGAGAGCGTCAGGGGAGCCGACATGTTCATCGTGCAGTCGTTGTGCGACCCTGTCAACGAGAACCTCATGCAGCTCCTCATCATGATAGACGCCGCAAAGAGGGCCTCTGCCAAGCGGATAGTGGCCGTCATCCCGTGGTACGCCTACTCACGCCAGGACAGGAAGACCAAGCCGCGCGAGCCGATTACCGCGCGGCTGGTAGCTAACATGATCCAGGCCGCAGGGGCGGAGCGGGTGATGACGATGGATCTGCACTCTGGCCAGATCGAGGGCTACTTCACTTTTCCCGTGGATCACCTCACGGCGATGCACACGTTCGTCGACTATTTCGTGGACCAGGGCTTCCAGGACGCCGAGGACGCGGTCGTGGTCGCCCCCGACACCGGCGAGGTCAAGGTCGCCAAGCAGCTCGCCGGACACCTCCGTCTCCCTTGGGCCATAGTGAACAAGATGCGAGACGGGTTGGGACACTCCGAGGTGACGCACGTCATCGGGAACGTGGAGGGAAAGCGCGTCGTCATGATCGACGACGTGATCGCCACGGGCGGGACCCTGGTCAATGCCGCGCAGCGCCTGGTCGACGAAGGCGCGATCGAGGTCAGTGCCGCCGCAACCCACGGCGAGTTCTCGGGTGGCGCTTACCGGGAGCTCGAGGACTCCCCCCTCAAGGAGGTCGTGGTGACCAACACGCTGCCCTTGAAGGAGGACGAACCGCAGTCTAAGATAAGAACGCTCAATATCGCACCGATCCTCGCGAGCACCATCAAGAACGTCTTCACGGACGAGTCGGTTAGCGAGGTCTTTATGGGCGAGAACCAACTCTTCTAGACCGTTAGGAGCGAGACGTGGCAGACAACGTGGACCTACAGGCGCGGGAGCGCGGGGAGAGGGGTAAGAACGCGGCCAGGCGCCTAAGGGCCTCGGGGATGACCCCGGCCGTTCTCTACGGTGAGGGCAACGAGGCCGGCGGGAGCACGGCGCTCGCGGTCCCGACGAGGGCCGTAGATTACACCCTACACCACTTTGGGGACAACGCCCTCTACAACATAGACCTCGACGGCGCCACCTCAACGGCCCGCGTGGTGGACGCTCAGCGCGACCCAGTCTCCGGGATCCTGGTCCACGTCGACTTCGCGCCGGTGAACATGCGCGAGCGGATCGAGGTCACCGTCCCGCTTGCGGTCGTTGGCGAGGCGCCCGGCGTGGAGGAAGGCGGCGTGCTGCAGCAGGTCGCCTACGAGATTCAGGTCGAGTCCCTCCCCGGCGACATTCCCCAGGAGATCACGATCGACGTCTCGGGCCTCGGGATGCACGAGAACCTTACCCTCGGCGATCTCACGCTCCCCGAGGGCGTGACGCTGCTCTCGGAGCCCGAAGAGGTGGCGGTTACGATCACGGCGCCGACCGAGATCACAGAGGAGGAGATGGAGGCCGCCGGCATCGTCGAGGAGCCGACGGAAGAGGCCGCCGAGGAGGCTGCCGAGATCGAGGAGGCTGCCGAGGGTGAAGAGGCGTCCGAGGTTCCCGAGGAGGGCCCCGCGGGTCAGAACCTCCAGGCTTAGGCTGGCCCGCTCCTTCTTCAAACGAGATAGACGAGACGACGGGGGGCCGATCGGGTCCCCCGTCGTCGTCGGCCTAGGTAACCCTGGACGCTCCTACGAACGCACCCGTCACAACGCCGGGTACCTGGTCGCCGACGAGCTCGCCAAGCGCCACGACGGCTCCTGGCGCAAGAGGAAAAAGGCCGAAGCAGCCCCTGTCTCCTTGGGTCTCAACGACGCCACGCTCCTCAGGCCGACGACCTTCATGAACAACACGGGCTCCGCCGTCTCGGAGTACGGGCCCGAGGACCTGATCGTCGTCCACGACGACCTGGACCTGGAAGCGGGTACTGTGCGAGTCAAGGTCGGAGGCGGCGCGGGCGGGCACAACGGCCTGCGTTCTGTTATAGGGAGAGTAGGCAACGACTTCGTCCGGGTGCGCATCGGTATCGGGCGCCCGCCAGCAGGCGTCACGGTTACGGACTACGTGCTCTCGCGGATGGATCCGGCTGTGAAAGCCGCCATCCCTACGGCCGCCGACGCGGTCGAGTTCGTGGTCGAGCACGGTCCTGAAGCCGCGATGAACCGCTTCAACGTGCGCGCCTGAAGGTCCACCACCCGGCGACGGGCGTCTAATGTGCTCCCTGCTCTATTCTGGGCAGCTGACGGAGCATCCTGCCAAGCATCTCGATGCCGCCCTGATCGAGGATCCGGTCTTCTTCGATGATCACCAGATCTTCTGGAACACCGAGCTCGTAAAGCTTTCTGGCCGTGACACTGGCGCACACGGCTACCCTGACTTCGCCGAGGGTGGCAAGGACTTCTCCAGGTTCCTGATCCACGTAGACCTGGACGAAGTCGAGGTGGTCGAGGCCCGCGCCTTCGATAGAACGCGAGAGGTTCTCCATGCACGTGCGGCCCCAGCCCACGACCGCGACCGGTGTCCCTGACGGAAGCTCCATCAACCTTTGCAGGCTCTCCAGCGTCGCTTCGGCCAGTAACGCGACCGCCTCTATCCCGTGCGGCTCCACGAGCTCCTGAACCTCGTGAACATGGAAGAACGTCGTCACGGCGAGGCGCCACGACAGGTCTTCTGAGCCCGAGATTCTGTCTGCGAGGTCCTCGAGCAAGACCCTCTCTACCTCGACAGGGAGCTGTTCCTCGAGCTCGGAGGAGAATTGACCCAATTCCGCCCGCGTGCACTCGACGAAGAGTAGCGGTATCTTCTCCTGCGGCTTCGCGCCGGCCCGCGCGAGCAACTCGTACGCCAGATCGTCGACAGGCACACCCTGCGCCGCCGCGAGATCCATAACCCGCTCCAGAACCTCCTGGCGCTTCGAGTCCTCCGCCTCTACGGGAGGCTCGACCACGTAGACGCCGCTACCCTGGCGGCTCTCCACATAACCTTCCCGCTCCAGATCGGAGAACACCCGCGCCACCGTGTTGCGGTTCACCCTTAAAAACCCAGCCATAGCCCTGATGCTCGGCAGCCGACTCCCAACCTCGAAGCTTCCCGTCAGGATGAGGTGCTTGATCTGCCCCTCCAACTGTACGTGTACCGGTACGTGACTTTTCGAATTTATCCGTAAATCCATTAATTAACCTATTGTCCTATGACACTAAGCCGATTATAATTGTCCCAAGTCAGCGTGACAATTATAACGCAACTGGCGAGCGTGGAGGTGAGTCGTGGGTATTCCTTTCGAGATGGAGATGGCAAGAGTACGGCGTGACGGGCTGTTACGCGAAGCGGAGGAGCGTGGGATCGCGAGGGCTTTGCGGAGGGTCCGTCGGGGTGGCGGAGAAGGCCGGCGCGGCATGCCCAGAGAGTTGGAGGGCACGGAGGTAGGCTGGGAGCTCGCCGAGGAGGAGCGTACGATCGGCGAGCCGCTCTACCGGACGTCACATAGATAGGGCGTCGTGCCGGAGGAGAGCACCTCAGGGGCACAGGGGCGGATCACGTTCACGCTCGCAGGGGCGCTCGCGGGGGCGAGGAGATGCGTACCTATCGCGATCAGCGGCTGTGGCATTAGCCTCGTATGCGGGGAGCTTCGCAGGAGTTGTGCGGCGTGGCCATTGATCCAGGCACCCTGTTCACGATCTTCTTGATGGCGGTTGCGACCTACGCCACTCGCGCGGGTGGGCTCTGGCTTGCGAGCCGGTTCGACCTCACCGAGCGGGCCGGGGCGTGGTTGGATCAGATACCAGGTACGATCCTCGTCTCGCTCGTCGCTCCTGCCGTCCTGACGGGTGGGCTTGTCGAAGTGTTGGCCGCTCTCGCTGGCGTGATCGTCTCCCTGAGGACCGGCAGTCTGCCGGCTGCGATGGTTATAGGGGTAGGGACCGCTCTGGCGCTGCGAGCCTTGCAGGCGAACCTGCTCTGACCTCGCACGCTCATGCGCTCCATCTACCTGTGCGTCTTCCTCCTGCGCCAGAACAACCAGACCGTTGCTGCGATGAAAATTATGAGGCTCGCAGACCCGACGAAAGACGTGAAGACTTCTATTATCCTCCACCGGCCGCCGAGAGCCCACCCCAGGCCGATCAAGCTCGCGTTCCAGATGCTGCATCCGAGGATTGTGTAGCCGAGAAACCGCCAGCGCAGAGGCATGCGCTTGAGACCGGCGGGCACAGAGACAAGGGCGCCGACGCCGGGGATCAGATGTCCGACCAGGATCGCTTTTCCCCCGTGGCGCTCGAATACCGCACTCGCCCTTTCGAAGTCAGACACGAAAAGGAGCTTGTAACGTTCGAAGTGTCTGATCACACGCCGCAAGCGCGCCTCCCTGAGCCTGAATCCGACAGCGTACATGACGAGCGCAGCACATACCCTGGCCGTGATCGCCGCGAGCAGAACGGGGACGAACGAGAGACGTCCGTTGCCGATCAGGAACCCGAACAGCGGCAGTGTCAGCTCCGTCGGAACTGGCAGGTACAAGCTACCCGCCAATATGAGAACGAATACGCCGACGTACCCGAGCGAATGGACTACGTCGATGACCCACCGTACGAGATCGGTGAGCACACCACCCATCGTGCTAGGTCCTCCTATCTCCGCAGTGAGCCAATCTAATTATGCACCATGCGACGCACCACGGGACCTCGGACACTCATCCGAGGGTCCGTTCAACTCGCGCAGCAGACCCGCGCGTCAGGTTTCCCGGAAGGTTTGACTCCCACGATGCCCATGTCCGATTCCCGCCAGTAATCTCGCGTGTTGAGTGCGACAATCCGGGCATGCTAAAGGACTTCGAGCATCGCTATCGCGCCTTACGTGGTCGCGACGTCCGCTTCGACGGATGGTTCTACGTCGCTGTTACCACAACGGGGATCTACTGCCGGCCCAGTTGTCCCGCCGTCACTCCGCGGCGGTCCAACGTCCGCTTCTATCCGTCTGCGGCCGCCGCACAGTACGCAGGTTTTCGCGCCTGCAAGCGGTGCAGGCCCGACGCCGTGCCCGGCTCGCCGGAATGGGACGTCCGGGCCGACGTCGTCGCGAGGGCGATGCGGCTCATCGCCGATGGCGTCGTCGACAGGGAGGGTGTCGCCGGCCTCGCGCGGCGGCTCCGCTACACGGAGCGCCACCTGCACCGCCTGCTCTCCGCGGAGGTTGGTGCAGGTCCGCTCGCGCTCGCCCGCGCGCGGCGCGCCCACACGGCCAGGCTTCTCGTCGAGACCACAGATTTGCCCATCACCGAGGTAGCGTTCGCCGCCGGATTCACGAGCATCCGCCAGTTCAACGACACGATCCGCGAGGTCTTCGCCGTAACCCCGAGAGAGCTGCGGTGTGGTCGAGGAGTGCGCGATGAGCCGGTGCGGGGGGAGATCCCACTCCGGCTGCCATTCAGGACACCGTTCGACGCGAACGGTATGCTGCGCTTT